>Ga0207433_10016698_pt1 | contig 10277 bp, 11 predicted proteins | sample YelNatPaOPGAMG01_FD_187559 | JGI IMG/M metagenome (GOLD analysis project Ga0207433, IMG submission 187559) | Hot spring thermophilic microbial communities from Obsidian Pool, Yellowstone National Park, USA - OP-RAMG-01 (SPAdes) (version 3) | ecosystem: Environmental > Aquatic > Thermal springs... | reverse complement strand
GGTACCGGTGAGGGTGATTTCATACTGGACGCGAAGTGACGTGTCCTGTGCTTTTGCCGCAGCTAGAGATGATGCCCGGTTGCCGGCCTCGATGTTTGAGTGCTCATCGCGCAAGTCGAGCGAAGCGAGATCATCGTTGGTCGCGTTTGCACGACTTGGCAGTGGCACACCATAATGGAGCGAATGCGGTGTGTACGGCGCTTCGGTTGCCGCCTCCATGGTCGTGCAGGTGTAGCGCGTGTACCTTTAGCAAGGCTGTTCACCAGACGTTGCGTGCGGTTGGTAAAAGAGCACGTTCTCGACACACACACACACACACATATACAGAGAGAGAGAGACATGCAGGCAGGCATCGTTGTGGACGGTAACGCGCTCGCACCTCGTCACGTATCGATGCGGTCAGGTCAGTGGACGAACTAGTCTGAGAACATGCGAGGATCACGCAGTACCGGCAAGATCGCAAAACGCCGTTTTCACTGGTTCCGTAGACCACTTATTCTGATTGCATGAGAGAATCACGCGGTACGGGCAAGATCGCAAAACGCCGTTTTGGAAAGTTCTGCTCGCGTTTCTGTTGACGGAGGGTCTTGCGTGCGGCGTCCGTCTTCGACAACTTCCGCCGCATCGCTCGCGTAAGCTTCGGCCGCAGATCCAACGGCTTAAACTTCTTATTCATGTATTCTTCTCGCAACGCTTTTCTCCTCGCCTGAGACATAACCGTCAATACCCTAGCAATAGACTTGCGCACCTCCTTACTACAAGTGGTTAGTTCTGGTTCCCGAGCCGCGCCCCATCAGAAAGAGCAAGTTTCAAAGAGCGCCCGCAAGAATCCCTTGCTGCACCCTCAAATGTCCCTATCAAAGCTCTAGTGTTCATCACGAACATCTACATAAACACACGCACAGCAGGCGAACAACAACTTACATCTTCCCGAGCTTGCCAGCGCCGCCACCGCTTACCTGCAGCACACGCAGCTGCTGAAGTTCCGTCTTCAGCGCTTGTAACTGCTGCTCCAACTCTTGTCTGGACTTTCCTCGAAGTTCATGTGCTTTCAAAACCATATTTATGGTGCTGCTCGTGAATACTTGCTGCGCTGCGCTTCACACCACGGCCGTATAGCACACACGATAGCCTAAGAGAACGAGGCAGCGTTCCAGTTTGTGGAGCGTGGTTCGCGGCCGCGTCTATGGTATCGGCGACGATTGCATGTCACGTGTGACACCACCAGGCGCAGCATCCGAAGATCTGTCCTCTGATATAATACTATGTACTAGGATGTACTATAATGTGTCAAAGATATGCAAGCGTATCGACCGCTGCTGCAGCGCCCCCTTTTCCACTGCTGAGGCTGACGCTGAGGCTGACGCTGAGGCTGACGCTGAGGCTGACGCTGAGGCTGACGCTGAGGCTGACGCTGAGGCTGGGCGCCCATGCATGCAGCCGCAACAAACGCGACATGCATGTCGCGCTGCCGCCGCTGGTAACAGCGTGCAGCAGTCGCAACATGACCTCTACAAGTTTTGGTGCGTCTGAACTGGATCAGTTCTTAGCCGATGCCGAGCTACGTGTTCGCTTGATGGAAAGAAGATTGCGGAAGCTGGCTGCTTGGCAAAAGCGGTTGCAGCGACGAAACGATGGCGATTCGGTTCGGCGGTTGCGGCAGGCTGCTGGTCAGCGTCTCGCTGCCGCTTACGTCATGCAGGCGCTATTTTCGCTTCTCTTGATGTTAGAGGGTGAAGATCCGGAAGTTCACGTCGTCAAGAGAGGTATGAAGCGTTGCTGCGACTGGGCAAATGTCCTCGAGCTCGACGCTTCCCCGGATGACTCGCAGCCGGTACCCACCGCCGACGCTAGCGCCTCGGAGGCAGCTGTCTCCTAGAGACTGCGAACGCTCTTTATGTATATATAACAAGGGTTTTTTGGGGAAGAGATTTGACGTACTTGTGCTCGGCGTGACTCTGTTGTCTTCTGGTGACTGTCAGCGCACGCGCTAAGGACGAGCATTCGCGGCTCGCGCTTTGTGGTGCGCCCGACGTCAGAGCCGACGCTCGCGGTGCTGGTGATGATCGCGTCACGACTCGGACGAAGACGAGTTTTGTACCGAATCAAAGCGCAAATGTCTGTTGGCACAAATCTGGCTTCAGAAACAATGACATCTTCTCGTTTTGTTTGCAACCAGCGTACAGAAGAATGCTCAGTTCACTGTGCTGCAATGACGAGCGCTACGCTTGACCTCAACACAATCGTGCAGTGGTTACGGAACCAAGAAATGAACACCACACGCAAGGACAACTACCAAACGTGCGGAGCATTTCGACCTGCGAATATGGAACCGCTCATGGACGCGTCCATACAGTAGGTCAGCGCCAGGCCCTGATCCAAAAAGCACCCATAGACAATGCATGCGAAATGCAGGTCAATGTGACCAAGAAGCAATAGAGCGCCTACACTCGACTGCGAGTCGACAAGCTGCGTATTGCCCGATGCGTATCGAGTATAGACATTGGCCGGCTCGTGAAGCGGGCCTAGCGGATGATGGGCACGCGAGCGACAACGACGGCCTCATGACGACCCGAGCGAAACTTCAAGTCGACGCGCTTCACAGAAGCCCTCGACGCTCCCGAGTAATGCTTCGGATCGTTCGAGAAGACGGGAACAGCGCTCTCGCACGCGGTTTCTTTCCTGAATGAGCGCCTGCATATCCTCAATGGCTCGATGCACCCGCCCGGCCAAATCTGCAGCTGCGGCCAGCTCGCGATCCCTCTCCGCCCGCAGACTTTTGAGATCTTCGACCGCCTTGATGAGTTCGTGGCGCGCACTGGAAGCCACGCTCCCTAGGAGATCTTCCGCGCGTCGAATGAGGGCCCCATAACGCCGTTCGATGATTCGCTCGATAATTTCGGTTGCGCTTGCGTGGAAATCATCATCCGGCAGCGGATCTTCGAGCAGGGTGCACCCAAAGTCGTCCGAAAAGCGCTGCTGTTCTAGTTCGCGCGCGACCGCGTCCCTGCGTGTCTCCATGTCAACCAGTCGCGCTGCAGCATGGTGCAACTGCACAGCCACTGGGTGCTCAGTGGTGATTACCCGCGACCGATGGTCGAAAATGGACCCACACTGAGCCGGGGCACTGGTGGTGATGGTTGCAGTACTAGTGGCGGCACTGGTGGTCTCCCCGTTGGATCCGTTTTGTTCCAAAATGGACAAGGCGTCGCGAACACTCAACTCCTGACAATGTTGGGCTCGCGTGCTCACACTGCGCCTCGCGGCTGTGCAAGCTTGCAGCTCAATTTGGATAAGATGCAGTTCGGCGTGGTATGACTGTTGGGCTTCCGCGGATTCCGGCCGATGCGCACGGCCTCGGAGTTTAGCGCGCCACTCCGCGTCTTCCGCTGCCTCTGCGCTCAGAAGGATTTCCGCCCGCCGCACTTTCTCCTTGGCTTGGCGGATCAGCTCTGAAGCGAGTCGGTCGGAACCTTCTTCCGCGTTGAGATCTGCGTGCAACTCCTTGAATCGCACAACCGTTCCACGGTTAAGTTCTTCCGGTGTCTCGGTCTCGCGCAGGTCAGAGACTTTTCTCGGAATACTCGCGAGGATCGCTTCGAGATTCAGCTCTCTTCGCAGGCTGCCTGAAACGCGATTCGCTTCCCGCAGCCGCTCTACTGCTCGCTCGACCAGAGCGCGGACCCGTTTGTCGTAATCATTTCGCATTGGGATGAATTCGAGTGGCACCAGATTCTGTAGGGCCAAGAGCGGTGAACTCGGCGGAAGAAACGCAGCGGGACTCAGGGCGGCCATGCGTTCTGCTGCCTGGCCATCGCCCAGCGACGCCGCCAGTTCTCGTAGATCAGGTGTCGTTGCCAGGATGCGTCTACGCAGTTGCGACGGCGCTGAGTGACGATTTCTGTCATCCGCGCGTCTTTTGCTGAAATCGACTTGAAAAACAACCGCATTTTCACGTTCACAGCGCTCGCGGGCGGAACGACATCGATCGCGAAGAGCTTCGATGCGTCGTTGCAACGGTGTATCGCGCCGGACGAGCTCACTCTTGAGGAGCCTTTCCGCGATGACGACCGCTTCGGAATACCGCCGCGCTCTTTCTACTAGATCCTCCTCCTGCATCGCCATGAGCCGTTGGATATCCCCGGTGCCGTCTGCATCAAGTTCCATTGCAGCGTACTGCATGGCAACCGCCTCAGCGTAATCTCGGAGCAGCTCTAATTCAACGATAAAGTCGGCGGGGAAGTAACGAGTCCCGGCATTCGCTACTGCCCGCCCATACAGCTCGACAGCACCACCTGCCAGGCAGCTCACCGTCGAACTCGATCGATTCTCGGCAATCGCGAAATCGACGGTGCAAAGTTGTGCATTGCCAAGCATGACTAGTTTCAGCGTATCCAGCGACGTTTGGTGCAGATCCTGAGTGAGGTCCGCTCCAATACTGTCCAGCGACATGTGCTGAATGAGTGCGAAAAGACCAGCAGCACACTGAAAACCTTGTAACGCTTCTCTGAGTGCGGCCTCGGTCAGCGGCTCCGGCAGTACCAGGTCATGGGCCCGCGTGCAATAGCACACCGCCAGATTGAATAGCAGACCGGCTTTCTCCAGCTGTGTGCTAGAGCTCGAACAGCGCTGTCTAGTTTGAAACGCATCCATCCAAGTGAAAGTTAGCGTTACATTAGGGGCGTCTACGTGTCCTGCGCCCGTCTTCTGTTGCCCCGTACTCGTACCGTTCTGGCGCTGTAGTAGACCTCGCCGCACTGACGCAGGTGCAACCGCACGCCTGAAAACAAAGCGCGTCTCCAGAAAACGCAACGCCCGGTAGTAGTCTCGAATGACTTGGACGGCATCACCAGCTCGTTCAACGTCCGGAGCAGAGCTGATGACCGACACTCGTTCGCGCAACGCTTTCAGGTGCTTGCACGCGTGCTCGTAGCGCTGCGTGACCCCCTCGCGCCGAGCTGGCGTTACAGCTCCTCGAAACTCGAACAGCGATCTCAAAACAACCGATTCAAGTACTGGAATACGCTCTGTCGACTTTTTCGGTACCCTAACTGTCCGCATTATGTGGCCTGTCAACGGGTCCCGAGGTCGCGCACAGCGCAGGTCACAGCAACGTATCCATATACGCGTGCGAAAGCGTCTGTGTGCGGTATCTGCGCAGGTCTGCGGAGGTTCGCAAGGCGCGCGTGTCCAACGCCTCTCGATGTGTCGCTGCTGGCTGTCGATTTTTCTTAAATAGACAAAACGATCTCACATAGGCCGGCGCTCTTCGGCTGTCCGCTTTTTCTCTACTTTCTTCTCGTTTCTTTTTTGGTTGTTTTCAGCGCGCAGTAAAGCATCCATCGATCCACGCCCTACTTTTCAGTTCCATTACCCATACGTAGACCCGGGCATACTGGTTGAATTGTACGTTCTATCGTGGGTCGTGCGCACGGCATGATCGTCCGCGATTGCGCCTTTACCGTTGGTTCAGATGCATCACGAAGACAGAACTGTGTTGGCAGTCCCACTGAAGGCATCGGCTTGAGGAACGCTACATCTGATACGCGAACACGGCTAGTTATCGTTCTGGGAGCCAGCAAGCTGCGCAGACAGGCGTACTGTTTGCGAAAGCGCGAAGGGATCTACTAGTAGTCCACTGCGACCAGGACGATGCCCTGACGCAGCATCCTGCTCCTAGTTCCAGCGTAAACTGCGTTGTGGACGAGTTGCTCAGGCCTCTCACCAGAGCACCCGTCACTGGGAGCGCAGAGAGCTCGAGCCTGGAGGACTCGTTTGGATAACGGGACGTTGCTCCCATAAGGTACATTTTTGGCAATGCGGAAAAAGTTTTGCCTCTTGTAACGTTAATCGTAGAGGGCGAAAGAAATTCTTATCTCGTTGCTAGTTCGTGGATAGTCTCTGGTCTGTTTTCTATATAGTACGGTCGAAAACTGGCACCGCCTTGTCTGGCAGGCATGAGACTCGACGTGTATCTCGCCAATGAAGGGAAGCGCGAGCCTGGCCATTCGTTGACTTGTTGCTCTAACCTACAAGTTGTACTGGCGCAGAAGACGTCTAAAAATACAGTTTTTCATTTCAATTACTTTTCAAATTTCACGTTTGTATATTCAAGTTATTTTTCGCGGTTTATACCAGAAACGTTTAAAGTTTGTTCGTTTTCAAAAAAAGGAAAGTCATGGAAGTGGAAGTAAAGGATCCCGGAAGCCTGATGTCGCCGGCTGATGGAGAAAACCGAAAAACAGTACTGAGAAAAGAAGAATTGGAAAAGACGAAGAAACAACGGGGGAGTCGCAACGTCAATTCCCGCATGAAAGACTGCACTACGACGACATGGTAGTGAAAGCCTGCCTTCTTGGATATATCAAGGATCCGTAGAACCAAAAGTTCCAAGAGGCCATCAGAAACCGTGTCGATTCGTGCTCCATGAGTATTATAGAGGCCTCGTCTGGGCTAATGCATTCGGTGGAGGAGGTGTACGACGAAGTGACGCACACGGGAACAGTCGAGGTATGAAGGAATTTTTCATTATGACATTCATTCGCCACCTGATGCTTGGTACAGGGCAAAACGTCGACGAAAAATGAGTGAGTGCATGCCGTCCACGAAAATCACGACGAATACCGCTTCGAAGGTACTCGGTACAATGATGATGGGTATATTTACGAATACGAGGCGAAAATGTACCTCACGAACATGAAGAACCTCATGACTACGAACCTCAAAAGCTTCATGAAACACTCCATCATTGCACCCTACCCGGACCTCGTCCGCCAGGGAATATGGGCCATCATCAATGGCGTCAGGAACGATCGTAAGAATGAAGAAGATATCGAATTCGTCGACGAGAAGACGTCACGAAAGCGAACGAATGAAGCTTCTGTAATCCATGCGACTATGAAAGAGCATCGTTCAGTCTTGGGGCTCGTCAACACAAAAGAAAAGGTATCAGACATGAAAAAAGATAACGATAGGTGCTATCGCCTCATCCTGCAATATTTCGTGTTTTTGGACCGAGAGCTCGAACGCAAGGCCGAAAAGGAGCTGAGCAGCGGGAAAATGAAGAATGGGTGAGACGGAAGGCTGCCCTGATGGGAAAGCGCTTCAAGGTCGTCCCGTTGTGCAACATCAAGTCACATTTTGGGACTATCGACTCCGGTGTCCTTTACGGCATCATGAGGGAGATCAGTCCGGAGTTCAATGTTAGCAGGGAGGACTTCACCGGTGAGAACCGGGAGACGTACAGTAAGAAGAATATCTTCAATTTCAAACGTCTCAAAGTGAGCAAACAAAAGGTATTCACTGGGATGATCGAAACTGATGGAGTAACCTTGTGTCTACACTATCGGCGGTTGAAGAAAAGAAGGAGGCGGATCCAGCGACGAAGTAAGTGGAGGATAACGACCTTGTCGTTGGCGCGGCGAAGCATGAAGAAAAGAAGGAGGCGGACCTTGCGACGCAGAGAGTGCATGAGAACGATTTGGTCGTTGGCGCGGACCCTTGGAACACGAATATCATAACCATTGCAGTACCCAAGCGTGCGGAAGATGGCATTGACGCTAACTTTCGTCAGAAAAACGTGCGTCTGTTAACGCTCTCAAGTGCTAGATAGAACCGAGAATCGGGAAAAATGAATGCGAGGAAGAAAACTGAGAAATTGAATGCAGGAGTGAAAGAGCAACTGAAAGCGATCAGCCAGGTGACTACCCGCGGGGCGGACTTTCAAGCTGTTCTGAAATTCACGAAATTTCGCGCTGCTCATTGGGAGGCGCTGTGGAAAGAGTATACAAAGCCCCAGTGGGCTCGTCTGCATTCGAACTTGGAATGTGGGAAGCAGCGTGCATTCGCCAACTTTTCAATCAGTTGAGCGCCTTGCAGGAGGACGAGAGTCAAATACTCATGATGGCGTACGGAGCAGGGCGCTGGATGACCCAGAAAAGGATATACGCCAGCTCCAACGACGAGAACGTACACGGCGTGCGCACGGCGTTTTGTCACAATATCGATATATGAGTTCCGAGCGTCATACATTCACCAAGAACCGGTGTGTAGACTCCAGAGGGTCGAGATACAAAAGTGCCATCGGAGCCCTGAGGATACAGCAAAGTATGGAGCGCTGACGGAAGAGCAAACAGAAAGAAGGGCGAAAGTTCGGGGCTACTTGCATTAGTAAGTAAAACCAACGGCAAGAAACTCGTGGAATTCGTGAACCGGGACTTGAACGCAGCAATCAACATAAGGAGATGCGCGGTGATGGAGAAGAGACTTTCGGAGTTGACGAGACAGATTTTTGTGCGGCAACCTTTTACAGTGGATTTGTACGAGAGAATTTGAAACCAGTGGTGGATAGCCGGTCCAAATGATCTGGATGGCGCCCGCACGTCAGGTGGAGACGTTCTGTCCAGGGCGGGTCACTCGCCACTTCTGTAAACTGCTGGCGACTGCTTTCGACTTTTGAAAGGCATTCGCGATACTCCAGGAAAATCGGTTGAAATGCCCCTGGGAGTGATTCGTGCTTGCGGAGAAACCTTTTCAAGGTTACGCATGCTACACTGGGGGCACAGTTTGCGACGCTGTTGGACGTCAGTGCCACTTTCCGAAAGTCAGTTCGGCGTCATTGATGCGAGACCATGAGCAACCCTCGATGTGCATCGATTCGAGCCCAGCTCAAAACATCGAGCCGGTTTCTTCGTGACCGTCGCACGGATTTGCTCATGGCCAATACTCTCCTATTGAAGACAGGCATCCGGTGCGTTACAACGACCTGGGAAACATTCCTCGCATATCGGAGGATCTTCATGGCGAGCGCAACCCGGCTCTAGCTCGTCCTCCGACTGCTTTCGCATCACATGGCATCGCGTCGTTACGCTTGACCGCCCGCGACGCACAGCAGCACATCGTTCGGTGACTTTTGTTTGAAACGCACGACCGGACCCGAGGGATGTCTGCGAACTGCGTCGGCTCACTGGGCATCGGTGAGTCGCGAGCATGGAGAACGCACTGGTTGAGCTGCCCAGCGAGTTAGGTGTCCCGCTGGTTGACGGCACCTGCACCACATCGATACATGCCTCGTCGTTAGAGAATATTGCCAAAGACGAATGCACCACGGTGCAGTCGAGCGCGTACTGCAGGTTTACGGAGCGTTGCCGCCTGGGCACCGACACGATCGCTGCCGTCGATACCGCATACGATATCGGGAGGCTGCGGTGGAGCTGTCGCGCGCCTGTGGAGCAGATACCAACGTATAGTCCTTCTGGAGGCTGAGGAGCGTTTACACGCACCAGAAAACACCGGTTGCACGATTACTAGCGACACCTGGCACAGCACTCGTCGTTGATGCGAGCGCTCGCGAACAGCAACGCACAAGCGAAGCCCCATTGACCCGCAGCAGCAGCAGCAGCAGCACGCTTGCGGTTTCTGGTATGAACGGTTCGCGAGCTCGTGCTGTTTATCGCCCATATGATGGCAGCGCTGAGAGCCAGCGTGGTCTGCTCGTGATCGGCGGTAGCGGTGAACTCGGCTCCGCTCTTGTGCGGGCGGCAGCCGAAGCTGCGGAAACGCCAACTGTAAGTGGCGTTCGTGCCGTCTGGGCGACCTACCGCACTCGAAGACCGTCAGTGTGCACACCGGTTGGGTCGAAAGCTCCTTCCGTACGATGGTTTTACCTAGACACCGCTGATAGACGCGCTACTTCAGACCTGATTCAGCGAGCAAGCACGGAAATCGGACCGTTGCTCACGGTGGTTTTTTGCGTTGTTCCGAAACACGGTGGTGCCGCAGGCCCAGGCGGAGACGACATTCGCTCTGGAATCGTTGACCATGTTCTCTACGCAGCAGAGGCAACCAAGCTCGCAGGCATGGTAGAGGGTGCGGAGCGCAGTTCGTGCCGCTTTGTCGCGATATCGACGGACCAGGTGTTCGATGGCGTGCCGCCGCACCCGCCGTATACCACGGATGCCCCACGCCGACCGCTCAATCCGTATGGTCACTACAAAGTAGAAATGGAGGATACCTTGCAAAACATACACCACCCTGATCTTGTTATTGCCCGTACATCACTTATTCTAACGCTCGGTATGCAACCGCATGAAGATGGAAAAGCGATCGCGTTTCTGCGCTCGGCTCTCATCGAAACGCACGAAAAGCCGTTGGTTCTCTTCACCGATGAGATTCGAAATATGTCATGGTCGAATGACTTGGCCGAGGCACTTGTCGAGGTCGCCACTGCTATTCGATGCGAGCGCGTCACGATGGATGGTGATACAGCCACCGTCATT
>Ga0207433_10016693_pt1 | contig 10278 bp, 6 predicted proteins | sample YelNatPaOPGAMG01_FD_187559 | JGI IMG/M metagenome (GOLD analysis project Ga0207433, IMG submission 187559) | Hot spring thermophilic microbial communities from Obsidian Pool, Yellowstone National Park, USA - OP-RAMG-01 (SPAdes) (version 3) | ecosystem: Environmental > Aquatic > Thermal springs >... | reverse complement strand
GAGCCGCATCGCCGCCGCGTTCGCCGGTCTTGCCGTCGGCTATCTGTTGCATTCCGGCGGCACGCTGGCCGTCGCCGCATTCATTGCGATTGCGATGGTTGTAGGCATCACGATGATCGGCGTATTCGGCCCGCAGACCAAGGGCGTGGCGCTGGAGGAAATTAGCCACTGATGCCCTACTGGGGCTATGACCGAGAGTCCGCCATAGTCGCGTGCTCAGATTAGCTTGCGCGCAAGCTCACACGGAAACCCTGCTTCGAACCGCGGGATCTCGTCACTGCTATGTGCATGCCTTGGGCGTATGCCGTCGGTGATGTGCTCGAACGACAGGAGAGCGGCCGCACGGGTGTGAGCCGCCCGGGGCGGGATGTGGATCGTCGCGCCGGGCACGAACAGGCATCGCATGCCAGCGCAAACCTGAAGAAATTTTAAGAATCCTTACAGGTAAACGTCAGGTTACTGCCCTAGCGTGACTGTCGCCTCGCGGCCGGATCGGCAAGCCGGCAGCCGCAGATATGGGTGTGTTGAGCACCGACATGCCAGGGCGACCACTTTGAGGTCGAGGTGCCGTTGAGGGACGGCACCGACGACACCGCCGGTGCAACAGGTTGAAGCTATCGGAGAGCGGATTGTCGTTGTCAGGCGACCGAAATCTTTGATCGCTGTGTCCCGTTCGGAACCATTCGTACATAACGTGGAGGGGGATCCAATCATGAGAAGCAGGTATACCGTTGCATCTGCGATGCTGCCGGTTGTGACGGCATTTTCGCCATGGTCTGTTCCGGCGTCCAAGCTTGTGGATGATTCAGTGCCATCGGGTAGGGGTACCCGCATCCGGCCATTCGCGCAGCGACCACTCGCGCGCGCCATATTCATGACCGTGGCGGGCCTTGTGGCCACCACCGCCACCGCGTACGCAGCGGACCCCGCCAGCGACGCCCCGGCCGCCGCGGCTGCGGGCGGGACGAACGCTCCGACTGCCAATTCCGCGCCGCAGTCCGCGGCGAGTTCGGTTGTGGCGTCCGCCAAGCAGAAAAAGGCCAAGCGGCTGCAAGGCATCACGGTCACCGGCAGTTTGATCCAGGTCCACAGCCGCAGTGAGGTATCTTCCAGCCCGCTGGCGACTATCGGCCTCGATCAGATCGCCGCCGCCGGCCAGGTTTCACTCGATTCGGCGATTGGCCGGATGCCGCAGTTCGCGGCCGCACAGGGCCAGAGCGAGGTCGGCGATGTGCAAGGTGCCACCGGCTTTCAGGGCGGTCAGTCCTACGCAGACCTACGTGGTCTCGGGGCCGAGCGCACCTTGGTTCTGCTCGACGGGCAGCGTCTGGTGCCCACGAACCCGAACGGCGCAGTCGACCTGAACTTGATTCCGATGGCGCTGCTCAAGAACGTCGATGTGATTACAGGCGGCGCCTCGGCCACATACGGCTCGGACGCCGTTGCGGGTGTCGTCAACTTCCGTCTGCGGCAGGACTTCCAGGGCATCCAGCTCTCCGCCCAGACTGGGGGCAGCACCAAGGGCGGTGGCCAGGAAAAGAGTGCCAGCGTCCTCATGGGCGGCAAGTTCGCCGACAACAAGGGCAACGCGATCATTGACGTCGAATACAACCAGCGTGATGCGATCACTGGTGCGGATCGCTCCTTCTTCTCCGACCCCATCAACTTCAATCGTGCCGTGCCGCGCGCACCGGAAGGTATCTTCAGCGCCGGTGAACTTGGTGGAAACATTCCGGTTTCCGCGGTCAACTCCATCTTGGCCGGCTACCCTGGCACGACACCGATCGCCGGCACTGGCAACTATGGCGGCTACATCGGCGTGAATAGTGACGGCACTCTGTTCACCACGCGTGCGCCGGGCAACTGCGTGCAGAACTACAAGGGTCCGGTGGGCCAGATCCCAGGCTTGGCGATTTCCCCGAACTGCACGACGATCGAGAACTACCTCGGCAAGTATTTCTTCGTGCAGGTTCCATCGCATCGGATCAACGTCTTCTCGAAGGTCACCTACAAGGTCAACGAAGACCTTGAGGCCTACGCGCAGGTCAACTTCATGAGCTCGACGGCCACGGACAACAACGGCCCCGCGTTCGTCGGTCCAGGCAAGTTCGTCTACGTGCCGCAGGACAACCCATTCGTGACGAGCAATGCGGCGCTCATGTCCCTGCTCAATGCGCGCACGGCGTTGACCGCCGGCGGCACCCCGAGTACCGGGCCGCTCGAAATGGAAGCCTGGTTGACCGGACTCGGGCCGCGCATCGAAAGCTTCCGCTACAACGACTATCAGTTGACCGCCGGGCTCAATGGCTGGTTCGGCTGGTCGAGCTGGAAGTGGAATACGTTCGCCTCCTACGGCCAAACCAACTTCAACAACGATCAGCAGAACAACGTGAATTTGCCGGCGCTCGAGACGACCTTATACGGCACCGCAAACTACATCGGTTCCAATGGCAACAACTGCGTCGGCTACGCTTGGAATCCGCTTGGCAACCACGCGCTGAGTCCCGGCTGCCGGGCGTACATCACGGGCACCGCGCACAACAGCATGGTGCTCTCGCAGGATTACTTCCAAGGTACCGTGAGCGGGGAACTCGGCAGCCTTTGGGCAGGGACAGTCGAGGCCGCATTCGGCGTCGACTACCGCTCCGAACGTTTCAACTATCAGGCCGATTCGGCGCTGAATCCGGCGTTCAACGTGATGCCCTCGCCTATACCTGCGGACATCATTTCCCCGTCCTACGACCTGATCGGTTCGACCGGCGGCTCGATGAACGTGGGCGAAGTGTTCGGCGAGCTGAACGTGCCGCTGCTGAGCGACAAGCCACTCGTGAAGAAGCTTTCGCTCGACCTCGGCGCACGCTATTCGCATTACGATCTGTTCGGCGGCGAGAACACCTGGAAAGCGAGCTTGAGCTGGCGGGTTGACGATGCGTTGATGTTCCGTGGCGGGTTCAACCGCGCTATTCGCGCACCGAGCCTGCAGGAGCTTTACAACCCGACCGTGCAGGCGCAGGACAGCATCAGTGGCGATCCGTGCGAAGTCGGCAGCCTCCAACGCAGCGGCCCGAACGCCGCCCAGGTAGCGGCGCTGTGCCAGGCGCAGGGGGTGCCCGCTTCGGTGTATCCGTCGTTCACCTACGGCCTCAATTCAGCGAACGGCATCATCACCGGCAACACGAGCTTGCAGCCGGAGAAGTCCGACACCTACACGCTGGGCTGGGTGCTCACACCGCATTTCGATGCGTCGATGGCGCATGACCTCGGCATGTCCCTCGACTACTACCACACCGCGATCAAGGGTGCGATTGCAGGCGTGACCCTCGATTCGATCCTGCAGGATTGCTACAACGCAAACAATTCCAATCCGAGTTACTCGGCGAGCAATATCTTCTGCCAGCGGATCACGCGTGATCCGACCACCGGAGCCATCACCCTGGGCCGAGAGTCCTCGGAGAACATCGGGTCCTATGTCACGACAGGCGTGGACGTCGAGGCACACTGGGGCTTTCCGCTGAAAGATCTAGGGCTGCCACTCGGTGGCCGTGTGAGACTGCAGACCTTCCTGTCGTACGTGCACTCGCTGACGATCTCTGGTGTGCCTGGCGTTTCGGCCGCCAACTACGCTGGCTCGGTCGCCGATACCAGTACAGCTTTGGCAGCCGATGGCTCGAGCATCTCCGATCTTTCGCATCCGAGGTGGAAGGCCAACACGACGTTTGGCTACTCCGTTGGGCCGGTGTCGGCGGCGCTGCACTGGCGCTACATTTCCGGGATGACCGACCTAATGGGCGGCACCGGTAGCGGCTATCCGGGCGTGCCTGCTTACAATTACTTCGATCTGGATGCCAACTGGCAGGTGACGCACAACATCATGTTGACGGCAGGCGTCACCAACCTGACCGACAAGGCACCGCCCAGGATCGCGGGCGCACCACTGCTGACCGATGCAGCGACCTACGATGTGGTGGGTCGCACGTACTTCGTCGGTCTCAAGGCCAAGCTATGAAGTAAGGCGCATGTCCTGGTTCCGGCTGCGCATCCCAACACGCAGCCGGAACTGCGCGACAGGCGCTTGTTGTGCGCAGTGAGCAAGCCACACTGTCCTAAGCCGGCAGAGGTCGTCCGCCGAGAGCGCGGGAACGGATATGGCGCACGTGATTGCTGAAGCACTGCTTCAATCCGGCCGACGAAGCCTGCGCAGGGGCCCCGCTGGTGAGTACGGCGCTATACCAGCCAGGCAAACAGGAATCAACGCTGCGCCTAAATCTCCAGAAAAATAATCCGATCACGCTTGCAGATGGCGACACCCATCGCAACGCTCTGAGGACACCGAGCGGTGCGACGGAAGAATACCTTCGGAGCAGAGACCTACCCGCCTGATCAGGACCGCCGCGATCATTGAAGCCGTGGCCGATTTCATCAAATGCTCCCGCCTTGATCTGCAATCGCACACCCCGCCCATGGAGATACCACGTGTCCGAAATTGCCTCCGCCAGGATCGCCGCACGACTCGACCGGCTGCCGCCGTCGCGCACGATATGGAAGATCGTGCTATGGATCTCGCTGGGCGGCGTGTTCGAGTTCTATGACCTGTTCTTCACCGCCTATGTCGCTCCGGGCATGGTGAAATCGGGGCTTTTCACCACACAGTCGCTGGGCTTTTTCGCCTCCCTCGACTCGATCAAGATCGCCGGATTCGGCACCTTCGTCTTCTGCACCTTCGCCGGCCTATGGGTTGGCGTGGTGTTATTCGGTCATTTGGCCGACCGCTTCGGCCGGCGTCCCGTGTTTACATGGTCGCTGGTGTGGTACGTGGCTTGCTCCGCCGTCATGGCGTTCCAGCACAGCGGTGAGATGCTCAACGTCTGGCGGTTTATCGCCGGCGTGGGATTCGCGGTGCAACTGGTCACCATCGACACCTACATCTCCGAGCTGATTCCCGGCGCCGAGCGGGGGCGCGCGTTTTCCGTCAACCAGTTCATCACCTTCGCCGTCGTGCCGGTGGTGGCCCTGCTGGCCTGGGTGCTGGTGCCACTCAGCCCACTCGGCATCGATGGCTGGCGCTGGGTGGTACTGATTGGCTCGATGGGCGCCGTGCTGGTGTGGCTACTGGTACAGGGCATTCCCGAGAGCCCTCGCTGGCTGGCCCTGCAGGGCCGGAACGACGAGGCAGAAGCCATCATGGCCGCGATCGAGCAGCGGGTGGTGGCGGAGACCGGCAAGCCGCTGCCGGCGCCCGCGCTGGCGCACGCCGAGGAGACCGGCCGCGGACGCTTCGCCGAAATCTTCTCGCCTCAGTACCGCAAGCGCACGTTGATGCTGTCGGTATTCAACATGGCCCAAGTGATCGGCTTCTACGGCTTCGCGGCCTGGGTGCCGACCCTGTTGATTGCGCGCGGCATCACCGTTACGCACAGCCTGGAATACTCTTTCATCATCGCCATCGCCAATCCACTGGGGCCATTGCTCGGCGTGCTCTTCGCCGACCGCATTGAACGCAAGCTGCAGATCATATTGGGCCTGGTGGTGATGGGCCTGAGCATGCTGGCCTTTGCCATGGCGAACGCCCCTGCCGTGCTGATCGCGCTCGGCGTGGTGTTCACGCTGGCGGCCAACGTGATGTCCTATGCGTACCACAACTACCAGGCCGAGCTTTACCCGACCCGCATACGCTCCAGGGCGGTGGGTTTCGTCTATTCGTGGAGCCGCATCGCCGCCGCGTTCGCCGGTCTTGCCGTCGGCTATCTGTTGCATTCCGGCGGCACGCTGGCCGTCGCCGCATTCATTGCGATTGCGATGGTTGTAGGCATCACGATGATCAGCGTATTCGGCCCACAGACCAAGGGCGTGGCGCTGGAGGAAATTAGCCACTGATGCCTGGCGAACACGTCACTTGGCACCAGATGCGGAGGTCTTCAGTGACGGCCTGAACTGCTTCCGCCGCTTTGTCGATGCCAAGCATGTTCACACAGTGCTGGAAACCATCGGCGGACGGCCCGCGAAGTGCGCGGCGCGCACTGGGGCAACGTACTTGCCGCAACCCCTGTAAAGCTGCGTCCAGCAGATTTTTTGCGTTTGGCACGGCCTCCAACCTCAACCGCTCGAACACTTGGTTCAGAGCATACCTAAATGCTGCCGCCATTAGACGGGCCGCATTCGCCCGAACACCTTGAAGGCTTCGAACCAGGTAGGTAGACCCAACCCCGGCTTGCAAACCAACAGGCACGAAAAAGCGGACATAAAGTCCGCTTGGTCGGTTGATCAGAAGGGTTTTCGGCATTTGGCACCTTCATTGGCACCCCGTGAGGGGTAGTGAAGGCACCAAATTTCTCTTTTAAAATTAAAGAGCTGCCGAGTTGTTGGTGGAGGTGGCGGGAGTCGAACCCGCGTCCGAAGGCGCTTGACGCCCAGTACTACATGCTTAGCTCACCGTTGAATCTCGTCCCGCGACAGCACGATGTGCGAGGCGCATCGAAGGACCAGCCTGTTTGATTTGACCCTGGCCGACAGGCGGCGGCTTCGGGCGATCCCGTGATAATGACCCTACACCGACGAGCACGAGCACAAGTGGGTTCGGGGCTAGGCCTTAAGCGGCCAGAGCGTAGTTGTCGTCGTTGGCAACTATGAGTTTGCGGCTGGATTAACGAGGAAAGCTGCCCCCTCGGCATGCACCAAGCCATCTCACTACCCCCGTCGAAGCCAGTACACCCCCGGGGAAAACGAATTGGCCAAGCAAGTATATGGGGTCGCGGCGCGAGGCTTCAATGCGATGCGCCGCTCCCGTGCATCGTTCCCTACATTTCCACGCAATCAAACCGCCGGTCCGCATCCACCTCGGCATCGTAGTCCACGTCAGCACGGTCGAAGCCGAACAGCTTGAGGAACTCGTGCTTGTAGCCGGCGTAGTCGGTGACTTGCTTGAGGTTTTCGGTGGTGACGGTGGGCCAGAGGGTCTTGCAGGGGGTTTGCACGTCGTCGCGCAGCTCCCAGTCGTCCAGGCGCACGCGGCCTTCGTCGTCGGTCGGCGCGGGTGCGCCGTCGGCACGGTAGAGGCGGTCGTGGAACAGGCGGTTGATCTGCTCGATGCAGCCTTCGTGGATGCCCTTTTCCTTCATCACCTTGAAGGCAATGGAGACGTACAGCGGGATCACCGGGATGGCGGCGCTGGCCTGGGTGACCACGGACTTCATCACGCCGACATAGGCGTCGAGGCCGCTGTGGCGGCTGCGCAGCTGCTTGGCGGTGTTGTCGAGGTGCTGCTTGGCCTGGCCCAGCGTGCCGTGCCAGTACATCGGCCAGGTGATCTCGGTGCCGATGTAGCTGTAGGCGATGGTCTTGGCGTGGTCGGCCAGCACACCGCCCTGGCTCAGCGCGTCGATCCACAGCGCCCAGTCCTCGCCGCCCATCACGGTGACGGTGTCCTTGATCTCCTGCTCGGTGGCCGGCTCGATGGTGGCCTCGATCACGGTGTCCTTGTTGGTGTCGACCGAAGTGTTGGTGAACGGCTGGCCGATGGTCTTGAGCGCGGAGCGCACTACCTCGCCAGTGTCCGGCAGCTTGCGCACGGGCGAGGCCAGCGAGTAGACCACCAGGTCAATCGGGCCGCCCATCTCGCTCTTGATGATCTCGATGGCGCGCGCACGGGTCTCGTGGGCAAAGGCGTCGCCATTGATGGACTTCGCGTACAGTCCGGCCCGCTTGGCTGCCTTGTCGAATGCGGCAGAGTTGTACCAGCCGGCAGTGCCGGTCTTGTCCTCGCTGCTGGGTTTTTCGAAGAACACGCCCAGCGTGGCGGCGCCGTAGCCGAACGCGGCAGTGATGCGCGAGGCGAGGCCGTAGCCGGTGGAGGCGCCGATCACCAGCACGCGCTTCGGACCCTTGCCGCCGTCGTGGATGGCGGCCTGGGTGGTGGCGATCTGCTCGGCCACGTTGTGCTCGCAACCGACCGGGTGGGCCGTGACACAGATGAAGCCACGCACTTTGGGTTTGATGATCACTGGGACTCGCTCCGCAAGGGAAATGCAAAGCGGCATCTTAGCGAAGCTGGGGGAACATGCGCTGCGGTAGGGAGGCCGTTGACCCGGAGTCGCCCGGTCCCGGCTTGTGCCGGAACGGCAGGCAAAACCGCGGCTGCCTTATTGATCCGGTCCGCAAAAGCTTGCTGCCGACGTCCTTCGACTCCGCGTTGCCACGCCCGGGACGAGCGGTGTTGCGAGTCGGATCGCTAACGCTGCATGGCGCGCACCAGCGCACGCACCTGCTCGACATCGCTGCGCAGTTCGCCGCCCTGCATGTCGGTGAGCAGCGGCGACCGATGGCGCATGCTCGACGGCAACTGCCGCTTGGCGGAGGCGTGAATTTCATGTGCGCCGGTAGCCGCGGCGAGCGCGGCGATGTTGCTTTCGGTGACGCCGGCACCGGGCATGATGCGGATGCGGCCATGGGCCTGCGCGATCAGCTCGCGGATCGGCGCGGCGCCCTCCATCGCGGTGGCCTGCCCGCCGGAGGTGAGCACGCGTTCGCAGCCGAGCGCGATCACGTCGTCGAGTGCCCGACATGGGTCGCGCACCAGATCGAAGGCGCGGTGGAAGGTGACGCCGAGGCTACCCGCCGCAGCGATCAGGCCGTAGCAGCGCTCCATGCCCACGCCACCATCGGCGTCAAGCACGCCGAGAACCACGCCGTCGCAGCCCAGCGCAACGCAGGCTTCGATGTCGCGGCGCATGACCTCGCACTCGTCGTCGTCGTAGAGGAAGTCACCGGCGCGCGGGCGGATCAGCACGTAGAGTGGGATGCGCAGCCGTTCGCGGGCCATCGCGAGGGTGGCGTACGAGGGCGTGAGCCCACCCAGTTCCAGCGCGCCGCAGAGTTCCACGCGCCCTGCCCCGCCCGCCTGTGCGGCCAGCGCGGACGCCACGGAGTTGGCGGCAACTTCAAGCAAGGGTGTACTCATGTCGGCAGAGTGTTCTTCGGGGTTGGCTGGGGGTCGAAGGGCCGGTGTCTGGCGACAGCAGGCGGCCGCCTTGCACCGGAAACGAAAAGCCCCGCGCCAGGGCGCGGGGCTCGGTTTACCGCATGGCCGGCAGGGAACCGGCCGACAGCGATCAACCCGCGATTTCGACGCCCGAAGCCTGGGCGCCCTTCGGCCCCTGGGTGACTTCGAACTTCACACGCTGGCCTTCCTGCAGGCTGCGGAAGCCCTTGGAATTGATCGCCGAGAAATGGACGAACACGTCCTCCCCACCGTCCTCGGGCGCGATGAAACCGAAGCCCTTGGCGTCGTTGAACCACTTGACCGTACCGAAACGCATTGCTGGAACCTCTGGAAGCATGGACAGGAATGCACCCGACCGAGCTCGAACCGTCCCCCTGGCTCACCGTCCTGGTGCCCGGAAAGTATCAGCATGATTCGGTACAAAGCGCAATACGTTCTGGCCGATTCGCGGCGCGCCACCGCACTTCGGCGACCACGGCCGCACAATGCGGTAGCGCGTTAGCACGCGCTTACGCGCGCAGCATCGCGTCCAGCAGGCGCGGCACCTCGGCGGTGGCGGCGGCAAGGTGGGCGAAGATTTCCTCGATGCTGATCTCGGCCTCGTCGCCGCAGCCGGCGGCGAAGTTCGCGACCAGGGCGAGGCAGGCGTACTCCAGTCCCAGTTCGCGCGCCAAGGCCGCCTCCGGCATGCCGGTCATGCCGACCAGGTCGCAGCCGTCGCGCTTCATGCGCGCGATCTCGGCGCGGGTCTCCAGCCGCGGCCCCTGCGTGGCGCCATAGCAGCCGCCGTCGATCGCGGCGATGCCGACCTGGCGCGCGGCCTGCAGCAGGCGATAGCGCAGTGACGCGGTATACGGTTCGCTGAAGTCGATATGATTCACCTCGGCGCCTTCGACGTCGCAGAAGCTGGTGTAGCGGCCGTGGGTGTAGTCGATCAGCTGGTCGGGCACCACGATGGCGCGTGGCCCCATGTCGGCGCGGATGCCGCCCACCGCGTTGACGCCAACCACCGCGCGCGCACCGAGGTCGTGCAGCGCCCACAGGTTGGCGCGGTAGTTCACCCGATGCGGTGGCAGGCTGTGGCTCTCGCCGTGGCGGGCCAGGAACGCCACACGCTTGCCGGCGAAATCGCCCAGCACGATATCGCCCGAGGCGGCGCCGAACGGGGTCTCCACGGCATGCCGTTCGGCGTTCTCCAGCCCCTGGAACTTGTACAGGCCGCTGCCGCCGATCACGGCCAGGTCGATCAGGTGCTTGCTCATGCGCGGGTTCCGAGGAAGTTT
>Ga0207433_10016690_pt1 | contig 10279 bp, 9 predicted proteins | sample YelNatPaOPGAMG01_FD_187559 | JGI IMG/M metagenome (GOLD analysis project Ga0207433, IMG submission 187559) | Hot spring thermophilic microbial communities from Obsidian Pool, Yellowstone National Park, USA - OP-RAMG-01 (SPAdes) (version 3) | ecosystem: Environmental > Aquatic > Thermal springs >... | reverse complement strand
CTCTGCGGAATGCGAGAGTCACATCGCAGCGCGGCGGGCGGCGCAGATTCGCCTGCGCACGCAGCGCCATCGCCCGGAACTGCGGCGAGGCGAACTCGGATTTTCCGAGCGCGATCTCGTTCTGCGCAAAAGCGACCGTCTGCTCCGAGCGGTCGTAAAATTCGGCGTTCGGAAAAGCCTTCATACCCTCGGTAATGAAGGGAGCCATCAGCGCGCCCGAACCCGTAACCGCGATGGAGAACCTGTCAAGCGGCGAATGCGGCATAGGTATCCGATACAGTCTACTTCACTTCGCATAAAGCGCGATCACCCGCTCGATAGCCCTCCGGCAAACGGCGCAGAAGCCCACCTGGTCGCGCGTGAACATGATGCAGTCGGCCTGGGGGCGGTAGTATCCCTTCGCCTCGTAGTTAGCGCCTTCGAATGCGCCCACCTTATCCATGTACGGCTTAAGCTGCGCGGTGCTGGCCTTCTCCTCGGCGTCAAACAGCGCCTCCATTTCGGTCTCGGGGCGGCCCTCCGCGCGGATTGCGCGCCGCCTGGCACCGTACTCCGCCTGGCGCTTCTCGAAAGCCTCCTTCGGCCACGGCGTCGGGAGCGCAACGCCCGGCGTCAGCAGGTCCGCCCACTTGCGGGCCTTCGGATCGGCCGTGACGTTGGGTTCCCAGGGCTCGATGCGCTCGCCGCCGGTTTCGTAGGCGACGTCCGAGGTATAGTACTCGTCGGCGAGTCCCGCAAAGTGGTGTCCGAACTCGTGCACGAAGATATACGGTGTGTAGGCGTTGTCGGAGGCGCACGTCGCGTAGAGGTTGAAGATGCCGCCGCCGCCGTATTTGCGCCCGTTGACGACAATCTCCATGAACTCGTACGGCGCCGCCGATGCGATGTCGCGCAGGCGCTTGTTATCGAAGTCGAGAACGTAGCGTTCGGAGCCGAACGCGTCGTAGCGCGCGCCCAGAGGCGACCTGCGCCAGACGCCGTCGGACGGCCGCGAAACGCCGCTCTCTTCGGCGGGCGTGTCGATGGCCCAAACGTTGAAATCCTTCCGGTGCTCCTTAAAAGGCGATTGCGAAAAGAGGGTTTCCGCCAGCCGCCTGGCGTCTTTATGCCACTTGTCCATCTCGGCGGCGGTATAGCCGTCGCCGAGGAGCAGCAGGTCCACTTTGTCCGCCGGGGGGCCGTTCTGCTCTACGGCCCAAACCTTTGCCGCAGGCATGCGCGAGCGGTCGATATCCCGGCCGGCGGGGTCCACGATGACAGACCAGATTTCGCGGAAAGCGTTCCAGTGGTCGCGTTTCTTCAGAACAACCTGCACGGGGCGCTCCGGCATCGGAAAGCGCAGCGACTCGCTGAACGTGCGCTTCTCCGTTTTCGCTTCGGGCGTCAGTTCCCACTCGCCGTAAATGCTTGCGAAGCCGCGCGAGTAGAGGATGCGGTTGGTCGCGCGGTCGATCACCTCGAAATAGTACTTGCCGAGGTTGGTGTCATCGACGGCGCGGTCGAGCCTGCCCGGCCACGGACCTTCCTCTATGAGCTGGTCGAGCGAAAACGTTTCCGAGTCCGCGCCGCCGGTGTGGTAGTAATCCAGACGAAGCGTGCGCGGGGGATCGGCGGCGAGCGCCGCGATCGCGCACAAAGCGATTGCCGGAACGGTCTTCAGCAGCATTGCATATCTCCTACGGGAGTCCTTCCACCGATGTTACCCGCGTCCCCTCGAGCCGCACTTTGAACCGGCCGTCGTCGCCGCTGCCGGTCAGCATGCCGGAGGCATCCTCCGTAACGCTCATCTTCTTCCACTTGCCCTTGAGCACCTTGCGATAGTCCGCGAAGAACTGCCGCGCGGCTTCGGCGCTTGCCCATTCGGACGCGTAGGCCAGCACGAGGCGGTGGTCGGCCTTATGATCGAACAGCTTGAAGTATGCGCCGCGCAGCTCGGGCGGGAGCGTCTTGGCCGCCTCATCGCCGACGAACTGCTTGAGCATGATGGCGTGGTCGAACTCGCCGAGTTCGCCATCGGTGAACTCCTTGTACTCGCTTTTCGGGCCCACTTCGGGCAGCTCCGGCCGCGTCGCCTTCTCGCCTGCAAGGTAGCGTTCGGGGTGAAGTATCTGATCCGTGCCGGCGGGCGGGTTCGTGAAGATCTCGGTGAAGGCTTTCTGCCCGTGCTTCATGAACAACTCGTGCTGGAAGATCATGCCTTTGGTGTAGGGAAACAGCAGGCTTTCCTTCATGTACATGGGCACGCGCTTGAGCACGGGGAAGTCGCCGCCCTCGAAAGCGGAGGCGTTACTCATGAGCTTCACGAGCACAGGCGAATCCTTCATGGATTGTCCGGTTTGATTGGTGAGATATTCGGACATCAGCCACGTCGCCTGCCCTTCCATGGCGGCCAGGCGGGCCATGGCGCCGTCATCGTTCTTCTTTCCGTCCTCGGAGTACTTCTCGAGGTTGAAGTGCTGGTCGGCGAGCGCGTGCGCAAGTTCGTGCACGAGCACCGAGTGCTGCATGACGTCGCCCCCGGGGCCGATCATGAAGAGCTTCTTCTTCCTGTAGTCGTAGAAGGCGGCGGCCTGCTCGGTCATGAGGTCGACGGTGGTCTTTTTGAGGTCGAAGTCCTCGGGCACGAAGCCGAACTTCTTGAGCGCGGCCTCTTCGGCGGCCAGTTCCTCCGGCTTCACCACTTCCTTCACGCGCTGTTCGAGAAACGTGCGCACCTGATCGCGGCCGATGCGCGTGTACTCCACCTTGCGGAGCGGAGCTAGCCCGGTGATCTTCTGGAGCGCGCCCATGATCTCGTCGATCTCCGCGCGCATATTGTCGGGCGCTTCGAGCGTGACTACGCGGGTATCGCTCTGCTGCGCCGCGGCCGCAGCCGCAAGGAAGAGAAGTGCGAGAAATTTTCTCATTTAGATATCCGAAAGCGCGCGCCGCGCCTGAATGCGAAACGCGGCGGCTGCGGCGACGGCCAAAAGGCCGCCTCCAAGCACGGTCATACGGGGGCCGATCAAGCCGGCGAGCGCGCCGGCAGCCAGGCTCCCGAACGGGCCCGCGCCGACGACCATCATCGCGTACAGCGCCATGATGCGTCCGCGATACTCGTCGGGTATGAGCGTCTGTATCAGAGTGTTTGCGGAGGCGTTCTGCCTCATTACGCTGAAGCCTATCACGGGCATGATGGCCAGCGCCGCATAGAACCAGGGTGACAGCGCGAGTATTACGAAGCCCAACCCGAGGATCAGCGCTCCATAGAAGATCACGTTCTTGAGGCTGCCGATGCGGCCCTCCCGCGCCAGCACCAGAGTGCCGATAATGGCGCCGATCCCCATCGCGCCCATCAGGAATCCCAGGCCCTGCGATCCCTTATGGAAGATGTCGTCCGCGAAGAAAGGCATCAGCACCAGGGCCGGCGCCGACGCCAGCGTGGAGGAAGCAATAAGCGCCAGCAGGGTCCGAATTGCGGGCGTGCGCGCGGCGTAGCGGAAGCCTTCCTTGAGGTGTTCGAGCGGCGAGGGGGCTTTCGGGACAGCCATCGGCGCGAGGCGCATCGCGAGGAGCGAAGCGATCACAGCCATAAAACTGACTCCGTTGGCGAGGAAACACACACCCTCGCCGAGGGCCGCTACCAGTATCCCCGCCACGGCGGGGCCGCCCACGCGCGCGGCGTTGAAGATCGCCGAGTTAAGCGCGATGGCGTTGAGCAGGTCGTCTTTGCCCGTCATCTGGATCAGCAAGGATTGCCGCCCGGGCATGTCGAACGCGTTCACGACGCCGAGCGCCGTCGCGAGGACGAGAATGTGCCACACCTGGATGTGCCCGCTGAGCGCGAGAGCTGCGAGCGCGAATGCCTGAAGCATGGCCAGCGCCTGCGTGATTACGACGATTCTGTGACGGGAGTAGCGGTCGGCGGCAAGACCGCCGATAGGACCGAGGAAAAACACGGGCACCTGCGTGCAGAACCACGCGGCGCCGAGGAGCAGTTCCGAGCGCGTCAGCCGGTACACCAGCCACGACTGTGCGACAGTCTGCATGAAGGTGCCGGTGAGCGAGACGATCTGCCCCGCCACGAACAGGCGGAAATTGCGGTGCCGCAGCGCGCGGAAAACACCGCCGCCGGCGCCGTACCAGGATAGTGGAGGCGCAGCGGCCGCCAGGCCTTCAGCGTCGCTGGAGAGTTCCTGGACAGTGCCGCGCGAATCCTGCTCTGGCAGCCTCAAATCTCAGGATAATGTAAAATTGCGTTGAGGCAGGCTTCCCGGCCTGACGTCTACGACAGGAGAATCCCTTTGGCAGAAGACAAGACCTATCGCGCCGTCTACGTCGGCAGCGGCACTTTCATCATCAGCAAGCCCAAGCGGAGCAAGGCGAAGCAGCGCGAGAACCGCATTCACAACCCGCAGCGCGGCGCCCGCAAGTAGCCCGTCTGTCGTAAGCGGCAGGAGAGACCCCGGCTGTTGAGGAAGGATCAGGCTGCCGCGGCGCGGCAGCCCGCGGTTGGGGCTATCTGGCAGGGTCAGGGGTCATCAGGGCAGATTCAGGTTGGACCGAAGTCCCTCTTGCCGGCACAACCATACCCCACGCACGTGCGCCAGGCGGCGCACTGTACCTGCAAGTCACACATTCAACGCGGCGAAAATATCGGGACAGCGTGTGAACGGTTGCTGCGCCGGCTAGAAAATAAAGCTCACGCCGCCGCGCAGGGACCGCGGCGTGTGCATCAGCACGAGCTGGTGACCGTCGCATAGGATCGGCACGTAGCCCTGCTCGAGGAGGTTCTCGAGGTCGGCCGTAGCTTCGAAACGCCCCGGGAACAGGCTGGAAGCCGGGAGCGCCTGCCGCAGCCGGAAATTCAGACCCAAGCCCTCACGGACGTTCTGCGTCATGTAGACGTGCGGGGCGGTCAAGCCGTCGACATTGGCCCACTGATAGCTGGCCACGAACTGGGTTCCGGTCAGCGGTGAGCTCGCCGCCACGCGGGCCGTCAGCGAATGCCGGCGTTTCTTCTCCACGGCCTGCCGCAGCTCGGCCAGCAGCGTCTGCTCGACGTCACCGGCGGCCAGCGCATCCCCTGTGCTCCAGGAAAGGGTGGTATCGAGATTGCGCCCCAGACTCTGGGTTACGGCAAAAAGATACCCGTTGGTGCTGTAGCTGCCGGCGTTGAGGACGTGGGTGCGGGAGAACAGATCCGGCAGGAGTTCGTGAGCGTTCATCCCGCCGGCGCCGGCCACGGTCACCGCGGCGTTGCTTACCTTGCCCATGTGCGCGCCGAAGCTGTAGGTGCGCGAGCCGATCCGCTTGCTGTAGCCTGCCTCGATGCTTTGAGCGCGTTGGACCCGGACTCGCCCGCCCGCGACGGAGATGCGCGGGAAAAGCGAGACTCCGGCGAGGTCCTTTTGCAGGTCCATGGCCGTGCCGCCGTCATTGATGTACAGCTCGGCGGGCGGGAGCCCGGAGGAATAAGCCAGTTGCAGTCTTTCGTCGTCGCCATCCACGGTCAGCCGCGCGTAGGGGCTGAAATAGCTGAGCGTTTCGAGGAACGAGACCGTGTCGGCTGACGAGCCGTACTCCAGGCGCACGTTGCCGGCCAGTTGCGCCTCGTTCATAAACTGCGCCGAGATGCTCCGGAGCAGTGGTGCGTTGCGCTCCATGCCGGTCATCAGGACCGCGCCCGCGCGCGCCGGCATGAACACCTGCCGCATCGTGACCTGCACCTCGGGGCTGGAGCCGGCCAGACCCTCACGGCGGTAGCTGGTGCGGATCGCCGCCGCAGGCGCGCCGGAGTTCGCCCCGTAGCCGAGGTTGCCGCTCACCTCCAGCTTGTTCTTGCCGAGGAAGGAGGTCGCCAGGGCGAAGGCGGTGCCGAGGTCCGGCTGGCTGCCGAGCGCCGAACTCTGCGGCTGGTCCCCGGCGGATACCTTAATCAATCCATGCGTGCCGCTGAAGACGGAGGCGCGCCGCTGCTCCGGCTTCGCCAGCTCCGGCAAATAACGCAGCGCCGGACGCGTGGCTGATGCTGAGCGCAGCACCCATTTCCATTCGTCGCTCATTATCGGATGCCTGCCCGGCGCCAGGCCCACCAGCTCGATTGAGCTGAAAATGCTGGTGAGGTTCACGCTGAGGAGGCTCTGCATGCCCGGCTGGACCACAATGTTGCGCTTCAGCGCGGGCAAGAAGCTGGCCATCGAGACGCGGATCGCGTAGGTATCGGGCACCAGCGACTTGAAATCGAAAATGCCTTTTTCGGTGGTGATGGACTTGTCCACCAGGCGGTCGAAGCGATTATAGAGGAAAACCGTCGCACCCATCTGCGGCACGCCCGCGGAGTTGGCGACGACGCCGCTGATCGAACCGGAGAGGTTCAACCCGGGCGCACCACTGCACACACTCCCCAGGAGCAACGCGCCAGCAAGCGCGCCAACAATCGGACTGTGCATCCGGGCGCTCATGCGCGACAGGCCATACCGGGCCTTTACCTTAGTTTACAGAAAAACTCGCCGTCGGAGTCAGCGTTTGATTGCTGTTCCGATCGACTATTTTCATCTTTAGTGTGTACTGCCCGGGCTCAAGCGATGCCAGCGGCAGCACCTTTTCAACCGTAACCTGCTGGGCCGAGGCTCCCGGCAGATCCTTCAGTTCTTCCGCGAACTGGAACACGCGGTCGTTAGTGCCGTTCCTGATCACCTCGTAGGATATCTCCCCGTTGGGCTTCTGGGTCTTCTCGTCCGGCTGGAAGTTGTAGAACTGGGCGTAGATGCCCATCTTTTCGCTGCGTTTGAACTTCGAGTCGATGCGCGGCCTCACCTTCGTGTCGCCGATGACGAACTGTCCGGATCCGACGTTTCGGGTGGGAACCTTCTCGAGCAGGTCGGCCAGCATGAGGCTGCTGGAGGACAGTTTCTCGTCCTCGTACCGGGGCACGTGCAGCGCCACCTCGTAGTTGTTCATCGTCCCGCCGACGACGTCTTTAGCAACAATATTCAGGCGATAGTTGCCGGGCTGGAGGAAAACGGCCTTATTGTAGACCGACATCCGCTTGGCTGCTTCTCCGAGCATCGGCGTCGGCACCTCGACAGAAACCGGTTCTTCGAAAACGTTCACAACGCGGCGCGACATGGAGGTGATCCGCCCGTACATGTTCACGAGCGCCTTGGAAACGCCGTCCTTGTCCTGGAACTGAAGGTCCTTGTTCTCAAGTTGCACGGTGATAAAAGCCAGCACCGTCGAGTTGGTCATGCGGATGTAGTCGGTCTCCACCTTCAGCGGCAGCAGATTGTACGTGATGCGGGTATCGACGGCCGCCTCGAGATCCTTGAACTTCACGGCGGGAGGGCGAAAGATTTTGGCGTACTGCTCGAGCCGGTCGAATTGGTTCATTCGAGCCGGCAGCGGCTGGTCGCCGACTCCGAGGTGCGTGCCGTCAGTGCGGTTGAACCGGTCGTTCTTGCTGGTGATGCCGAGCTCTTCATATAGCGTCAAGCCGGCGCCGGGCACCATCAGAAGCGCGTCCTTTTCCGAAGGATCCATGGTGAGGTGATACTCGCCGGACATGGTAGGGTCCACGAACTCGAGTTCGACGTTGGTGCCGATGCCCTCGATGTAGCGATAGCGCCATTTTTCAAAGGGGTACGTCGAGGTCGTCCCGCCGCCTTCTTCCATGGGCCGGTTATACGTGCCGCCGGAGGGGTGCGACTCCACTTCGTCCGGGGGGCCGTAGGCGATGTAAATACGGCCACGGTCCGTCTTCCAGCCGGGGATGCCGGAAGCGAAGCGCTCATTGGCGTAGGCGATGCGGCGGTAGTGCTCTTCTTTATATTCGTTTTCAACCGTATCGGGAGTGGGATCGCGCCTCAGCCAGAACTGCTCGATGAACTGCTCGCGCTCATCATCCGTGTTCAGGCGCTTAAAGGCCGCGCGCTCCTCGTCGGTAATGATGTACGCCACATCCTGATCGAGCCATTTGCGGAACGGGCCCTCGAGCTCCTTGCGGAGTTGCTCCTCGCGCTTCCGCTTCTCCTTTTCGGATAAGGGCTTGGCGATCGTCTCGCGCTGCTTCCCGGTGTCGCCCGACTTCTTCTGCGCGATGGCCGGGATGGTCTGGAGGGAAACGGCAAGGCCGGCTGTCCACAGCCAGACGGACAACTTCGTCATAGACTCTCCTGCCCGCCGGAACGCCCTGCGCCACACCCGGCCTGCCGGCCTCAACTGCGGCTCCAAGCGCATTCCAGGGCTCGATTTTCAGAACAATTTTAGTCTTCGGGTGGGACCCGGTCAACCGCGGTACCCCCCGCCCACCGGCCCCGGCAGCACCCCGGAGCGCGATGAACCTGCGCTATGACCAGCCGATTCGGATGGATGCACAACGGCGGCTGCGGGTTTCAATGGTTCTCGGGCCTGCACAGGTGTCCACAAGTGCCCATCAGAACAGGACTTGTATGCCTTCACAGCGCGCCGCCGCTGCACAAAGCACCCCCCAGGGGTGCATTGTGGCGTCTGCCTGGCGGAGATGCCGCCCGCCGCGCCTACTCTTTTCCGTCGGGGGGCATAACGCCCACCATGCCCAGCCGCCCATCCGGGGTCTTGAAGACATCACCGGGTTCGAAGCCGGCAGCGCGAGCATGGGCTTCATCCTCGAACACCTGGATCAGATCGGTGTCTATGTCGATGTCCTCGGTAAGGAACTCCGCCAGGTTGTAGCGGACGTAAGCCTTTGTCACAGGTCTGGCCACCTTGCGACGAGTCTACCCCGTTTTGAAGTGAGTTGACTACCCCCGAAGGGGCCCACGGCCCTGGTAATTGTAACTGAAAGAACGCTTCAGTACCAGGACTGATAACCGAAGTTCCATAGGCAATCAACCTTAGTATCCATTTATGGGTACTGTCGGCACATTTTTCGGCGCGGCGCTTGACGGCTGCGCGGAACTTGCTCCAGAATGTGGCAATCTTCGAGGGAAATATGGCTTCAGAGGCAACGCGGCCGGAAAACGAGCTCACGACCTACCTTGTGGTCTGGTCAGCGCCCGACCACGGTCAAGTGGACCACCTGGTACTGGCTCCCGATGCTGACGAGGCCTGCCGGATATCCGCAGGTGAGTTGCGGAAAGCAGTAGGGAAGGAGTTCGCCTCATGGCGTCTCCGTGCGGCCTCCTGAACGGCTGCCGGACGCGCGCACAGTACTCCTGAAGTACCAGGACTTTGAGCTACTTCCGAGCGGGTGAAACGAAGGTCCGAACGGCTCGCGAGGGAGCTGATTTGGCTTGCGGGTGCTGCTATGTTGTGCTATCCATGGAAAATAGAGCCGAGTTACCGCAAGGCTCCCGACACGAGCCCGCGATACGTTCACATTAATTTCGCTTTATATAAGGAGAGGTCTGCGCCATGGAGACCGCCAACCGCAAGTTGATCCGCCCCTCGCTCGTAGAAGTAAAGGACCAGGGCAATAACAATAACAGCAAGCGCCCGGTCCCGCCCGCGCAAAAACGGGCCGTTCCGCCCGAGACTACCAACGCGGAGAACTTCTACTACGTGAAGCAGATGCAGACGAAGACGCCGATGGTCATCGTTCTGAACGACGGTGAGGAGATTCACGGCGTCATCGAGTGGTACGACCGGAACTGCCTGAAGGTCAATCGCGAGGACGCGCCGAACGTGCTGATTTACAAGCCGGCTATCAAATATCTGTACAAGGTCACCGGCTGAGCTGGTGAAGCGAGCCGGGCTAACCGCCGGCCCGGCTTCGATTCCGCAGGCGGTATTCCCTTCTCCTGCCCGCCTCATCGTAACGCCTCTTTTCCTCATCGGTTTCCGGTATGACCGGGGGAACCGGCACAGGCTTCCCATCCCGATCGATCGCCACGAACGTCAAGTATGCCGAACAGGTATGCCGCTGTTCTCCGGTAACGAGATCCTCGGTGATCATCCTCACGCCCACCTCCATAGAGGTGCGAAAGGCGCGATTTACGGACGATTTCAGGATCATCAGGCGCCCGATCTGCACCGGATGATGAAAGCTGAGGGAGTCCACCGAAGCCGTTACGACGTTCTTTCGGGCGTGCCGCATGGCCGCCATTGCGCCGGCCATGTCCACAAGGTGCATGACGCGCCCGCCGAGCAAGAAGCCGAGCGGATTGGCGTCGGTCGGAAGCGCCAACTCGGCGTAATCCGAAGCTGACTCGCGGACCGCCCTGCCCTGGGGGGCGGCCGCCGGATCCTGCCGCTCGGCGTCGCGAGCCATTGCGTTCACCTCCGGTGTGGGTTCTTGGACGCTAGATCCGGCTGCTGCTTG
>Ga0207433_10016687_pt1 | contig 10280 bp, 10 predicted proteins | sample YelNatPaOPGAMG01_FD_187559 | JGI IMG/M metagenome (GOLD analysis project Ga0207433, IMG submission 187559) | Hot spring thermophilic microbial communities from Obsidian Pool, Yellowstone National Park, USA - OP-RAMG-01 (SPAdes) (version 3) | ecosystem: Environmental > Aquatic > Thermal springs... | reverse complement strand
TGAGCGTTTCCGAGTCGGACAGGGAACGAATAGTCCGCTACACCCTGGACAGGCAGTACCAGGAAATCTGCTCAAAGAGACCCTTCGTTTCGACCTCCTGAGCTGGACCTGAGTGCCCAGCTAGCCTATTCGAGGGGCTTCCGCTTGTGAAAGCTGGTATTTGCGGAAGCGAAAAACGGTGGAACCGGGGACGTAATGCACCTAAGGTGCATTGGATAGCCTAGCAAGGCACGGGTTGCGGCTGGGTGGTTTTGTTGGTAGACATGACGAGGAGGGCGATTCTCTCGGAGGGGCGCGGTCTCCGCGCCCGCAAATACGGGCCGGACGCAAGCCGAGGCACAACATAATCATCGGGAGAAAACGAGCGCCCGGTGGCCAAATGGGGACATGCCCCGGCGAGGCCAATTCCGTCCTTGCGGGCGTGCGGAGCCCGCCCCTCCGCCGGATTGGTGATCCGAGCTGGGATGGCCTCGCGGGGAAAACCCTGGGATAACGCGGAGGTCGGTGTTCTCGGAGGGACGCGCTCTGCGCGTCCGCGTGGTAAGGCTGGACGCGAGCCGGGGCATAACATGATCACGGACGATTTGGCAAGAAGCTGGCGGCCAAATGGGGAGATGTCTCGGTAAGTCGCGATGCGGATATTACGGGCGTGCGGAGCCCGCCCCTCCGCGGGGGAGGATCCCAAGGGAGGTGGTTTGGCGGGGGAAGGGCCGGGGATGGCGTCAAAGGCGTTTTTCTCGGAGGGGCGCGGTCTCCGCGCCCGCATTGCAAGGCCGTACGCAAGCCGAGGCATAACACAACCATCGGGGGCAAACGAAAGCCTGGTGGCCTAATGCGGCGATCTCCCGGTGGAGGCAAAGTCTTGTTTGCGGGCGTGCGGAGCCCGCCCCTCCGAGGCGAGGCCGAGCCTTGCACGGACAGCCTGGCGGGGAGAGGCCGGGGACGACGCGTGAGGCGGTTTTCTCGGAGGGACGCGGTGTCCGCGTCCGCATTGCGATGCCGTGCGCAAGCCGAGGCAAGCCATGATTGCGGACGAGTTGGAAAGAGGCCGGTGCCCGAAAGGAGGGGACATTTCGCTTGGCGTTATGCCGACATTACGGGCGTGCGGAGCCCGCCCCTCCGCGGGGAGGGCCATCCAAGCTGGGATGGCCTTGCGGGGAAAGGCCGGGAATCAAGTGAAAGGCGGTCTTCTCGGAGGGACGCGGTCTCCGCGTCCGCGAATACGGGCCGGACGCAAGCCGAGGCAAGCCATGATTACGGACGAGTTGGAAAGAGGCCGGTGCCCGAAAGGAGGGGACATTTCGCTTGGCGTTATGCCGACATCGCGGGCGTGCGGAGCCCGCCCCTCCATGGGTGGGCCATCCAAGCTGGGATGGCCTTGCGGGGAAAGGCCGGAGATGGCGCGAAAGATGATTTTCTCGGAGGGGCGCGGTCTCCGCGCCCGCAAATACGGGCCGGACGCAAACCGGGGCATGTCACCGTCACCGGCTCATTGGCGAGAGCATGGTGGCCAAAAAACGCCACATTCGGGTTAGCGTGATGCCTCCCTTGCGGGCGTGCGGAGCCCGTTCCTCCGCGGGGATCTCCACTCAACAGAGACGGCCCTTCGGGGCAAATCCGAGAGGCCGCAAGAGGGGGTTTTCTCGAAAGGACTCAGTAAACTGGATCTGGAAACGTGATCATGGGCCTGGGCTTCCCCACCATCCTGTACATGACCGGCGAGCTCCACCCCTCGGCCAGAAGCTCATCGTCGGCATCCAGTAATATACCATCGTGGATGGCCCAACTCCTTCCCCTCACAGTGTGGGCCATCTCCCGCCTCCTGAAAGGAGTGCTCCCGTCCATCAATCGATAGAGCTTCCCTCCGGGGAGAAATTCCTCGTGGATCCTCTTCATGAGGTGGTACCCACTGAAATACGAGAATCCATGCCTCTCGTACGTTATGGCGTTGTGGTAGAAGAGGGCCTCTAGCCTTATACTCTTTATGGTGAGGGTTTTGCAAAAGAACTCGAGGCACTCTATAACCTCCCCTGTCAGGCCGAGACCTCTTCTGGCCTGACCTGGGAAGAGGCCGGCTTCCATCGCTTTTATCTCTTCCTGGATATTCCTTCCAGCCCATCCGAATAGGGTATCCCGGCCTTGGGAGTCCACTTGGGTCAAGAAGCGGGGGCTCTGGGGATCGTTGACCAATAGAAAATCCCACTCGAGCTGGGTGTAGTCAACTGTGTCCGAGATCTGGATCGAGTAGAGAGGCTCCTCCATTCCCTCCAGTCTCACTTCCACAAGGGCAGTCTGGTCCCAGCGAGGAGCCCAGATGCGGACCACCTTCGTGCTCCCGCAGGAGAAGCTTATGGGGTCTATCTGGAACCTCCAATAGAGGCTAGGAGGAAGGAGGATCCTGTAAAATCCCTCCTTCTGGGAAGGACTCAAGGAATTGATCCTCCTGATCCAGCCCATGCTCAAATCCCCCTCTAGTCGATCGTAACGAGGGGCTCGGATGGCCTTGCCCGGGGCAGGCCGCGGAAGCGCTTCTCTAGCCTCTATTTAGCTCACCCATCCCATGGATGTCAAAAGAGCCCTTTGGCCATCTTTTCACTCGCGTACAAAATGGAACTGAATGTTACCACTTTGTAGCGAGCTTGCTCTCCCGAGAAAGGCCCGGTCGTGAAGGGCCCCCCTTCTCCCATGATCTCCGCCCCTTCAAAGGCGTTGGCACGTTCCTTGCGCAAAGAGAACCGGGGATCGAAGAAGCTTTTTTGGAGGTCGACCATGGCGAGAAAAGTGCTCGTAGAGAGGACCAAAGGAGGGCCTCACCCCAATTTCCCAGTGGGGACTGTGAAGCAGGGGTGGGAGCTCAGTCCGCCCAAAGAGGGGGATCCCTATGTGATCTTCACGGAAAGCGGGAGCGTGTTCCGGACATCCAGGGTCACAAAGTTGTCCAACGGGACATTCGAGACCAGAAACTCCGTGTACAGGCTCATAGTTCTGGAGGAAAGGGCCGAATCGCCCCCAGGGGTCACGAGGGAGGTCTCGGTGGATTTCATGGAGAATCTATTTCCATGACCATTCCGTCGTGGGCGACCTCGAGCTCCACTCGGTCCATGTGTTGCATCATCTCGGGTCCAAGGTGGAAAAGGACAATCCTTTTGGCATCAAGCTCCCCCCTATGAAGGGCGAGATCAGTGTACCGGATGTGGGAGTGGTGGTCTTCCTGGAAGAAAAAACACTCACAAAGGAGCAGATCGCAGCCTCTTGCTAGCCTCGGTATCTCCGTTGTCCACCTTGTATCTCCTGTGTACCCGACCTTCACTCCCTTCCAACCTATTCTGTAGCCTCTGGCTGGGATGGCACCGTGTTCCATCGCGAAGGTCTCGATGGTGATGTCGCCTTCCCTCACATCCTCGCCCGGCATGAGCTCCATGTATCGGACCTGGAATCTCCATTTGTGAGCCTTGAGAATATCGGGATAGGCTGCTCTTATCAGATCATCGCATCTCTGCTCTATGCCTTCTGGGCCAGCTATTACGAGGGGGGAGGTCCTCTCGGAGATGAACTGATAGTCGATGAAGAAGAAGGGGATACCCCCGAAGTGGTCTCCGTGACAGTGGCTCACGAGGATCATTTTCACCTGGGCTGGATCGAGCCCTTTTGCTTTGAGGGCTGGGAGGGTGGAGGGACCACAGTCAAGAAGAACGTGAAAGTTTCCGTCAGTCAACAGGAAGCCGGAAAAATTCCTTCCTCCCGAGCCAAAGGCATCTCCACTTCCCAAAACAATGAGTCTGAGCATTTATCTACCCCTCAAAAGTGGTTTTTCGTCTCTACACGGTTCCCCGGGACCATGGGAACAAACCTGACTGGAAGCAACCTCTCAGTCTTTATCCCTTTTTCTCCCTTCGTGACCCTCACAAGCTCCTGAATCTCCTCTCCCACGGGCAACACCATCTTTCCGCCCACCTTCAGCTGATTCACCAACTCCTGCGGGATCTCGGGCGGAGCTGCCGTGACGATAATAGCGTCGAAAGGGGCCTCCTCAGGCCAGCCCTTGTAGCCGTCCCCGCACCTAACTTTCACATTCCTGTAGCCCAGGCTCTCGAGTCTCTTTTGGGCCTCCCTGGCAAGGGGCTCCAGTATCTCGATTGTATATACCTCTTTGGCCAGGAGCGACAATACCGCCGCATGATAACCAGAACCAGTGCCTATCTCCAGTACCTTTTCCCCACCTTTCAGCTCCAAGGCCTCGCACATGTAAGCCACTATGTAAGGCTGGGATATTGTCTGACCGTATCCTATGGGCAATGGAGTGTCATTGTACGCCCTTGACTTCTCCCTCTCCGGCACAAATAGGTGTCTTTCCACGGATCGCATGGCCTCTAACACCCTGGGATCCTTGACCCCCCTGGCCTCTATTTGATCTCGGACCATGCGGAGCCTCGCTGTCTTCATGGGGTCATCTCCCTCTGATCGGTCTTCCATGGAGGCCTCAATTGCCGGAAGACAAGGGAAAAGGAGTATTGCCACGACTCCCAATATCATCCTACCTATAGGTGGCCTCCCGCTTGGCTCCCAGGATCTTGACACGAACTCCCCTCGATCATAATCTTCTCTGACCCGGAAAACTCGGGGCCTCGGGAATGTTTCCTTTAGGCTGACCACAGAATAGCAGAAGGGTCTCGCAATGTTCAAGGACGTGAGTCCGCCAATAAGTGGTTCTCGTGGACATAGTGTCCCTGGTTGCGCCTTGAAGTGAAAGGGGAGGTGAGGAGATGTCCGAAGATCCTTACAAGGAACTTTGCCAGGCAATGGCTCAGAGGGGAGGTCCTTACCCGGGGATGGATATTCCTGAGTTCTACGCATTGGCAAAGGAGCTATTCCTCCCAGATGAGGCCAAGGTCTGTGCCTCAATGCCCAGGAGGCCTTCCAGCTTATCTCAGATAGCCTCGCAGATGGGATGGGAGGAAAGGTCGCTGGGGGAGATCCTGGAGGCCATGGCTGACAAGGGCCTGTGCGGCACGGCCAAGGGGCCGCAGGGAGAAACCCTTTACATGGCCCTACCCTTTGTGCCCGGCATATTCGAGTACCAATTCATGAGGGGAACATCCACGGAAAGGGACAAGAGGATAGCGAGGCTCATAAGGGACTACAAGAAGGCTGTGGAGAAAAGAAGAGGCGGACTCCCGAAGATCACCTTTCCCCTCAACAGGGTGATACCTGTCGAGAAGACCATACAGGCTGGAACGAGAGTCCACACCTATCAACAGGTCTCATCCTACATAGACAGGTACGAGCCCATCTCGGTCTCGACCTGTTTTTGCCGCCATGAGGCCAAGCTCTCGGAAGGCTCGGACTGTGGAAAGCCAAATCAGGTTTGTATGCAGTTTGGAGACGGGGCGAGGTACGTGATAGAGAGAAGAATGGGACGGGAGGTGACGAAGAAAGAGGCGAGGGAGATCTTGAAGAGGGCTGAGGAAGCCGGACTTGTTCATGCGAGCATAAACACCCAGGAGATAGACTTCCTCTGCAATTGTTGCCCATGCCACTGCATGATCCTCAAGATGGCCCTGGCTCAACCCAAGCCGGCACTCGCTTTGCAGTCGGGGTTCGAACCAAGAATAGATCCGGACAAGTGCGTTTCCTGTGGCATTTGTGTGGAGAGATGCCCTGCCAAGGCTCTCGCGCTCTCACAGGATGTCCCAGAGGTGGACAGAGACAGATGCTTTGGCTGTGGTGTGTGCTCGAGTGGCTGCCCATCTGAGGCAATAGAGCTCGTAGAGAGGGAAGGTATCTCGCCTCCTCCACCTGACAAAAGGGCGCTCAAAGACGCCTTGGTCAAAGCAAGCTCTCATCAAAAGGAAGGCCAAAAGGGGTGAGAAAATGTCGATATTGTTCCAGGAGACCACGATACGAGGACTGACCCTCAGAAACAGATTTGTGAGATCAGCTACATGGGAAGGGATGGCGGACGCCAAAGGGGCCCCCACAGAGGAGCTCATCCAGCTCATGGGGGATCTGGCATCGGGGGGTGTTGGGCTCATAATCACAGGCTATGCGTTCGTGAGCGAGGAAGGAAGAGGTGGTCCCAGGCAACTGGGAATTCACTCGGATGAGCTAGTGGGAAGACTGAGGGAGATGGTGAGGGAGGTCCATTCCAGGGGCGGGAGAATTGTGGCCCAGCTTGGCCATTGCGGGATTCAGGCCGCTTACAATCTGACAGGAATGGAGCCCATAGGCCCCTCTCCCATGGAAGGGAGACCAGGGAGGGGGATGACCCTGGAGGACATAGAAAGGGTGCGCCTCTCATTCGCGAGAGCTGCAAAAAGGGCTGTGGATGCGGGCTTTGACGGGGTCCAGATTCACGCTGCCCATGGATACCTCCTGAGCCAATTCCTCTCTCCTTATTTCAACAAGAGAGAGGACGCTTACGGAGGGTCCCTCGAAGGTAGGGTGAGGCTCCTCGTCGAAGTGACGAGGAGCATAAGGGAGGAAGTTGGTGCGGAAAAGCCCGTTCTCATAAAGATTAACTGCGAGGATTTTCTGCCGGGAGGTCTCACCCTGGAAGACTCGGTCAAGGCGGGGGAGATTCTCGTGAAAGAGGGCATAGATGCCATAGAGGTGAGTGGCGGCATGAGACTTGCTGGTCCCAAGTTCATGCCATCGAGGCTGGGCATAAGACATGAACACGAGGAGGCGTACTTCAAGGAGGCAGCAAAGGAGTTCAAGAGGAAAGTGGGTGTCCCAGTGATCCTGGTGGGGGGAATAAGATCTTTCCAGGTGGCAGAGAGGCTCGTGGAGGAGGGTTTTGCCGATTACATATCCATGAGCAGGCCATTTATCAGGGAGCCTTGGTTAGTTAATCGATGGAAGGGAGGGGATCTGAGGAGGGCCTTTTGTGTCTCGGACAATTTGTGTTTCGAACCAGCTCAGGCAGGGGAGGGCATCTACTGTGTGACTGAGAGAAGGGAAACCAAGGGAGAATGATAGACCAAGAGGACGGGACCTCTTGCTGCCTCTCAGCCAGTCTGGAGCCATGAGTCGGGCCCCGGGGGAGGGGCTCGGCCCACGGCTCACCCGTCATCTCTCATCAGAGCTCAAGTCCAAGTCTCTCCCATACGGATTCTCCCTCCTTTATTTCCACGGCCTTGAGATAGGGGTATGTCTTGAACAGGAACCAAGCGAGGGGCAAGACCCCCAGCACTATTATGATGAGGTCAGGAATTATCCTGAGATTCCCCAAAAGGGCCACTGCTCCCCTCTCGAAGAAGCTCGCATCTCTCGCAACCCATAGGCCCTCCTTGAAGCTCGTCCAGGCCTGTATGGCTCCAACAGGAAGTAAGGTTGCAAGGGCCATGAGGGCGAGCCCGCCATTGAGGCCGAAGAAGGCGAGCTTCAGGGTGCTATCCTTCCACTTCCCAGTTGTCACGAGGCCCCTCCAGGAGAAAAGCAGGAGGGCGATGGACAGCATCCCGTAAGTGCCGAACAGGGCAGTGTGACCATGGTTCATGGTGAGATAAGTCCCGTGCTCGTAGTAGTTGACTATGGGAAGGTTTATGAGGAAGCCGAAAAGACCAGCTCCCAGGAAGTTCCAGAAGGAGGAGGCCACAAGGAAATAAAGGGGCCACCTGTATGGGAACTCCCTTCCTTGCTGCCGAATGCTCTTGTATTCCATGAGCGATCTCACCACCAGACCGAACAGGGGAACCGGCTCCATGGAGGAGAAGATAGCACCCCAGCCCAGCCAGAAGGATGGCCCACCGTACCAGAAATAGTGGTGGGCAGTTCCGATGATCCCTGTTATGAAAACCAAGGCCGCCGTGAAATAAGCCACTGTGAGAGCTGCCCTTGCACTTGCAAGTCCCATGGCCACAAGGAGAAGGGAAATGGCGGCAACTCCGAAGAACTCAAATATACTCTCCACCCAGATGTGCACCACGAACCATCTCCAGTAGTCGGAGAGGGTCAAATGCGATCCTTTTCCGTAAAACAGCCCGAAAGCGAAAAATCCAACAACCAAGACGGCGCTGAAGACGTAGAACCAGATCAACGATGTGAACTCGTCTTTGTGACCCAGCCTCAAGTGATGGCCGACGGCTCTGTAAACCACCAGAAGCCAAAAGACCAACCCCACAAGAAGCAAGATCTGCCACAGTCTTCCAAGCTCCAAGTATTCCCAACCCTGGTGCCCAATCCAGAACCAAGAGCCCTCTCCTAGCGCTCCTTTTATCCCTGCCACCTCACCCAGGAGGCTACCCAGGGCCACTATGAGGACTGCCACAAAGAGCAATTGAACGAGGGTTCCCTGTCCCTTGGGTTCCCTCCCCCCCACTATGGGAGCCAAGTATATGGCCGAGGCGACCCAAGTGGTGGCTATCCAGAAGATGGCAAGCTGAAGATGCCATGTCTTGGCCCAGCTATAGGGGATGAGATCAGCTATGAACTGGAGCCAAAAGCTCCCTGGATGCACCGTGTAGTGGGCCAAAAGGCCTCCGAAACAGGTCTGTAAGAGAAGAAGGAGCACCACCACGAGGAAGAACTTCGCAGCCTTGAACTGGCTGGGAGTCAGCGGCATGTTCATCAGCTTCTCGGCCAAACTGGGACCCTTTGTGGGACCATACCAGAGCCCATAGTGATGGACCATGAAGATGAAGAGTCCGAGCACCACGAACAGGGAGAAAACTCCCCCAATGGACCAGAAGTAAGTCTGGGTTGTGGGCACGTTGCCCACAGTCCTGTCGGGAGGCCAATTGTTGGTGTAGGTGTAATCCTTGCCAGGTCTCAGGGTGGAGGCAACCCAGGCAGTCCAGAAAAAGAATCGGGAGATCTGCTGTCTTTCCTTTTCTGTAGGCACAGTCCCTGGCTGGATCCCGTAGCCTTTGTGGCCCTCCTTGAAAGTCTTTTCCCAGAATGCCTCTACGGCTCTAAGTCCCTGTATTTGAGCCTGGGTAAGGGTCAAGGTGTCCTTGGCTGGATCATACCTGTTGGTCTTTATCTCGTGTACAACCCTCACATCCACCATCTCTCTCTGTATCTGGTCGAGCTGGGTATATGGTTTGCCGTATTGATCCTTCGAGATCCAGTCCCTCACGGCATCCCCCAAAAGCTTCAGGCTCAATGCTGAGAACTCAGGTCCCCTTTGAGATCCATGGCCCCACACACTTCCGTGATCCATGAGCCCGTATCTTTGATAGGTGTTTTGACCTGCCAGGATGTCCTCTCTTTGGAACAATGTTTTTCCGTCGGGGGAGATGACCTTGGCCGGATAAGGGGGGAGTTCATCCCGTGCTGAAAACCCCCCCGCAAGCAAGATTACCATCGCCACTACAAAACTCAGGATAGCCGCCCATTTGAGTTTTCCCAATGACATGACCCACCTCCTAGATTTTGGTTTTCACCCTTCCTCTGTCGAGGACTCAGAGGCCTGATGCTCGAGAAGGATCTTTTCTCTGAAATCCTTCCAGTCTGCGAATATCGGATACTCCTTCGGGAATACGGAAATCCTGTCTCCAGGCATGACCAAGTAGTCATCCCTGACAGGCCTTCCATTGGCGAAGACCACCTGGACCTTATCCCTCTCGGCAGAGATGGCCAAAAGGAGTTTTGCTAGACTCAAAGGCTCCGAGCACGGAAAGACAATGGTCGATGAATGTTCTCTTTGGTATCTCCTGAGGGAGCCAAAAAGCTGGATGATTACCTCTTGGGCCATGGAGTCACCTTTGGAAAACCTAGTATTTCGATCCCACATTGCCAGATTTCGCAAGATGTTGTTTGTGTTTCATTGACCTAAGTCAAAAGGAAAGCCTAAAAGTTGAGCCCATCCCAGTGGAAAAATCTCCCACCCCCTTCTCCTGAGGACTTACCCAGCAAGACCATCTTCCTGGCGCCAGACCAATTCTCGGAGGGCCGAACTCGGCACGCCCCCGAGGAAGGGGCCACGCCAACCACGACATTGCCACCTTTTGGCCACGGGCCCCTCGCCGACCCGGGGGTGACGATGACATGCCCGGGCTTGCGTAGGGCCCTTTTTTGCGGACGCGCAGAGCGCATCCCTCCGAGAAAACCACCTTTCGCCTCATCTCGGGCCTTTCCTCGCAAGGCCATCTTGCCCTGGATGGCCCACCTCGCGGAGGGGCGGGCTCCGCACGCCCGGATAGGAGGCTTGGGCTTGACCCGGGTCATGTCCCCATTAGGCCACCGGGCGTTCCTTTGCCCCCGATGATTATGTTATGCCTCGGCTCGCTTGCGGCATCGGAATGCGGACGCACGGAGTGCGTCCCTCCGAGAAAACC
>Ga0207433_10016685_pt1 | contig 10281 bp, 8 predicted proteins | sample YelNatPaOPGAMG01_FD_187559 | JGI IMG/M metagenome (GOLD analysis project Ga0207433, IMG submission 187559) | Hot spring thermophilic microbial communities from Obsidian Pool, Yellowstone National Park, USA - OP-RAMG-01 (SPAdes) (version 3) | ecosystem: Environmental > Aquatic > Thermal springs >... | reverse complement strand
AAAGTTTTTCAATGAATTTTTCAAATTTATCAGAAAATTTTCATCTTTTTAAATAAAGAAAAGCATTAAATACAATCAATAAAACAGTCAAAATAAATATTGTCCAGTGAGATAATTCAATATATATTAAGAAACATTAGTACCTATGGCGACTAAACCAAAAATTAAAAAATGCATAGTTCATTTCTTTTTGGTTTCTAAAAATTTTATCCAATCTTTCATTCTCTGGATATTTCTTGAAAGATTATATCTTCCGTTGTCAAAAACACCATAATCTGCTCCTGCCATAGCTGAAGCAAACCTCACAGAATTAGCATAAAACAACCATTGTTCCGTCCAGAAGCTTTCTATTGTTTCATCAAAAAGACTTTCCTTATTGCTCGCAAGCCCCCCTTTCCATGCATTTGCAAGCAACTTTGTTGCTTCAATTGTCATTTCATTTGTAGTTCTTATAGACTCCTCAAGTCTTGTAAAATGACCTTCTATAAATGAGCTTGAATGGCATGATGAACAGACAGATTTCATTTTAGCAAGCCTTTCTTTCTGTTCTTTTTCGTCAATTAAGTACTGGACAACTGGCTCTCCTGTCAGTTCTGAAAAAAGAGGTAACCCTGCTTTGTTTTTTGCTATTGATGTATCTGGAGATTTTGGATGAGCAGTTGCGTAGGGGACACCGAAAAGCCTGTGAGGAAGTCTGTCATTCATCTGATGGGTTCTTTTAACAACTATCTTTCCATTTACTTCAATTTCACTGGCATGGCATACAGCACAGGTAGGAGCATTAAAATCCTGTCCTATTTTCCAAGGAACAGAATCAAAATTCCATTTTTCTTTTTTAGATGCATATATGTTACCATGCTTACTTACAGAATAAACCTTATAGGCTGGCACATCTGGTCCTTTATGACAGGTAGAACAGGTATCTGTTTTTCTTGCCATTTCTATTGAAAAACTATGCCTTGTATGGCATGCAGAGCAGGAACCTTTTGTGCCATCGGGATTTAAACGACCAACTCCTGCATTAGGCCATCCTGACAGAACAGGAAACTTCATACTCCCCATGAAAGTCTCTCTTTCATTCAATCCATTGACATCTATTTTTGTCCCGTGACAATAAAGACAAGAGTCTTGTTCTGTAAGTTCGCTTGCAGGCTTAATCTTATTTTTTTTCTTTTCGGTTGTATAAATAGCATTAACTGTGTTAGCAAAATCTTTATAAAGAGAATTATTTACTAAATTACCATAAGCATGAGACATTATATTTTTACTGTATTGTTCATTTTCAACAGGATGACATTTCGCACAGTCAGATGGAGTAACAACTATATGAACCTTAAATCCATTATGCTCAAAAGTATCTTTATGTTCACCATTATTGGCTATATGACATTCTGCACAACCTACAACAGAGTTTTTAAGTTCAGGAGAGACAGATTGTGCGGAAATTCTTTTTTCCTTTGCATTCTTTTTTAAGGCATCCTCTGGAGAAGCCTTTGAATGCATTGAATTTTTCCAGTCTTCAACTATTCCTGCAGTAACAAGTTTGTGACACCCAAGACAAACTTGAGTATTACTGCTTATTTTTGTCTCAGCAAAGCAATAGCCATAGAAAAAGAAAAAAAGAACTGAACATAAAGCAAAAATATTCCTAATTTTCATTGCCTGTTCCCTCCTTTTTTTGTTCTGTTACTTCAAAATCCTCAACTTGTTTATTAGCCAAAGCTTCTTTCATAAACTGAGCCCATATAGGAGCTGAAACTCTTCCACCTGCTTCACCACGACCAAGACTTTTTCTCATATCATCATAACCAACCCATACACCTGTTACAAGTTGAGGAGTATAACCAACAAACCATGCATCTTTAAAGTCATTGCTTGTTCCTGTTTTACCTGCAACTGGTCTACCGATGTTAGCTCTTGTTCCTGTTCCATAATTAACCACATCCTTAAGCATATCTGTAACTGTTTGAACAACTTCAGGAGAAAGAACATCTTCTGTTACAGGTTCATTTTTCAATAAAACCTTGCCTGTATTATCAGTAACATATTTTATTGCTATTGGTGCAACTTTTTTCCCTCCATTAGCAAATACAGCATAGGCAGTGGTCAGTTCCAATGGGGATAAACTCAAGCTTCCAAGAGCAAGTGAAAGGTCATGTGGCATTTCAGACTTTATTCCTGCTTTTCTTGCAAGTTCTATAACTGAATCTATTCCGATTGCTTCAGCAAGTCTAACTGTTGCTACATTTCTTGAAAAGGCAAGAGCCTCTCTAAGAGTTATTTCTCCCCAAAACTCTCCATCATAGTTTGAAGGTTTCCACTCCTTCCCTCCAAAACTGTAACTTATTTCTTCATCAAGAATCTTACTGTCTGGAGTAAAGCCTTTTTCAATTGCTGTCGCATAAACAAAGGGCTTAAAAGCACTTCCTGGCTGTCTTTTAGCATAAACTGCTCTATTAAACTCTCCTCGCTGGAAACTGTATCCTCCAACCATTGCTCTTATAAATCCAGTTTTAGGCTCTATTGCTACCAATGCACCTTCTATCTCTGGCTCTTGTTCAAGACAAAAGAGTATTTCCTTCCCTACTGTTTTGAACTTAACCATTATTACATCTCCCTGAGTTAGAATATCTGTAAGTTTAAAATTTTTAATAACTTTTACTTTACCTCCTGGCTCCAAAACTCTACTTGCCCACATAGCATCATTCAAAAGAAGTTTCCCTGTAATTCCTCTTGCCTTAATAACTGCCTGATTTGGAGTAACAGAGACAACAACACCTATTGCAATATCTCCCTGAGATGGTGTGAAAGACAACTTCTCTTCTTGCTCATCTTTCTTCAGAGAAACTTTACCAATTGGACCTCTCCAGCCAATTCTTTTATCTACATCTCTAAGTCCTTCCTGTAAAGCCCTCTGAGCTGAAACCTGGGCTTGAGTATCAAGAGTAGTGTAAACTTTCATATCTGTTTTATAAATTTTTTCAATATCAAAGCTTTCTTCAAGTTGCTTTCTGACATACTCAAGAAAATAGCTATAGTTTTCAGTTGAAATTCTGAGAGAGCTTAAATGTATTGGCATCTGAGAAGCTCTTTTCCTTTCTTGTGGACTGATAAGTTCTTCTTTTTCCATTCTTTCAAGTACCACTTCTTGCCTTTGTTTTGCTTTAACTAAATCATTATAAGGAGAATAAGCATTCGGTGCCCTGACTAAACCTGCCAATAAAGCTGCCTCTGGAAGATTTATCTGAGATACTGACTTACCAAAATATAGCCTTGATGCCATTTCAGCACCATAAGCACCATGCCCGAAATATACATTGTTCAGATATAACTCAAGAATTTTTTCTTTACTCAGTTCCTTTTCAATCTTCATTGCAAGATAAGCTTCTTTAAGCTTTCTTTTTAAAGTTTTCTCTGGAGTGAGAAACATGATTTTTGCAAGCTGTTGAGTAATTGTACTTCCGCCTTCCTTAAGGCTTAAATGAAATATATCAGTAATCAAAGCTCTTCCTATCCCAATATAGTCAATTCCTTTATGAGACCAAAATCTTGAATCCTCAACAGCAACAACCGCATTTATAAAGTGTTTGGGCATCTTATTTAATGGAACATATATTCCCTTTTGAATTTTAAATTCTCCTATAAGAGTTCCATCTTCTGCATAAACTTTTGTTCCGTGAGGATTCTTGATTTTTTCAAAATCCTTTATAGATGGGATATCTCTCAGTATGGCAAAACCAGCGCCTGCAAAAAATCCAATAAAAATTAGAAGTGTGATTACTATAATTTTCAACCTCATAAATTTTATTATAGCAGATAACTTTGATTAATCTTTTTCATTTTTTATGAATATTGCATTAAATTAAAGCTGAATTGAGTTATAAAGCAAAAGACAGTTTTTTTCTTTAATCAGCAATTTCTGGGTTTTATCTAAAATTGCCGATAGAAAACAGCTGTCTTGAGCTTATTCTGTCATTCTGATGGGCTTAATGCCCCGAAGCGCTGTCCTGAGCCGAAGGAACTCTATTAGAAAATAAGGATAAGATTCTTCACTCCGCTAACGCTCCGTTCAGAATGACCTCATATTTGTCACCTTTTTTTACTTGTCACCCTGAGGCGAAGCCGAAGGGTCTCCTGTGGAGATTCTTCGCTATCGCTCAGAATGACAAAAAGAAGGGTCAGAATGACAATAAAGAGGGTCAGACGCTGCCCTGAGCCGAAGCCCTGAACCGAAGCCCTGAGCTTATGCGAAGGGTCTGCGAAGGGTCTGCGAAGGAATGACAAAATAGTCCAAAACATAATTTTCTATCGGCAAAATCAGGTTTTAAATAAATATTGCAAAAATAATAAATGTTAGTGTATAAAATATGTTATGAGAAAACTTTTAGCAATTGTGTTTTTTGTTTTTCTCATATCTGGATATTTTTATTGTTATGCAGAAGACGAAATTCCCTCTCTGAAACAGGATGAAAAAAAGGACTTTAGATATTCTGTATATGAAGGACTGAATCTTCTTCCAGAAAATAAAGATAGTTTCGTTGATAGAATCCAAAAAAATATTAATCTTTTTTCTGACAAAATAAAGGAAAAATTCTCTATCTGGCTCTCAAGGTCAACGAAATATATTGAAAAAATGAAGGAGATACTTCATGAAAAAGGTATTCCGGAAGACCTTGTTTATCTTCCATTAATTGAAAGCGGTTTTAATGTTAATGCAAAATCTCGTGCAAAAGCTGTAGGACCTTGGCAATTTATAGAAAGCACAGGTAGAAGATATGGTTTGATTATTGATTGGTGGAGAGACGAAAGAAAAGACCCCATCAAATCTACTAATGCAGCAGCTAAGTATCTTAAAGACCTTTATACAATGTTTGGTGACTGGTCATTAGCACTTGCAGCTTATAATGCTGGCGAAGGAAGAGTTGGAAAAGCTGTAAATAGAGTCGGAGAAAATGACTACTGGACACTCTTAAATACAAAGTATTTGCCAAATGAAACAAAAAATTATGTTCCCAAATATATTGCTGCTATAACAATTGCAAAACAGCCAGAAGAATTCGGTTTTGAAGATATAAAAGAACATGAGCCATTTAGTTATGAGGAAGTTGTTATTCCATCTCCTACAGACTTAGATATTATTGCCAGATGTGCTGAAACAGATTTAAATACAATAAAAGAACTTAATCCTGAACTTAAAAGATGGTCAACCCCTATGAATGTTAAAGAATATATTATAAGAATCCCTAAAGGTAAAAAAGAAAAGTTTCTGGAAAACTTAGAGAAAATTCCACCTGAAAAAAGATTTAGCTACGATATCTATATTACTCAAAAAAAAGATACCATATCCAGGATTGCCAAAAAGACAAAACTATCAACAATTGTTTTATATGAGATGAATGGTTCTGAAGTTTTCAAAGACCTTAAACCTGGCACTAAAATTATGATTCCACCCCATGATAAATTCACGCCTTCAAATGAAGATATATACAAAGAAAAAATTTCTAAAAAGAACAGCAAAAAATTCTCAAATAAAAAAACAAGCAAAAAAAGCTGTAAGAAATCAGGAGTTATCAAAGTTAAAGCAAAAACTATAATAAAAAAATAATCTATTTCCCCTTTAATTCTTCCACTGCCTTTTTTGCTGAATCAGATAATGGAGAATTTGGAAATCTCTTCAAAATTTCATCATAATATTTTAAAGCCTCTTCTTTATTTTCTTGCTCTGTTATTTTCGCCAGCTCAAATAATGCCATGTCTTTCATTACTAATGAATTACCAGATGTAATCTCTTTAAGAAATTTCACTGCTTGTTTTTTATCTTTATTCTTAAGATAAATCATGGCTATCTTAAACTTTGCAAGATTTGAAAGGTTTTCATCACCTGCATTTGAAACCTTACTTAAGCATTCAATTGCTTTTGCAATTTCTCCCCCATTTTCATATGCGTAACCAGCATTGAGTAAATATACAATGTTTTTCTTCTTATCATAGGCTTTAATAAATAGATCAGCAGACTTCAAAAAACTCTGCTGTCTTGATAAAGAGTCCCTTTTTAGTCCCAGATAATATTTGTAGGCTTCATATGCAAGCTCTCTTGCGTCACTTTCTTTTTTAAGGTTGTAAATATAAACACCTAAGGTAAGGATTATAAAAAATAAAAATATAATTATTCCCGTAACAATCCTTTTTTTCTGTAAAAAAAACTTTTCTTTGAAATTTTCAATGTTTTCTTCCTTGTGTCTCATGAAATTTTCCTCCTTACAAGTTCTTCCATATTTTCAAAAACTTTAATAGTCTCATTCTCACCAAGTCCTGCGCCTTTTAATATTTTTACTGCAAAATCTTTTGATATAAAATCACCCGGAGAGTGGGAATCAGTATTAATAACAAGCTTTGCTGAATATTTTAAGGCTAACATAGCAACATGACCATTGGTCAAGCTATGACCCTTTCTTGCTGTAATTTCAAGATATATCCCCCTTTTTTGTGCTTCTTTCACTTCATCATCAGCAATTAGCCCTGGATGGGCAAGTATATCAATATCTGACTGCAATGCCATCTTGTTTGTACCCTTTTTAACTGGCTCTGCTATTGTTTCTCCATGAACTACTATAATTTTTGCACCAAGCCTTCTTGCTTCTTTTGCTAAGTCAGGAATAGTATCTGGAGGCACATGGGTAATTTCTATTCCGGGCAATAAAACAATAGAAGTATAAGGTTGAATTTCACTAAAAACCTTGACAATTCTCGGAACAATCAGGTCTATATTTGACTGGTCAGCATGGTCTGTGATTGCCAATGCTTTATAGCCAATAGCCTCAGCCCTTCTGATAACTTCTGCAGGAATCAACTCTCCATCGCTAAAAATACTGTGTATGTGAAAGTCAATCATTTTACAAACTCCAACATCTTTTTAAATTCATCTGTCCCAGCTTTCTTCAAAATCTGAAATATAAGAGTCTCAGTGCAGGTTATCACTCCACCTGCATCCCTTACAAGTTGAAGTCCTGTTTTCCAGTCTTCTTTCCTTCTGCTACAAACAGCATCATTTGGAACAAAAACCCTATAATCTCTAAAAACTAAATCAAGAGCAGTTTGCCAGACACACACATGCGTTTCCATGCCTGTAAGAATAACCGCCTTCCGATTAAGCTCTTTTAATTTATCAATAAATTTTTCCTCTCCAGCACAACTAAAGCAAATTTTTTCAATTGGTGACTGATTCAGTCTATTCTTTAACTCTTCTAATGTCCCTCCAAGACCTTTTGGATATTGCTCTGTAACAAGAACAGGAATCTGCAATAATTTACATAATTCATTTAAACTGATAATATTTTTCAATACTTTATCAAGAACTTCTTTTTTCATGGCTTTTGCAAGTTTTTCCTGAAAATCAACTATTACAAGTAAACAGTCTTTCCTGTCTATAAAGAATTTTTCAACATTCATAAAACCTCCTATTTGGCTATTTTATTCACTCATTATGCCATCTAACTCTGCTATAATTTCTTCATAAGTATATCCTTCTAATTCAATTGCTTTTGAAGGACATGATGAAACACATATTCCGCAACCCTCACATAAAATATCCAGAATTTTAGGACTATCATTAACTATTTCAATTGCCTTTAAAGGGCATAAAGAAATACATATTCCACAACGGTTGCATTTATTATAATCTATTTTTGCTATTACTGGTTCTTTAGATATTTTTGAATCAGTTTGAAGAGTTGAAAGAATTTCTCCAGCTACAGATAAAGCATCATTTATGGATTCATCAATTGTCATTGGTTCTCTAACTGAACCTGTTAAATATATTCCATGAACACTTTCTGTTGAGTCTTCACAAATTATAGCAGGACATAAAACTACAATATCAAAAGGAAATTCTTTTCCATTTAAGGAGACAATCATGCAACTATGTTTCTCAATATTTAAGTCTTTTAAAGATTTATATCTGTAAATTTTTACAAGAGGGTCTCTTACTGACTGATAGTATAATTTATAAGCTTTTTTGCCCGGTAAAACTATTTCTTTTACAAAATGTGTGAGCTCAATTTCGGGGAAATTCTGTCTTAAAATACGGTTAAACTTAAATGCATACTGACAGCAGATTTTACTACAATATGGATAATATTCTTCTTCAAGACTGCCAACACAGTGAATAATAGCTATCTTTTCAGGATAATGCCCTTCTTCTGTTTGAATTTCTCCCTTTGTTGGTCCTTCAGAGTTTAATATCTCTTCAAACTCTAATGAATTATAGACATCTTTAAATTTTCCATATCCAAGTTCAGGAATAAGACTGCAATCAAACAATCTGAAACCCGTTGCCCATATAACTGCCCCTGCTTTAAGATTTTCTTGTTTTATTGAACTGCTAAAATTAATTGCACCAGGAATAGGACATTCTTTTATACATTTATCACACTCATATCCATTTAATCTTATACATTTTTGAGCATCAATATCCGCCACAACTGGCAAAACAAGATAATTAACTTTTATGGCTTTTTCAGGACATGCTTCTTCACAAGCAGAACAACCTATACATTTTGTCAAATCAACATATGTAGGTTTAGAAATAGTCTTTATATGAAAATTGCCATAAAATCCTTTAATTTCCTTAATTTCAGTATTTGTTTTAATTTCTATGTTTTTACTGTTAATTAAATCTTCAATCATAGGATGAACCATGCAAGGACCGCATGTTAAATCAGGAAAAAGTTTATCGTATTTGACTACTTTTCCCCCTAAAAATTTTTCTTTCTCAACAAGATATACCTTCCTTTTGGCTTTTGACAAAACAAGTGCGCTCTTTATTCCTGTAATGCCTGCGCCAACCACTACTATATCACTACAAACTGAAAAATCCAAATTCTGTAAAGGCTTTTGTTTTTTTAATCTGTTTAATTCAGCTTTAAATAGTTTATATGCTTTATTTAAAGCCTCGTCTTTGTCTTCAGTAACCCATGCAACCTGTTCTCTGATGTTAACTATATTAATCATATATGGATTAAGACCTGATTTTATAGCTAAATTTCGGAAAATAGACTCTTTGTTTTTTGGTGTACAGGCTAAAATAACCAGACCATCTGGTTTTCTATCCTTGAGCAATCTAATAATTTTTTTTATGTTTTCTTCAGAACAGGCTAAATCAAACTTTTCTAACCATGCTAAATGTTTGATTATCAGTTTACTGAATTTTTCAAAATTAATTTTTTCTGTTATCTGTTCAGCGCAACTGCAAAAAATTGCACCGATTTGCATAAATTTATCCTTTTTTGAAAAAAATTTACTTATTTTAACATAAAAGAAAAGGAATGTTAACTTCAGTCTTCTCTAAAAACCTCAATTGCAATCTCTGGACAAACAACTGCGCACATCGCACATCCAATACATTGATTAGGCTTTGAGAAATAAGCAGGAAAATATCCTGAAGAATTAAAATTCTCTGAAATATCAATACATCCCTTTGGACAGGTTAAAATACAGTATTTACAGCCCTTACATCTTTCCGTATCAATTAAAATCTTTCCCTTTACTTTCACTGTTTTAGATTTCATGGTTTCAATTTTATAAGTTTTTAAAACTATATGTCAAATGCAGTAACTTAAAATCAGGTAGTTGAATTAAGACTTAGCTTTATTACCTAAAATTGCCAATAGAAAATTATGTTTTGGGCTATTTGTCATCCCTTCTCTTCGCTCAGGACAGCGTCTAACCCTGAGCCGAAGCCCTGAGCTTATGCGAAGGGTCAGCGAAGGGGAAGAATCTCCACAGGAGACCCTTCGGCTTCGCCTCAGGGTGACAAATAAAAAAGGAGGTGACAAAGAAGGTGTCATTCCTTCGCTTTGCTCAGGACAGCGTCTGAGGGAGCGTAAGTGACCGAAGAATCCCCTCCGCCTATTTGTCATTCTGAACGGAGCGTTAGCGGAGTGAAGAATCTCCTTCCTTATTTTCTAACAGAGTTCCTTCGCTCAGGACAGCGCTTCGGGCATTAAGCCCCTCAGGATGACGGAATGAAAGAAAAACCTCCTTTTCCTAATGGCAAATTTAGAACATTGGTAAATTTGACAAAATAACCTCTGAAATTGTAAATTATTAATTATATTCCAGGGCCGCTAGCTCAGCAGGCAGAGCACCGCCCTTTTAAGGCGGGTGTCGTTGGTTCGAATCCAACGCGGCTCATGTAAATGTCCCCATCGTCTAGCCAGGCCTAGGACATCGCCCTTTCAAGGCGGTAACAGGGGTTCAAATCCCCTTGGGGACGTTTCTTCT
>Ga0207433_10016682_pt1 | contig 10281 bp, 16 predicted proteins | sample YelNatPaOPGAMG01_FD_187559 | JGI IMG/M metagenome (GOLD analysis project Ga0207433, IMG submission 187559) | Hot spring thermophilic microbial communities from Obsidian Pool, Yellowstone National Park, USA - OP-RAMG-01 (SPAdes) (version 3) | ecosystem: Environmental > Aquatic > Thermal springs... | reverse complement strand
TCCATCCGTGCAATACATGAAAGATAGTTTGGGGTTTGTTCATATACGCGGGGTCATGAGAAACGGCACGATTAACGCTCCTGCTTTTATTTTGCCTGTTGGTTATCGTCCTTCGGGGTATGTTCACTGGGCGGTTCCGTCTAATAACGGTTATGGCCAGTGTCGTATTGATTCTTCCGGCGTTTTTTTACCTCAATTTGGAAATAATGCGTGGTTTTCGTGCGAGGGGTTAGTATTTAAGGCGGAGGGCTGATGAAAGTTTGGGGGCCGATGTATTCGCTCTTTGCTTGGGGCAAGTGTCTCGTTCCCGCTGCGCTTGGGGTGTCTGGCTATCCTTATGGCTTTTATGGGACGTATGGCGGGCTGCCAAACGCGCCGTATTCGTATTATTGCCCGGGCATTTTTCAGCGGCGACGAACTTGGCATGGTATTATTACTGTCTTTGAAAAGTACTACTGGCCGGCTAATCCGCATTATTCTGTAAATACTGGTAATAGAATAAGGTTTGCTGAAGGTGTCTATGCATGGCAGCAGTTGACTGCTGCTGAGAAAAAGTTTTACAATCAGCTTAAATTCCCGCGTCGGATGTCAGGCTATAATCGTTTTCTGCATTATTATATAAAGCAAAATATGTCTGTACCAATTTACTGGGGAAATTTATCAAAATCTGCTAGTGATAGTACTTTACTTGGAACCTTGCTTGATCAGGCTGTTAAGCAAGATTCCAGTCCAACATTTGCTGGATTGACTGTTGGTACTGGTCTTTCTCTTGGTGATAGTGGTCAAGTTGAGATTGGTAATAATGGATTTGGAATTTTTACTATTGGCTCAAGCACTAATTCATCTGGAATTGCCGCATTTGATATAAGCGGTTTGACTACATATCAAACTTTTACTCTTCCTGATGCTTCCGGGAGATTAGTTTTAAGGTCTGAATTAGATTATTATGTTCCTTACACAGATGCAACTGCTGATGTTGATTTGAACGGCTACAATATCACAGCTGGTAAATTTATTACTCTTGGAGGAAATTCATCTCAATTTGTAAAAGGTGATGGAACGCTTGATAGCCATACTTATTTGACTTCAGAAAGCGACCCTGTGGCAATGTCTTATTTGGACCAGTCGGTTAAGACTACATCTAGCCCAACTTTTGCAGGATTAACACTTTCAGGATTGAGTGCTGGTTCTGTTCTTTTTGTGGGAACTGGTGGAGTTATTTCACAGAATAATTCATATTTTTTCTGGGACAATACCAATAAAAGATTAGGTATCGGAACGGCAACTCCATCGGTTGACCTTGAAGTCAGAAATGGAAATAATCAGATATTGTTTGATGTTTCAGGAGGTTGGCCGCCTGCACTCAATGTTAAAAGTTCCAGTGGAGTTTGGGTTGCTTTGTCTGGGTGGTCAACCACTCCATATATTGGGACAGTAAGCAATCATTCGCTTTACTATGTTACGAACAATACATATCGTTGGGGAGTAAGTTCCGCTGGCGGTTTTTCTTTCGGTGGTTCATACTATAATATCAATCCCGGCACAAACAATATGATAATTCAAGGTAGTGTCGGTATCGGGACGAATTCTTCAAACTACAAACTTCACGTTGTAGGCACATTAGGTTTTAATCCTGGCTCTTCAGTTACTCCTGCAAACAATGGTGATATAGTTATAGAATTGACAAGCAATACTCAATTAACATTCAAAGCAAAAGGGAGCGACGGAGTAGTTAGGAGTGCTTCATTAACATTAGCATAGGAGGATAAAATGAAAGGAGTAAAAAATGATAACAAAACAACAAATTGAGGAAGAATTTGAAAAAAATCAAAAACAAATTTTTCTTTTACAGCAGCAATTTCAATCTTTACTAAATCGGCAGGAGCAACTTAAAGGTCAATTTCAGTTATTAGACAAAATTGAAAAAGAGGAAATAGATAGTAAAAAGCAGGTAGCTTCAAAAAAAACTTGATGGGCCTCCGCTTGTTTGGAGCTTAATTTGACAAAATTTTTTTATGTCTTTAGAATAAAAAGTGAATATGGCCGGGCGGTCGAAACCGGTTTTGAAAAAACTAACGAGGGGTGAATAAAGAAGGTCCAAATGGTAAAAACAACTGGTGGTTTTTTCTCGCTTGATGCGAGAGGTACACTTTCTGATACCTTGACCGGATCGTACTGGAAGGGAATTAACTACATCAGGGCTCGGGTTATTCCGCACAATCCTAAATCCGATCCACAAAAAGCCATTCGTGGTGTTTTGACTGATGGTGTCTCAAAGTGGAGATCCGGAGCGATTAGTGCAGCGGATAAGTTGATGTGGGAGTCCTATGCGGCTGGTCAAGGAATGAGCGGTTTCAACCGGTTTATGCACTACTACATTCAGGCCAACTACGATGATGAGACCCAACAGAAAAAGACGCCCCAGGTGATCCCTTCGCCTCAATAAATGGGAAACATAAACTAAGGTTTATGGAGGGGCTTATGAGGGTAGAGTATCGCGAGTTGTCTAATGGTGGTCTGATTGTATTTAACAAGGATATTAAGGTCAATTTTGATTTGGCAAAAAATGCATTCCTTGAGAAGGCGGGGAAAAATCCGAAAGTAGGGATTTTCGCCCCCGTCTTTTTTGATAAAGAAATGAAAATCTTTTTTCATGGTGCTGCGGTCTTGACTAAAACTTTAGTTCCGATGCCGTTTGCGGCTGGGGAAAGGTGGGTCAATCAATATCCGAAAGATCGCGTCGTGGAGTGTTCCCCGCTTTATTTTGCTTACATCACGCCGGAACTGCGAAAGCGGCTGCCAATTCCGCCGGATCTTGGCAAGGATCCGTTTTCTGACGCGGACTATTGCCTTTCTGCCGCCGAGCTTGGTTTTGAAACAATGGTTTTGTCTCATCTGCATGTTGTCAAAAAACACACTTATGAGGACGAGCAAAAAACAGAGGGCTGGGAGAATTATATAAACGAAAAATACGGGTGGTTTAGGAAAAGATGGGAGGCGAAATTGGCGGCGAGGCGGCGGTTGCCGCTGGTTCTGCAATCGCACACTGGCTTTAGGGGAGGGTTTAATATGCATGCCCGCAAGTTGGCCGAGGCCCTTGTCAAAAAGAAAATTGATATGCACTATGCTTTTATTGGAGGTTCAAATGCAGATGAGCCCACAACAAATTGTTACTTGGTTGATGATCTTCGCAACGATTATGGCCTTTTTGATTATCCTCAAATTACACTTGGGGTAGGGGAACTTTGCTTTAAGAACTCGGGAAAATATAAAATTGGTTTTTCTACTTGCGAAGTGGACGGGATCCCCCCTGCTTGGGTTTCGATTCTTAATCAAATGGATGAGGTTTGGGTTACCTCCGAATTTTGTTTGTCTGTTTTCAAAAAGTCCGGTGTTAAAGTTCCGATTTTTAACATGAGCGAGGGGGTTGATCCTGATTATTTTCATCCCGAAATCTTGCCTATGGAATTTCAGCCGGAGGGTGAATTTCGCTTTGTTTCGGTGTTTGCTTGGGGTAAAAGAAAGGGTTTGGATGTGCTTTTTCAGGCGTTTCAAGAGGAATTTTCAAAAGATGAGTCGGTGCGTCTCGTTTGCAACTGTTTGCCGTCTTATTTTGGTCACGATATCTTGTCTGAAATTAAGGGATTAAAATTGATCGAGGGGAGGGCTCCTATTACGGTTATTGATAAGGGGCTCGAGGATTTTGAGATGCCTCAGTTTTACCGTGGGGGTGACTGTTTTGTGCTTCCTACCAGAGGTGAGGGTTTCGGGTTGCCCCTCCTCGAAGCCCTCTCCTGTGGTATTCCGGTGATTTCAACCGACTGTACGGGACATATTGACTTCCTGAAGAAAAATGGAAAACCGCGGCCGGGCGTTCATTTAATTTCGGCCCCTCCGGCGCCGTTTGATGGGCAGGATTCGGTTTATTATTGTGGCTTTAACTGGACCGCGCCGAGCAAAACTGAGCTTAGAAAAGCTATGCGGTATGTTTTTGAGCATGCGAGAGAGGAAAAGGCGAAGGCGCTGGCGACTTCTGCCGAGGTTCGCCGTGACTTTAGCTGGGATAGGGCAGCCGATCGTGTGATTGAACGTTTAGAACAATTAAAAAAAGAGGGAAAGATTGGAGGTTAAAATGTATTCTCAAAAAGACGATAGGTGGCGAGATAAAAAGTTGGGAAATTCTGGATTGTCGATGAATTGGTGGGGGTGTGTGGTAACTGCAATCGCGGAAGCGCTGACGCTTGCTGGTTATCAAATTGATCCGGGCCAAGTCTGCGATAAGCTTAACGAAATCGGTGGCTTTACCGATGACGGGCGTGTAATCTGGGCTAAAGTTGAGGAAGCGTTCCCGCAATTCCATTTTGGCGGTGATGGGTACACTTTCCAAAAGGGTGTGCTAGGCAAGCATGTGCATTGGCTTTTGGCTCATGAGGGCCATATCTACGATCCTTTGACTGGAAGTGAAGGAACGCCTAAGGGATTTGTAGTTGTCGGAGGCGCTAGGACTGCTGCGATTGATCCGGCTCCTGCCCTTGCTGAGCAGCCGGCTCCGGAAGCTCCGGCTGGTGGCGGGCCGAGGACTTATGTGGTTAGAGAGGGCGATTCGCTCTCTAAAATCGCGCAAAGGGAGTTGGGCAATGGCAATCGTTGGCCGGAAATTGCCGAGCTAAATAGGGATATTGTTGCGGATCCTAATTTGATTTATCCGGGTCAAGTGTTGAAGCTGCCTAACTAGAAATTGTGAAGGGATACGGGATAGGGCTTGACAAGCTCTATCCCGTGATGTATTATGTAGAAAAGTAACTAAAAAAGGAGGGGTATGTCTGAAAAGAAAACTGAACTTGAAAAAGTGATCAGAAGTCCGAGCCAACGGCTTCGGTCTGTTCTTTATTTAATTTGGCAGCAGGAGCAAGCCGAGATCGCGTTTCAGAAGTTTTACGAGGAGGTAATTGAAAAAATTATTGCCGAGTTTTCTAAAAAAATTAAGCAAAAAGGAGGGAAATAATGGCTGGAATGAAAAATGAGTATAGAGCTCGTCTCGCGCTTAGCCGGATTAGGTCCGCCGCTCGCGACTTTCTCTGGCTGGCTGAGGTTCCTAGGGTTGAAAAACATAATAATGAGGTTGTTATGCATGCCACTGATATTTTGCTGCTGGTTGAGGCGCTTGAGGAGGAAATTGACGAAGGGAGGTTGAAATGGCGTTCGAGGAAGTAATTGAGTTTATTGAAAAGGGGAGTAACAAACTTCAGCTTGAGCAGGGGGTTGTTAAAAAGCTGAAGTTTCTCTCTGCCGAGGTTGTTACTGGAAAATTTGGCAAGCAGGTTAAACTTGAATTTATTGATCTTGAGGATGGTGAGAGGAAAAAGTACTATACTGCTAGTCAACGTCTGCTCAGGAAACTTTTTAAGGAGCTGAAGATTAAGGAAAATGAGGTGATCTATCTTCGGAGGTCCGGTGATCGGTTTGAGACGGTGTATGAGGCAAGGCGTGCGACAATTACTAAGGAAAAGCGGGAAATTGCTGATGCTGAAGGCAAAGTAAAAGAGGCCTCCGACCGGCTTAAAAAAACTGTTGGGTCGGGGAAAGCTGAAAAAGAGCCCGAGTCGGCAGATGACGAAATCAATTTAGAGGATATTACATTTTAAGGAAAGGAGGATAAATGGACGTTGCTTTGTGGATTGCTACTGTGGTTGCGTATGGGTTGATTTGTATCGGTGTCGTATCTGATATTGTACATGGTAGTAAACGGTAGTAGTATCGTACCGTATATGTATACGTATACCGTAGTAGTATGCGTATAGCGTTATCTCGGACGTTATACGCGGGATAGAGACGGTCTGTTCCCTCCTTCAGACCGTCTCTCTTTTAGTATATGAGTGTATGAGTTATGTTAACGTATTAAAAAATAAATAGAGGGAGAGAGGGTAGGGGCGGGGAGGTTGTGTATGTGTATTGTGTGCGATTGGTACCCCTCCGCACATGGGGGGCGCAAGTGACTATAAAAGGCGAGCAAGTGGAGCGAAGCGGAACGCTCGCCCCTTGCGCCCCCCAGTCTGTATTACCTTTAGGAGAGAGGCGAGCTAGGCGAGCCGTTAATGGTTTTAGGTTGTGTTTATTAAAAATAATATGTGCGGAGGGTCCCCCCGTAGCGCTCCGCGAAGCGGAAGCGTGAACGGGGGGAGGGAGGCGGCGGCGTCAGCCGCCGACGGAAGGGGGGAGGTACCCCCCCGCGCGCCGTGGACACGTAGTTGGAGCAAAAGGTGATGATAGACCAAAGCGCCACCCGAGCGGACATCAAGACCGAACGGGAAGCAGGCACTAAAAGAGCGAAGCGAAAGAAGAGCTCGGGCAAGCGTAGCGGCGCGCCCCTAGGCGTGCTGCTAATGAGTGCCCTAGTACATATCAGCGACGCGGGGGTCGCACACCTTAGTGCGGAATGCCGTTTTCGTACCGCCAAATTATCGTTGAATTTTAACATAACAGTTTGGCGGTACGATTTGGGGCGACAGAAGGGGAAATTGGGGCCCCTTCTGTCGCCCGCTGTGTCGGGATGAACCAGCCCGCCCGACGGGGGCGGGCGTGCATCTGTATTCAGATGTCGTAAAACACCACGTTTTGCGTGTCGCTCCCGTAACGACGGGAAGACTGCGCAAAATGCGTGTTTTACGAGTGAATCCCGACACAAGCGAGGGCGGGCGAAGCCCGCCAACGAGCAAAAAAAGCGCCGAGCGAAGCGAGGCGCTTCCTTTTTTGTTTCCGGAATTCTCTTTGTTTTTTAATTTGTATTTGATTAAAAAATTGTGCTGAGCGCGTGTTGTTTTTGGGGGGTTGTGGTCGTGTGTAGTTTATGTGCTGGAGCTTGTCAGCTAAAGCGTGTGATGTTTTTATGCTCGTTGTGTCCTTTTTATCGTCTGTTAATTAAAAACGTCTCTGTGTTTATTGTGTGCTTTTTTATAGCATTTTTCTCTTTGTTTTGTTGCTTTTTGTTTGCAGTATCTTAGTAATTCTTTGGTTTAGTGACAGTTGTGTTATAGTGTTGTTATAGTGATAGTGTAGTTGTTCTTGGACAAAATAGTGTTTGTGTTTTTTTGGAGGTAATTTGTATAAACCTGTTGAGATTCCTAAATTTTGCCAACGATGTAAAAAACCGATTGGCAAAAAAGATATTTTCCCGGGCGCTCACGGCGTTAAAATTGGAATGTGTCCTGATTGTCGGAAATGGTGGGCCGAAGAATTTGCTAAATTAAAACCATTATGGGAGAAGTTACGCCGGTGATAAGCAAAAATTATGTTCCTCTTGTTGCCCCGCGCCTCCGCGCGGCCCGCTTTTCGATTGAGGTAGTGATGTATTTGTGGGGTTGGTATGCGTACCGGTCTAGTACTCTTGTTCAGCGTCTAAATTACGAATTTTTAGCGGCGGCGAGGCGGGGCGTTAAGGTCCGTGTTTTACTTAACTCTGATCACGTTGGCGGGAATATCAGCCGGATTAACTCCCAGACCGCGCACGAATTGCAGCGGGCGGGGGTCGCTGTTAAAATAGATACTACAGGGCAGCTGACTCACGCCAAAATGGTGATTATTGACAGAGAAATTGTTGTTCTTGGCTCTCATAATTTTTCTGAGCGGTCCATGAATAGCAATAATGAGACTTCTGTCATAATCCGCGATAAGTTGGCTGCCTCACAATTTGGTCGAATTTTTGAGCAGTTATTTGGGAGAGTTTAATGAGATATGGAAAAATTTAAGCCGCAGGATATCATTGCAGTCATTACGATTCTCGGAGGTTTTACTCTGCTTTTTCTTGGTAAAGATGGGATTATTGCTACGATGCTTTTAGCGGTTACCTCGTTTTATTTTGGGCTTAAAACCGAAGAGCCAAAAAATCCGGGGGTGTAAAATGGCAAAAGTGCAGTGGCTTAACATGCCAGCTGAGTTGCAGCCACTTATTGAGAAAATCTTTCGTTGGTACGATAACCAGCGCTATCCTTGTTGGGGAATGAAAGTTATTGGTGGAACTAGGCGGTCAAAAGCGCGAGCTGCCGGGAATTCAATTTTAAGTCAGGTGGCGGCAGCGTGGGCGGGGATCCCCGATAAGTCCGGTTGGGAAGCCGCGGCCGCTGTTTATGGCGGGACCGCCTACCGGCTTTTTACAAAAGATCAAAGTATGCGGATTAAGCAGGGGATCGCGGGGGTTGCAACGCCGTCAACACTTCATCAGTACACGGTCCGAAAAATAGAGGTTTCTGATAATACGACTGAAGGTGTGGCTGGAGTGTTCCGCCGGAGGCATATTTCTAGTTTACCTGCTACTCTCTCGTACTCGATTAAGGTTAATCGTACCTCTGCTACTGGCCGTGTTGTGGTGGTGTTAATTTGCACTAATAGAGTAAGAGGATACTATTGGCCAACGTTAGTTCGGATACAAGAAATTACAGGCGACCTTGACTGGACGGCAATACGGCGGGTGATTTGTAAGTATGTGTATGATAGAGTGTCAACGATTGGAATTGCTGTTTGTTTTGAGTTGGGCTTTGAGGGGACTGTTTTGCTTGATAATGTGCGGATAATTGACCATGGTATTGACAGGTATGCTGGTTGGCGCCAAAATCCTGGTACTGATGATTGGCAGGTTGTAGGTGAAAATATTAAAATTGTTCAGAGTATAATTTATCCCGAGGATTAAAAAAATGGAATTAGTAAATGTGGTAAGAACTGCGTGGGAAACTTTACTTGGGGAAAGTATTGCTGTTGGTACTGATGGTAAAATTTATGTTTGTACGATTCCTAAGCAGCTAACTACTGGAGCAACCTCAGTTTATTTGCGTGCGCCTTCTGATGCGGGTTTTAATTATTGGAACGGGTTTGGGGCACATGGTGATGAGTATATTTCTTCAGCCTCGATTGTGGTTGATAGTGCTGGTGTCGTGTGGGGTTTAATAGTAGGTGGAGCAAGCTGGTGGGACAATCAGGGTCTTGCATTTGAGGCGTTGAGCTCTGATAGCGGGAGCTTTTATGGACCGGTAAATATTGATGATGATGGAAGTCATTGGATTCGAAATCCGCAAATTATGCTTGATTCAAGTGGAAATAAGTGGATTACCTATGAAAAATATTCAAATCATGGGGGTTACGCCGGGCCTGTGTACTTTTGTAAGCGTAATGTTGATGGGAGTGCTGCGATAGCTGCGACGTTGGTTACAAATACTGGTGAAAATGCAATCGGGCATTTTAGTTTGATAGATAATAATAATCGGCTTTGGGTTGGGTGGTATAGCAATACTTATGATAAGTTTTATCTTAAGATTTTTAATTCTGATGGGACCGTTTATGTAAATAGATTTGAATTTTATACAGAAACTGGGAGCACACTTTCTTGCTTAAATGCAATAGTTGATTTAAATGGTCGGATTTGGATTTTTATTATGGCTAAGGAGAGTGGGGATTCGTATAGGTATATTTATTTTAAAGTTTTTAATTCTGATGGTACTGAGTATAAGTCGTTGACTAAAATTCCGGGTCAGCCTGATGAAAATGTTGTTAGCGTGCAGCCAACGCAGGACGCAGCTGGAAAAATTTATTTGCTTTCAATTACTAATGCTGGAAATTACAATAATCTATATCTAACAAAAATGAGTGTAGATTATACTTATAGCTATGCGCCGACTTTGTTGTTTGTTGCAAATCAAATGAGTGCGCTAGCAACATCGTGGCGGCCGGTCGTGTTTAATACCGACTATTTAATTTTTGCCATGGTATACAATGGTTGGGAAAGTATAGGTGTAGTGACTTTGCAGGTAGATGAAACCTTGCCTGCCGAGGTCATTTTTGCAAAAATTGGCTTGTTATATTAGGAGGTTTTTTATGCCTGAACCTGTAACTTGGGGAACGTTGGCGAAAGCGATTGGTGATTTAACTTTGATAACTGAACAGATCGCGGCTGATATTGCGGCTCATGATGCTTCAAGTACCGCCCATAAATCGGCTGGTGGCTCGCTTGACAGTCACAGGACGCTTGCTGAGATTGATCATCCTGCTGGTAGCGTTGTGACGCAGTCGCTTGCTGATGGTGCGGTTACGGCGGCCAAAATTGAGCCGCAACAGGAGTGGCAAAATGTGAGTTTTCTAAATGGTTGGGTAAATTATGGTTCTCCTTGTCCATCCGTGCAATACATGAAAGATAGTTTGGGGTTTGTTCATATACGCGGGGTCATGAGAAACGGCACGATTAACGCTCCTGCTTTTATTTTGCCTGTTGGTTATCGTCCTTCGGGGTATGTTCAC
>Ga0207433_10016681_pt1 | contig 10282 bp, 8 predicted proteins | sample YelNatPaOPGAMG01_FD_187559 | JGI IMG/M metagenome (GOLD analysis project Ga0207433, IMG submission 187559) | Hot spring thermophilic microbial communities from Obsidian Pool, Yellowstone National Park, USA - OP-RAMG-01 (SPAdes) (version 3) | ecosystem: Environmental > Aquatic > Thermal springs >... | reverse complement strand
TTTATTTTGTCAAGTTTCTCCTTTGCTTCCTTTTTTAGCTCTTTGGTTTCCGGAACCCATCTTGGGTCCGGCTCCATTTCTATTACTTCTTTAAGTTCCCTCTTTGCCTCTTCCTTCATTTTCTTGGATAGATAAGTATCCGCAAGATAGATTCTTGTTAGGGCATTGGTCGGGCAAATCTCCTTTGCCTTCAAAAGATACTCAAGACTTTTATCCTTAGAACCCCCTGCAATTCCTGGAAGCTTATAATACATCCTTCCAAGAAGTCTGTAAGGTCCTCCACCTTCAATTTTAGGATCCATCTTCAAGACAATGTTCATTTCCTCCTTTATGTCATCAACAAGGAAAAGGCTCTTCATCACACCTCTTGCCTCACCATAAACCCCATAGAGAACACCAAGCCAGAAATGACCTTCAGGTTTGTTGGGTTCGAGGGCTACAGCCTTTTTCGCAATTTCAACACCCTTTTCAAATATTGAAACTTTCTTCTCTTCAGGGGATCTCTGTCCTATAAAATAAATTGTTTTAGCAAGCTTCCAGTGAGCTTCATAATTTTTTGGGTCCAGCTTTATAGCTTCTTCATAAGCCTTCTGAGCCTCCTTCGCTTTTTCAAGATTCTCCCTTTCTGCATAGAGCTCATCACCCTTTGAGATTAACTCCTTTACATCGGCAGAAAAGAGAAAAGCTGAAAAGGTTAGGAAAAGAATTGAAAAAATCACTTTTTTCATTCGACCCTCCTGTTTAATCGTTAAACTCAAAAAATTAGTTTATATTTTTTGAAATCAAAAATCAAAGTTTTTTTGAAAGAGCTTCTAAAAGGGTTTTTGCAAGATTTATGACGAAAAGTGCATCCTCTTTGCTGAAAATTTCATTGGGTTTATATCTTGCTTTGTTTCTAAGTTCCAGTGCAATATTTAGTTTTCTTCCAATTTCTTTTTCAATTTCTCCTTTTTTTATATATAAGTTCCCAAAGAGGCTAACTATACCTCCATGGCTACCTGGTAAATCATCTTCTTTTAGTAAAATAAATGCTTTTGCGCAAAGTTCAGCAGAATTATAGGCTGAATCAATGGCAATTCTTAAACGTCCCTTTTCCAGTATCTCTTCTGCAGATTCGAGATATTCTTCTGCAAGCCTGTGGAGAGATTTTGCCATTTCCATTTTAATCTTTGATTTCTCCATAGAATATACCTCCAAACCGTTTTTTGAAGCATTATAAATGAAATAATCCCTTAAAGGATAGAGGGAATCAATGCTGTCAATCAAGACTTCAAAGGGAAGGTTTTTTTCAACCATAAAATCATAAATTCTTTCAAGAATTTCCCTTTCTAAATCTCTTCCATTTGTGGTAAAGATCAAAATATCTATGTCTGATCCCTTCTTCGGAACTCCTTTAGCATAACTACCAAAAAGGATTATCTTTGCGATTTTTTCCTTTAATGGTGTCTGGAATAAATATTCTTTAAGTTCATCTATCACTTTTAATATATCCATTTTAAACCCTTTGTTAAAGTATAAATTTTAAAAATAAGATTTGCAAGAGCTTATTTAATAATCAGGAGAAGGGGCGATACTTAAAGAAGTATCGCCCCAATTGAGAATTCAAACTCTGTGGAGAAATTCTGAAATCAAAGAGTTCCAGGAATCTGGAGAAAGGGTTTTGTGGAGAGTTGGAGCTATTTCTCCTCCATCGGTTATTGTCACACCAAGCTCCTTTTCAAACCTTGCATGGAGACTCTCTGCATCCTCCTTGAAAAGAATCTTCGCTCTATTATCCCAAACCATTCTCTCTCTCATCTCCTGAGGATTGTAAGGCTCAAGGTCAAGAATCCATCCCTTCCTGTAAGGGTCAAGGTATGCAATGGGTGGATTGTCGAGAATGTCAGTGTTAACATCGAGTACTCTTAGATCAAAGGGTGCAAGCATTGTAGCCTTCTTATCTCCAATTTTCAACTCCCATAGTTCATTTCCTGCATTTACTCTGTCATTTTTTCCATGGGATTTAAGGTCTGAGATTTTACCAACAAGTTTTCTCGCAAAGTCATCAACACCAACCCTTATCCTTCCATTAAATTTCCTCGCCCATATATGTCCTCTTGAGTAGAGATATTCAGGGAAAAGGATGAACTCGTAAATCTGAACAGGTTCCTCCTCTTCCTTCTTTCTGAAGACAAGTGCTGGATGGGTTCCAAAGAGCTCCTCCATCCTCTGATCAACCTCACAATGCCAGCACTGATAGTTGTTTGGACAGAGTTTGTAGTCAACAACTCCCATCATCATATATCTGCATTTCCTGTACTCTGCTCTGAATTTTCTGAATCTTTGAAGGGTCTTTGCTTCCATCTGAATTGCTCCTGTTGGACAGACATAAGTGCACGCTCCACAACCAATACAATCCTCTGAAAACTCTTTTCCAAAGGGAATTCCAACCTCTCTATCAACTCCCCTTTTCTGAAATCCTATTGCAGATCTTCCAACTCTTTCACTGCAAACTCGAACACATAAACCGCAGAGAATGCAATCCTTGTCTTTCAGAGAGAATCGAGGTTTTTCAATTCCATGATAGGATGCAAGCTCCTGGAGTTTTTTGGAATCTGGAACTCGGGCGAGAAGAAGCTCAATTATCATCTTTCTAATCTTCCAGATCCTTTCGGAGTTTGTAAGGATTTTCATTCCATCCTTCACTGGAGTTGTGCAGGATGCAACAATATCCTTTCTACCATTATTCTCCACCTCCACAACACATAGTCTGCATGCTCCATAGGGCTTTAATGCCTCATGGTGGCAAAGGGTTGGGATGTAAATTCCTTTCTCCTTTGCCACCTCAAGGATTGTCTTACCCTCCTGCACCTTCATTCCAAGGTCATTGATTCTTATATTTGCCATTTTTCACCTCCTAAATTATGGCAATCGCATCAAATTTGCATGTTTCATAACATATTCCACATTTAATACACTTGCTTTGATCAATTCTGTGAACTTTCCTTTTCTCTCCACTTATAGCCTCTTGTGGACAAGGTCTCAAACAAGCTCCACACCCATTACAAACATCTTCAAGGATTTCATATCTGATCAGGTCTTTGCAAACCCCTGCAGGGCATTTTCTCTGGTTTACATGGGCTTCATACTCATCCCTAAAATATCTCAAGGTTGTAAGGACTGGATTTGGAGCTGTTTTCCCAAGTCCACAAAGGGATGCATCTTTTACAACACTTGCAAGCTCTTCGAGAAGTTTAATATCTTCCTCTTTTCCTTTTCCTGTAGTGATATTCTCGAGAATTTCGTGCATTCTTTCTATCCCTTCTCTACAAGGTGTGCACTTTCCGCAAGACTCCTCCTTGAGAAATTTCAGGAAATATTTGGCTAAATCAACCATACATGTTCTTTCGTCAAGAACAATTAGTCCCCCAGAACCCATTATCGCTCCAGCTGATGTCAAAGATTCATAGTCAATTGGCAGATGGAAAAGTTCCTTCGGTATGCATCCTCCAGAGGGACCTCCTATCTGCACTCCTTTTATTCTTTTTCCATTCTGCCCTCCACCACCAACTTTGTAGATCAACTCCTGAATACTCATACCCATTGGAACCTCAACAAGTCCTGTATTTTTAACCTTTCCAACAAGGGAAAAGATTTTTGTTCCTTTTGAACCGTCTGTTCCCACTGATGAAAACCATTCTGCCCCCTTCTCCATTATCTTAGTAACATTAGCCCAAGTCTCAACATTGTTTATAACAGTGGGATACTCCCAGAGACCCTTTTCAGCAGGATAAGGTGGTCTCGGTCTTGGATCCCCAGGTTTTCCTTCAACTGATTGCATCAATGCTGTTTCCTCTCCACAAACAAATGCTCCACCACCCCTGTTTATCTTTATCACAAAGTTAAAATCAGAACCGAGAATGTTCTTTCCAAGGAATCCATACTCGTGAGCCTGACGAATTGCCTCTGTAAGGTTCTTTATTGCAAGGGGATATTCATTTCTTACATAAACATAACCAACACTCGCTCCTATTGCATAGGCTCCTATTAACATTCCCTCTATTACTCTATGGGGATTACCCTCAAGAAGACTTCTATCCATATAAGCTCCTGGATCTCCCTCATCTGCATTGCATATAATGAGCTTCATTTCTTCCTTTTGTTTCCTTGCTATCTCCCATTTAATACCAGTAGGAAAACCAGCTCCTCCTCTTCCTCTAAGACCTGACTTCTTAATTTCAGCAATGACCTCTTCAGGATCCATATTCAAAACTTTGGCAAGAGCTTGATAACCTCCTATTGCAATGTAATCATCAATACTTGTTGGATCTATAAGGGGATTGTCTGAAAGGAGATTTCTTTTCTGCTCTCTGTAAAATGGAATATCCTTTAAATGGGCGAACTTATTGCCTTTTTCTCGATAGAGGAGAGATTCAACAGGTTCACCCTTCAGAGTAGCATGAATTATTTTTCCTGCATGCTCAGGTTTGAGATTTGGATAAAAAATCTCATCGGGATAAACAATTACATTGGGCTCAGCACTGCAGAATCCATGACAGCCACTAACCTTTATTGAAACCATATCCTCAAGTCCATAAATCGCTCTTTTAAAAGCCTCTACTATCTTTAAAGAACCCCTTGCCTGTCCGCATGTTCCAGAGGAAATTGAGATTACAGGTTTCTTAAATAAAGAATCCCTTTTCTCCTTTGCAATTCTTTCAATATCCTGAATTGAGCTAATTTTTGCCATTTCATCCCTCCTTCTTTAAATCTTCTAAAAGTCTAAGAGCTTTCTGAGATGCCATCTCTCCATGGTATTCCCCATCCACAACAACAATTGGTCCTATTGCACAGCAACCAAGACAATTAACGGTTTCAAGGGTTATAAGCTTATCCTTCGTGGTTTGGCCAGCCTTGATTTTCAATTCCCTCTCAAGATTTTCAACAATCTTTTGCCCTCCTCTAACATGACAGGCTGTTCCAAGGCAAACAGTTACATTGTGTTTCCCCTTTGGAACAAGACTAAAAGCTTTGAAAAATGTTGCAAGATGATAAATCTGGCTTGGTGGGATGTCGAGCTTCTCACAGACATATTTAAGAGCATCTTCTGGAAGATACCTTTCCTTTTCCTGGATTTCATGAAGAATTCCTATAATCCCTGACTCATCATACCTGTACTTTTCAATGATTTCATCAAGCTTTGATACTTCCATAAAAACCTCCTTTCTATAGAGGCTTAGCCTCTAAAAAAATTATTTCCTTTTTCATTTGACTGCAATTCTAAGACCAGGGGGATAATTTTCAAAACCAGAAATTTCATCAAGATCTTCAAACTTCAACCCTTCAGCCCTATCAAGGATCATCTGGTCAAATTCGCAAGTTTTGCAGTCAAAATTCTTCGTGCAAATTCTGTAGGAAACAACTCCTCTTATTGCCCAGATGCATTCCTTTTTACCATTCTTAGTAATTGTTACCGCATCCTGAAAGGTTGGGCACTGAAAGAATTCAGAAACACAAGCACTTTCTGGAGAAAGGGAGGTAGAAGGGATTAGCTTTTTTACAGGGAAAGCCTTACAATACCTTACCTTTACTTCCTCAAGGAATGGGCATGTCATCTTACACCTCCACAATTTTTATATCAAGATGCGTGCCAAAATTTAGGAGAAGGGAAAAGCTTATCTACAAAGAAATTTAAAAGAGGGGATTTTAAAAACTGTTAAAAAATGCGACTTTTATGTTGCACTTTTCAACATTTTTATATTGTATTTTTTAATCTTTCTATACAATGTTGCTCTATCAATTCCAAGAACTTCCGAACTTTTCTGGATGTTGAACTTATATTTTGTAAGAATCTTCTCAATGTGTATTTTCTCAAGCTCTTCCAGAGTCATATCCTCTTTATAGGATGGGGAAACAGGGACTCTTATATAATCAGGAAGGTCTGATGGCTTTATAAGATTCCCTTTGCATATCACTACAGCCCTTTCAATACAATTCTCAAGTTCCCTCACATTTCCAGGCCAGTGATAGGAAAGGATAAGCTCCATAGCATCTTCTGAAACTCTCTCGATAGATTTTTTATTCTCAATATTATATTTTTCAAGAAAATGACTAACAAGAAGGGGGATATCCTCTTTTCTTTCCCTTAATGGTGGAACATCTATTGTTATTACATTAAGCCTGTAAAAGAGATCCTCCCTGAATTTACCCTGCTCTACAAGGGTTTTAAGATTTTTGTTTGTTGCTGCAACAACCCTAACATCAACCTTGATATTCTCCTCACCCCCAAGTCTTCTGAATTCCCTTTCCTGTAAGAATCTCAAAAGATCGACCTGAGTCTTTGGAGAAATATCACCTATCTCATCAAGGAATAAAGTTCCTCCATGGGCAAGTTCGAGCTTCCCTCTCTTTGTTGTCTTGGCATCAGTGAATGCTCCCTTTTCATATCCAAAAAGTTCTGCCTCAAGAAGGGATGCAGGCAATGCTGCACAGGAAAGAGTTACAAAGGGACCTTTCCTTCTTGAGGAAGTATTGTGGATTGCCCTTGCAATTAGCTCCTTCCCTGTTCCTGTTTCTCCCTGAATAAGAATTGTTGATTTAGAATCAGCAACAGTTTTTATAAGCTCAAAAATTTCCTGCATTTTCTTATTCTTACCAACAAGATCCTCAAATTGATATGCCCTCATTAGCTGTTTTCTCAAATAAATGTTCTCAAGGAGAAGGCTCTGCCTTTCAACAAGTTTGCCAAGCATCATACTGATCTCTTCTGGGTTGAAGGGTTTTACAATATAATCGTAAGCTCCCTCCTTCATTGCGGTAACTGCGGTATCAACGGTTGCATAAGCAGTAATAATGATTACAGGTAGATCCTTATCCAGTTTTTTAATCTCCCTCATTGTTTCTATTCCATCCATACCTGGCATTTTCAAATCTACAAGGGCTGCTGTCCACTTGGATTTTTTCACCTTTTCAATCGCTTCCTCTCCACTTTCTACGCTTTCAACTTCATAGCCATCCTCCCTCAGCCATTCTGAAAGGGAGTCCCTCATAGATTCTTCATCGTCAACTACCAAAATTCTTACTTTTCTTTTCATTTTCTCTCTCTCAATTTAGATTTTAATTTATCTAAGCATGCCTCACAAAATTGTTCTCCCTTTAAATCTATCTGTTTGACATTGGCTGAGAAGTTCATGACACAATTTTTTAAAGAACAATGGGTAAGTCCGAAGAGATGTCCAAGCTCATGGAGAAGTTCTTTGTAAAACCTTTCAAAAACAATTTCAGGTTCTCCATAACTTCCCTCTCTAAGCCTGTATAAAGAAACAACACCAGCTTTCCCATCAAGTTGAGCTTCTCCAAAAACATATGTCAGGACAGGAGTGCAGAGGTCAAGATCAACTATTCCAAGAACTTTTTGAGAGTCCCTCTCACTGTTTATCCTTTTTATAATCTCTCCCGATATATACTGCCCCCTTCCTTTGTTATAAGCATAATCAGGATTTTCCTTGCAAAAATCAATTCTCGCTTTTATTTTCAATAAATTCTCCATCTTTTTTACTGCTCTTTCAACCATCTCTAAGTCAACATCTCCTATAATTAAAATTTCAATCTCTTCCAATTTATCCCTGAACCGAAAACACTGGAAGCCTTATCGTGAATGTTGTTCCAACACCAAGAACTGACGAAACCTTTATCTCTCCCTTATGCCTTGTAATGATTCCATAGACAACAGAGAGTCCAAGACCTGTTCCCTTTTCCTTTGTAGTAAAGAAAGGCTCAAAAATTCTGGGAATATTTTCCTCTGGAATCCCAACACCAGTGTCTGTGAATTTGATCTCTATTATCTTATCGGATGGAATGAATGAAGTCTCAATCCTCAAAACACCTCCTTCCTTCATTGCTTCCAGTGCATTAATGATTAAGTTAATAAAAGCCTGTTGAAGCTGGGAAAAGTCTGCAAAGGTTAGAGGTAGAGGCTTTAGGCTCTTTTCTACCCTTATCTTCTTTAAAAATATCTGCTTTGAAACAATTGTTAAAGCTTCATTTATAACGGAGTTTATATCAATCTCTCTAAAGGCTGGCTCCCTCTGTCTTGCAAAATCAAGAAGATTTGATACTATGTTTGCACATCTTGAAATCTCCCTCTCCACCACATCCAAATAATGGTCAAATTTTTCAATTTCTTTTTTCCCAAGAGTTTTCTTTTCAATCTTTCTCTGCATCAATTTTATATAGTTCATTACTCCAGCAAGGGGATTGTTTATTTCGTGGGCGACTGATGCGGCAAGCCGACCCATTGAGGCAAGCTTCTCCGACTGTATCAGTTGTTTTTGAGTCTGCTCAAGTTCATAAATCACTCTCTGAAGTTGCAAGTTTGAACTTTCAAGTTCCTTGTAAAGTTTTATTATTCTATCAGGGGATTCACCAAATTCTGTATAGATTTTTTCCAGTTGTTGAAGGAGATAGGGAAGGCACATCTCGATTTCAGCAAGCCCCTGATAAACTGCAATAGCCTTTTCCCTGCAACTTTCATAACCACATGCTCCACAATTGAGCTCATCCTCAGGCTTTGTCTTATTTATCTGGGCAAGGATGCCTCTTATTTCTTCCTCAGTGGGTAAGGGAAGAATCTTACTTCTGTCAGTAAATTCCCTCCTCAGATTTACATCGCTATAAAATTCAAGATCTCTCCTGTTTTTCTCCCTTGTCTTCTCGTTGTCCCTCTCCTTAATGTAATTTATTATTCTATCCTTTCTTACAAAAACTGACTCTTTCTGCTCAAGAAATGGTCCGTTTATACAACCTTCGCAGAAAAGAATATCAACAAATTTCCTTGAAAGGAGTCCCTTTTTTAGCTGGGAAAGTATATCAAGGCATCTATCCTTCCCCTCTGTTACAATTATATCTTTTTCCATTATGTCAGCATTTAAAGCTGCTGTTTTTAAAAGACCACCTGATATTGGGAAACTCCTTCCAATGTTTGGCGTTGGACCATCAAAGTCTGATTCCTCTTCCTTTTTAGGATCTATCCCTTTTTTTGAAAACATCTGAAGAAGCTCAGGAAAAGTTAAAGCTGCATCCATAACTCCAGCAACTTTTGGATCATCAACCTCATGCTTCTTTGCAAGGCAGGGACCGATGAAAACAGCTTTAGCATTCGGATCATATTTTTTTATAGCTCTTCCAAGGGCAATCATTGGTGAGACAATTGGAGCAAGAAATGGTAAAAGGGTTGGCTCGTGGATTTCAATATAAGAGACTATTGCAGGGCAGGGTGTTGAAATTATTGTCTGAGAGTTCATGTTCATAAAAAGTTTGTGATACTCTCTTGATATAAGTTCTGCTCCAAAGGCAATTTCCCAAACTTCAGAAAAACCGAGCTTTCTTAAAGAGGTTACAATTTGGCCAGGTTTTATATCCTTGAATGCTGAAGCAAAGGATGGAGCAAGACAGGCAATAACTTTCCCCCCTTCAGAAAGAAGTTTTTCAACCCTTGGTATATGAGACTGAATTTCCTTAGCATTCTGGGCACATACCTTTATACAGCTCCCACATTGAATACATCTCTCTGAAATAACATAAGCCTGCCCCTGCTTTACCATTATTGCCTTTGCAGGACAGTTCCTGACACAGGAGTAGCACCTTTTGCATTTTCCCTCTATTGTAGAAACAATAGCCATCTCAGATCAATTGATATTTAAAGGGTTCAAGGGCTCTTTCTAAGATCCCGGAGTCCATTGCAAAAATCATTCCATAATTTGTAACTGGAACTCCCTTCTCCTTTGCCTTTCCAATCCTTGATAGAACCTCTCTTCTTGTGATCATGCATCCTCCACAATGAATTATAACCTTGAACTTTTCAATGTCTTCAGGGAAGTCCCTTCCATGGGAATATTCAATCCCAATATTTTGAGAAATCTTTCTGAGAATCTTTGGAATTTTCACTGTAGCAACATCATCCTCAATTGGGTGATGGGTGCAACTTTCAGCTATTAAAACCCTATCCCCATCTTTAAGTTTTTTCAAAGCATCAATCCCTTCAACAAATGTCTTCAAATCTCCTTTGTATCTTGCGTAAAGTATTGAAAAGGATGTAAGCATCACATCCTCTGGAACCAGGCTCTTTACTCTTTCAAAGAGTTGAGAATCAGTAACAACTATTGCAGGTTTCTTTGAAAGGGAAGATAGTGCTTTCTCAAGCTCAGAGTCCCTCACTACAAGAGTATAGGCATGAGTGTCAAGACATTCCCTTATAGCCTGAACCTGAGGGAGTTTAATTCTTCCAACAGGAGTTTCAGGATCA
>Ga0207433_10016677_pt1 | contig 10284 bp, 11 predicted proteins | sample YelNatPaOPGAMG01_FD_187559 | JGI IMG/M metagenome (GOLD analysis project Ga0207433, IMG submission 187559) | Hot spring thermophilic microbial communities from Obsidian Pool, Yellowstone National Park, USA - OP-RAMG-01 (SPAdes) (version 3) | ecosystem: Environmental > Aquatic > Thermal springs... | reverse complement strand
AGCCGGCAGGTGGATCGGATGCTTTCGTTGGGGAAGCATGACCGGCAGGATAACAGAATCAACGGCAGCGGGCACGCGGAAGCGTGCCCCTCCCCGGACAGCGGGCAGGCGGAAGCGTGCCCCTCCCCGGACAGCGGGCAGGCGGAAGCGTGCCCCTCCGGACGGAAACGGAGGGACGCGCTTCCGCGCGTCCGCCTCGTCACAAATAGCGTCGCCAACCGGCTGGCACTTTGGCATCTTACCGGAGCAATGGCCAAGGAAACACAGAACGTCTGGCGTTATGCGTGGCCGGTGCTGGCGACGCAGTGGCGGGACGCGGCGGCCGGCACGGTGTTGCTGCTGGCGGGCACGGCGGCCTCGCTCGCGTTGCCGTGGCCGATGAAGGTGATTGTGGATTCCATCCTCACCGACAAAGCGGCGCTGCCGGCGTGGTTGCCGGCGGACAAGGCGGCGGCGTTGGTCGTGGTGTGCGCGGTGTTGCTGGCCATCCACTTTCTCCGCAACGCGCTGAGCACGTGGAGCACGGTGTACTTGGTGCGGGCGGGGTTGCGGATGGTGCACGACCTGCGGTGCCGGCTGTACGAACATCTGCAACGGCTCTCGCTGGTGTTCCACGAGAAGCGGACGGTGGGCGATTCGATTTACCGGGTGGCGTGGGACACGATGTCCATCCAGACATTGTTCAACGGCGGGCTGCTGCCGCTGTTGAACGCCGTGGTCACGCTCGCGGCGATGTTGGTGATTATGATGCGGTTCGACTGGGGACTGACGTTGCTGGCGCTGGCGGTGGCCCCGGCGTTGGCGGCGACGATCAAGTTCTACAACAAACGGATCACGGCGGTCTCGCTGGAGTACCACGACCGGGAAAGCAAGGTCAGCGCGCTCATTCAGGAATCGCTCAGTTCCATCCGCACGATTCAGGCGTTTGCCCGCGAGGAGGACGAGGTGCGCCGGTTCGAGTTGAACACGAGCGCCAGCGTGGAGGCCAATGTGCGGATGACCCGGACCCAGGTGATGAGTTCGTTTGCGGTCGGCATGATCACCGCGGCCGGCACGGTGGCAATGCTCTGGCTCGGCGGCCAACGCGTGTTGACCGGAAAACTCAGCGTCGGCGAACTGCTGGTGTTCATCAGCTACGTCGGGATGCTCTACGGGCCGATGAGCACGCTCAGCGGCATCGCGGCGGCGGTGCAGGGCGCGCTGGTGCCGTTCGGGCGCGTGGTCGAGATTCTCGAAACCAATCCGGTCATCCGCGACGCGCCGGGCGCGCGTCCGCTGGAACGCTGCGCCGGCGTGGTGAAATTCGAGCACGTCACGTTCGGCTACGACGCGGCCAAGCCGGTGTTGCGCGACGTGGATTTCGAGGCGCAGCCGGGACGGGTGATCGCGCTGGTCGGCGCGAGCGGGGTCGGGAAGACGACATTGCTGAGTTTGCTGCTGCGGTTCTACGATCCGCAACAGGGCCGGGTGTTGGTGGACGGCACCGACGTGCGGGAGTTTCAATACCGGTCACTGCGCCGGCAGATCAGCATCGTGCCGCAGGAACCGGTGCTGTTCTCCACGACGGTCGCCGAAAACATCGCCTACGGCCGGCCCGACGCGACCCGGGCTGAAATCGAGGAAGCCGCCCGGCAGGCGGAAGCGGACGAGTTCATCCGCGCGCTGGCGAACGGCTACGACACGCTGCTGGGCGAACGCGGCACGACATTGTCCGGTGGCCAACGGCAACGCTTGGCGTTGGCCCGGGCGTTCCTGAAAAACTCGCCGATTTTGATTCTGGACGAACCGACCGCCGCGCTCGATGCGGAGACCGAGGCGGCAGTGTTGCGGGCGCTCGACCGTCTGCGGGCGGGGCGGACGGTGTTCGTGGTGGCCCACCGGTTGAGCACGGTGCGGAATGCCGACGTGTTGTTGGTGATGCAGGACGGCCGGATTGTGGAGCGCGGCCGGCACGACGAGTTGGTGGCCCGAGGCGGCGCGTATGCCCGGTTGGCGAAATTGCAGTTTGGGGAACTGGAGTAATGGAGTGATGGGAAACACCAACACTCCAACGCTTCAACCCGCCATCGCCCCGGTCGTTGTTTTTGAGGATGACGATCTCTTGGTGGTGGACAAGCCGGGCGGGCTGGTGTGTCATTCGGCGCAACGGCCGGGGCAGGTGTCGTTGGCGGACTGGGTGCGGGAACACCTTGCGGACACGCGGAAGCGTGTCCCGCCGGAGGGACGCGCTTCCGCGCGACCGCCGGTGCGGTTTATCAACCGTCTGGACCGGGAGACGAGCGGCTTGGTGGTGGTGGCGAAAAACGAGCGGGCCGCGAAGATTCTCGGCAAACAGGTGTTGCGGCGGGAGATGGAGAAGGAGTACGTGGCGATTTGCTGGGGCCGGTTGGTCGAGGAGACCGGATGGATTGACCAGCCGATTGGGTTGACGAACGGGGCGCTCGTTCATACGAAGCGGGTCGTGGACGCGGCCGGCCAGCCGAGCGCCACCGGGTACGCGGTGGAACAACGGCTCGGCGGGTTCACGGTCGTCCGCTTGCGGCCGCGGACGGGGCGGACGCATCAGTTGCGGGTGCATCTGGCGTGGCTGGGACATCCGATTGTGGGCGACAAGGTGTACGGGCCGGATGAGCGGTGGTATTTGCGGTTTATCGAGGACGGCGTGACCGAGGAGATGCTGCGGGAATTGTTGTTGCCGCGCCACGCGCTGCATGCGGCGGCGGTGACGTTGACGCATCCGACCACGCAGCAGCGGTGCCAGTGGGCAGCGCCCCTGCCGGCGGATCTGCGGCAATTCATCGAGGACCACCGGTGATGCGCGCGGTGCTGGCCAACCGGAATTTCCGCCGGCTCTGGATCGCGCAGATTGTGCTGACGCTCGGCGACGGGTTGATGCAAATGGGGTTGCTGGAGGTGTTCCGCTCCCACCGGCTGAATGTGCCGGTCGAGACGGCGAAGATGTTTTTTGCCATTGCGCTGCCGGGGCTGGTGCTCGGCCCGTTCGCGGTCGCCTACCTCGACCGCTGGCAACGCCGGAGCGTGTTGATGCTGAGCGACGCGGTGCGGGCGGTGATTGTGGTCGGCATCGTGGTCTGGCTGTTGCCGCTGCTGACGGGCCGGGTGGAGTACCGGACACTGGCGCTGGTGTACGTGATGATCGGGTTGATCGGCGCGATTGCGACGTTTTACCTGCCGGCGCGGACGGCGCTGATGCCCAATCTCGTGCCGGCCGACCAGTTGGTGAAGGCGAACACGCTGTTTGCGACGAGTCTGGCGGCGACCACGGTCGGCGGCCGGGCGCTGGGTGGTTTTGTGGCCGAGGTGGCCGGGGTGCAATGGGCGGTGTTGGCCAACGCGGCTGCCTACGCGATCAGCGTGTGTTTATTGTGGCAGATCCAGATGAACCCGCACGCGACCACGGGCGGCGCCGAGAAGCCGGGCGGCTGGCAGGAGTTCCGCGCGGGGTTGCGGTACCTGTGGAAACACCCGGTCGCGCTGCCCTTGGTGATTTTGGCCGGCGTGTTCGCGTTTTTGCTGGGCATGTTGATGGTGGCGTTTGTCGGGTACGCGATGGAGACGTTGGGGCTGCGGACGGGCGGGGTGGGCTATTTGATTGGCGGGGCCGGGCTGGGGGCCGGCATCGGGATCGTGTTGATCAATCGCGCGAAACGCTGGGTGGAGGTGGACTGGCTGCCGGCGGCGCAATTGCTGGTGGCGGCCGGGGTGCTGGTGCTGCTGAGTTTCACCACGCACGTGTGGGTCGCGGCGGCGCTGGTGATTGTCCTCGGCGCGATTGCGGCGACGGTGATGATTCAGATTGATGCGAAGATGCAGGCGCAAGTCGCCGATGTCCGGCGCGGGGCGGTGTTTGCGGCGCGGGGGATGTTGACCTCCGCAACGATGATCGTGGCGTTTTGGCTGCAATTCGGGACGGCATTGTTCCGGCAGACGGCGCCGCCGGTGATCCTGTTCTGGCTCGGCCTCGGCGCGGCGGTTTTGGCGGTGCTTACTTTGCTCGCGCTGCGGCGGCGGGTTTCCGGTAGGGGCTGTGGAGATTGAAATAGATGCCGCAGAGCGGCCGGGCGGCGTCAGTCTCGCTGAGGATGACCGTCACGTGTTTATCGAGCGCAATGCCGTGGCGCAGGCCGGGCGCGCGGTGCTCGAAGGCGGTAATGGCTTTGCTCACCAGTGATTCAAGGCTTTGGAGGAAGTCCTCCGGCGTCTTCTCCACACAGATGATGAACTTCTCATACTGGCGCAAGGCGATGGCAATCTCGTGCTTGAAATCTTCAACGTGCAACGTCATGGGGTGGGATTATTAGACCAGCGGGCCGGCCCCGGCAAGCGCGGTGTTCGGCGACAGACGCGATCCAAGCGCGGCTCAGGCGGTGGGGCGGCGAAATTGTCAGGGACCACCATCACTTCCGGCCGCCAAACCGGAACGATTGCGGCAACAATTCCGAGAGCCGGCAGGTGGCAAGTCGGCGGGGCCGGCGCGCGTCGGCGCAGACCACGACGCAGTCGCCAAACTCGGCCAACACCTGCCGGCACGCGCCGCAGGGGAACGGCGCCGCGCTCGGCGCCGCGATGGCGATGGCGATGAAGTTCCGCTGTCCGGCGCTGACGGCTTTGCCGACGGCCACGCGTTCGGCGCAGATCGTCAGACCGTAGCTGGCATTTTCGACGTTGACGCCGGTGTAGATGTTGCCGTCACCGGCCAGCACCGCCGCGCCGACGTGAAACCGGGAGTAGGGCGCGTACGCGTTGTTCCGCGCGGCCAACGCGGCGCGCACGAGCCGCCGGAAATCCTGTGGCCGGCGCGTCACAAGGCACCGAGGAATTCGGTCAGCAAGCGCACCAGCTTGTCCTCGGCGGCTTTGCCGACCGTGAGCACTTCTTCGTGGGAGAGCCGTTTGTTGGTGATGCCGGCGGCCAGATTGGTGATCAGCGAAAGGCCGAGGAGTTCGATGTTGTGGAACCGGGCCACGATCGCCTCGGGCACCGTGCTCATCCCGACAGCATCCGCGCCGAGCCACGCAAACGCCTTCACTTCCGCCGGCGTCTCGTACGTCGGGCCGGTCGTGGCCAGATACACGCCGCGCCAAATCGGGATTTGCAACTTCTCGGCGGCATTCTCGAACTTCTCCCGCAACCGGGTCGCGTAGGCCTGCGTCATGTCGAGAAACTTCACGCCGTTGCCGTTGGTGAATCCGAGCAGCGGGTTCGTGCCGGTGAAGTTGATGTGGTCCTCGATCAACATCAGGTCGCCCGGCTTGAACTGCGGATTAATGCCGCCGGCCGCGTTGGTCAACAGGACAATCTTGATGCCCAACGCGTCCACGACGTGCATCGGGTACGTCACTTCGCCGACCGACCGGCCTTCGTAGAGATGAAACCGGCCGCTCAACACCAACAGTTTCTTGCCGGCCAGCGTCCCCGCCAGCATCTGGCCGGCGTGACCGGTAACGGTCGGTTTGGGGAAATGCGGAATCTCCGCGTACGGAATGGCGACCGGATTGGCGAGACTCTGCGTGATGCCGCTCATGCCGGAGCCGACAACCAGCGCCACCTCCGGCTTGAACCCGGCCAGCCTGGCGTCGAGAAACTCCTTGGTTTCCTTCAACTGCTCGGTCAACGTCATCGTCGTTTGCACTCACTCAAACCGCTGCACGACCAACTCCGGCCGCGGCCCCGGCGCCGCGCCGATCCGATACGCCGCCCGCACCATTTCCTCGGCGGTCGCGGCCGCCGCGTCATCGTCGTAGTGCATCATCACCAGCGGCTCACCGGCTTCCACCCGCTCGGAAATCTTTTTCGGATGCGCGAAGCCCACCCTGCAATTGATTCGCTCACCCGCCTGTTGGCGTCCGCCGCCGAGCGCGATGACTGCGTACCCGAGCTGATCGCAAGCAATCGCCTCCACCCAACCGGACTGTAACGATTTGATTGCCCGCACCCGCCGTGCCGCCGGCAGCCGTTCCGGAGACTCGCACACTCGCGGATCGCCGCCTTGAGCCGCGACCATTTCCAAAAACTTCCGCCACGCATCGCCGCTCGCAAGTTTCTCTACCAACATTGCACGCCCGGCTTCAAGACTTTTTACGCGCCCGGCCAAAAAAATCATCTCGGCGCCCAGCGCCAGCGTCACTTCCAACAAATCTTGTAGGGCAGGCACTCCGCCTGCCGCCGTTCCGGGCGCGGCAACCGGAGCGGTTGCCCTACAATGACCGGCGAGAATCTCCACACACTCCCGGACTTCCAGCGCGTTGCCGATCATCTGGCCGAGCGGCTGATTCATGTCCGTCTGCAACGCCACGACCTTCTTCCCGTACCGTTTGCCGACCGCGACCATCGCCCGCGCCAACTCCGCCGACGCCTCCCGCGTCTTCATGAAGGCCCCGCTGCCCCATTTCACGTCGAGCACCAGCCCGTCCACGTTCTCCGCGAGCTTCTTCGACATGATGCTCGCCACGATCAACGGCAGACACGACACCGTCGCCGTCACGTCGCGCAACGCGTAAAGTTTCTTGTCCGCCGGCGCAATCTCCGGCGTTGCCCCGGTAATGCAGCAGCCGACCTCCTCCGTCACCCGCACCAGCTCCGGCAACGACAAATCCGTCCGAAAGCCGGGAATGCTTTCCAGCTTGTCCAACGTTCCGCCGGTCGGGCCAAGTCCCCGGCCTGAAATCATCGGCACCTTCACCCCGCAACACGCCACCAACGGCGCGAGAATCAGCGACACCTTGTCGCCGATGCCGCCGGTCGAATGTTTGTCGCAATAAAACGGTTCCGTTGAATGTTGAGCGTGGAGCGTTGAACGTTGCCAGTTGACGATGTTCCCGCTCTCCACCATTGCCCGGGTCAACCACATCGTTTCATCGTCGTTCATCCCCTGAAAACAAATGGCCATCGCCAACGCCGCCATCTGGTAATCGGGAATCTCTCCGCGCGTGAACCCGCCGATGAAGAACCGGACCTCCTCTTCCGTCAACGGTTGCCCATCCCGCTTCTTCTGAATGATCTGAGCCGGCAGAAGCATGCCCGCAGTATAACAACCATCCACCGGGAGGGCGAGCCTCCCGGCAAGCTTAACCGTGAACCGCCCGCCCGGTGGCGGCACTTGAGATTGTGTTTGACCAAGCTTTGCCGCAATCCTACGCTCTTGCCATGAAGTATTGCTATTCCCCATCAACGGCGAACACAACACGCGAGGGAAAACCAAGATCCTTGGCAACCAAAATACGCACTCCACTCTTCCTCGTCTTTTTGGTGTGCGCGCTTTTACCAGCCCGTGCTTTCGGTACTGCGCAGATTCCTGAAGAACTGGTCTTGGAAGGCAAGAAAGAGGCTATGACCGCCACGCCCCTCGAATCCTATTTCGACCAGACTCATCCCAAGCCCACTCAATTCGCGTCAACAAGCACAGCATGTTGGCGCGGATACATTGGAACGTGGATGATTCGGGATGACGTTCTCTTTCTCATCTCTTTGCGGCGAGAGCGACTGGAGAAGGTCGGAGAAGATTGGAAGGAAGTCATAGATCCCGTTCCGTTGACGATTGTTTTCCCGGACACCACCGGACCGGTCAAGGCGGAATGGTTCTCTGGAGTTGTCAGCATTCCGCGCGGTGAGATGCTCCGGTATGTCCATATGGGCTTCGGTTCTGTCTATAGCCAAGTGCTGTACATCACCGTCAGCAAGGGGCGAATCACGGCTAGGCGACTTATCGATAACAAGGAATTTGGCGCTACACGGTCAGATTCGGATATGCAATGGGTTGCTCTTGCCGGTCAGCAAGTGGACGACAAAGGTGATTGGCTGGATGCTAGGTTGATTTCTTCCCAGATGCCACACGGTGAATTCAAGACGCGAGGTATTTACTTCGGGGGAAGCGAAGGTCAGCCTTCGCAACTCTGGATTCCCGATACGCCGACAACAGAATCGGTCGCGTTCACGATGGTGTTACCTCTCGAAAAGACAGAAATAGCACAAGGATCTCACGTGGAGGTCAATGTCACCAAACTAAGTCAGGACGGTCGCGAGACACGACTAATTGTGAAGAGCTTCCGCGCGCTCAAACCCGGCGAAACAATTCACCACAAAGATTTCAGGAAGGTCGAACCGACACGCGAGAATAAGTCGTCTTCCCCTCCTGTTCCAAGGTGACCCAATCTCACCACAACTCATTCGGGCCGGCGGGGACGGCGAAGGAGTCGCCGAGAGCGCGGAGCCGGTAGGCGGAGAGAAGTTCACCTTTATTGAAAGGAATTGCTCCGACAACAAGGAAGGGGTAGGGTGTGATCGCCATGAGCATTGCCGAGATTCAGCAGTTGCCGATCGAGGAGAAGTTCCAGATCATGGAGGCCCTGTGGGAGGATCTCCGGGACCGTTTTGAACGGATGGAGCTTCCCCAATCTCACAAGGCTCTGCTGGATCAACGGCGCGCGCGGGTCCAAAACGGCACCGCCAAACTTCTCGATTGGGATGCAGTCAAATCCACAATCGGAAGACCATGATTCAGATCAGGATTTCCGATGACGCCCTGCACGACCTCAATGAGGGTTTTTTTTGTTTTATGAGACCCAGCAATCCGGTTTGGGCGACTACTTCGTGACTTGCCTCCGGGCCGATCTCGAGGGGTTGCGCCTCACCGCCGGCGTGCATCGAGTCGTCTATCAGGACTACCACCGCTTGTTGAGCCGCGTCTTCCCCTACGGGATTTTCTATACGCGCCTGAAGGAGGAAGTTGTGGTTTGGGCCGTGATTGACTTGCGGCGGGATCCTGATTGGATTCGCGACAGTCTTAACCAATGAACATCGAACCAGCCCGTGTCGCGAGCGGCTCTTGCGATCGCTGCGGTCCGCGATCTCACCAAAATTCATTCGGGCCGGTGGGGACGGTGAAGGACTCACCGAGGGCGCGCGGACGGTAGGCGGGCAGGAGTTCGCCGGTCGCGTCGAGGAACCTGGCGCGCCAGTGCCGGTAGGCGGCAACGATTTCTTCGAACTCCGCCCGGCTGCTGAGCTGAACCATGCGCCGGTCAAATTCCCTGGCGGGACCAAACCGTCTGGAGTATTGGAGCGCAATCTTGCGGAACTGCCGGCAACCATCGGCTTCGCCGTAAATCTCCACCATCAAATCCAAATGCCGTCGCAGCACGGCCAGCCGGTCGTCGAACGTCGGCTCCGGCAACAGTGCGCCGGTGGCAAAAAAATGCCGGATGTGCTGGAAAATCCACGGATTGTAGAACGCGCCCCGGCCAATGCTGACGGCCGCGCAGCCGGTTTCGTCGAACATCCGTTTCGCCGCGACCGGCGTGGTGATGTCGCCGTTGCCGATGACGGGGATCTTTTTCACCGCCTGCACGACGGCGCGGATGCCGGTCAGGTTGACGGGGCCGGTGAACCCTTGTTGCCGGGTGCGGCCGTGGACGATGATGCCGGCGGCGCCGGCATCTTCGACCGCGCGCGCCAGGTCTGGCGCGGCGAGGTGGCGGGCGTCGGTGCCGAGCCGCATTTTGCAGGTGACCGGGATGTGCACGGCGGCGGTGATGGTTTGGACCAGCCGGGCGGCTTTGGCGGGGTCGCCGAGCAACGCCGCGCCGCTGCCGGTCCGGCAAATTTTGCGGACCGGGCAGCCCATGTTGATGTCCACAACGTCCACGCCGCGCGCCTCGAGCAGAAGTGCGGCGTCGCGCAGTTCTTCGGGCACGGGACCGTAGAGTTGGACGGCGAGCGGCCGGTCGGCGGGGCGGGACGCCACCAGCGCCAGCGCCTTGCGGTTGTGTTCCAGGAGCGACCGGGCGTTGACGAGGTCGGTGGTGCACAGGCCGGTGTGGCCCAGCTCGCGCAGGAGCAGCCGGAAGGGCAGGCCGGTGTAACCCGCCAACGGCGCAAGGCAAAGGTTGCTGTCCAGTGTCCGGTTGCCCAGTTGCAGCCTCATGGGCGAATCCATAACCGGGGTGGTGGCGGATTGCAATCCGCGGATTTCGGCAGTATCCTGCCGCGTGATGGTCGGGAGACAAATCCTTGCGGCGGTTGTTCTCGGGGCTCTGTGCGGTTGTGTCCACGAGCAGAATTACCGGGGCGCGTGGCCCGGGCGCGCTGCGCCCCGCAGTCGCGCCGGTCGGTCCGCGGCGCCGGAGGCGGCGGCGGCCGTTCCGGTGACGCCGGAGCCGGAGCGTCCGCTTCGGTACACCGGTGTGGCCGGGAACCATTGGGTGACGGCGGTGCGGGAACGTGGCGCGCGGGTGCAGCTTGAGGATCAGTCGGTGTGGGCCATTC
>Ga0207433_10016673_pt1 | contig 10285 bp, 6 predicted proteins | sample YelNatPaOPGAMG01_FD_187559 | JGI IMG/M metagenome (GOLD analysis project Ga0207433, IMG submission 187559) | Hot spring thermophilic microbial communities from Obsidian Pool, Yellowstone National Park, USA - OP-RAMG-01 (SPAdes) (version 3) | ecosystem: Environmental > Aquatic > Thermal springs >... | reverse complement strand
GAGATCAACCAACTCGCCATACCCGAAAGGAATGCCTTCAAACCGATCTACCAAATGCACAAATGGTTTGCCCGGAGAGCTTCGTGCGTCTTCAGAGCAATCCTCCTTGGAGCCATGAAGCCTGCCGGCACCGATATCATGGAAGAATTTTATAAAGACCATACTCACGATCCTGATACCAATGGGGTTAGGATCCTTGACCCCTTTATGGGAGGCGGGACCACTATAGTTGAAGCACTTCGCTTGGGTTGCCGCGTTACCGGTATTGATCTTAATCCCGTGGCCTGGTTCATTGTAAAGACTGAAGTTGAACCTGTAGATATTGAAGATTTGAAAGCAGCCTTTAAGAGATTGGAAGAAAGAACCACCTCAAGCGGGAAAAGATTAAAGGAAGAACTCCTGAGTCATTATAAAACAGAGTGCCCCTGCTGTGGAGCAGGAAGAGAAAAGGCCGATATAATCTATACCTTCTGGGTCAAATCAGCCATCTGTACGAACCCGACTTGCCGAAGACGAGTCCCCTTGTTTTCAGATTATATCATCGCTATGAAATCACCAACTGTCCGTTATCTTCCTGATTATAAATGCGAATATTGTATGAAAGAATTCGACATCGATATTGATAGGGCATCTCTGATAGCTGAAGAATCATTAATGGTTAACAATCCCAGAGATTCATCTGGAGACAAGAGAGGCAACAAACGCTGGGCTTTTTATGATCCTATTGAAAAAAGCGTTAAGTGCCCCTGGTGCCAAAAGATCAATCCATTGAGAGTGCTTAGTACGGTCAAGAAGGAAAAGAAAAAGGTCTCATTGGCAGTTCTTCTCTGTCCTTATTGCAGCTCTGTATGGCAATACCGGGGAACACTTCCTGATGAAGTCATTTGCCCGGTATGTACGAAAAGCTATTTCCCTCAAAAAGGAAATGTTTCAGAAAAAGGAAGCTTCATTTGCCCTTCCTGTGGAACCAAGGATAAGATCATTAATTCGATTCGAAAACTTCCCGAAGACCAACTTCTTCCAACCTCGCCTTATGCCATCGAGGGATACTGTGCTCATTGCGCCGGAGACGATGGTCCTGAACAAATTGGTCTATACGGGAATTCAAAGAAGGTGAAGCAGGAAGTTTCCCATCTTTGCAATCTCCAGGTCAATAACGGAAAGTTTTTCAAGAAAATTACACCTTTTGACTTAAAAAGATACAAGGATGCAGAAGAAAGATGGGAGAAAGAGAAAGAGAATCTTCCATACCCTAAGAGTGAAATACCAGACGGTCAAGAGACTCACAGACTATTAGAGCATCATTACAAATACTGGCATCAGATGTTTAATCCCAGGCAGTTGCTATGCCTGAGCACGTTGCTCAAAGCAATCGAAGAGGAAGAAGACCAAGTTTTGAAGGAGATGATGTTGAGTGCTTTCTTCCAAGCGTTGCGAAATAACTGTATGTTTTGCTTTTATAATATTGATGGGGATAAATTGGAGCCATTGTTTTCAAGAAAAGATTACGCACCTGTGAACTGGCCTTTAGAGAACTCAGTATGGGGATCTAAATTCGGCAGAGGAACATTTGGAAGTGTTATTGACAAAATAATTGATGGCAAAAAATTTTGCTGGGAACCAATAGACAAGAAATTCATCGGCTTTAGAAATGATACTCCAATCCTTGATGATGTAGAATCAAAGGAAATTATTACAATCGATAAATCTTCGGATCTTCTTTTATGCATGAATTCACTTGAGATTTCAAACAAAATTGTTCCTGAAGTCGACCTAATTATCACTGACCCCCCCTATGCGGATAATGTCAATTATTCTGAGGTTGCCGATTTTTTTTATGTTTGGTTACGCTTAGTATTGGGTAAAAGATATCGGGCCTTTTCTCCCGAATATACGCCAAAATCAGAAGAAATAATCGAGCATCATTTACGAGGTAAAACATTAGAGGATTTTAAAAATGGGCTGAGTGGAGTTTTTAGAAAGTGTGGGGACCTTTTGAAAAAAGATGGATTGCTTATTTTTACTTACCATCATGAGGCAAATGAAGCTTGGCATGCAGTATTAGAAGCCCTTTTCAGTGCCGGTTATTATTTGGAAGCTGCTTATCCATACGAATCCGATGCTCGAAAAAGTGGAGCAATGGGGGCCCAAAAAATTGCTTATGATATCATCCATGTTTGCAGGAAAAGAAATGGAGATTTTATAATTAAACAAAGATCTTGGGCGGGGGTGCGTCAGGAGATAAGGCAAAAGGCTCGGGAAGAGATCAAGTTAATAGAATCTGGGCGGTATGGAAAGGAAAAATTATCTTCCGCAGACGTTAATATCATCCTCATTGGAAAATGCCTTGAATTATACAGTAGGCATTATGGTCAGATTGTTGATTACAAAGGAGATGTCGTTCCGCTTCAAGAAGCCCTGACCTCTATCCGGATGATGGTAGAGCAGATTGTATCTGCCCAACATCCTCTCCCGTCAGAGTTAGAGCATATAGACCCAATTACTTACGTCTATCTTACGTGTCTTTGCGACCGAAAAGAAATTCAGAGTGACGAGGTCCATAAAACAACCAGGGGCATTATGGAGCCAGAAACATTGATCAAAGCAGGGATAATGAGAAAAGGAAGGGCAAAACGTGGGCGAACTTATGAGGTAAAACTCCCAGACGAAAGATACAAAGACCTTGAAAAACTATTCCTTGATACAAGAAAGAGCGCAGAGCAGAGGTTTCTTTTTCCGGAATTGGAAGAGGCAAAGTTCGATAGAATACCCCTGGTCGATGTGCTTCATTATCTAATGGGACTTGCCGGAGCCTCGGAGAACATTGTCCCGTGGCTAAATGAATTCCGTCCGATCGTTCCACAAATTCGAGTTGCCCTTGAGTACATGAGAGAGAAAAATCCTACTTTTCAGAGGCCGATCAATAAGATTTTGAACTTAATCGAGGTCTAAAATGCCCGGTTACAACATTCTGGAAGAACGACATCTCTCGACCTATAAAGAGGATGGTATACCCCCGAATGAAATCAAAATTGGGCTCCTCGATTTTCTCAGAGAATTAAGGGGTGGAGCCCAAGGGATTCCAAAGTTATCTTCTTTTATGGTTGTGGGAATTGAGGAAGTTTTATTCTTAGCCGGAGAAGAAGGCAGAGAGAAAATATACCTTTTCATCCGAAAAACTCTTCAATCTGCGGCCACGGTTCTTGATCAGAAGAAATGTGATGTCCAGATTGTCACGAAAGGGAAACTTTTTAAAGCCGATTCTTTCTGGGTCGAGTATAGGTCTGAGAGAATCCGGTTGGACAATATTTTTGGTACAACAATCCGGAGAGAGATTCGCACACTGCCCGTTTATTTCGCAGGTTTCAACCTTTCGAGTTAATCAATTTGGGTTAATTGGGATGGAGTTAAAGGAACATCATAGAGTCAAGGTTAGTTATCGGCCAGATCTTGGCATAGGCGAAATTATAAGAATTCAAGAAAAAGAAACTGAATATTTGGTTGACGTGGTCTTCGAGAAAGAAGGGAAGAGAATCCTCGAAACTTTTCCATCCCATTACCTTAAACCTGTCCCGGACATTTTTGAACGCTTTCAAAATGGAGAGTCAGACCCACCTTTAGATTTTTTTTTAAAACAACTTTCATACCAGTTTCCTCTTGAAAACCTCGGAGGAAAACTCTCTAATAGCAAAACTGACTTACTACCGCATCAAATTCTTCTGACCCATGACGTTGTGAATGCTACGCGGCGGAGGTTTCTAATTGCGGACGAAGTTGGTCTTGGAAAGACTATAGAGATCGGTATGATCATCCGGGAACTTTTTTCGAGAGGAGACATAAGAAGAGCGTTAATCATTTGTCCTGCTGGGTTAATAAGAAACTGGCGGGATGAGATGCGAGATCGTTTTAGGCTTTATTTTGATATATTCGGTCAAGATTTTGCAGATGGAACTCCCCAGGCATGGGAACGACATAACTTGGTGATCGCTTCGATTGACACCATTAAGAAACCTCAGCGGCTGGAAAATTTGCTGAAAGAACCAGATTGGGACTTGGTTGTATTTGATGAGGCCCACCATCTCACAAGGAAAAAATATGGGAAAAAAATAGAATGGACTCAGAATTATCGTCTTGCTGAAAAGATAAAGAGCAAAACGCGCGATCTTCTTTTCCTTACTGCCACTCCACACCAGGGTGATCCTTATCAATTCTGGTCAATGGTTCAGCTTTTGGATGATCACCTTTTTGAGTCTCCGGATTCGATGCTGGAGCACAGGGGGCTTCTTAATCGAGTGATGTTTCGCCGTACGAAACGCGAGGTTACGGATGCTGAAGGAAAACCTATTTTTATGCGGAGACAAGTCCATACTCAGAAATTTAAACTCTCAGTTAGGGAACAACGGTTCTATGACAAGTTGACGGAATATTTGAAGGAAGGCTATGACGCAGCTGGTTATGGACAGGAAAAAACGACCAAACAGCAGAGGGCCGTTGGATTCGTCATGGCCACCTTCCAGAAAATCATGTCGTCAAGTCCACGGGCCATAAAGCAGGCACTCCGACGCCGACTGATAGCTCTCTATGCTCGAAGACAGATGGCGTTAGAAGCAGGGCTTCACAAGGGTCTCTCCAAAGCAGAGGTCGCTTCCAAGCTACTCGATTATCAGGAAAAGATGCGACAAATAGTGACTGACTTGCTTGCCCAGGTTAAGGGCCCAATCGATTATGTGGATGCAGATGCATACATTACTGCCCTAAAACAGCGCCTAAAGAAAAGACCAAAGTTTGAGGAAGAAGTAACGCACTGGGCTCTCGATGCAATGGAGACAGAAGAAGAAGTCATTGAGGCGGAAGCGAATATTCCAAATGAAGAAGAGAAGGTAAGGGAGTTAATAGAACTCGTTGATGACCGACCTGATCGTAAATTCGATACACTGATCCGAGCAATTGAACAGCTAAGGCGAGAGAATAAAGATGAAAAGATGGTCATCTTCACCCAATATCTTGAAACGCTCTATTTTCTTATGGAGGAACTTGGAAAGTATTACCCTCTGGAAAAGATCGCCATTCTGAAAGGAGGCCCTCTTGAAGATAAAATCGCGGCTTGTGAATCATTCTGGGAAGAGAATGGGGCACAATTTTTAATATCGACTACAGCTGGAGGGGAAGGGATTAATCTCCAGGTATGTCGGATACTCTTCAATTACGATTTGCCCTGGAATCCCATGGCAATCGAACAGCGGATAGGACGGATCCACAGATACGGACAGACAGAGACAGCGCAAGTTTACAACCTTGTTGCCGAAGGAACGATTGAGGAAAAGGTTTACGCCATTCTCGAAGAAAAACTACTCGATATCGCAAGAACTATCGGGAAGGTTGATCCGGTAACGGGCCAAGTCATAGAAGACTTTCGTTCTGAAATACTTGGTTTTCTTGGGTCTTCAACGAATTATAATGATCTTTACAGGGATGCCTTAATCAACCGAGACTACAAAAGGACTGAGAAAGAGATTGAAGAAGCAATCAAAAGGGCAAAAAAGGCGAGTGAGGCATTGAGGCAGCTGACGCAAGATCTTTCAGCTTTTAATTTGGAACACTACCGAGAGATTGAAGGGAAGTTCACACTGGATGATCTTAGAATATTTACCGAGAAGGCGATTCTACGACTGGGAGGCAGCTTCATTCCTTCTGGCGATATGATACAAATAATTGTACCACCAGCGCTAAGAAAGTATCGCAATGTGGCAGCAAGCTATGATAATGTCACCTTTTCTAGAAAATTGGCCACGCGCAAAAAGAATGTTGATTTGCTCGGTATTGGTCATCCTTTAATAGATGCTTTATTGGATTACTTGAAAGGAGAAGGAATTTCAGGAGAAGTTTTGAATGCAAAATGTGATGAACTCCCTTCCACATTATCTGCTCGATATATCTTTACATTGGAATTTCAGGATGGAACCAGCCGGCAGTTATACAAAAATTTTTCTGTTTACGGAGTTGAGCCACCAGCAGATTTATCCTTGCTTCGAAAAGAAGATTTGGAAAAAGGGTTGCCCTTACAAATCCCAAAGGAGCTTAGAGAAAGACTAGAATTACTGATTAAGGGAGAAGAAGCCAAGATTCGCTCAAACTTTGAAGGGATCATTAGTATTAGAAAAAAATGCGTTGGATTACAAACCATTAATTACTGATATTTTATGAGATAGATAAGATTGCATGATCATTTTGAAGACATAAAAGTCAAAGAGGTTCCCTTCTTAGGTTTGATAAGGCTTTATTTGTTAGCACCCCAAAATGGTTGATTAATATGAAGATAATTAAAAGTTCAAGACACCAAAAAATAATTGGCCATTTTGGTGAACACCTAATATGTAATTGGCTATCGCGATCTGGATTTGAAGTAACCATCGTTGACCACACAGGGATAGATATAATAGCTTATAATCCAAACACAAAACAACGCCTTGGTATTATTGTCAAATCGAGGACAAGGAATGTAGGAAAAGAGGAAACAACGGTCAATATATTTTCATATCAAAAAGGAAAAAACGATCGTCAGAAATTAATAAACGCTTGCAAAGCCTTTAATTACGAGGCGTGGATAATAGTATATGGCGAAACGTCAAAATCAGCTGATGTTTATCATACCAGTTTGAGGAATTATGAAAAAAAATATCGTGCAAGAGAAGGAAAAGCCATTGATGATTGGGGGTTGAGAAAGAAGGACAAAGAAAAATACGCAAAAGATCGTAATGTCTAACGCATTAGAATTGAATTGCATTCCACAAACTGGTTTTGAGAAAATGAAAATATTAAAAACTTATCCTAACAATATGGTACCTGGCTTGATACAGCCAAATTTGTTCCATTATGCTTAGCACGCTTATAGTACTTGCCACATGTCATCTGCAATGCTCCAAATAAGGATGAGAAATGACTATTGAAAATAAGGGAAGTTTACTTATAAAATACATAACGTCTCTTCAGGATTTCAAAATCATTAAACCAGACATCCCACATCACCACATGGGAGCAACAATCACTGATGTAATGCTCCAAGCAGGTACAAGATGGGAAACAGTTGTCAGGCCACGTGTCCAAGAGCTGAAACATAAATATCCAGAAGCTAAGACAACAACAGGATTCCTTAATCTCTTGGAGAAGATAGGTCCGAATGAACTATTAAAGTGGAATCACCCAGAAAAACCAGATCGGCTTTTGAGAATCGCTCGTTTTTTCAGTGATGAAGGAATAGAAACCGAGACAGATTTAAAGACTTGGCTAGAAAATGAGCCAAACATCGCAAAATTGAAAGAACTCAGAGGTATAGGAAACAAGACCGTCGACTATTTCAAAATACTTTCTGGTATTCCAACCAGTGCTGTAGATCGTCATTTAATTAACTTTCTCAGGAAAGCCGGCATCGAGATGGATAAAATTAGCTACTCAGAAGAAAGAGAACTCATAAACAAATCTGCTGAACGAATGGGAATTGATAAATCAGCACTCGACCATAGCATTTGGAAACACATGTCCAAATAAAAGAGGTATAAAGCTATGTAAGTAGAAGCACTGCAGTTTCCAATGCTGGCATTAAATAATATTTTTTTCCATAGGCTTTTGAATTATTAATGGACAGCTCAAAAAATTTATAATGAGGGAATAATTATGAGCGATTTTCCAAAATATATTATTCTACCCCAGAAGGTCTATTCTCTTTCAATAAATAAAGCAAATGGAATGAGGGCTTTTAATAGAGATCTTATTGATTATTCTATTTATGCGGAAAATCCATTGAATCCATCCGACAACTGGAAGGCTCTTCTTGGTATAAGCGCCGAACTTTATCATAATTATAAGGGCTATAAAATTTCAATTCCTCTCGAGTGGTTATTAATTAGATTTTTAACTCACCATGTTCGCACCAATTCAATTCATATCATCTCTGGTGATGGAGGTGAAGTACTTAATACAAAAAATTTTAAAGACTTTTTGGGAGCAGAGGCTACAGATAATGAAACGGAAAAAATATTAAAAATAGTTCTTGGGTCTCTTGGGTCCTGGGTACGAGTCTTTCCAGATGAAAATATTTCTTTAGCTGATATATATAGCTCTTCAGATATTAATTTTGAAATGTTAAAAAGAGGAATTAATTTTCTCAAGCATTTAGGTCACTTGGAGGAAATAAGCCCAAATACCTATAAAGTAAATCCGAAACTTTTTATTAATTTGGTGTCTTGGCCTAAAATTATATCTTTTGACAGAAAATATAATCGCTATTATCAAGAGATCAACATCGAAGCTGATGAACCTTTCTGCTTTATCATCATGCCTTTTCGGGAGGATGAATTTCCTCAAAGAATTTATAAAGAAGTTATAAAACCTCTCGTAGAAAATGAATATAATATTTCCTGCTATCGAGTAGATGAAGATTACTTGCCAGATCGCATAGATAATAAAATTTACACTTATATTTTTAGGTCAGCTTTTATTATTGCTGAAGTTAGCACCCTTAACCCAAATGTATTTTATGAATTGGGACTAGCACATATGCTTGAAAAGAGCTGTATTATTTTGACTCAGAAGTCAGTTTCCGAAATTCCTTTTGATATAAATAGAATTCGGACTGAAAGATATGATAATGACGATCAATTGAGAGAATTATTGCGAAAGTCAATTTCTGCTCTGGGATTCAAGGCAAAGAAACAATGACAATTTTATCCTCGTTAGCACCCCAAATATTGCCTTCAAGTAAAAAGGCGCTAAAATTCATTCCTCCGATTAAGTTGATCCTCTTTGCTTTTCTGGCAAGTTGCACCAGCGGAGGTGGCAATGGTAGTAGGATTGCTGACACAAATCCTCCTTCTATTCCTACAAATTTAAACGTTGTCGCAACTTCCTCAACTCAGATTAACATTTCATGGTCAGCATCAATAGATGATGTAGAAGTAAGGGGATACAAAATTTACAGGAGTGGTTTTTTTCTTAAAGAAGTGAAAACAACAAACACTTTCGATATTTCTAATAACTCACCTCATAAATGTTGTTATACAGTTTCAGCTTACGATTCTTCAGGGAATGAATCAAGTCAAAGCGAAAAAATTTGTATAGATGACCCAATTTTAAAACCGTATAAATACATGGGAGCTTTTGTGCCTGGATGGCATTGGGGACAAGGACAGGGATTCTGGAGTGAAGCGATTGATGACGATCTTATTAGATCTGCTAAAAATAATACTATATCTGTTTTTCATTTGATGCTTCCTCCATTTGAAAATCCTTTAGGCATTTATAATGAAGCCGAACTAATTAAATTAGACCATTTTTTAGATAGTGCTGCAAAAAATAATGCATATGTAATGATTTCATTCATCCATGCCTATGGAATAACTTTGAATCAAAATGATCCCTATTATCACCCGGCGGGGATAGAAGGAATAATGAACGATGAAATTTTAGCAAAGGCTTTTAAAAACAGGATCAAATTCATTATAAATCGCAAAAATGCTATTAATGGAAAGTTATACAAAGACGACCCAACTATTCTGGCATGGATTATATGCGATGAGCCCATATCAGCACCTTTCAATTATTTTGGCCGCCCTCCCGAGGTAACCGTATCTCAATTTAAGTCTTGGCTTGAAGACATTGTCACTTATATCAAGAATATAGATCAAAGCCATTTAGTAACTATTTTTATTCAGCCCGCTCTTTCTAATTTAAAGGAGGGAGACTGGTTAGAATCGTTAAATGTTCCGTCTTTAGATTTCATTTATGGCGAAGATGCAGATATGCGCATCTTAAACTATTTCCCATACCTTACAGCTGATGAATACCCTCTAAGACTGTTCCTGCTTAAAAAGCCAGTTGTTGCTATGGTTTCTTTTACTTCTGGTGAATGGGATCAAGCAAAAATATGCCAGGATTACAATTTTCAAGCTGATCTTTTGGAAAAAGCTATTAAAAGATATTTTGAAATAGGAGCTACGGGAGTTTTAGTATTTTCCTGGGGATCTATACTTTACCCATTTACCCCTACATACGATCAATGTTTTAACTATACTGAACAAAATAGAATGATAAGTGAGGTGTTAAAAATAACCGGCTCTAATCTTAATCAATGAAATGCCTTATTTTTACAAAAAATTAAAACTATTTAAACCTAAATTGAGCGATTTTTTTTCTGAAAAATTGAGAAGAACATACTTGCAGGGCGATAAATCTTGGTTATAATTTGGTTGATGAAAAAACAAAGAATATCACCCTGCAAGTGAGGAGATTA
>Ga0207433_10016671_pt1 | contig 10286 bp, 12 predicted proteins | sample YelNatPaOPGAMG01_FD_187559 | JGI IMG/M metagenome (GOLD analysis project Ga0207433, IMG submission 187559) | Hot spring thermophilic microbial communities from Obsidian Pool, Yellowstone National Park, USA - OP-RAMG-01 (SPAdes) (version 3) | ecosystem: Environmental > Aquatic > Thermal springs... | reverse complement strand
ATGCTCCTCTTGGACATAAAAAACTACACCAAAATCTACCTTTAAAATACGATAGAACTAAAAAAAATAACATCATAAAAAAAACTAAATAACCAAGCAAAGGAAAGAATAATCCACCAAAAAGTATCAACGCTAAAAACCATATCATAATACCTTGGGAAATCTTTTTATTCATAATCAATATCCTAAAAAACTTTCAGTCTTTATCTCTTTTATATTCAAGCCAGTTATTTCCTCTTTCAGGTAATTTACCATTTTAGGTGGTCCAAATATAAAAAATACACGTTCGGATAAATCCTTTACATTTTTGATTATTAAATCTTTATTTATTAAACCACATATATAGTTTCTGTCTTTAGCAGTAATAAACTCAACCAAATAAAAAATCTTTATTTTATTAATCTTCTCCCAATAATTTAATCTTTCTTTAAAAGGTATATCACAAGAATCTCTGTTTGCATAAATTAGGATTATATCTGTGTCTAAATTTTTATCAACAATATACTCTACAATAGACATAACAGGTGTAATCCCAATACCACCTATTAAAAAGCAGATTTTTTTGTATTCTTCCTTAAAAATGCAATCTCCAAATGGACCTTTTATTTTAATTTTATCCTCTGTTTTTAAACTATTTAATTTATAAGAAAATTCACTATTGCTTAATCTTTTTGTAAACTCTATATATTCTTTGGTTGGCGAGGAAGAAAAAGACAGATATTTATTTAATTTATTATTTTTTATATCAGACTCATCAAATATAACCTGCATAAATTGTCCCGGATAAAAGTTAATCTTTTCTTTTGGCAAAAATCTAAAACTTTTAACTGTATCTGTAATTTTAATAACTTCTATTAATTTAACTTCAAATTCCGTCATAATTAAACTGCAATCACTTTTTTAACCTCCGGAACCTCCTTTTTTATTGCCCTTTCAACCCCCATAGTCATAGTCATCTGCGACATAGGGCACATACTGCAAGCACCTTTTAATCTTACCTTTACCACGCCATTCTCATCAACACTAACCAACTCAATATCTCCGCCCTCTAATCTTAACATAGAACGTATATTCTCTAATGCTTTTTCAACCTTTTCTCTCATATCTACCCCCTTTAATTTAATAAAGATTTTATAGTTATGGAACTAAGTTTAGATATTGCATAATTTTGTATTGAATCTATAACTTTTTTTAATTTACAATTTTTTATATTACTACAAATTTTTTTCTTAAAAAGGCATTCATTTAATTTTAAATCTTTTTGAAATATTTTAACTAAATCCAAAATATATATCTTTTCCGGCTTAAGCCTAAGTTTAAATCCACCACCTAAACCTTTATAACCTACAAGTATTTTATTTTTGTGTAAAATCTGTAATATCCTTCTTAAAAAAGGTCGGGGTATTTTAGTCTCTTTAACTAACTCGGAAACCGAAATAATATTCTTTTTACTTTTAACCATACATAAAATTGCTCTTATTGCATAATCTGTATTACGTGTTATTAACTTCATATTTTTTAATGATACTATATTTATATCATTTTGTCAAGGAAAAAATAAATTTATGTTTCTTCCAAATTTTTTTTAATAAGTTCATTTTAAAAAATTTTTCATAACTAATTAAAACCATACGCAAAGAGTAAAAATTTTAATACTATTACCTCGTTGTGCATTAACATTACACATTCTACAATTTGCGCTATACACTTTTTTTAGTGCTAACTATTTTTATTAAATAAAATTCCAAACACTAAACAAATAAGAAATCAATCACTCCCCAGCCTCATCCGACGGGTGGGATTGGGTTATTTTCTGCATAATCATATTTATAAAAGTGGGGTTCAAATATAAATTAAATTTTACAAAACTCTATTAGATCTTCCTTTTCTATTGGGATTTCAATAATTTTGTTTTCTTTAAGTTCAATTGTAATGAAAGAATCTTTACAAAAAATTATCCTATAAGGTTTTAAACTCTTTGTTTTTATAACCTTCATATCTTTATCCAAAAAAACAATATCTATAGGTATATACATAAAAAATGTATGTATAGAAGGGGCTTTATAAAAAATAATAGCCTCATCTTCGTCTATATTTTTTCTAAACATAAAACCAATAAGCCTACTAAAAAAATTATTAGCAACTCTTGCTTTTTCTACAATAACCTTTCCTTTTGTTTTGTTTATTATCCTATAAAACATCTAATATATCCTGAGGGATTGGTTTTGGATGGAAATCAGTATCAACGCAGACAAGTATGGTTTTTGCTACAACTAAAATTTTTTTATCTTTTTTTGCTTCTTGCAAAAATTCAAGACTTACATTTTTTTTATTTGTTATTTCTGCAGTAATCTCTAAAAGATCTGAATATTTAGCCGGGGCCTTATAATCAATATCTACTTTTTTTACAACAAACAGAATTCCTTTTTCTGCATATAATTTTTCTAAATCTAATCCTTTTTTTAATATATACTCGGTCCTCGCTTCTTCAAAATATTTAAGATAATTTGCATAATAAACAACACCTGCCAAATCCGTATCATGATAATAAATCTTTTTAAAAATACTTACCATATTTATTTTTTAATCTTAATTGTATTCACTATCTCATCAAATAAATCTACATTTAAATCAAAATTATTTTCATCCGTCTCGTATATAATCTCATAAACATTTGGAGAATTATCTATAGCATAACGTTTGTATTTTAAAAATCTCTCATTATCCTTTCCTTTATACACATAATAAACGCCTGTCTTGTTATCTATTATTATTCTACCCTCAATTATTAGTTCAAAATCTTCTAAATTAGAAGAAATGCTCTTTAGCCAAAATTTCTCAAATTCTTCAAAATCTCTAAAAGGAGAAATAGCATTAACAATTATGATAATATTATCTTTTGATTTGGATTTATCTTTTGACGGAAATATAAAATTTACTGCTTCTTCTGTTTTTATAACTTTAAAGTTTTTAGGGTATTCTATAGAATATTCAAATTTTTCACTGGAATTATAAAATGTTTCATAATCTTGTGGGTATGCATTTATACTATATAATAAAAAAATAAAAATTAACTTTTTTATAATTTTTATGACCAACGTTTTATCTCCTCTTCTAATTTTATAGTAAATTTTTTATAGACATTATCTTTTATTATACCAATTAAATAATCTACATCATTATATTTTGCATTATTTTTGTTTATTATAAAATTTGCATGTTTTAAAGAAATCTGTGCGCCATTCTTTTCTTTTCCTTTTAACCCGCATAAATCAATAAGCAATCCAGCTGGTTTTTCTTTTGGATTTTTAAAAACACAGCCACAGCTTGGAAAACTAAACTCTTGGAATGTATATCTTTTATCCAAAATATAATTTATCTCTTCTTTCAAATTAAAAGATATAGGTAAATCAAAATATGCTCTTAAAATAATAAAATCTTTTAAAGAAGAAGTTCTATAACCAAAAGAAATATCCTCTCTTTTAACAGTAAATATTTTACCTTTTCTGTCAATAACTTCAACTTTTTTTAGATAATTTGTTAGTTCACTTCCAAAAGCAGACGCATTCATAAAAATAATCCCCCCCAGTGTGGCTGGGATACCTGCTAATTTTGAAAATCCTCCAAGTTTATTTTTTATACAATATTTAAGAATGTAAGACAATGTAGTAGCAGCTCCAATCTCTATTGTTCTTTTATTCTTTTTTATATAATTGAATTCTTTTCCTAATTTAATTATAGGTTTAGATATAACAGAATCTTTTATAAGCAAATTTGAACCATTGCCTAATACATAATAATCATCAACTGAATTTAAAATATTTATTAAATCATCATCGCTGTGGGCTATAAAAAAATATTTTGCAATACCACCTATTTTTATAGTGGTAAAATTTTTTAAATCAACTTTCCTTTTTAAATCCAACTTTTTTAAACTCATCTATAACCTCATCCATTAAAATATTAATATCACCGGCACCTAATCCAACAACAAAATCTCCCTCTTTTATAAGTTCTGGGATTATTTTTTTTAATTTTTCTTTTGATACGTAATGTAAGGGTTTTAAAAAATTTTTCTTTATTTCTTCTAAAAGTAAATTTACATCTATATCTTTGATTGGTTCTTCCGATGCAGGATAAATATCCGTAATCACTAATTCGTCTGCACAAGAAAAACACTTACCGAATTCTTTATATAAAGCTTTTACTCTTGAAAATCTATGTGGCTGAAAAATAACAAAAAGCCTGTTTGGAGAAAGCAAACGTAAAGCCTCCAATGTATTATGTATTTCTGTGGGGTGATGTGCGTAATCGTCAATAAATGTTATAGAATTAATTTTTTCTTTCACTTGACACCTTCTTTTTGTCCCTTTAAAGTCTTTAAGACAATATATTGCTTTATCTAAATCTTTTTCTGTATAAAATAAAAAACCTAAAACAGATAATGTATTCAAAACATTATGTCTACCTAAAAGTGGTATTTTTATATTATTTATAAATTTATCCTCTATAATTAAATCAAAACAACTAAATCTTCCATCAAAATAAAAATTATCTGCCCTGATTTTATTTTCTTTTCCAAATCCATAAGGAATTCCGTCAACTAACTTAATTATCTCTTTTGTATTTAAATCATCTCCACAACCAAAAACTTTATATTTTGTATTAGATGCGAATTCTAAAAAACTTTCTTTTAGTCTTTTTATATCTTTATAATAATCCAAGTGTTCATAATCTATATTTGTAATAACAGAGACCCAACTTTTAATAAAAAGAAAACTCCCATCACTTTCGTCTGTCTCCACAACAAAATAACTATCTCCAAGCCAAGCATTTTTAGAATAATTTAAAGGCAATCCTCCTATAAAAGCTGTAACATCTAAATCCAAAGATTTTAAAACATAAGCAAATAATGACGTTGTTGTTGTTTTGCCATGGCTTCCACTTATTGCTATAGTATTACTGCTTTCACAAAGTAAACCTAAAAGTTCTCCTCTTTTTAAAATATTAATATTTCTATCCTTTGCAAATCTTATCTGAGGATTATCTTCTTTTATGGCAGAAGAATAAATTACAAGTTGTATATCTTCTCCCATATCCTCTATTTTATGTCCGATATCAACCATTATACCATTTTTTCTTAACATATCTGTAATATAGCTTTCAAAAATATCAGAACCCCTCACGTTAAATCCTTTATCTTTTAATAACAATGCCAAAGCGCTCATGCCAACACCACCTATGCCTACTAAATAAATGTTTTTAACTTCTTTTAAAATATTTTTCATAGAAAATTTTTTATCCAAAATTCTTCTAATTTTTCTAAACTATCAAAATAATAAAAAGATTTTTTTAAAGCCTCCTCTAATTTATAACCATTTTTTAAAAAATAAAGGAACCGCTTGAAATTATCCATAGAATATTTATCTATAAGATAATTTATTATAGAATATGATTGAGAATAAAAAAGGTTTACATAATCTTTTGGTTTATTTATAAGATCAAAATATGTAATCTTAGAAAAATCTGCAAACTTTATATATTCTTTATTTTTTATAGCATTTTTTACAATAATATCTATATCAGAAGGTTTTCCTATATATTTATATTCAGTATACATAGCCATACCTTCATCCAACCATAAGGGGAGTTTGTTTTCTCCAACATATTCTCTAAAAATTATATGAGTAAGTTCATGAACAAGTATATAATCAATATTGTTTTGTTCTTTAAAAGTATAAATAATCTTATCTCTATAATTTACACAACCACCAGACCAATCAGGACATTTAAATTTATTTAAATAATTATCTTTGTCTTTTGCTATATAAATATTTGCTCTGTTTCCCCAAAGCCAAAGTTTATCCCTTACCAATCTAAATTCCTCTGTAATTCTACGGTAATTTAATTCTGCCTTACTTATAATCCTATCCACATAATATTCATCAACCTCAGGTTCATAATAAACTATAAAATGTTCTGATTTTTTTTCTTTAAATTCTTTAGAAAAAGTTATAAAAAGAACAGAATTTAAAATTAAAAAAATGTAAAATTTTTTTAACATAAAAATTTATATATATTGTTATAGAAATTTTTTATATCAACTGTCAAATCCAAATCTTTTAAATTTTTCTTTAAATTCTCTTGAAATTCTTTATCAAATAAAATCTTTTCAACAACCTTTTTAAACTCCTCAAAAGAAAAATTATCCTGTAAAAAAACAATTCCTGCTTTTTTTTTATAAAAATAAAAAGCATTTTCTTTTTGATGTCCAAAACCAAGAGGATGTGGTATTAAAATTGAAGGAAGATTATAATAAAAAATTTCAGCTAATGTATTAGCTCCACTTCTTGAAATAACCAAATCGCTTGCGCTATAAAGTATCTCCATATTATAAAAAAAATCTTTAAAAAATACCTTTTTATCTATTTTATTATAAAATTCTTCAATTTTAAAGTATTCTTTTTTCCCTGTAAGATGAACAATCTGACATTTATAATCTACTTGGCTAACAAAACGCAAAGCTAAATCGTTTATAAAAGCAGAACCTTGACTACCACCGAAAAAAAATATAACAGGTAAATCACTAAACCCTAAAATTCTTTTAGCCTCATCTTTTGGAATTCTTTTTATGTTTTCTCTTAAAGGAATACCGACTGTTATTGCTTTTTTTATAGAATTATTAGGAAATCCTAAAAATATTTTCTTTACAAAATAGGATAAAACTTTATTTGCCCTTCCAATTTTAACATTTGGTTCATATATAAATGTATCTATGCAAAAAAGAGAACCCAATAAAACCAAAAAAAAACTATCTCTTCCTCCAAAACCGATAATTTTTTTGGGCCTTTTAAAAAGAATTATATAAATTGCTTCAAAAAATCTAAAAATTATCTCAATAAATAAATTTCTAAATTTAAAACTTTTTCCTAAAACTACAAATTCATCTCTACTAAGATATTGCTTTAAAAATTCAGAGGTAGCAAAAAAATATATTTTATTATTTTCTTTTATTTTTTTTGCTAAAGTTAGTGCAGGAAATATATGACCTGCGCTCCTATCTGTTGCTAATAATATTCTCATCTTTTTGCCTTGAAAAATTAAAAAACAATCCAAAAAGAATATAATGTGTAATCAAATTGCTTCCTCCATAACTTATAAAAGGAAGAGGTAAACCCTTTGTAGGAAAAAGACCACAGGTTACACCTATATTGACTAAAATCTCTAAAAATAATATTAGAATTATACCGTATAAAATATTGACATTTGAATTATTTAAAATTTTAGCCACATTAAACATATTATTTAAAAGAATAAAAAATATAAAAATCAAAAATAAAGATCCTAAAAGCCCGAATTGTTCTGCTATTATAGAAAAGATAAAATCAGTATGTGCTGCCGGTAAAAAAAATAGTTTTTGCCTACTTTCTCCAAAACCAAGCCCAAAAAGACCACCTGAAGTAAAAGCAACTTGAGATTGAATAATTTGATATCCTGAGGTTAATGGTTCTGCAAATGGATTAAAAAAAACTAAAATTCTTCTAAACCTATATGGGTATAACTTAATAAGAAAAAATACACTAATAAAGGCTATTAAAACTACTAAAAATATGTGTCTTTTTGATGCCTTATTTAAAAACAAAAAAAACAAAGTCCAAATAACCCAAAAAACAGCAGTACCTAAATCCGGTTCTAAAATTAAAAATCCGCAGATTACACCTAAAACGAAAAACAACGGCAAAAGTCCTACTTTGAAATTAGTTATCAAATGTTTTTTTCTTCTAATATATTCTGAACAATATATTAAATATGTTATCTTCAAAATTTCTGAAATTTGAAAATTAAAACCGAAAATATTTATCCACCTTCTTGCACCGCCTGCTTTTTTACCTAACAAAAGCACAGCTGCTAATAAAAAAATAGAAAATAACAATAAAACTCTGCTATTTTTTTTTAATTCTTCTAAATTTAAAGACAATATTAAAAAAAATAAAACTAATCCAGCCAATGAAAAAATAAACTGTTTTTTAAAAAAGTAGGCAGGATCTTTAAATAAATTATAGGCATACATGCTTGAAGACTCATATACCATCAATAAACCAAAAAGATTTAAAGACAATATAACAAAAAAAATAAATCGCCTTTTTTTAGCCAATAAATCTTTTGTATCTATGTTCTCCACTTTTTTAATTCTTTATGTTTTTTACAATCTCTATAAATTTTCTGCCTCTTTCTTTATAATTAGAAAACATATCAAAACTTGAGCACATAGGAGAGAAAAGGATATTGCCTTTATCTAATTCTTGAAAAGAAGAAATAACAGCATCTTCGAGCGAACCAAATATCTCAACAGAAACATAACCGTCTAATGCTTTTTTAATTTTAGACGATGCCTCTCCAATTAGATTTATCTTTTTTACATTACCTAAATACGGAATAATAACTGAATAATCTAAACCTTTATCTCTTCCTCCTGCAATAAGTATAGTTTTACCCTTTAATTGCTTTAATGCCCAAATCGTAGAAAGTGGAGTTGTTGATTTGGAATCATTTATAAAATTTATACCGTTTATTGTTCTTACAAATTGAAGGCGGTGCGAAAGTCCTTTAAATCTTGAAAATAAACTAATCGCCGTGGTTCTATCTATTTTAAATATACTTGCAATCCTATATGCGCAGGAAAAATCTTCATTTGAAAATTCTTCAGAAAAATAAACTATATTTGATTTTATATGTTTTTCTACCTCTTTTAGTAAAAGCATATTTTTATTTACAACAGCGTAATCCTCCTTTGTTTGGTTTTTAAAAATATTCATTTTGGAAGAAAAATATTCCTCAAATGAAGAATGATGATCTAAATGATTTGGTTCTATATTTAATAAAGCGGCGACAAAAGGCCGAAATGACAATATTGTCTGCAATTGGAAAGAACTTACTTCTAAAACAATTAAATCATTTTTATTTGTCTTCAATATAAAAGAAGAAAGCGGAATGCCAATATTTCCTCCTAAAAAAACTCTTTTGAATTTCTCTTTTAGTAATTTGTATGTGAGAAAAGTTGTTGTGGTTTTACCACTTGTTCCTGTTATAGCAATAAATCTTGCTTTTGTAAGCCAAAAAGCAAACTCAATTTCTCCAACATAAGGTATATTTAATTCTTTTGCTATTTCTATTGGGGTAGAATTTAACTGAACACCCGGACTTAATATTATTAAATCTGAATCCTTTATAAAATCTTTAGTATGTCCAGAGAATTCAAATTTAACCCCATCTTTTGAAAATCTATCTATTAAAAAATTATCAAAATTATTTATATCTTTTAATTCGCTAACTCTTACTTCTTTTTTTAATTTTAACAAAACCCTACACAAAGAGATACTACTTTTAGCCCAACCTATTAAACAAATTCTTTTAAAATTATCTATCATATTATCTCAACTTTAATGTGAGGAGAGTGAAAATAGCAAGAATAATACATAAAATCCATAACCTTATAATTATCTTTGATTCTTTCAGTCCAAGTAATTGGAAATGATGATGAATCGGTGCTGCTTTAAAAACTTTTTTCCTAAAAATTTTAACACTTAAAATCTGTATAATTACACTCAAAGCCTCAATAACAAATAATCCTCCGCTTATAATAAGTAAAATTTCCTTTTTTATAAGGAGTGCTATTAAACCAATTGTGCCTCCCAAAGAAAGCGCACCAACATCTCCCATAAAAATCTGGGCAGGATAAGAATTAAACCATAAAAAACCCAAACACGCACCAACCAAAGCAAAACAAATTATAGATAATTCAGCTGCCTCTTTTATATAAGGTAAAAATAAATATTTTGCAAAATTTATATGACCACTAACATAACTAAGTAGACCAAAAATTAAAAAATTTATTATTAAAGCTCCTATTGCCAAACCATCTAAACCATCAGTAAAATTTACAGCATTTGAACTTGAAACTATTACAAGAATTACCCAAAAAATATAAAAATATCCTAAATCTATTACTATATTTTTAAAAAATGGGAAATCCAAATTAGTTGGAATTCTGTTAATAAATATTAAAAAACCAACAATCAAGCCTAATAAAATTTGACTTAATAACTTCTCTTTTCTGGAAAGCCCTTTCCCTTTTCTTGTTTTACGCAAATCATCTATTAATCCTAACACACCTAAAGCAACCATATTAAACAATACCAACCACATAAAACAATTATCTAATCTTACCCATAATAAAATTGAAAATACTGCAGAAAAAATTATTAAAATCCCCCCCATTGTCGGGG
>Ga0207433_10016669_pt1 | contig 10286 bp, 9 predicted proteins | sample YelNatPaOPGAMG01_FD_187559 | JGI IMG/M metagenome (GOLD analysis project Ga0207433, IMG submission 187559) | Hot spring thermophilic microbial communities from Obsidian Pool, Yellowstone National Park, USA - OP-RAMG-01 (SPAdes) (version 3) | ecosystem: Environmental > Aquatic > Thermal springs >... | reverse complement strand
GCAGAAGAGTCCTGAAGGATGATGGTGTAATATGGGTCATAGGATCATACCACAATATATTCAGAATTGGAAAAATAATGCAGGACCTGGGCTTCTGGATCATAAACGATATTATATGGATAAAATCAAATCCCATGCCAAATTTCCGGGGAACACGGTTTACAAATGCCCATGAAACCATCATATTTGCAGTAAAGAATAAAGATTCCTCCTACACTTTCCATTATAAGTCTATGAAGGCATACAATGATGGTATACAGATGAGAAGTGACTGGGAAATACCCATATGCAGTGGGGAAGAACGTATCCGCATAAACGGCCGGAAGGCCCATTCAACGCAGAAGCCGGAAGAACTTCTCAGGAGGGTAATAATTTCAACAAGCAACCCCGGAGATATTGTCCTGGATCCGTTCTTTGGGAGCGGCACCACAGGATATGTGGCTAAACTGCTTGGAAGGGACTTTATAGGCATAGAAAGGGATGAGAATTACATCAAAGTTGCCAGTGATCGTATCTCAAAGGTGAAGCCCCTTAATGAGGGACTTATACAATATCCACTTGAAACAAGAAAACCCAGGGTTCCGTTCGGCACCATTCTTTCAGCCGGTCTCATAAAGGATGGAGAGATATTATTTTCAAGAGACAGGAAATTTCAGGCAAGAGTTCTTTCAAACGCCACCCTTGTGTCCGGGGATGTGGCAGGTTCAATTCACCATGTTAGCGCTGCATTGCAGGGTAAACCGAATTTCAATGGCTGGAATTTCTGGTATGTTGTGAGGGATGGCAATATGGTCTCCATAGACGCTTTAAGAAACCAATTCCTCAAAGATCATTATGAAACTGTAGACAGTGACTGATAGATCTAAGATTGGTCTTAAAGACTTTTTTCATTGGAACCTATTAACATGGATCCTTATGGAATCGTACACCTCTTTCCTGAAAATATATGATTCGGGGATCAACTCATTTCTCATGGTGTTCCTTATCATGGTACCGCTAAAATGAATTCTCTCATATTCTCCATGGGGACAGTCTTTTACAGTTGCAAGTTCTTCGCACTTTTTGCAGTAAAAAACCTCATCCATTTTCATGATTTCTATTCCCAGTTCAAAGCTTTCCAGATTTTTCTGTGCATCGTAAGGACCGTAGAAATCACCGACACCTGCATGATCTCTGCCAACAACAAAATGGGTGCACCCAAAATTCTTCCTCATAATTGCATGTATCATGGCTTCTCTTGGGCCTCCGTAAGACATTTCATAATGAAGGGGGGATAATAATACTCTTCCTGCGGGATAATAGCTGTTTATGAGAGTCCTGTATGAATCTAAGATAACATTATCAGCATAATCACCGGGTTTCTTCTTCCCAATCACGGGGTTAATGAAGATTCCGTCCGATACTCGCAGAGCGGACCTCTGCATTGATTCATGGCCTCTATGAGGTACATTCCTGGTCTGAAAACCAGTTATTTTTTTCCACCCTCTCTCCTTAAAAATTTCTCTGGTCTGGGCAGGGAAGAGCGTTTCATCCATGAATGGAATATCAGGTATATTGGCAGCAATAATGTCTCCTGCAAGGGAAATACCAGATCTTTCCATTGATCTTTTTACTCCCGGATGTTCAGTTGATGTGGTTCCGAAGACTTTTCTGCAGAGATCTTTTTTGTTATATCTGAAAATGCCTTTGGCGATGATCACGGCAATAAGTTCCGATCTGTAATATAAGCCCACAGAATCACCTGGCTTAATTGTTGCATAATCTTTGCTGGAAATATCAAGTATGTATGGCATACTCCACGGAACACCATTGTAAAGCCTCTGGTCTTCAAGAACAGAATAAAAATCAGCCTCATCCATGAAACCTTTGAGAGGACTTAGGATTCCTGCCTTCATGTTCATTATATTCAGAACTGTACCAAAGTCAATATCCATAGAATGGTTAACATATTTGTCCTTCACTGGACCAATACTAACCAGTGATCCTCCGTGTGCGGGATAATCTGAGTGAAGAGATGATTCAATCACCTGAACCACCATTGTTGTTATTGCTGAGATAGAGGGATGTAGTTTGTGATCCCGACAGATGAAGACCACACTCCTTAATTCCATCCTCCCACCACCACCTTCCTGATCTTTCTGGATCATTTTTTCCAACTGGCCTGGTGCATGGATCACAGCCAATACTCTTGTAATTCCTGTCATACAGTTTGTTATATGGAATTTCGTTCTGTCTTATGTAATTCCAGACATCCTCTCGTGTCCAGTTGAGAATTGGATTAACCTTCCAGATTTTCCTTTCTCCATCAAATTCGACCTTTCCTGATTTCTCCCTTGCTTCCGTCTGTTCTGATCTTATTCCAGTTATCCAGACTGATTTTCCCTTTAACATCTCACCAAGGGGATGGACCTTCCTTATGTTGCAGCATAGATGGCGATTTTCAGCGGATCTGTAAAAGAGGTTTATGCCTTTTTCATTTACCATATTCTGGACCTCTGTGCTGTTGGGAAAATAGACTTTTAAATCAACCCCCATTTCGTTCTTTACCTTATCCATCAAAATGTAGGTCTCTTCTGGAAGTCTTCCAGTGTCAATAGTTGCAATCTCCATGGGATTTTTTTGTTTTATTATAAAATTCAGAATTACCATGTCCTCGGCACTGAGGCTTGTTGTGAATACTGCCATTTTACCGTAAGTTTCTCCAACTCTGGCCATCATTTCTTCTGGCCCAAGTTTGAAAAGATTTTCATAGAAGTCCATTTTCGATTATTTTATTTCAGTTGAAATAGATATCATAAGGAGCAATTTTCAACCGATATGAGCAATTTAGGGACAATGCGAAATACATATGTCAATGATCTCCTTTATGAGTTGTGAATATCAACAGACTTGCAGAGAAGATCATTAACGGAAAATCCTGGACAGGCACCATGGGGAAGAATATGCTTCTTGACAAACTCTCTCCTGTAGATATGGATGTTCTGTCAAGCCTAAGAGAAAGAATTTATGTGATGAAGATTGGTTGGACCACATCAATGCTGCTGGACGAAAAAACACTGGTAAACAGAATTAAGGGCTACAGAAATCTGGGCATTAATGTAAGCCCAGGTGGAACCACACTTGAAATTGCCTCGGCAAAGGGACATCTGGACAGGACTCTTCCCATTCTTCTGGAGTATGGATTTTCCAGTATTGAGATAAGTGAGGGGGTTGTTGATCTTCCCAGGAACCAGAAAGACAAAATTGTAGATTTTGCAAGGTCCAACAATATACCATTTACAATGGAGGTTGGAAAAAAGAGTGAAAAGAATCAGTTGAGCCTGGAGGAGACCATTGAGAGGGTTAACCAGGCCATGGAATATGAACCGGATGTTGTCATAGTTGAGGGTCGGGAAACAGGGAGAGGGGTTGGAGTTTTTGATATGGAAGGATCTATAAAGTGGGACTGGGTTACAAGGCTTGCTGAGAATTTCCCACTTGAAAAGATTATGTTCGAAGCCCCGGTGGAAAGGCAACAGGTGGAACTCGTGATTAGAATGGGAAATTCCGTGAATCTTGGGAATATTGCACCTGGAAGTCTGGCGGCGCTGGAAACACAGAGGCTTGGCCTCCGTGGTGATACGTTTGGCATACCCTCTTCTTCCACATCTGTGGATGGATCACCATCAAACAAATTTGTATATTATGTAATCTCCGATCACGGCCCTGTGGATCAGGCCGGCATAATGGATCTTACTGGACTGAACAGAAAGACTGTACAGAATGCACTGAGGGAACTGGTTTCAAGCGGGATAGTTCGGGAATCCTTCTACAGAAATGATCTGAGAAAGAAAATTTACAGCGCATCATCCAACCTGAGATAGTCCAGCAACCATCACCATGTGCCTGTCAATTCATTCGTAAACATCCAAAATTCAATATTTATACTAACGAAGTTCAGGATCTGTGTTTTATATTCTTAATTTCTCGCAAAAGCTTCTCCATAACCAATCACATGATACTTATTGCCATTAGCTTTATATTTAAGGGTATCGCTTAATCTACTGCATGGTCATGATAACATGATATCCATGACCGAATTAATTCATCTGACTGAAGACAATATCCAGAGAAATCCTGTTTTACTGCTTGGAAATGAAGCTATAGCAAGGGGGGCTGTAGAAGCTGGAATAGGATTTGCAACCAGCTATCCCGGTACTCCATCAAGTGAAGTTGGAGATACACTTTCGAGAGTTGTGGACGACCTAGGCATAAAATTTCTATATTCAGTCAATGAAAAGGTTGCACTTGAAAGTGCCTTTGCAGCATCCTTAACTGGCATGAGATCCCTTGTGTTTATGAAACATGTGGGGCTGAATGTTGCATCTGATCCATTCATGAGCATTGTATATACTGGTGTGAGGGGTGGGCTGGTGGTAATGAGTGCAGATGACCCCTCCATGTTTTCATCACAGAACGAGCAGGATAACAGGCACTATGCAGACCTTGCCCACTTGCCCATGCTTGAGCCTTCCAACCCCCAGGAGGCAAAGGATTTCATTATTGCAGCATTTGAACTCTCTGAAAAATACCATATTCCTGTTCTCTTCCGGACAACCACCAGGGTAAGCCACATGAGAGGTCTTGTTAACATGGGAAGTATCCCTGAAATAAATAACGCCAGAAGAAAATTTGTAAGGGATCCCAAGAGATTCGTGAGCCTTCCCTCAAATGCCATAGGATTGAAGAAGGAACTTATGAACAAAATTGGTGACCTCACCACTGAATCTGATCTTTCAGTGTTCAACAATGTATCCACGGACATGGTTAGCAATATAGGTGCAATCACATCCGGGGCAGCGTATAACTCACTGATGGATGCCATAACAGATCATTCAGTTGAAATGGATGTTATGAAAATAGGTTTCACAAACCCCCTGCCGGAGAGGAGGATAGCTGACTTTTTGAGAAAGCATGAAAAGGTTGTTATTGTTGAAGAACTGGATCCATATCTGGAGACAAAGATCAGGGCAATTGCACAGATGAACAGAATAAACACAACAATATATGGCAAAATGGACGGATATTTTCCACTGAGTTATGAATTGAATCCAGACGTTGTTATTGATTCGCTTTCCCACATAATTCCTGTGAATGACTATTCACCAGGGAATAAAATCAGCAAAAACAGCCAGATTGCACCAAGACCTCCGGTTCTGTGCCCCGGGTGTCCCCACAGGGGAACATACTATGCGGTCAAAAGATCAGTAAAGATGGCGAACATAAAGGACCCCATTTATGCTTCCGATATTGGCTGTTACTCACTGGGCACCTATGACCCATTTGACGAGGCTGACACAATAATATCCATGGGATCATCCATTGGTGTTGCCAACGGGTTTTCCATGGTAACTGACCAGAAGGTCATAGCATTCATAGGGGATTCAACTTTCTATCATTCAGGAATGCCTCCTCTGGCAAACGCCGTACACAACAACCTGAACATGCTTGTTGTTATAATGGATAACGGCACTACTGCAATGACAGGCCAGCAACCCAATCCCGGTGAGGACAGGGACTACAATGGGAAACCGGTTACACCCATACCATTGGAAGATGTTGTAAAAGGTCTTGGAGTCAGGAACGTTTTCATAATTGATCCATATAATCTGAAAGAATCACTGATAACCATTAACAGAATCCTTCATGAAACTGGTGTGTCAGTAATTATATCAAGGCAGGAGTGTGCCATAAACAGGGACAGAAAACTTCGCAAAAAAGGCGTAATGGAAGTGTATGTGGTAAACCAGGATAAGTGCGGTAAATGTATGAACTGTGTTGAAAACTTTTCATGCCCTGCACTGTTCGTGGAGAGTGGTGAGATACACATAAATCCATCAATCTGCGATGGCTGTGGGGTTTGTGCTGAACCACTTGTATGCCCTTTCAAAGCCATAGAGGTGAGGAAATGATGTACAATATTCGTCTTGCAGGGGTGGGTGGACAGGGGATCATAACAGCCGGTACAATTATATCAGAAGCAGCCAGAATATCCGGAGAGAATGTGATCATGTCGGAAATTCATGGCCTTTCCCAGAGGGGAGGTTCCGTTACTGTTGACGTGAGGATCGGGAAAGGATACGGACCAATTATTCCCATGAACTCATGTGATCTGGTTTTAGGGCTTGAATTGATGGAAGCTTTCAGATCCATGGAAGCTTTGGGAACAACCACCACTGCACTGGTAAGCACTGAAAAGCTCAATCCCATTTCACTGAGCATGCATGACAAGGAATATCCATCCTTTGAGGAACTTGTTGAAAAGTATGGAAAAAATACGGCCATTTATCCAGTTGATGCAGTAGATCTGGCAATGGCGGCCGGATCCCCGAAATCTGTCAATGTGGTTATGATCGGCATTGCCCTGGGTCTCCATCTTATCCCTCTAAGTATAAGTTCTGTGGCTGAGGCCATGAAAAATACGTTTCCGGAAAAAATTATTGGGATCAATAAGAAAGCTCTGGAACTTGGGCTTGAATGGGCAGGACGCATGAGAAGTACTGAAATATCAAGTCCCCAGATGCAAGTTCACATGGACCAGTAATTCCCCCGTCACCTTTGGTATAATGTTGCACCGATCTGTTTATGGAAAACCAGATCATTATTCATGTGTTGTTTTTTTATGGGCTTGACCGGCATAATATGTTTAAAACCCTAAATTGTTCCTTTTATCCGTACCAGCATGGGGACCTGTTTCATTTTAACATAGTTTAAGACAGCGTTAAATATTATCCAGATATCTTATAATGGTGAAACCATTTAAACTGGATCAGCTTGATTTAGATATAATTGATCTTATGGAAGAGGACTGTTCACTGACATATAACGATATTGCTGAAAAAACCGGGAAGAATCTCTGGACGGTTCGTGACAGGATGATACTTTTGCGTCAGAGAGGGATCATAAAATCCTGCAGGGCGGAGATTGATTACGGAAAAATTGGCTTTGGATGCAGGGCAATGATAAGTTTCAATGTAAATCCTGAGAAAATAGACGAATTTGTTAATTTTGTGAAAAAGGAGAAACGCATAAAGAAATTTATAATAACAACTGGATCAAGGAGGTTACACATTGAGATAATTGGGAATGAATGCAGCGAGATCAGGAATTATGCAAGAAAAATCCTTCCGGACTTTGGAATTTATGACGTAGACTTCGAAGTCATACTTGATGAGATTCCTTAGTTCAACATCGGATTGACCTTGTTTTCTTATGTTGTCTGTTTAATGCTGGTAATGTAATTCCACAATTTTTTACTTAATTCATTGTTATAAAACAATTTATTGTTAACACACTTTAAGTAATGAGACTTATTTCATTAGTATGACAAATAAAATGGAAGATATAGAGAGATTTGCAAAATCAACGCTTGGTGCAATGCCTGAGGTAATTAAACTTCTGGGGAATCACAATGTAGAGATGGCAAGTGAACAGTTCAGGGAGAATAATATTCTGTATCTGGGTCGAACGAAATTACCAAAAAAGATTCTGGCACTTACGGCACTTTCAGTGTCTCTGGCAAATGGACAGTCAGATTCTGCAATGATACACTTCAAACTGGCCCAGAAGTTTGGGGCGAGCATGCTTGAGGTTCTCGATTCTATAAAAGCAGCAAAAATGGCGCTAATGTCCTCTACAATGGCACTTATGGGAACCATTCATCCAATCGTGGAGAAATTTACGGGATCATCACAGAAAAGCGATGAGATCGATAAGATATTAAGTCACGTGAAAACCCAATCAGGCATGGACTTCCTTCCCGAGAATCTCGTATCACTTGCATCCGTATCATTTAACCTGTTTGAGGAACACCTGAAGGAAAAGGCGGAATTGATGTCACCCTTCGAGGTTGAACAGAAATATATGTTCATCATGGCTTTTGCTGTTAGTATATCAATTAGATATGAGGAATGCGCTCGTGTCTACCTGACCCAGTTTTTCCTCAACGGAGGGGGAAAAGAAGAGATGGAGGATGCCCTTTTCGTTACAAGATTCATAACAGGTAACCGTGCGCTGACGTCTTCAATGGAAATTCTGAAATGGTAAATCCATAGAGATTATGATATTCTTAAGGGAGTAATGGTAAGATTATGAGGAAAAGCACGCTTAGTCTATTTGGATCTGAATGGTTTGGCATAGCAATATCAACACTTGCACTGGCCCAAGTTTATATTCTTGTGTTCGGGGAAACCGGCAGCATTTATATGAGGTATGTTGCGGAAGCCTTCACGGTACTTGGGATTTCAATCTTTGTGGTCGTATTTTCTATCTGGGTATATCGCGGATTTGCGATGAAGGATCGGGTTTTCTCTCACTGGAACAACCTCACCAGGTTGAGTTTCACTGCACTGATCCCCATCATTGGATTCCTGGGCGATTACCAGCTTATATACTTCTTCGGACTTTCACCTGTTACAGCCGAACTTTCTTTAATAGACTATTATGGCAATTATGTTCTGGCGCTTGTTCTGGGAGTGCTTCTTGGGCACAGGCTTTACACAAAAGTAATAAACGCAGGGGAGATAAATTATGCAATAGTTATACCTCCTCTGGCAATAGGAACCAGCGTATTTCTGGCCGGTCCACTTATGGCTTACTATGGCGGGCTTGAAGCGCAGACGATGTATTTTCTGGTACTTATGGGTCTCGGGATATTCTTCTTCCTTTACATATTCATAGGTTCACTGGCTCTTGCGGGGCATGTTTCTACGAAGGTTCCAAATACGCTTCCAACAACCATGCTTCCGGTGGGAATATCAAGTCTCATAATCATAAACCTTTTCGCAATTGCTGGATTTGGAAAAGTTGATCAGATATCACTGGCACTGCCAACGGTAGAGTTTCTTTCTGTCATCCTCTGGGGGTTCGAAGTTTGGAATTTCCTTGTGGTTCTCATACTCATATTCACAAATCCCACCGTTGGAACCCTCAGTATCTGGGCATATGGCTTTCCCCTTGGACTTTTCGCCACTTCCACAGTAAAGATTTTCACTTTTACAAAATTTCCGGATCTACTGTGGATATTTGTGGCAATTGGCATTATGCTGAATATTCTCTGGGTGTATGCATGGATGAATACAGGAATATTTATGCGACGCAAACTGAGGGAGGAAACAATGGAGAGAAATGCTGTCCCCAACCAGAAAACACTGCCATGAACGGATCGGTTTAGCCACAATCGATCCTGTTTATTTCAAGTTAATAATAGTAAAAGAATATATTATATCATCCTTAAATTTAATAGGATTAATTCCACCAGTATATCCGGTTGATATGTAATTTTTTAATGATTTTTCTATTCAGGAAAATTAGAAAATGTTTAATTAGTATATTCTAATATACTGATGAAGTGTCCATATGACAGGAAAAATAGCAATAGTGATAAATTCGGGATTGGATCAGCGCGCAAAGGTTATGTCAGGGCTCCATGTTGCAAAGAGAATTTATGATGCAAGGAAGGAAAATGGCATAGAGAGGATTGAAGTTTTTCTCTTCACTGGTGGGGTCCGGTCTATTGAGAAAGGGCAGGACAACGGTGAGGTACTGGATGCCATAAAGGAACTCAGGGAATCAGGCATAACTGTTGAAGCCTGTTCAAACCAGGTGAAGAACTGGAATCTGGAGGACATATTCTCCAAAAACGGAATAGATCTGGAATTTGCCAGAGATGCATTTTCAAGGTATGCTGTAGATGGATACACTGTCATTTCATTCTGAAGGAGGGAGGGGAAAAGAAATGATAACAGAAAAGCATCTTCCTGTATTCAGGGTTCTTGATACCGAATCAAGCCATGGAAGGTATTCAAGAACCACAAAGGAGATCACCTTTGACGATATTGTAAAGTTTCATGGACATCCATGCGATGGCCTGTATCGAGGTGTATATGCACTTTCTGTGGCATTTAAACACCTTTTTCCTGATGGCATAATTGATCGCACTGATACAAGATCAATCTCTCGCAACAGTCCCTGCCTAGGGGATGCTGCTTCATATCTCACGGGATCGCGAATAAGGTTTGGAACGCAGGATGTAATGAGCGAACCCGGAGTATGGTATATACTGCAGAGGATCTCCACTGGGGAAGCAGTTAAAGTCAGTGAAGAAAGTGGATTCTTTCCGGCGGAAATATCAGATGCTGAGGCGTCAGTCGGTTCTGCAGCAGAGGATGAACTCCCTAAAATGCTGGATCACCTGAAAAATCTTCAGGACAGCTGGGTGAAGAATACGCTTCTGAGAACGAGACCGG
>Ga0207433_10016666_pt1 | contig 10287 bp, 12 predicted proteins | sample YelNatPaOPGAMG01_FD_187559 | JGI IMG/M metagenome (GOLD analysis project Ga0207433, IMG submission 187559) | Hot spring thermophilic microbial communities from Obsidian Pool, Yellowstone National Park, USA - OP-RAMG-01 (SPAdes) (version 3) | ecosystem: Environmental > Aquatic > Thermal springs... | reverse complement strand
CAACGGCATAATTTCCAGGACAATAAGCTTGGCCAAAAACAAAATTCAAATTTTCAGCATAAAGGTCTTTGTCTGTTATGCCTAAAGTCTTGCCTTTGAACTTTTCTGAAAGAAATTTAAGGACAAGAGGGGCAGGATATTGTTGTCTTATTGGGTTAAAAATTTCTTTAGGAATTTCGATCGGATTTGTAGTTTCTGTACCAAGCTCAAGACTCTCCCTTAATTCTGAAGCTATTGCTGTGAGCACATTTTCTGGAATTTTACCAAGCTGAACAATTGTAAGTTTCATAAAAATAATTTGAGTTTGAAAAGAAAAATATTGAATAGTTAAACATTCTTTTCGATCTCCATAATGACCGAACAATGGTCTGAAATTTTAAGCTCGAGAACAAAAGCATTTTTAATTAAAGGCTCTAGCTGTTTGGTAAAACTTCGGCTTAAACAGTTGTGGCTTAATTTTTCCTCTTAAGATAGCAATTCTTTGTCCAAGCGTTGTATTAGGGGGGCAAAACCCAAATTTTTCTCATCTCCGATTTGAATACCAATATCTTCGGCCAGAAATGTATCTAAAACATTTGGCAAACTTATTATTCTTTTTTGTCATTACAGCTGAAATTAACTTTACTTAAATCAAGCGGAACAGAAATAGTGGGGGTGGTGAGATTTGAACTCACAACATTGCGGGTTACTTTAAGTAACTCACCGCTCTTCAGGCGGTTGCTTTCAGGTTTTTCAAACTCCCGGGTTGAGCTACACCCCCTTATCATAAAATCTTACTCTTGGAATTTAAATTAATTTCTTATATAATTTTTTGGTAACCTTATTCTCGATATTTCCAAAACTATTTTATTCTGTTTATATTTTACCACTTCAACTAGAGTAAAATCAAAATGTGGGAACATTCTTGTTTTTTGTAACTCTTTTAAAAATTTATTTGCGCTCTTAAATCTATAGCTTTAAATTGTGTTTAAATTTTGCTTTCTCTGCTTTCTCAAGTTTCCAAGCATCTTCTATGAGCATATCTGGTACATCGTCCAAGATAGGATAAGCAAGCTTACATCTATTACAAACCAAAAACATTCCACGCTTTTTTATTTCGCCCTTACATTTTGGGCAAGCCAAAATCTTTAAAAGATCTTTCGATATCATGAATAATTTTTAAATTTTAAACTAAATTAATTTTAATCTGTATTTGATTCCTTCAACCAAAATGAAAATTAAAACACCCAAAACCATTCTTATACCTCTTAAAAATCCGGACCTTTTTCTGTAAGAAACTCCAACTGGAACTTGTGCTATCTTGAAATTGTTCTTCACAGCTGCAACAAGCATTTCATCTTCAAGTATATAACCACCATGAATGTAATCTTTTATTTTTTCCATCGCCTTTTTTGAAAATGCGACAAAACCGCAGTTCGTGTCTTCCAACTTTTTTCCAAACAAAAAGTTAAAGGTCGTTCTCCAGATGAGATTACCAAACCTATGTCTTAAAGGAACTTTTGACCAATCTCTTTTTCCCATAACAAAATCTGCTCTTTCTTCTTTAAGAGCTTTAAGGAATTTTGGCGCATCTCTTATACTGTACTGTCTGTCTGTATCTGCGACTATGAAGTAATCGATAGTTTTATCCTTCAAGTAATTAAACCCAGTTTTTATAGCTTCTCCCTTTCCCCTGTTTTTTTCATGTCTTAAAACAATTACTCCAGATTTTTTTGCCAGTTCAAAAGTTCTGTCTTTAGAACCATCGTCAACAACAATTATAAGAGAATTCGGCAAAAATTTCTTAGCTTCTTTAATCACAATCTCTATATTTTCTTCTTCATTGTAAGCCGGTAAAATTATTGCAGACTTTGACATTTAACTCTTATTCAATTTAAGAGTTTATCTTTAAAAAATTAAGTTAATCCAGAAAATCTTTTTTCTTTATTTTCTCTGGGAGATATTTGTCTGAGATAAAAGTTATGCCTTTCGAAGAAAGTGCGGCAAGCTCTGCTTTTGCTTTCATTTCTTTCATCATCTTGAACTGCCTTTGCCAATCTTTATTATTCTTGAACCACTCGTAATTTTTAATCTGCTCAAGTCTCTTGAAATCAACTTCTTCAAATTTAATCAGATGTTTTTTCAAATCATAATTCTCGATGTCATCAGCAGTTAAACCTAAAAATTTTGCATCTGGTATAGCTAGCCTTTCAGATATGTGAGCCAAAGAAATTGAACCAAATTTAAGAACAGAATAAATGTAGAATCCCCAAGGATCAAAATCTGTCAGAACATAAATTGGTAAATTGTGTTCTAAATGAAGCCTTTGTAAAAGCCTTCTTACACCTCTTGTGGCTTGACCTTGACTTGAAACTATAACACAATTCAATTTTTCCCAAACTCTATCTTCATGTAACCTTTCCCACTCAGCCGCCTTTTCCATGTAAATCACAAATTTTGCCTTCACTTTCTTGAAAACTATGTCTTCGACATTTGAAGGTATAGACCAACCTCCTGAACCGAGTTTGCTCCAATCAACAATATCTCCCTTATCTTCAATCACAACTTTGCCAGCAACAGATCCCATTTTATTCGCATTTATATGAAGCTGCTCTCTAGAAGCATTGGCTATTAGCTCTAAATCTTCGATAGCAGCATTCGATTCTTCTTGTTCATCAACAAGATTTATATTCGAACCAGGTAAAGTCCTTTTCATTCTATAAAAAGCTTCTCTCAAGCTTAGATGTTTATTAACTTCGATTAACTCTTTTGCAAGAGCAGCAGCTTCAATTGTTTGCACAAATTTCCTCACATGTGCTATGTTGAAAAAATACCTTTTAGCTGTTGCTTCTCCAAGAACAAGCATTTTTGTCTGCTCATCAAACTTAACATTGCTTAAAGCCCTTATTGGTACATCTAAGCTTGGATTTCTACCAGCTTTTATGTCTTCTAAAATTTTTTTACCTATTTGTTCAAGACTTTTTTTCACTTCCACTTTCTTCTTTTCCACTCACACCACCCTTTTTAATCATTCTCTCTAAAGCTTCAATTATTTTTTGTTTTTGCTCATTAGTTAGCTTTTCTAAATCTTCAGCAAGCTCTGGTATGTATTTTTCAAAAAGTTCTTTTCTTAATTGAGCCTCCCTCGTCTTTCTTATCTGTCTTATGTAGCTTGCAAGCTTTCTGCCAGCATCTTGCAGAGCTAGCTTTACTTCTTTCATGACCTCGGGATATTTTGCTATTGCCTGCTTTCCTTCAGAAGTGAATGGAACCCAAACTGAAGCGAAATGGATTAATATCACTAAAGGTCCTACAGGAAGCTGACCTTGAGATTGGGATAAGCCATACCTTCTGAAATCTGTTTCAATTGCAGCTTCTGTTAAAGCACAATCCGATTGATGGTAAAGCAAGGGAACTTTATTTGCAAATCTTAAAAGCTGTGCAGGCTGATCTTGAGGTAAATTTCCTCCGTACGCTATGCCCGCTTCTATCTGAAAAGGATTTCCTCTATAAACGCTTGGTGCTCTAGTGACAGCAACAACATATTCTGCTCCGGTCTCTTTCTTTAATCCCTCAACTATCAATTTTTCTCCAAGAGGCGAAAGACAGTCTGTAGGCGGAGCTTTAAGCTTTACAAGCTGCATTGCTTTATGTAGCCTTTCAGATTCTTCATGGCTTAACTGCTGAGGTTTCTTATTCAGCTCAAGCTTTGCTAGCCTGCAAATTTGCTCTGCACTTCCTCTTCCAACTCTTGAAAATTCTGAAGTCAAAAATTGTAAAAGAGTTTTTGTTTTTGTTGTTGAGAGCATCCTTCTCAATAGACCAATTTCAACACCATAAGGATGAGGCTTTATTTCTTTTGGTTGTTTTGGCATCTCTTTAATCACTCTTTCAAACTCCACTTTTCCGTTTGGACCATCGAAAATTATTTTTGCGTAAGGGTTTGCTATCGCTGTTTGTTTAAGATATTCAGGAATTGATTGTGCTCTTTCCACATATTTTCCTTCAACTTCCATTTCAATCTTGACACCATGCCATTTGCTGGGATTTCTTTCTGTTTTATGTGAAACTATTATTGGTTCATTCTTTGTCACATCAATCATCAGTTCAAATACGTGAATGTCCTTACCTATGCTTGTGGTGATTTTTGTTGGCTTTCCTGTTGTAAGCTGAGAATAAAGAACTGCACCATGTATTCCAAGACCCTGAACGCCACGTGATTGTCTAAGTCTGTGAAATTTACTCCCATACAAAAACTTGCCAAAAGCGTAAGGGACTTTTGATTCAATTACTCCAGGCCCATTGTCTTCAACAATAACCTTAAACCTTTCTGCATTTGTAGGCTTGACAACAACTTTTATCTCAGGTAAAATTCCTGCTTCACCACAAGCATCTAAGCTATTGTCAACAGCCTCTTTTACAACAGTGAGCAAGGCTCTTGTTGGATTTTCATACCCAAGCAAATGCCTGTTTTTTTCGAAAAATTCTGCTACAGAAACTTCTTTCATGTCTTTTGCCATTTTTTCTGCTATACTTTCTTCAACCATACCTACCCTCCATTAAGTTTCTAAAAACTGTTGAATGTTTTCTGCCTTGAAGCAAGCTTTCAATTGCTTGCTTTGCCTTTTGAACATCTTCCCACTTCCCGATTATTGAAACGGTTTTACCGTAAATTGCAATTTTAACATTTGTTTGTTTTTCTATTAATTCCTTTGCCTTACCTTCTCTTCCTATCACCCTTCCTTTGATTACAATCATCCTCTTTTTTGACTTTCCCGAAAATTCTTGGATGTTTATACTCTCTAAATAATATTCTTCATCAAGTAAATTTAATGAAACATCAAAGTCAAAACCTCTTCCAAAAGCTTTTATCACTTCTTTTATCCTCATAGCCAAGAGTGGGTCTTCTACCTCAATCGAAATTTCCTCATTGATTTTAAGCTTACAGCCAGTAAGTTTTTCTAATTTTTCTGCATAATTCCTAAAGAATTTTAATCTTTCTTCAGGAATTTTTACAAAATCTATCATTTTAACTACTCTATTTGTATAGTTTTAACAAAACCTTTTTTCTTAAGCCAGCTTGCTTGTGTTGGTGTGTACTTGAAGATTATGTCGCCCCTTTCATTGCTTTGAACTTTCCAAGGTTGAACTAGCACCAAATCCCCAGCTCCGACCCAAACTTTTTTCCTTAACCTTCCAGGAATTCTGCAAATCCTTACATTGCCATCATCACAAATTACTTTAAGCTTATCGCCACCAAGCATCATGTCTACTGCACCCAAAACTTCACCTTCTCTTGGAATCCTTATCCTGGCTATCTCAAGTTCTTCTGGGGTCGGCTCATATTTTTTTGGCATAATATCACTAATTCATTTCTTTGATATTAATAATTCATTCAAGGAATAAAAATTAATATCGTGTCTCTATAAACTTTTTTCCCTTTAAGCTTACCAGCAATTTTTCTTGTTATCTTGATTTTGGCTTTGTACTTAAGCTTGATGGTTCTTGCAATCTGTTGAGCTGAAGCTTTTGATCCTATAAAAACATCAAAACCATTTTTCACTTCTTGAAAGCTTGAGATGAAAGCAAGGTTGTCATATTGGTTTAAGTAATCGATTTGTTCTTCAATCTCTTTCTTGATTTCAGACAAAAGGTTTGCTGGAGCTCTGACTTGAATTATCGCTTGAAAATAGCCAGATTCTTTCATTGCACAAGCTTGACAAATTATTTTCTTGACAACCATATCAACTTCTTTTTCTTCCGTTTTTTCCAGGTCATTCACCTTGAAGCTTAATGTCAAGTAAAGTTTATTTTCAACCATTCGGTAAGAGACTGAAGTTAGCTCACCTTTCTTCAAGATTTCTTGAAGAAAAGCCTCAATTAAATTTTCAACTGAGCCTGAGTGGTTACCAAGAAAAAATTTTCCACAGAATTTGCATTGTCTGATTATAATTTTATCAGGCAGTTTTTTGGAAAGAGAAAATTTAGAAAGATAGCAAGCTTCACAAAGACCTTCATAAAACCTTTCAGTTTTCTTCCCACACTTTGGGCAAAATTTTTCTTTCATAAAAAGAAATTATTTTTAAATTAGTTAAGGTTGAAATAAATTATTAAGCCTCGTTAGCTCAGCCGGTAGAGCATCCGAAGTAGCTGTCGCTACTGGTGAACCTTGTAAGCGGAGGGTCGTGGGTTCAAATCCCACACGAGGCTTTATTTTTGCAAGAAATCTACATCCAAGAGACTAGCAAAATTTGTTATACCGAGATTTTTAATCAAAGAAAAAATTGTTTGATTGGAAATTTTGGAGAATATCCATTTGAAAGCCAAGCCTTGCATGATCGGCCAAAACAATTTTTCTTTCCATTTTTTCTCATAATTTTCAAGCAAAAATTCTTCAGAAAAATCATTTTCTTCAAGAGATTTTATTATGGCTTTGCCTGCAATTTCAGAAGAAATTTTGTTGTAGATTAAGCCTCCACCGGAAAAAGGTTTGATTTGAGAAGCAGCATCACCAACGAGCAAGATTCTATTTGAAACAGATTTTTCAATTATACCATACCTTAAAACATCCCCAGTTTTATTTTTTGTCTCAATTCTTCCAAACCTCTTCTTCAAAAAATTTTTAAGGTAAAAATTTGGATTTTTTTCTGTTAGCAAGCCGACTCTTGCAATTTCTTCATTTTCAGGAACAACCCAAGCGAATGAGCCTGGAGCAATGTCATCACCAAACCAAAGCTCTACTAAATTCGAATCAAATTTTGAATTGACATTAACTTGCAAGGCAAACAAAAAATTTTTTGGAAGTTTCATTCCAGCAGCTTTAGCAACAGAAGAATTTGGTCCATCAGCACCAACCAAAATCTTTGTTTCAATTTTCCCCTTATTTGTAAAAACTTTACTATCTTCAAAATTTAAAAATCTTGTTGAAAGTTTGATTTTTGCTCCTGCTTTTTCAGCTCTTTCAGCAAGCCAAACGTCATATCTTTCCCTATCAAGAAGAAGCATTTTCTGTTTTGACTTAATTTCAAAATAAGCATTACCGCAACAAAATTTAGCTCTTTTAATCTTATTCACTATAATCTCTTTTGGAATTTTTCCAATTCTTTTGCTTACCAAGCCTGTGCATTGAACCGGCTTTCCTATTTTTGGATGCTCTTCCAAAATTAAAACTTCATAGCCTCTTCTTGCAACAATTTCTGCAGTTCTACATCCAGAAGGGCCAGCACCGACTATTACTACATCCACTTTATCTACCAAAATTCCTTTGAACAGAATTGTACCATTTAATAGCTTTTATCAAATCTTTTTTGGAAAAATCTGGCCACAGCACTTTGGTAGTATATATTTCTGCATAGCTTGCTTGCAAAAGCATAAAGTTGGATAGTCTTGAAAATCCACCTGTTCTTATCACAAGGTCAAGTGGAGTAGGAACGAGCAAATTAGCTTCTATGTCTTTTTCAGTTATTTCTATCTTTCCGAGCTTAATTGCTTTTTCGGCAATTTTTTTGATAGCTTGTGTGAGCTCAAATTTACTGCCATAAGCAATCATCACGTTTAAAATTCTTTTTTGGTACTTTGCAGTTCTTCTCATTATTTTTCCCATTAGCTTAACAAGTTTTGGTGGGAGCTTTTCTAGATCACCGACAAACCTTACCTTGACCTGATACTTGTCTAGAAAACTTTCTTTTTCTTTTTCCCATCTTTCAAAATATTCATAAAAAAGTCTGAAAAGCTCTTCCAGCTCTTTTTTAGGTCTGTTCAAATTTTCTGTTGAAAGAACATAAACTGAGACTTGAGGTATTTCTAGCTCTAAACACCAGTTCAAGAATTTCTCAAGATTTTTTGTGCTTGTGAGGTCTATGCCTCAACAATTTGCACCAAACTTGTGACCTTCCCAAGGTTTTAGACCATGAAGTTTGGCCCATCTACGATTTCCGTCCAAAATTACCCCTAGATGGTTTGGTACATCCAACTTTACCACCTCTTTATATTATAGCTTGTCTATTCAAAATATTAATTCTTATAAAATAGAGTTTTTAAATCTATAAGTAAAAATAAAAAAAGATGGGGTCGTAGTCTAACCTGGTAGGACAACAGGCTCCAGCATTTGTTGGAGCTCTGATTAAAATGAAGACACCTGTCGATGAGGGTTCAAATCCCTCCGACCCCATGCACTTAAAGTATTTAAAGCTTTTCCGGTAACTATCTAACTCTATAGCAAAAATTCTAATAGAACATTTCAAACAGTTAGTTATTTAAAATTAAAAAGAACAGCTTAATGTATGCCATTAATAATCAGCCCCAAAACATATTCACAAACGGTAAAAACTATAGTTGATTATTTTAAAGCATCTAAGAGTGAAGCTGATTTTTGGCATTCAAACTTCAAAGATTATTTTTTCGAAGCTAAATATCATGAAATAGAGTTATTTTTCCTTTTCACTGGATATTCTGAACTATCTGTAAGTTGTGGTGTAATTTATGCATATGACAAGCTACTTAGAAAGCTAGATAACGATCCAAGAGCTATTTATATTGGGTCGTGTTTTTCAACAGCTCAAACAGAAGCAGATTTAGGAGATATCATTATTCCGAGTAGTGCGGTTAGCGACTGTACAGTTGCAATGGATATAGCAGAAAGAACTAGAAAAATTAAGCCAGATGAAGATGTTTGGAGTTTTGATGAAAAAATGAGGGAAAAATTGAAAATATCGGCAAGAAGAAGAGGAATTAAAGTCTATGAAGGAAAAATTCTTTGTAAAGAAACTTATTCTGAAGATTTTTGGTTTCCTTTCGGAGAAGATTGGGGTTACAAAAAGGGTTACATCGCTGGTGAAGTGGAAGCTGCAGCTTTTGCTGTTTCTTGTCATTATGTAGGAATTCCATGTGTGGCATTGGAATGGGTAAAAGATAAGAAAAGGGAAGAGTATAAAATTACGTCTCAAGAGAAACAAATGGAAGCTTTAAAGGATATTTTGGTCTTAATAGATGATCTCTTATGTGATTAAAGAATTATTTTTCTATTAACTCAACAAAAATAACTGGCCCTAAATTTTTCCTTTTAATTTTTCCATCTTTTGTTTTTTCCAATAAAATTAAATCTTGAGAGTAAGCTGGACCTAAAGGTGTGACCAAAATTCCTCCAGGCTTGAGTTGATTAATCCAAGCCCTAGGTATTTTTTCCACAGGAGAAGCACTTGAAACGATTTTATCGTAAGGTGCAAACTCGGGCAAGCCTTTCGATCCATCACCAAGCACAAGCTTGACCTTATTCCAATAACCAGCTTTCTTCAAATTCTTTTTTGCAAACTCGTAAGTTTCTGGAATAATTTCTATACCATAAACTTCTCCCTTCTCACCAACAATTTCTTTCATGTAAGCTAAAAGAATTCCTGAGCCTGCTCCAATCTCAAGAACTTTTTCTCCTGGCTTGAGCTTAAGGGCGGAAAGGAAAATAGCATGCATGTGCTCCGCTGAAATGGTCATGCCGCCAGGAATTGGAAGTGGTATGTTTTGATAAGGATTATCTTTATACTCAGGTAAAACAAAATCTTCTCTTTTTACCTTAAGCATCGCCTTTTTTACCTCAGGATATTTTATATACCCACAATTCTCCAGAAATTGAATCATTTCTCTTCTTTTTTTATCCAAGTCCATGTTTTTAATTTGGTAAAACAAATTTGAATTTATATGGAGCCTTTAGAGAAAGTTGTTGAAAGAATAAAATCTGTTAAAGTTCAAGGTGCAAAAGAAATAGCTCTCTATTCTCTCAATTATCTTAAAAAATTTTGCAAAAAGCATGGTTTTGGCTTAAAGTTTGAAGTTGCTTGTATGATACTTGAAAACGCTAGGCCAACAGCTGTTGTTCTTCATAACTGCCTAGAGATTTTAAAGAAAAAAAGGAGCTTGAAAACTATAGACAAGCTGATAAAAGAGCTTGAAGATGCAACGAAAAAAATTTCAATCAACGGGCAAAAAATTGTGAAAAATGGGAGCAGGATATTGACACATTGTCATTCAGGCGAGGCTTTAGCTGTAATAAAAGAGGCAAAAAGAAGAGGAAAAGAAATTTCTGTTTTTGCAACTATCACACAACCTTTAAAACAAGGTATAAAAACAGCTAAAGAGCTTGCAAGAGAAAAAATTCCGGTGACTTTGGCCGAAGATATAGCTGTAGGGCATTTGATACAGCATGTTGATATGGTGATAGTTGGAAGTGATGCTATGAGAAAAGAAGGTTTTGTGAATAAAGTTGGAACTTGGTTGATAGCAGAAGAAGCTAAAACACATAAAAAGCCTGTTTACGTT
>Ga0207433_10016661_pt1 | contig 10289 bp, 13 predicted proteins | sample YelNatPaOPGAMG01_FD_187559 | JGI IMG/M metagenome (GOLD analysis project Ga0207433, IMG submission 187559) | Hot spring thermophilic microbial communities from Obsidian Pool, Yellowstone National Park, USA - OP-RAMG-01 (SPAdes) (version 3) | ecosystem: Environmental > Aquatic > Thermal springs... | reverse complement strand
TACTCGCAATTACTGGTTATGGAAAGAGTAATACAGTAGCAGTTCTTTCTGATGAGATGCTAAGATTTGGTGGAAGCATTTTAATTTTTGACATGCATTCTGAATACACAAGATTGCCTTTAAGCAATGGAGCTTTGAATATTATACCAACTAAGATTAACCCATTCAAACTTTCAACCAAAGAGCTTGCAATTTTAGCAGACATAAATCCTGAAGTAGCTTTCCTTCAGTACAGATACTTAAGAATGGCTGTTAAAGAGGCAAAGAAAGAATGCGAAACTAGGCCGAGCGAATATTTCGACAAAATGGTAGAAATTCTGGAAAATTATGCAGAAGATGAAAATTACAAGAAGGATAAAAACTCTATAGTAGGGGTAATAGGAAAAATAGAAAGTTTGAGAGAAGAATACGAAGAAATTCTGGATTTTCTTTCTCCAACTGTTTTGGAATCTGTAAAAATAAAAAGTGTTAATGTGATTGATTTAGGTTCTGTTGATGAGGATGGAGCAGATGTAGTTGTTTCTCATATCTTAAGAAGCATTTTGGAAGCAAGGAAAAATTATAAAAGAAGTAATAATGGTCTTCCATTTCCGATATTTTTAGTTTTGGAAGAGGCTCATGTGCTTGCACCTTTCGATAAAGAAACTTTATCTAAGTATTGGATAGGAAGAATAGCAAGGGAAGGAAGAAAGTTTGGAATTGGTTTGTGTTTAGTAAGCCAAAGGCCTAAAAGGCTAGATTCTGATTCATTATCGCAAGCAAACAACATGATAATTTTAAAGTTAGTTGAGCCGAATGACCAAAGATATGTTCAGCAAGCTTCAGAAGCTTTAAGCCAAGATTTGTTAGAGCAGTTACCTTCTTTGAATATCGGAGAAGCGGTAATAATTGGACCTTGTATTAAAGTCCCGGCTTTAGTTAAGATAGACGAATTTAAAGGAAAATTGGTAGGTACAGATCCAGATGTGAGAAAAGAGTGGGAAGAAGCATGGAAAATGAAAGAAATGGAAGAAGAACAAAGAATAGCATATACGCAAGAAATTATAATAAAAGAACGAGAGAAAAGACTTAGTTAATTTAATAAAACTCTTTAGGTATGAAATAATGTCATGAATTCAGGAGTTCAAAGTTTTTAGAAGAGGGTGAAACATTCCAAAAAACCTTAAGTAATAGGTGAAGTTTATGAAAAATAAAAAAATATTAGTTTTAACTTATTGTGGAAAGAAAAAATTACAAGGTGTTCATAAAGCAAAAGATATTTATTTAAGCAATCGAATAAAAGCAGTTAGAAAAATTTGTGAAAAATTTAATTTATCATTTGGTATTGTTTCTGCAAAATATGGAATTATTGATGGTGAAAAAGAAATCGAGGCATACGAAAAAATATTAGAGAATGAGGAGGAAGTTAATATTTTAGTCCCCACATCCGTTGAAAATTTAAAACAGATTAATCCTGATTTAGTTATATTTTTCGGTGCGGCCAAAATGTATAGGTTATTAGTTAAGAAGAGTTGTGATATTTTAAAAATTCCAGTAGAATTCTATGGTTTTGGAATAATGGGCGGTTTTAAAGATTTTATTAATAGATTAAAGCAAATTAAAAATAAAGAAAATATTTAAAGAATTATACATTTACGAATATCTTTTTTTGTAAATTGGATAAATAAATGTTTTAATTTTTCCTAAGGCAATTCATTATAAAGGTAGTAATTGGAGTAATTCAAAAAAGAATGTAATTGCTCTTAAAGAGTAAGGTGTACTACAAACCCCATAATATCCAAACTATTATAGAAAAGATGGAAGTATCAAAAAACTTTGAAGAACGATATGTGTAATAAATTTATTATAACATTATTAAAAAGAGTAATCTTTATATATGTGTTTTATATGTGTATAATTAGATACAATTGAGGGATGTTTATGGCTAAAAATAAGAGGGTACAAGTAACATTTTCAAAAGATCAATGGGAATTAATTACAAAACTTAAAGATTCTTTCGGAAATAAAGATGCTGATGTTGTTAGAAATATTGTATTGGCATGGTTAGCGGAAAAATCTATCATATCGGAAAATACTAAGAAAAAATTAAAAGGTGTATAAAATTGAAAAAAACTGACATTCAAAATACAACATTAAGAAGACCTAAAGGAAAACATGATCCAGAGAATCAATTAAACGATTTGACAGGAACAGAATGGATAAAACGTACAAAAAGTGTCTGGTATAGTAAACCACCTATAAGAGATCCATTAAAAAGTCAACACCCAGCTACTTTTGCAGAATCTGATATAGAAGAGCTAATTAAGTTTTTCACAAAGAGTGGTCAATCTGTATTAGATCCATTTGTAGGTGTTGGGAGCACACTTATAGCTTGTTATAATACTGGAAGACATGGCATAGGGATTGAACTAATTGATAAATGGGTTGAAATAGCTAAAAAACGATTAAAGAAATTCACTTCGCAAACGAAATTAGGAATTAATCAAACAATAACAAAAAGACCATCTTTAGAAATTATAAAAGGAGATGCAAGAGAAGAAATGAAAAAATTACAGAACGAGTCTTTTGATTTTATTGTTACCTCACCGCCATATTGGAAAATATTAACAAAAGCTAAAGACCATAAAACTAAAAAAGAAAGACTAAGTAAAGGTCTCCCGACAAAATATAGTGAGAACGTTAATGATCTTGGAAATATTGAAGATTATAATACATTTCTAAGTGAACTTCAAAAGGTTTGGCAAGAATGTTATAGAGTCCTTAAAAAAGGTAAATATATGTGTATTATAGTAAGTGACTTTAGGAATAATTCTCAATTTGTAATGTATCATGCTGATATTGTACGAATTGTATGTGAAGTCGGATTTGTTCTTAAAGGTGTAAATATCTTAGTTCAAGATAACAAAAAATTATATCCGTATGGATATCCTTATGATTTTGTTCCAAATATCCATCATCAATACATTCTTATATTCAAAAAAGAGTAAAGTAGGTTGATAATTTTAAGATACAGATAATATAAATTATAATTCATGGAGCAAAAGTTGCTATTCTCCTCTAAAGATAATAATTTTCCAAAAGTTAAGATTACCAAAGAAATGATAAAACGAGCTATAGAAGAAACTAAAAAGAGAGAGATGGCAAAAACAAAAACCGGTAGACCCGCCTTTAGGCATCATTTCACTGCTGATAAAAAAAAGAAAGAATTATTTAACAATGTTCTGGGGTTTATTGGGGAATTCTCATTTTCTATATTTGTGGGCCAGGACTGGAAAGCTAATATAAGGCCGAGTTACGAAACAATAGATGCTGTAGATATTTGGTATAAAGGAAACAAAATTGATGTGAAAACTGAAAGAATAGATCCATCATTCTTGACTCGTGTTATTACTAAGAGAATTAAAGATAACGAAAAATATGCAAGTTGTATCGTTCCTGTTGGTCAAATTAATCTCCTTAAAAAATATAATGTAATTTTTTTTGGTTGTGTTCCCATTAGCCCAGGGGATTATGAAGTTACTCATATTAAATTTTGGTATCCTTTAGGTTGGATTGAGGCAGAAAAAATAATAGAATGCCCTATTGCACCCAAGACACCATCTGGCGCACGCATACCCTATCCTGGATTTCAAGTTATGGTTAAAAATCTTAAGCCACTTAATGAATTAAAATCTGTAATACCTAATAAGTTAAAAGAAAGGGAAAGATGTTTCGATATTAAGGGTTTGGTTATAATTGATTCAACCGATATCGATAGCAAGAAATTAGTTCCAGTAAATAATTTTAAATTTTACGCAAATTACGAACTTATAAAAGAACTTAAAAGAAGAGCAGAAATTGCACTTAAAAATGGAACAGGAATAAATTTAGCTGTCGATAATTTAGTATACTCTGTTGAAGAAATTAATGATGATCTAAATTTTAAAATAGAATTAGATAATTGGGAAAACATCCTACCTTGGGATGAAAAGAAGGCTTATAGCTCAGGCTTTTTCCAGATACAATTTTGGTTACCTAAAAATAAAATATTTGTTGGTAATTTAAAGAATGTTATAGAAGAAGTTGTCAGAGTATCATATTGTAAAAAACTTAAAAGAGTTAATTTATATGTGAGAAAACCATTAGTCAAGCCTCTTCTTGAAGCCTTTAATTTATGTTTCGAGAAAAGATGTGGAATTATGATATCAGCTAATATGTCATTTAGAGTAGAAGAGACAAATTCGTGGCGTGGAATTGAACATAAATTTGAATTATATTCTAAAGAGTTAGGAGATAATTTAGGTTTAAAACTCATTCCTATTGAAGATTTGAAAAATATTCTGAAAATCAATTTCAAAATAAATAAAAATGTTTATAGGGGTTAAAATTGTAGATAGGCTCGTTTCTTTACTTTCAAAGTTTTAATATACTGGTAAATTTTAAACAAAGCACTTTCTTTAAGATGCACATCTAGCCATTTTTCCAATTCTTTTTCATTTTGTGAATGTTCCTTGAAAAGTTCAACTTCTTTTTGAAACACCCAAGCATTATGTAGTGCTCTTTTTTGGAACGAACTATAAAGATTTTCCAACGCATCAGAGGAACTTAGACCTTTGCAGATTATACAGTCACATTTAAAAGTTTTCCAATCTATTTGTTTCGTCCAAGATTTTGATTTTCCTTTTTTAATAAATCTTTGTCCTATTCCTGGCATTTGTATCGTACCAAAAGCCGCCTTCTTTCGCCATGCTACACTATCTACCGAGTCTACTCCTAAGTATAAAACGAGCAAAATTGTTACAGCATTCCCTAATCCAAAAATATGAAGTTTGCTATCACCAATTCTATTTTTTACATAGTTTATTATTTCTATAACTATTCTCCATTTTTTTAGTGTATAAGGAAACATCAAAGGAACTAAACTCCCTAAACCATAAATATCAAAATTATCAAATTTCTGATAGAAATTTATAACTTTATCGATCTGTTTTTTATTATGTCCATGAATTACTGGAACAAGTTTTACTTTTTTCATGTTAACTGAATTAATCATTATTTCAAAATTTCTTAGAGTTGTATCAATTCTTTTTTCTTTTTCTAAATCACTCATAGTATAATGAAATGGAACGTCTAATGCAACACATAAATCTGCGTTTGCCTTTTCATATAAATCCATAATTTCTTCAATTGGAATCTCGATATTTTTTTTGAGGAAAAAAAATCCACCAGAATCTAACATTACTGGTCCGTCGAATCCTAAAAATTTTTTTATACCTATTTCTATAATTTTCTGATATGCGCTTTTTTTATTAATTATGTCATACGAATTTACTAAAATATTTTCCACTTTGAAATATTCCCAAGGTTTAGGTGTACCACCAATTATATGGCCCATCCAAAACAGCGGAAATCGCATATTTTTAATTTCGATTAATTTTATCACCCTTTAAGTTTTTTATTTAATAGTTAAAATTTATACAAAAAATATTGTTTCAAAGGTTAATTATATTTTCTTAGTAAGATTTAAATACTTAGTTATACATAAAAATATGTATGAGTAAGTTAAAAGACTTCAAAACAAAACTTACACTTTCCATCGATTCAGGTGTTTTAAAAGATGCAAAAAAAGTAGCTTCTCAAAGAAGAATTCCAGTTTCAAGATTAGTTGAAAACTTTCTAAAATGGGTAGCTAAACCTGAAGTTTATTGCTTTAACTGTGGTGAAAAATTTGCTGTAGAAGATTCAAAAGTTTGCCCAAAATGTGGATGGTTGGTTTGCCCTAAATGTAAAGCTTGTAGATGTAACTTATCAGAAGAAGTTGCATCAGCTGTATTTCACATGAGAAAGACTTTCGAGGATTTATTGGGAGGTAGATTAAAACTATGATTCCTTTGGTTTGGATATACTGGATAGTAAGTTTAACAATCGTAACTTATTCGAGTGCATACATTGTTAAGAAATTCAAGAAATATGGTTTTGCAGCACTAACTGCTTTTTACACTATTTATTTAGGAGCATCTCAAATAATTGCAGCAAGAGCTATAAAATTTGATTTAGGTTTTTACAGTTTCTTTGCCCCAGCTGCAGTTTTTATTTATCCTTTCATAGCTCAAGCTATAGATATGATAAATGAAGTTTATGGAAGAAAGATGGCACATTTAGCTATAGCAATAGCTTTTATAACACAAGTTTTATTAGTAACGTTCATTACTATGACGAATAGTTTATCACCAGCTCCATTTTTTCAATTTGAAGAAGCTTGGCAAAACATATTTAGTTTAGGAATAAGAATTACTGCTGCTTCGTGGATTGCATTTTTAGTATGTCAAAACTTGGATGCATTTGTTTTTGCTAAAATTAAACAAAGGTTTCTTAAACAAGAAAATAGTTTTAAAGGTAGTAGCTGGTTAAACCCATTTGTTTGGCTAAGAAGTACTGTAAGTGATGCGCTTGATTTAACTTTAGATTCTATAATTTTTGTAACTTTGGCTTTCTATGGAATTATGCCAGTAATACCATTAATCATAGGACAAATAGTGAGTAAAAACATAGTTGGATTTTTAGATAATCCATGGTTTGTTTGGTACAAGACAATGTTAAGAAAAGAACGATAACAATATAAGTTTAACTTGCAATTCCTTTCTTTGCTTTTTCATAAGCAACTATCAAATTAACATTTTCTGTAGACAATCCTAATTCTTTTAACTTAGTTTCGAATGTAGAAGCATCTATCAAATCTTTTCTAAACATTTCAGTAAAGATATCAACTCTTTGCTCTAACAACCTTCTTTTTCTATAAAATTCAGCTCTAGCAATGAGCAAATCAATTTCTTCTTTCTTCAATTTCAAATCTTCTAAAACTTTTCTAGCAGTATCTTTATCCATCCAACCATAGATATAATGATACAAAATTTCTGAAGTCAGGCTTCTAACTTCTTCTCTCAAAGGCCTTCTTATGATAGCGTCTAAGAAATAGCCAATATCAGTTTCATTCATTCCCAAATCTCTAAGCTTTTTAGCAACCCAAATAGGATCTAAGCTTGTATAATCTGCTAGTCTCATTACTTCAAAAGCAGAAGGAGTATAATCCCATTCTTTTCTCAAAGCTTCAATCCAAAATTCAGAATATCCTCCTACATATTTCATTACCCTTACAAATTCATCCTTACTTATTATTCCTTTAACCATCATACTGAAAGCTGTTCTAGGATCTGGTAAATTTGGCCTAAAAATTGCATTCGCCCAATACCTTAAAGGAGTTCTCAAACTTGCTCCCAGTATAGTTCCAGCTATTACACCAACAACTAAATTTGGCGATAGCAGCCTTTCAAAAAATCTTGCAAGCGGTGTTATGTCCAAACCACTTCCCATAACTTTTATGTTCAAAGCTGTCATAAGGCCGCCAACTCCTATAGCCCCAGCAGAAGTTAAAGCAATAACAGTTGGTAACATGCTAAAAGCTTTGTCAGGGGTAATCGGAGCTTGTTCTTTAATATAATTCACTATGTTAGTGATAGCAGAAGAAATCATGCCAGAAATTTTGTCAAAAACCCATTTTAACGCATTCACGATGGGAGTAATAACCCTTTCAGAAAGAAAGGTAACAAAAGTGTTGAAAGCATTAACTAATTGTTGAATTAACCAGTTGAAAAAATCTTTTAAAGGGCCTAACAAATCAATCCCAAAGAATTCTGGCGGATCTACAGGTAACAAAGAGCTCATAGGCTGTGTTACAACTACTTGAGGTAACATAGTTTACTTCAACCTTTTAGCATGTAATCTTCTAACTCATCGCTCAGCTTACGCATGATTTTACAAGTTTTGCATTCACAATTGGTCTTCAAGCTAGCCATTATAGCAACATAAAAGTTTCTTGAAAGTTTTTCTCCTAAAGAAACTTGTTCAACAATTTCTGGCTTTACAATTTCATTCGGCTTTATTTCCTTTTCTTCCATAATTTTATCCCCTCCTATCCCCTAACTGTTGAGAGAATTGCTTACTGGCTAGCCTAGTGGTTACCCTAGGGCTAGCTCCTTTCAAAACTTCATCAGCAAATATTTTTCCCAAGCAAGCATAGCACACGAATCCTTCTTTTTGCCTGTCTTCAAAATTAACTTTTATTTTCCTTATTCCCAAAACTTCTTGAATTTCTTCATCACTTTTCAACTTCTCAGGATCGTAATACTTTACATGGCCTCCACAAATCATGCAAACAATTGGAATTTTTCTTGAAATGTTTTACCACCCCATCTCTACCACTGGTACTATGAGCTGAAGTGAAATTTAAATCTAGCATTTTGCTGTGTTGTGTAAAAAGCTAGATTTATATTGAGGACAAGCAGAAGTACAGCCTGATGGAATATGGTTAGATCACAAACTTACAGGCAAAAGAAGTATGAAGTAAAAATTGATGCAGATGTAATAAGAAGCAGGTTCGCTGGTTTGAAGCCAATAATGGTCGAGCAGACTGCAGCTAAGTTCACAGACTTGGCAGCTAACGAAACAAATGTAAAAGCAGTAATTGAACCTTTAGGAATTCCTACAATACAAATTCCTTTCTACTTGAACTATGCAAGGGAGCTTTATTCTTTGACCCAAAGATTTTCTGGAAAGACTTTGGAAAACGAGGCAAAGCTTTTAGGTTCTAAATGGAAAGCAAGAGGATTGGCAGAAGATACTTTGATTAAGATAGCAGCTCAGTTTGGAATAACTTTAACTCCACCTTTGTAAGCCAGTTGCCTCCAGCAGTTTTTCTCATAACAAGATTTTGGTAGTGATTAGATTATGAATTGGAAAGAAAGAATAGCAAGCATAAAAGAAAAATTTTCCCTTGATGAGTGGGAAGAAGAAATTGCCTTAGCTTTGCTCGGAATTGCAGGAATTACAGGTTTGCTGATGAATCAAAAAGAAATTGCGATGTTTTGTCTTGGTACTTTAGCAGGTTACCTAGCAAAAGGTCATGTTGAGTACAGAAAAGAAGCTCAATAAAGGGTTAAGAAAATGGTAAGGAAGAGGGGAAGAGCTAGAAGAAGTCATGGGATTAAGAGAGCTAAAAAGCAGAGGATAAAGTTAGACCCGAGAACAATTTCGATAAGGTTCAAAGAGAAAATCGAGCCGATGGCTGCAGACTTGAGCTTGTGGCTGGTTGTTCTTGATGAGTTGGAAAAAAGAGTAGCTAGGCTGTGTGAAGCCCAAGGCATACCAACTCAAGAATTAACGAATTATTTTGCTTACGCAAAGAAGCAGTTCAAATCTTTGAACAGGTTTGAAGCATTAACGAGATGGATAAAGATACAAGAAGCTTTGGCTGAGTTTGTCATAAGAGGGATAAGGGAAACAAAAGGAAAAGAAATAATCCCTTTGCTAGAGCAACTTCTTGAAGATAAAAGAGTGTTTTTCGAAACTGGAGAGATCCAATTGATTAAAGATTATTTGCGATTTCTTTTCAAGGCTTACGTTATCATGCCTGTGCCCTTCTATTATGAAATTAAACCAATGATTTTAGCTCTGCTTTCGACAGCAACCAGACCTTTAGCATTAAGGACTTTTGGTTTAAGGCCGAAAACATCGTTAAGTGCTAGCGAGGCTATATTACCATTAACATCGAAAATTTTTTCCTTAAGCTTAGTAAATAAGATTTCTTCAGAATTTTTCTACGCATTAACTATCCTTTACAAAAGAGCTTTTGCTTTGCACCCGACGGCAAATACATTATTAGATTACAGAATTTCAACTTACAATTATTTCGAGTCCGTGTTAAAGCAAAAAGTTAGCCTGGAATTCTTGAAAGGAGTGCTAGCTTTAAGTGAAAGAACGATTCGAGTAGAGCCAAAAATTAGCTTGGAAATGCTCAATTACATAAAAACCTTGCCTATTAGAACTTTCAAGCTAATTCCAAAAATTTCTTTCATGCTTTCATCTTACCCCTTAACCAGTTTGCCAGCTTTAAAAGAGCTGTATCCAACACCAAATGTGAGCCTAACAACAAGGCCATTAGCACCAATAGAAACTTTTGCAACATTGAAGCCAAAAGTGGAGACAAAGTTCAGCTATAATGTTGGGTCTTAGCTATGGGTGGTGAATAGAAATGGAAAACCTGGGATTGAAACCAAAGGTTGAATTGGTTATACTTGTCAGAGATAAAAATGGAAACGTTTTGAAAGAGTTTAAGAAAGAAAACGACCCTTTGACTAGATGGGCTTTGAGGTTTCTTTACGCTAAGATAAGCGGAAATAACCATACTGTCAAAGCAGAAGATGGAGCCATGAGAACTTTTAGGTGGGATTATGGTAGCAACAAATGGGCTTATA
>Ga0207433_10016660_pt1 | contig 10290 bp, 4 predicted proteins | sample YelNatPaOPGAMG01_FD_187559 | JGI IMG/M metagenome (GOLD analysis project Ga0207433, IMG submission 187559) | Hot spring thermophilic microbial communities from Obsidian Pool, Yellowstone National Park, USA - OP-RAMG-01 (SPAdes) (version 3) | ecosystem: Environmental > Aquatic > Thermal springs >... | reverse complement strand
AGAAGGCCATCGCTATTCCTTTATTCAGGCTTATCGGTTACTTCTTTATGTGCTTGACAAAAGGCACAACGCTAGTGATCAGGGCAATTATGAAGAATTATCGCGACATATACGTATAAGGCCTGAACTCACCCTGGCATTTCCTAAGGCGGATGTTGCAAGTGTTGAAGCAATATCTGATGAAAAAGATTTATACAGGATAACTGCTACCTTCCTTGGTCTGTATGGTGCGTCTTCTCCGATGCCTACCTTTTATACGGAAGATTTATTAAAGGAACAGTCTGAAGACCTTACAATAAGCAGGGATTTCATCGATATTTTCAATGATCGCATATACAAGCTGTTTTTCCAGTGCTGGGAATTTTCCAGACTGTTTTACCAGCTTTACGAGAAAAAAGATGACAGGGCGCTTTTCCGTCTTTTTTGCCTTATAGGCTTTGAAGGAAAATACGTCAGGAATATCGTTGATAATCCTACAGAGATGTTGCGTTATACGGGTATTTTATGCCAATTTCCCCGTTCCGCCGAAGGATTGCGTTGTCTTGTAGCTGGCATTATCGGCACAAACAGGGTCAGGGTTGTCCAGTGTGAGGAGAGGTCTGTACCGATTTCTGAAGGGCAGAGAATTTTCCTTGGTGCTTCGTGCAGTACATTGGGACTAGATGCCCATATTGGGGAAAGTATACGAGATAATACAGGAAAATTTTCTGTTGTGATTGGCCCAGTGGATCAGGATACGTATAAAGGCCTGCTTCCGGACAAGAAAAAATTCAGAGTTGTTAATCAGGCTATCAAGATATATCTGGATCAGCCGCTCCTCTGGGATATAAAACTTTTGATAGAGGGTAAAGATATTTCGATGGCGTGCCTGGGAGATAAAAATTGGTCAAGGTTGGGTTATGATATGTGGATCGGAAGGCCTTTGTCAAAGACATATGAGGTAGGGTTTTCGGGTATCAATTAGCGTTTTACACCTATACGGGAGGATTTGCACGTGAGGGTTCTCAATACACAAGCAATGATTTTACCTGTATCTTTCTCTCTTAAGGTATTCTCGTAGGCATGGGCGGGAGAAGAAGGGTATTTGATAACATCTTCATAGAGAGAATATGGAGAAGCTTAAAATATGAGGAGGTATATCTTAAGAACAGGGAGAAAATATGGCAGTTGAAAGGAAGGAGACCGAAGTTAGAAAGGTTTGATTTTGTATTGACAATGTGGGAAAGCTTAGGGTAAGTTAACTATGTAAGCGGTGAAAAAGGAAAGACAGAGGTTTGAAGGGTTAGAAGGTTGGAGGTGATGCGAAATCCTACCTCGGAGATGGCACTTGGCATATCTAACATAGGCTGAAGAGATTGGAAGCGAAGAACATGTTCCCTTTTCCTTTACCCTCCTTGAACTTTAGACCTCTGCATTTTGGCCTTGAATTTTGAGCCTTTGTCTTTATTTGTGATTTGGTTATTGTAATTTGGATTTAAGTTAGTCAGAGCAGGGACATTCAATAATTTACAGGAAGGGAGCATGGTACAGGTTGACATAAAATCGCTTCTTATGCGTTTAAACGGTGTATGCACAAAGGCTCTCCAGAATGCAGCAGGGCTTTGTGTGTCGAGGATGCACTATGAGATTACAGTAGAGCATTTCATTACAAAGGTTCTGGAGGAACAAGGTTCAGATATTCCGTTGATTGCCCAGCGATTCGGCATAGAAGTGGGCAGGATTCAAAAGGCTATAGACCAGTCTCTTGAAGATTATAAGACAGGAAATGCCGCAAAACCTGTATTTTCACCCCAGCTTCTTGATCTTATTCAGGATGCATGGCTTATTGCTTCTATAGATCTTTCTGAAAGGAAGGTGCGCTCTGGGGCTATGCTACTTGCGTTTTTGGCCAGGCCTGCTTTTTATGCATCTGGTGGTTATAGAGATATATTGAGGGATATCAATACAGAGACGTTAAAAAGAGATTTCTGGGCCATCACAAAAGCATCGGTTGAAAATGAGTTGACACAAACTGTAGCTGGTGTCCGTGAAGAGTCGGGAATAAGAGGGGATGGGGGATTCTTGAGCCGTTTCTGTGTAGATTTTACCCAAAGGGCTGCAGCTGGGGATATTGACCCAGTATTTGGACGTGAGAACGAAATTAGACAGATGATAGATATTCTTGGAAGAAGGCGGAAGAATAACCCTATATGCGTTGGAGAACCCGGGGTGGGAAAGACCGCTGTTGTAGAAGGTCTTGCCTTAAGGATCGTGAAGGATGATGTGCCTGATATGTTAAAAGGGGTTACGCTTCTTGGGCTTGATATGGGTGCGCTTGAGGCTGGAGCAGGTGTGAAGGGAGAATTTGAGAACAGGCTTAAGGGTGTGATAAACGAGATAAAATCCTCTGAGAAGCCGATAATACTTTTCATAGATGAAGCCCATACACTTGTTGGTGCAGGAGGTCCTTCAGGAGGGAGCGATGCGGCAAATCTGTTGAAGCCTGCGTTAGCGAGGGGAGAGCTGAAAACGATTGCGGCAACGACATGGAAGGAATACAAGAAGTATTTCGAGAAAGACCCTGCGCTGGCGAGGCGTTTTCAACTGGTGAAGATAGATGAACCGGATGTGGATAGCACCATACTGATGCTAAGGGGGTTAAAGGATAACTATGAGAAGGCGCACAAGGTTGTTGTAAGGGACGATGCAGTGGAGGCAGCCGCCAGATTATCTGACAGGTATATTAGTGGAAGATTCTTGCCTGATAAGGCGATAGACCTTCTTGACACAAGCTGTGCGAGGGTAAAAATCAACCTCACTGCAAAGCCGGCCATCCTTGAGGCAAAGGAGAGAGCTGTAGAGGCCTTGGAGCGCGAGATAAGAGCTTTAGACAGGGACAGACTGAACGGAGCTGAGGTTGATGAAGAGAAGTACGCAAGGATTGTACAAAACAGGGATAATACCAGGGAAGAGGCGGATAGTATAAGGCAGAGGTGGATGAAAGAAAAAGAGGCAGCCCAAAAGGTACTCTCAATTAGAGAAAAGTTGCAGGGGATTGAGGGTAATGATGCCGAAAAGAAAGCTGTTCTTAAGGCAGAACTTGAAATGGCAGAAAGGGATCTGTCTTCGATCCAGGGAAATGGGCCTCTGATTCGAATAGAGGTTGATCCGGAGGTGGTGGCGCAGGTTGTTTCAGACTGGACGGGTGTACCTTTGGGGAAGATGCTTAAAGATGAGGCGGATACGATAATCCATCTGGAAGAGAGGCTAAAGGAGAGGATTAAAGGCCAGGATAAGGCCATGAATGCCCTGGCAGAGGTTATAAGGGCGGCAAAATCAGGGCTTAAAAATCCTAATCAGCCTATGGGGGTGTTTCTATTTGTGGGACCGAGTGGTACGGGTAAAACGGAATGCGGTCTTGCATTGGCAGATTTGCTGTTTGGAAGTGAAAAAAATGCAATAACGATAAACATGAGTGAATTTCAGGAAGGGCATACGGTGAGTCGTCTGATTGGTTCTCCGCCGGGATATGTTGGGTATGGTGAGGGAGGAATGCTTACAGAGGCAGTAAGGCAGCGTCCTTATTCTGTGGTGCTTCTTGATGAATTTGAAAAGGCGCATATGGATGTAATGAATCTTTTCTACCAGATATTCGACAAAGGAATAGCAAACGATGGAGAGGGAAAGGAGATCAATTTCCGCAACACGATTATCATACTTACAAGCAACCTTGGATCGGATATAATTCAGGAGATGACATCTGGGGAAGAGATGCCACCGGAAGATGTGATCATGAGTGCGATAAGGCCAGTGCTTTCATCTCACTTCAAGCCTGCATTGCTTGCCCGTATGACCGTTATACCGTTCAAGAGTCTTAATAGAGATGCCATGAAACTTATAGTGGAACTTAAACTCAAAAAGATCCAAAAGACCTTACTTGAGAATAACAGGATGGTAATGACATATGGGCCTGCTGTGGTTGATGCCATAACTGCGCGTTGTACGGAAGTGGAGACAGGTGCACGCAATATTGATTATATTCTTAACGGGAATGTTTTGCCCCGGCTGTCGCAGACGATCCTTAGCCATATGAGTGAGGGAGGTATGCCTTCATCAGTGCACCTTGATGTGGGGGATGATGGCTCCTTCACGTTTAGTTTTAATTGATACAAAGGAAGTTGAAAAAAGTGTAAGAAGAAAGTTAAGGGATAGAATGTAATTGGCACGATATTTTTTTATAGCAGTTATGGTTATGTTTGCAGCAGGTGGATGCAGCAGCAAGGAAGGCATTTTAAAAAGGAATTACAAAAGTGGACCGATTGTCCAGGTAGAGCCTGCCATATTGCTAAGTGATGAGGTGCCTTGGCAAACAGTAAACGAATATACGAAGAGAAAGGTTTACTTCAATGATCGTCTTACAATGGAGATTCTAGAAATGGAAAAATCCGAGGCATCCAAGGATATATCGTATAAACACAGACCTGAGGATATAATAGGGTATGTTATGGAAGGAAGCTTTATTGTAACCATTGAAAAGCAGACGAAGCAGGTAAACCAGGGGGGTGTATATATCATACCCTCCAATGTGCCCCACAGCATCATTGCATCCACATCAAAGGCGAGGGTGATGAATGTTTATACCCCTACAAGGGAGGATTTACGTCCCAGGCCTCCTGAGGTACCGAGATTTAACGAAAATGAAATAAAAAGCTTTGTATATAAATGGTTCGCTCTTCTTGATGAAAAGGCACCGGCATATTCACTGCGGGAACTTATTTCAGCACAAGACTTATATATGGAACTTTCAGGCGTTAAGATAGCATCGCCAGATGCCTTTGAAGATTGGTATAAAATGCAGCTAAAGGCTCTGGATTGCCGTAAAAGCGAACTTGATACAATCAGCGTTGCCTTCAAAGGGAAAAAACAGTACAAAGCGGACATCTCTCTTGTTGTAAGTGAGAGAGACTCTAATGGAATGATTGTAAAGAAAAAATTTAAGGAAAGCTGGACAATGATAGATACAGGGGAACCTTTGCCGAAGATATTAAAGAGGATCGTTCAAGAGATGAAATAAGAAAATATTTAATGGAGAAGAAACATGCAGTACCTTACAGCTAAAAAATTTTCATTTCACTCAAATGGTCTGCCCGAAGACACTTTTGGTGTTATCCATTTCAAGGGTTCTGAAGGGATATCAAGACTTTATGAATTTGAGATAATGCTTGTGTCAAACAATCTGGAAATTGATTTTGAAGCGGTAATGCAGAATCGGGCAAAACTCATATTTCACAGACCGGAAGGCAATGATGCAGTGTACAATGGTATTATTGCACACTTTGAACAACTGCATGAGGTAAATGGTTATGCATTTTACAAGGCGCACCTTGTGCCCAAACTCTGGTGGCTTTCAGTTACGAGGCACAATCAGATCATACTTGACAAATCTGTGCCGGATTTCATCGAGGATGTTCTTACAGACGGCGGACTTGTGGAGGAGGATTTTGAATTTCGTCTTATGGGAACTTATGAACCTGTTGAATATGTCTGTCAATACAATGAGAGCCATCTGAATTTTATATCCCGCTGGCTGGAGCGCGAAGGTATTTATTATTTTTTCGAGCAGACAGGAAACAGCGAAAAGGTGATATTTACCGATTCCATGATAGCCCATACCGACCTTCCCCAGGAAAAGAAGCTGACATACTCTCCGCCTTCAGGTCTTGATAGTTTTCATATGGCGGAAGTGATAAAATCCTTTCATTGCCGTCAGAGCCTTTTACCTTCGAAAATATTTATGAAAGATTACAATTACAGAAAACCTTCACTTGACATAACCGGAGATGCCGATGTAGACGGAAACGGTCGTGGGACTGTCTATTATTACCATGGGCATATAAGAAGTAGCGAAGAAGGGAAAAGGCTGGCAAAGATACGTGCCGAAAGCCTTTTATGCCGCAAGGAAGAGTACAGGGGTGAGGGATCCGTGCCTTTTATGCTGCCCGGGTTTACATTTTTTTTGAGCAACCACTTCAGAAAGAGTTTTAATAAAAAATATCTTATTACGGATATCATTCATGAAGGGGATCAAACGGGATATCTCGTATCAGGGATCAGCACAGGCTCTAATGGCATGGAAAAGCAAATATATTATAAGAACTCATTTACTGCCATACCTGCCAATGTGCAGTTTAGACCTGAAGTAAAAGCTGAACAACCCAGAATATCTGGCACTATAGTAGGTAAAATCGACGCAGCGGGAAGCGGCAAATATGCGGAACTGGACGAATATGGGCGTTACAAGATTATCCTTCCATTTGACCTGTCTGGAAGGGGCAGTGGAAAGGCTTCCGCCTGGATCAGGATGGCCCAGCCCTATGCAGGCAGCGATCATGGGATGCATTTCCCCCTCCACAAAGGAACGGAGGTGCTGATCACCTTTATAGACGGTGATCCGGACAGGCCCATAATTGCATCAGCAGTACCTAATCCTGACACACCAAGCCCTGTAAATGCAAATAATCAGACTATGTCTGTTATACAAACCGCAGGACAAAACAAGATTGCTATAGAGGATAAGGAAGGAAGCGAACGGATATTGCTCCATTCACCGAAACAGGGGAGTTATGTGCGAATAGGCGCCCCGAATGATCCACCGCCTTCTTCGGAGGGGGAGGGAAAAACGGATCTTAACGATAAAGAACACTCTCCGGAGTCGGAGGGAGAAGGCAATGAAGGTCACAAGGGGTATATTCCGGACTTGAAGGGCAAAACCCTTGAACGAGATAAGGAACGTTGGGGGATTCACTTGTTTACTAACGATCTACTGGACATAGAGGCCGCTGCAAAGAATGAAGCTATCTTCGGGGAATGCGCCGAATTGGTGGCCGGAGAAAAATTGGATGTCTGTGCCATAGCAAAACAGGAATTCTCCGCAACAATATTGAGCTATAGTGCAGTTGATAAAGAACTTCGTGAAACCAAAACAGAGCTCACTAACTTGGAAAACGAGGTCAAGGGTATTACAAATCAAGTTACCGAAACAGTAAATAGTGTCGCTGAAATCAAAAATAGTGTAACTCAAACCAAGACGGAGTTTTCTAACCTTGATACAAAGCTCAAGAACCTCCAAACCGAGGTGACAAATCAACTAAATACTATAATAGAAGCAAAGATGAGTGCCTATGCCACGAAAGAACAGCTGACTGCAGTTAAGCAAGAGGCAATTGCAGAGGCAACCAAAGCCGTAGGTAATCAGACCCGTGCTATTGGCGAAAATGTGATTGCAGCAGCTAGCGACGTTAGGGCGCTAGCTGAAAGAATGCTAACTGGGGCATCAGATATAAAAGCTCTAGCAGAAGAACTTGAGGCCGTCGGTTCCGAGACCCGTACCGTTGGCGAGACAGTTACGATGGCCGGACTTGTCGGTATTCTATGAGAAGTGAATGAAAATATACAAAAAAAACCATCATTCCCTTTTTATCAAGCCTTTTGGTATTGGAGATAAACTTTACCTAACCCTTAGTGTTTTTATCTATTTCGACCTTACCAATCCTGACGAACCTTTAACAGAACAGGAATTGTGGAAGACTATCCCAGAACAGTTGAAACCCATGCCTGTCCTTGATGTGGGTATGGCAAAACCTCGTGGTGAGGTCTTGATAAATGGTTCCTGTTTTGCGCCTAAGGGTTCGACACGGCAGGCTTCCATGGTTTCTGTAAGGGTAGGTGAAATGAAAAAGGAACTTGCCGTATTTGGAGACCGTTATTGGAAAAAGACAATTGTAGGGGTTGCATCTGTTACTGAACCTGTGCCCTTTTCTGAGATGCCTATTACATGGAAGAATGCGTTCGGCGGCAAGGAATTTGCGGACAATCCCACAGGCAAGGGCATTGATCCTGTGGTAACGATAAACGGAGATTCTCTTGTTCCCCTTCCCAATATCGAATATCCCCACAAGCTCATTGGCTCGCCGTCTGACAGACCAGCGCCCGCAGGTTTTGGCCCTTTAGATATGATGGTACCCACAAGACAGAAAAAAGTAGGCACCTATGACGATAAATGGCTAAAGGAACGGTGGCCCTATTTTCCTGAAGATATGGACTATGAATTCTTTAACTGTGCCCCTGAAGACCAGTTCTTGGAAGGTTTTTTTACAGGTAATGAAGAGATAGAGATAATGAATATGCATCCTGATCTACAGCTTATATCCTCTCATATGCCCAGGCTTCGTATCCGTTGTTTTGTAACGAAAAAAGAACTTTCCAAATCCAAGGAAGAGATCTTCCAAGATGTTCCGATGCACATTGATACATTGTGGCTTTTTCCTTCAATCCTGCGAGGTGTTGCAATATACCGGGGTACCACAGAAATATTCGATGAGGAATACGAAGATGTGTCAAGAATATTGATTGCAACCGAGAAGGCTGCCGATAAACCTGGAACGCTGGAATACTATCTTGAACAGCAGAAAAAGGCAATGGACCTTACCGTTCCCATAAATATGGAACCCTTGCACAAGGCATCAAAAAAGATTGGCGATATGATGAAACGGATCAAAAAGATACCGAAAGATATTGAAGATGCCATAAAAATGGCTACAGGAAAGGCTCCGGTTATGCCCCGTTCACCCGCCGAAACTGCTGCCACAGGGAAAAAGGTCATTGCTGACAGCCTGGCTATTCTTGACAAACTTGAGGAGCAATCAAGAGGATTCCAAAAACAGTATGGACATCTAATGAAGATAGACCTTTCCATGTTCCAAAGGATGAGAGGCAATCTACTTAAGCAGGCTGCACATATTGATGAGAGTCTTGCCAAACTTGAAACGGCAGCAGCCACTGCAAAGAAGGAGGTTGAAGCAGCCATTAAGTCCGGCGCCAACAAAATAAGAGATGCATTCCCTGCCCATATCCTTGAAAAGGCCGGGTTCAATCCCGAAGCCTTGTTAGAGTTTAAAAAAACAGTGAATCCATGGCACGACAGGGGATTCCCATTTGTGGTTCAATGCAGGCGAAACCTTGAGGCAGACCATGATACAATCGATAAGCTCCATAAACTTGGTATAGAGCAGAGAGGAATCAAAAGGGCATGGCTCGGCATCAATTATGAAGAGTTGAAGGAAGAGAAAAACCTCTGGGGTATTGTCCCTAAAGATGGTGAGGCAAAAGACATTGTTATACCGGCAGGTCTTGTAATGCCAAGGTTTAATGGAGCAGTTTTAAACAGGATTCTTGTCCTGCCCAAGGGCTGGGAAAAAGGAGAACCTATTGTAGAGATGCATCTTGTGGAAAATTCCGACAAGACGCCACTATTTTACCTCTGCGAAGATGGTGCACCTGTGGTTGCTGTGGCAGATGAACTTCAGGCCCTATTTCTTGAACAGGAGATAGGAGATGCCTGTTCTATCCTTGTTTTGGCAAGGCCTGATGAAAAACCACCCAAAGAGGCAGAAGAGCAGATAAAGGCATCAGGTATATTTATTGTTGTGCTGCCTGAAGAATCATCCATTGTTAGAGACGAATATATATCGTGGAAAAAGGCATACCCAGATGCTATTCTTCCATATCTGCCCAAAGGCAGAACCTTATTTGAAGCCCATAAATCCGGTGTTGATATCCGCAAGTGGATTATGGATATGATGCCTGATGATTTTGTAAGAAGACACAAGATAGCCCCTGAAATACCAGAGGCGGGCAAACCGCCCACAAAGGAAGGGCTTACAGTTCCGATACCGGATATAGATATCAAAGGGATTATCGAGAGATCGGCCAGAGAGATAAGAACTTATCTTGAGGGCAAGACCTCAAATATCGCTGTGGAAGCTCAGAATATGAAAGAGACCCTAATGGCAAATGTGAGAGATGCCATAAAAAAGGCAGGACTGAATCCCGATGAGGTGTTGAAAATGCCTGATGCAACCAAACCAGTTTCATTTACTGAGGCGGGAGACATGATGGTTGCCAAGCTTAGGGAATATAAGGACTTTCTGAGCCAAAAAAGACAACTTACCCCTGAACTTGAAGGCCAGATAGATAATTGGACTTCGAATATAAAAAAGATGTCACAGGAGGGTCAGGCCAAGTTTGATAGGGGAATGGCAAAGCTGGAAGAAGCAAAAAAGACAATAGCTTCAAAGATGGAGGAGGTAAAAGCCCAGAAGATGCCCGAAGGGGCAAGGGCCAAATTTTTAAAATATGGCATAGACCCGGACCGCATGGTAAAGAGGACGAGGGAAGAAGTAATAGACATGTATAGCAGGGGTGAGACCCTTAAGTTCTCAATACTGTCCGGTGTTGATCTTTCTGGGCTTG
>Ga0207433_10016653_pt1 | contig 10293 bp, 6 predicted proteins | sample YelNatPaOPGAMG01_FD_187559 | JGI IMG/M metagenome (GOLD analysis project Ga0207433, IMG submission 187559) | Hot spring thermophilic microbial communities from Obsidian Pool, Yellowstone National Park, USA - OP-RAMG-01 (SPAdes) (version 3) | ecosystem: Environmental > Aquatic > Thermal springs >... | reverse complement strand
ATGCATATCAGGAGGCTTAATGCCTCAATGAATGCATTTATGCTCACAGGCAGTTACCAGCTTCCAGGTCCAACATTAACTGGAAGTGTTCCAAGGGATATTATATTTGTACCGGAGGTGGTAGGTGTAAAGATTGCACTTTCGGACCATAGATCTTCCTATCCATCCTTTGAAACACTAAAGAACCTTGCATCGGAGGTAAGGGTTTCTTCAATGCTTGCAAATAAGAAAACAATAATAACTGTCCATATGGGAGACGGAAAACAAATGTTCTCTCCAATCTATGAGGTAATTGAAAAAACTGAAATTCCTTTATGGCACTTCATTCCAACACATGTAGACAGGAATGAGGATCTTTTAAAATCCTCTGTTGAATACGCAAAAATGGGGGGTTTGATTGATCTTACTGCCCATCCTGGGAAGACATTGAGATCAATTGAATATCTTCTTTCCAGAGGTGTACCAATTGAAAGTATTACGGTGAGCACTGATGGAAATGGATCCATGCCCATCTTTGATAAAAATGGTATTCTCAAGAAAATGGATGTATCACCCGTTGATACACTTCTAGGGATATTCAGGGAATCTCTCAATACAAAGCTATGGCCTGAAATAATAAAGACAATCACTGAGAACCCTGCTGAAAGGCTTGGCCTGAGGAAGGGAAGGATAGAGGAGGGTATGGATGCTGACCTCCTTGTTTTTGATAATTCATGGAACCTGAGATATTCAATCTCCAGAGGGAGGGTATTTACATTATGAGGCCCTATGTGATAATAAACTTTGCAATGAGCATAGATGGAAGGATAGCACTCTCAACTGGGGAACAGACAAGGCTATCAAACGAAGAGGACATGAGGAGGGTTCACTACCTTAGGAATTCTGTGGATGCAATAATGGTGGGCATAGGCACGGTGCTCAGTGATGATCCCTCCCTTGTTGTAAAGGAAATATATGTAAAAAACCCTGGAAGGCCTGCAAGAATCGTCCTTGATTCTAAGCTGAGGATACCTTCAAATGCAAAGGTTCTTGATGGTAGGGCAAGAACAATAATATATACACTTTCTAATGAGGATAGAAAAATAAATGCGGAGATAAGGAGGATGAAGGGTAATGATCTGATTTTAAAGGATGTACTGGAGGATCTATATTCAATAGGTATAAGAAGGCTTATGGTGGAGGGAGGATCCAGGGTAATTGGATCATTTCTCAAGGATAAAATGTTTGATGAGATGTACATATTTATTTCTCCCCACTTCATAGGACCAGAGGCCCCACCCGCAGCATATATGAAAACTGCATCAAGGATTGAGGAAATGATAAAAGTTAGTATGGAATGCAGAATGCTGGGGGACGGCGTTTTACTGAGGATAATACCATGATAGATTTCATATTCAATGAACCAGCGGCATATATAGGTGAGCTGAATGCTATTGTTATTTCTGACCTGCACATTGGAATTGAGAGGGAATATGAAAAAAATGGTGTAATCATAGGCAAGCAAAATATGCTAGAAGATCTTGAAAGTATTATAAAGCAAAACAATGCAGATAAGTTGATTATAATAGGAGATGTTAAGCATGCAATAAACCCTTCAGAGAAGGAAAAGATGGAGATAATCAAATTTTTCTCAAGGATTTCAAGGTATGTAAAGGTGATAATTATAAAGGGGAACCATGATGGAGGCATTGAAAAATTTCTTGATCTTGAGATTCATGGGCCAAGAGGTATAAGGCTAGGAGATTTCTATTTTAACCATGGTCATACCTGGCCAGATAGTTCCCTTGATTCCTCAAAATACCTGCTAATGGGACATCTTCATCCTGAGGTGGGCGTGATAATCCCTGGAAGCCACAGGAAATTCCACAGGTGCTGGCTCATTGGAAGGCCTAACAGGAAGATGCAGGAATATTACAAGTTCAACGGGAAGATAGTGATTTTCCCTGCCTTTAATCCCCTTGTAGGGATGTCAATAAAGGAATATGCCCCAGGGCCACTTTTCAAGAACTCATTAATCTCAATGGAAAAAATGGATGTGTATCTTCTTGATTCAAGGCATCTTGGAAGTTTATCCTCTCTTAAAAAGGAAAAAATTATTAATAAACTTAAAGATATTGAATAATTGGAGGTAATGGGAGTGCCAGACCCTAAAATAAGCCCTTACAAGCTCTCAAGGGACGTTGAGGAAAAGGCGAAGGAGGCAAAGAAGAGAAAGGTGGAGTTGGATTCCCATTTACCAAGGTACAAAAAGATTGTTGAGAATTTTGCTGATTCCATACCCAAGGAGGCTATGGATGAAATATCCACTGCAGAGAAATTATACTCAGAAAAGGATTATTATGAATCATGGAACCATTTTTTGAAGGCAAAAAATGCCATAGATCCATTGATTAATAATATTATTGAGAAAAAAATAAAATTCCTCAAGGGATTGATTGAATATCCTTTCATAGAAAAGAAGGAAATAGAGGAATTATTATCAAAGGCTCCAAAGGATCCTGAGGAGTTCATAAAGTTTTATTCAGAGACCCTTGAACTAATAAGGATTAAGATAAAGGAGGGAATAAATTCTATCAAGCCAGATGAATTAAACTCAGAGATATTCAAGAGGTATGGAAGGGAGATAACAGGCATTATTACAATGGACCCACAATCCCTGAAAACACTCCTTGAAGATATATCAAAGATGGTTAAGAACTATTTCACAGAAAAAATTAATAGTCTCATGGAGAAACTTGATTATCTTAGGGATTCATATACTAGGATAAAGATATCAACATCCCAGTTCACATCAATAAATGAGGAAGTTCTTTCAATGATAAAGGAAGAGAAATACGAGGAGGCGATTCAAAAGCTTGAGAAGTTCATAGAGGATTCAGAGGATACATTAAACAATGTTTTAAAGAGGCTAATTGCAAATACTGAGAAATCCATTGAAGAGGTGAGGATGCTCAAGGCCGATGTTGAAATTCTCTCAAAGAACCTTAATCTTGCAAGGGATCTTCTTTCCAGGGGTGAATACAGGAAGGTAATAGATTTGATAAGGGATATTAACAGTGACATAGAGAGGTTAAAGGTAAATATCCTTGAAAACAAGATAAACGAGGTGAAGGAAAGGATACAAAAAGCTAAGGAGGAGAATTTTGACATAACAGAGGTGACAAAGGTATTTGAAAGGACCAGGTCACTTATAACAAAAAGGCAGCTTCAGGAGGCACTTGCCTCCCTGGATGAAATAATTGCAAGGATAGATGGCCTTTCAAGTGCCAGGGATAATTTAATTAAGCAGCTTGATGAGCTAGAAAAGAACATTTCAATGCTAATGACAATAGGTTTATCTGTGGATAAGGAGGCAATAAAAAAGATTAGGGATCTTGCAAAAATCAATCCATACTCTGCAAAAAATGATCTTGATGGTTATCTTTCATCACTTACAAAATCATTTGAAGAGAGGAGGGGAAAGGTAATTTCCACACTTGAAAGGATGTTAACATCCATGGAGAATATGGGAATAAGCGGTACCTGGAGAAGGGAACTCCAGGCAATAGGGGAAAAGGGTATGCTTGACTTTGTCAGGGGTGTAGGGGAGATCCTTGAGGGCATAAAGGATTCACTGAAATCCTATTTTGATGTAAATTTTGCGGATAATGCAGAGATAAGGAACCTACTTAATGAATTCCTGGGATCATTAGAAAAGTATGATCTTGACTCTGCATCAAGGTATATGGAGGCAATGAGTGTTATGGTATCAGATCAAAGGCAGACAATAATTAATGTTAGGATAGGAGATATAAAGGATCTAGCAAGGCTAGTATCTGGCTTCAGGATTGACCTTTCATTCCTGGCGAGCGAATTGGAAAGGCTTGCAAACAGTCAGATTGATTTTGAGGAAAAGCAAGACATAATAAATAGGGTATATGATTCTGTTCAGAAGGGGTTTGATGATGCAATAAAAATTTACTTAAATTTCACAGATTCTGTCATAAAATTGATGCATGATAATAAATTAAAGGTACAGGAAGATATATTGAAGATGAGGCAGGGCATAGACCTGCCACAGAAATGGATAGACAGGTTCAAGAATTCTGGTTATATTGATTCTCTTGCAACAAACACATTCTCAAGGACTGCAACTATTCTTGCCGAGATTGATCTTATAGAGAAAAAATTCGGTAAAAGGATAGAGGGTATATCTAATGAAATAAACTTTTTAAGAAAGGACCTTGAGGATCTGAAATATGAAGAGGTAAGGGAAGAGTTCAACAAGATTGTTGAAAACATGGAGACTGAGATAATAAAGAATGGCTTCAGGGAACTGAGGGGGATGATAGGCTATCTTGAGGATATTAAAAGGGAGACTGGCCTTTACAAGGATGTTTTACCAAAGCCAGATCTAACAACACTCCAGGAAATTAATCTTTCAAAGTTATACCAGACTGCTGAAAATACACTTGATGATTTCAGGCACAGGATAATTGTTGAGGTTTCAAACCTTGGTGCAAAAAAGATCGTATTTGAGATATTCAGGGAAAGTTTTAATGATATAATAAAAAATTATGTGGAGAGGAAATATATCGATGCATGGAAGGAGATAGAGGATTTAAAAAATAGGGTATCAGTTATTGAGGGGCAGTATGAGGAGGCAAAAAAGATAATAGAGACGCTGGAGGGGAATCTATTAATATTTGAAAACCTAGGATTCAAATTTGAAAAGAGCAGGGAGATAATAGATAACCTTAAAAAAACACTTGAAAGGCTAGATTTCAAGGAGTTCATGGAGACATACAGGATGAGGTACCTGGAGGTAAGAAATGAGATTTATTCAGTTCTTAACAATTATTTGAACAGTGTTGAAGAGAAGCTGAACAGTCTCAGGGGAAAGAGGAATGTTCTTGTGGCTGAGGGCCTAATAACAAGTGCCAAGAGGGCAATAAAACTGGATAAATTTGATGAGACAGTTAAATATCTCTTTGATGCCCTTGAGGATCTCCAGGCCGATGATATTGTTAAGAGCATATCCTCATCACTTCTTGACAGGGTAAAGAATATGGTGGCAATCTTCGGTACAATAAGGCCAAAGGATCTTGTTGATGGTCTTGCAAGGGCAAACATGCATCTAAGTCAAGGTAAGTATTCAAACGCTGTTTTTGAGCTTAATTCACTTATCATAAAATATGAGGGCCTGAGCAAAAGGATAGAAAGTTTGAAAATTATGATAGAATATGTTAAGGATAAGATAAATGCGTCTGTTTCACTAGGATTGAACGTTCAGGAATTCCTTAAAAACTACCAGGCTGCAAGGGTTCATTTCCAGGGTGGCAATGTTGAAAAATCCTTTGAGGCCCTTGAATCCCTGAACTCCAGGCTAAATATAGCAATAGAGGATGCCGTAAGGAGGGAGATGGATGCCCTTTTCTACATAGTTATGGTATCTTCATATCTATCAATAGACCTCACCGTACATTATGATAAAATGAAGGATAAATGGAGAGAAATAATATCCATTCTGCTTCAGGGTAACAAGGAATCAATATCAAGGGCCATAAATGAATACAGGGATAATGTTGATTATATTAAATCAAGGTTACCTGATATTGAAAAGGCATTGAGGGAAAAGCTGGAAAACCTGAAGAGGATCGCATTCAATTCTGGCCTTACAGGCTTTAATGAGCATAATATGCTCCTTGACCTTTGGATGAACAAACAGTACATAATGCTCTATGATATGCTTCCCATGACAGAATCCAAGGTACTGAGGAATTATGTACAGTCATTCTCATCATTCCTTGAAGATATTTCCAAGGAGATTGCAAAGAATTCACATTTCTGCCAAAATATTTATTCTTCTTTGGAAAGGACCCTGAAAATTTACTCAGGTGCTGGTGATATTGACCCCCTGCTATCTGTGGATAATATAAAATCATTCTCAAATGAGATATATAGCGAGGCATTAAATAATCTAAGGGCAAATATGCCTGAGCTGAAGGAGGGTGATGATCTATTCGTATCCTATTACATGATGAAACACTCCATAATAATGAATGAATATCATAATATAATAAATTCATACTTTGAGGAGAAAAAGAATGCTATCCTTGAAGTGGCAAGATCCAATGGAATAGAAATAAGTGTTCCTGAAAATATGCCCTCAGGCATTGATGATCTTTTAAATTATCTTGCATCAATGCAAAAGGATCTTGATGAAAAGCTGAAGAGCCTTATACATGCGTCACAGATCGAATTAAAACTCGAATCCGATGGAAAAAAGGTGCATGGGGATATCAATATCGAATACAAGGGAATGGAGGATGTGAAAAGTTTGACATTGCATCTTGATGGTAGCATTGAGGGAACTACCATAGAATTCGGTCCCATAAAAAGGGGTGAGAGGAAGTCAAGGAACATTGTATCAATGGCAACAGATTCATCGAGGCTGAGGATAATTGCGGAGTACGATGGTGAAAGAAAGGAAAGGGATATTGATGCATATTTCCTTATAGAAAGGGGTTTCAGGGCCTTGAAGGCATCTGGTAATGAGAAATGCCAGCTTTGCAGGGGCAGGATTTTCAAGGACCTTGACATGGTGATTTGCGAGAAATGTGGTGCTACATACCATTACCAGTGTGCAAAGAGGGCAGGTAAATGTACAGCATGCGGAAATAAGTTTGATTTTACAGAGAAGAGGGAGCTGGAGGTAAAGCTCTCCCTATGATCTCCCTTATTTCAAGGCAGGGCCTGGGAAGGCTGGCAGTTTATAATGGATTCAATTTACCTAACATACTTTTTCTTGATGAGGATAATATAGAGGGGGGTATAATTGAAAAGACTGATGGGGTTTTGGATATACTTGGAAATAAAATAGAGCTACCTGGTATAGAGGATATTTCGAAATCTCAGCTCGAAGATAAATATTTTGTCTATGGTGATATAGTTGTTCTTCCAGGGCTCTTTACTCTTCTTAAAAGGCCTGAAAGGTTGATTGAAAAAATAATTAATGTTAGGCTTGAGGTGGGCCTGAAAAGGATAATTTATGCACCATTCATTGCTGAGAAATACCTTGTGCCAGTTCTACACTACCTTGGCATAGACCTCCTTGATTCACATAGGGTAAGGCTTAATTCAGAGAATGTTGAAGATCTCTGGGAGATGGAAAAAATAACTAGAAGATACATGGAAAAGGGTGATTTAAGGGTCCTTGTTGAAAGCATTCCAGATCCACTATCAAAAACACTCCTAAGGCTCTCAGACATGTATTATTATAGTTTATTTGAGAAATTTTTTCCAGTATCTGGAAGATATCTTAATTCATCACACTTTGAAAGTCTGTTCAGGCCTGATATAAGAAGATGGAGGGAAAGGATCATAGAGAGGTACAGGAGACCAGGAAATGAGAGGTATCTTTTGCTTTTGCCATGCTCCGCTACAAAGCCCTATTCAAGATCACCTTCACACAGATATTTTAGATCGATCGTTGATAAATCTGGCAAGCATTTGCATGAGGTGATTGTTACATCACCCCTGGGCCTTGTGCCAAGGGAGCTTGAGTTTACATACCCTGCAGCACATTATGATATACCTGTTACAGGAAGATGGTATGGGGAAGAGAGGGAATTCACAATGGAGATGCTGAAGAAATTTCTTGATATAAATAAATATGAGAGAATTATTGCATTCCTTCCAGAGGATCTCAATTTCCTTGATGAAGTTCTCGAGAAATGGAATGCAATAAAAATATTCGGCAATCTCAGGGATGAGAATAACAAAAATGTGCTTTTGGATGCCCTAAATACCCTGGAAAACTCAAATGAAAATATTGTTGAAAAATTGAACAGCATAGCAAGGTTCCAGTTTGGTGTAAACTTTCCATTAAATGATAAAAAAATTAGGAAAAGGTACGATGAGATAATAGCCTATGAAAATGACATATACATCCACTTTTCTCCAATGCATGGAAAGATATTGCTTGGAAGGGGTGGTGCAGAGTTCATTGCATCAAGGGGTATATACACAGTGGAAATAGACAACTTCACGCCAAAGGGTAGTGTATTTGTTTCTGGAATAATCAAATCTACTGAGGATATAAGGGAGGGGGATGAGGTGGTGATCTTGAGGGGTGGTGATGTGATAGGTACAGGTACCGCCACCATGTCACATGATGATATGGAAAGCCAGGAGCACGGCGAGGCTGTAAAGGTAAGAAAAATATTCAATTCTTCATGAATATCTGAACATCCATTACGTTTGTGCCAGTGGGTCCGGTGATAATCAATGTTCCCATTTTTTTAAAGAATGTATATGAATCGTTGTTTTCAAGGTATTCCATTATGTTTATTCCCTCAGATCTCTTCCTTGTGGAATAATCGGCCACAGCACCGGCCGCATCCGTTGGTCCATCTATGCCATCTGTTCCAAAGGAGGTGATAACATCATTCTCCCCTATTCTGTTCAAGGATGATAAAACAAGTTCCTGGTTCCTCCCACCCTTTCCCTTTCCCCTTACTGTTACCACTGTCTCACCACCAGATATTAAAACACTCTTTTCTGGTAGTTTTTCAAACTTGTCAAAGAGCATGCTTGAAGCCACCCTTGCCTCGCCCGAGACTATTGTCCCGAGGTTTTTTACATTATAGCCGAGGGCTAATGCTTTATTTTCTACAGCTTTCAAAGAATCTGAATTTTTGCATATTATTATGTTATCCACCCTTTCCACAGGGAATTCATCATATTTTATAGTTTCAAAAAGGCCATGCTTATCTGGGTTTTTTAATATATCCATTATATCATTATCCCTTATGGAATATTTTTCCATCACATCAATTGCATCCATAAAGGTGGTTTCATCGGGAGAGGTGAGACCGGAGCCTATTGTGGAAAGGTCATCTCCCATAACATCGGAAACTATGAGTGATATTATTCTTGCATTCGTATATCTTATTACCCTGCCCCCCTTTAAATAGGAGAGGTGCTTCCTTACCTTGTTCAATTCGTATATGTTTGCCCCAGACTTCATTAGCCTCTCAGTAATCTCCCTTATTTTTTCCAATGGAACCACATAGTCACCAACAAGTGAAGAGGCACCACCCGATATTAAAAATATTACGAGGTCATTCATCTTTGCCTCTTTAAGCATGTTGAGTATTCTCCTTGCAGCCTCGTAGCTGTTCTCATCGGGATATGGATGTCCGGCCACTATTCCATATGGAGAATATTCTTTTGAGACAACAAACTTTTTAGCGTCCACATCCTCGAATGCCATCATCATTCTTTTGGATGCCTTGCCAACTCCTATTATGTAAATCCTGCCATATTGCCCCTTTAAAATATTGTTCCTTATTTCCATTAATTTTGGCAATGGATCTGCGGCCCTGATCGCCTCCTGTATAAGTTCTAGAATTACCTTATTTTTTTCAAGGATATTAATCTCATTCATGGAATCACTTTAAGCTCGAAGGAACTGTAGATCCTTTTCACCCTTTCACCATAATTTTCCATAAATTTGTTTATTACATTCTCGCCTGTGCAGTGCCCTAGATAAAGCTCAGTATCAGCAAGGTTCTGAATGGTGAAATTAATCCTTTCCTCCTTCGCATTCAAAAGGTGCAGGCCACCTATGATGTGGCTTACCCTTTTTCCAAAAATTTTTTCACCGTGTTTTTTTATGTTCACTATACCTGCATGTGAACAGCCAGATACAAGGAATATGGATTCTCCAAGGTCAATATAAAGAGAGGTGTCGTCCATCATTGGATCCCTTATTATCTTTCCATCTTGAATAGTATACATGTTTTCAACAATCTCGAATTTATTTTCCCTCGGCACCTCTCCTGAGGTCCATACAGATGGGAATATTTCCAATGGTTCCCTGATGAATACAAAATTATTCCTCTTTTCAAGATCTAATATATGATCTTTAGGTATTCCTATGTAAAGATATGGAATGTAGAAATTTTCTCTGAATATTGTCGGGTGTGCAAAAACAGGAACATTTATCTCATTTAGAATATCCCTTAATCCTCCACCATGGTCATAATGCCCGTGCGATATAACAATGGCATCAATCTTTTTTAGGTCAATGTTCATTAGGGATGAATTATACTTTATTACCTGATATGATGAGCAGGTATCGAAAAGTATCCTTCTTTCAAAATCCTCATACTTAATCTCTATAAAATACGAGACACCGTGCTGTGCGAGTGCAAGTGACCTGAAGGGTGCTAGGTCATCACAGAGTACCCTTACGTTTAATTCTTTTATCATAAAAAAATAAATTAAAGGATTTTATTTAAAACTTTT
>Ga0207433_10016648_pt1 | contig 10294 bp, 4 predicted proteins | sample YelNatPaOPGAMG01_FD_187559 | JGI IMG/M metagenome (GOLD analysis project Ga0207433, IMG submission 187559) | Hot spring thermophilic microbial communities from Obsidian Pool, Yellowstone National Park, USA - OP-RAMG-01 (SPAdes) (version 3) | ecosystem: Environmental > Aquatic > Thermal springs >... | reverse complement strand
AAAACTCATTTGAAAGGTTACTGCTGTTTAGCTTCTTTGCTTCTGTTGCGGATATGGCAAACGCTTGTCTATCTTTATATGCAGGTAAAGTGTAGGTACTGCACATGACGAAAGGTAGAACCGTCTCGTCTATTTCTGTTTCTGAGTTTTCTGCAGTTACTTTTACAGAAAGTTGCCTCTCCGTGCACTCAACACCTGTTTTTAACAGAGACCCAGCTTGTTTTTGTACTTCGTCTTTTTGTTTTAAGAGTTTCTCGTACTCGTCGTGGCCTAAATCGCTCTCTTCAGCATAAGCGTCTTCATAATCTAAGTGCAAATGAATTACGTTTTTAAGAAACTTGTTGTAAGGATAAAGCTCTTGCTTTTCATAGCTCCATGAAAAGTGTTTTTCGTCTTTTGGATAAACAAACCAGCTGATTAAAGGATAGACAAGGTCTTTTGAAAGAACCTTGTTCTCAAAGGAAGGCTTTTTTTCTTCCTCGTCAACTTGGTGCTTCAGCTGTACAAATTGCATTTTTCTTTCTCTCTTTCTTTCTCGCTTAGAGCTTATAAAGATTTCACCTAATAACGATAAGTACCGTTAACTAACGTTATAGGAAAAAAGAAAAAAATAAAGAAAAAAGACTATTGTTCCTTCTTCTTTACAAACTTCTTTTTGCCTTCTTCTACGACTTGTTTTAGTCTTACAAACTTGCCTTTCTTTTTGCTTTCCGAAGAGGTCTGGTCTTCCTTATGCTCTACTTCATGGACAAAGTGTTTAGGCTCTGTACGTTCCTCTTCTACCTTGTGGACAAACTTATTCTCAGAAGGCTTCTTCTTCACGAATTTCATTCTTTTCTCTGTCTCTTCTTCTATCGTGTGGAAAATCGTCTTTCTTGCTATCCAAACTATTGCCATTATCAGTAGAATTGCTATGATTATTACTAAGAGAAGCATGACAAACTGCGTACTCCATACGTAGAACGTAAAGACATAGTTGTTGTTCTCTATGTAGTCAGCATAACCTGCGATAAACGCAGTTGCAGTATGTTGTGTAACAGGATAAGGTATTAACTGTAAACTTGTCTGTGTACTTAATAAGTTTGGATTTGAAGGTGCAGTTGCCTTGAAGCTTACAGTTACGTTTGGAGCTAGGCTTACAAATGCAGTTCCAAGAAGCTTACTAGTCGTATTGTCATAAACATGAACACTTGCTTGTCTTCCATACTGCGAAGGTATGTTCGTTTCTAGGTTTACGTTAATTGTAAATTCGCTTCCTTCTCTTATAGTTCCTGCTATTCCACTCACGTTTATGCTCTGAAGTTTTATCAATGCTCCTAAAGGTATCGTAAAGTTGATCATGTTGTTTCCATAGACGTCTTGCCAAGGATGTGCTATGCTTATGTTTAGCTCTAGCTCGTCTGTCCAAGGTAAAGTTATTGTGAAGTTTCTCCAGATAACACCAGGTTGTAAAGCAACTATGCTTTCGTTCTTTGACAGCTTCTTTTCAAAGCTTAGACTTCTTATGTTTCTTGAATTTATTGCATAACTCAAGGTGGCAGGAATTACAGTTGTGTTTATTGGAATTACTGCTTCTATGTCAACTTCAATTTGGTCTTCTGGAAGCCAAGCAGTTGGAATCTTTGTGTTTACTACCTTCAGAAAAGCATAAACTCTGAAGTTTACAAACGGCTTTAGGAACTCAACGTTGCTCCACAATGCGTTGTTTCTTGTGTCAGTATCGTTCTGGTACTGCGTTATGTTTGCAAACGCTCTTATGTACAAACCTTTACTTGCGTTCAAGCTGAACCATGTAAAGTTCACAAACACGCCTGGTTGTAAGTTGTAGGTTAAGGTCTTTGAACTTAGTGTACTGTTTGTTGAAGCGTCTACAACTTTCATAAACACAGTTATGGTTTGCTTTACGTTAGTCCAGAGCGTTATCACTACTAAATGACTTACGTTTCCGTAGAAGTAGCCTTGTCCTCTATGCGTGTAGATCCGAAGGCTTTGTATCATTACTTCTGGTGCAAAGTAGCTAGAAGTCCAAGGCACTTTAAAGGTCATCCAAGTATGATTACTTAGCGTGAACTGTTTTACTCCATAAAATGTTTGTGCAGTATTCTTTGGATTTGTTGCATTTACTTCGAGCTTTATGTTTATGCCAACAGGAAGTAACATCGTAACTGTTCCAGTTCCGTTTGTTTTTGCAGAGTAAACCTTCGAGTGTGTTAAGTCTGTTATTTTTACTAAAGCACCTTCAAATGGCGCTCCATCTTGCCAATACACACTTGTCCATAAGAAGACATAGTTTGTGCCATTTACTACGATAGGCGGATAAGTGCCGTTTGTTGGGTTGTAGTAGTGCATAGTTGTTAGCGTAGACGGCACCATAGGAATGTTCAGGCTAGTAGAGTTGTAGACATAGAAGGTCGTAGAGTAGTTAAGGTAGCCGTCTTTTTTCGCAGTTATGTTGTAAAGTCCAGTACTTACATAAAATACAGCAGTTCCGTTTGCGAGAGTTTGCTTTGTAAAGCTCTTAGTGGCATTAAATACAGTTACAGTAACGCCTGAAAGTGCAGATAAGTTAAGCATGTTGTAAGCAAATACTTTTAGCGTAACGTTCTTTCCATACAAGCTCCACAGCTGTGGTGAAGGTATGTAAGTTACAGTAGCTTCGTCGTTGGATTTTACAAAGTCATAAGGTGCATAGGTTATTTTTCCATAAATTTCAACGTAAGCTACAGTATTGTTGTTCTTTTCAATTGCTACTGCTTGGCTCACGTACTTATCAATTATGTACGTCACCACAGCTGTGCCGTTTGCTCCAACGTTAGTGCTTCCAGTAAAGCTTTCGTTCATTACGTAAACTTTAGTTAATCCTTTGTTGTAAATTACTCTGAAAGATACTAAGTAGTTAACAGGTTGAGCTACGCTACTCGTAAAGATTAATGAAGCATGTCTTGCTAAGCTTGAAGTAATGCTAGTTCCATTGAGTAAAATGCTTATGGCAACGTCAGGTGGCGACTTGTAGTAGTAGTTCACTTTGAACGTCTTACAAGGTTGTAGCATACCGCCATTCGCAGGGTCGAAGAGGCGTGGGTCTGTGCTTACATAAGTATACCGCCACCCAGTTGGACTCGAGTTGTCGGCTACTTTACTTGTTAAAGTAAAGTACTTCGACATTTCATGTGTGAAGTTTCCTTCTCTGAATAAAAACGTCCTCTCTGAGTAGTTCATAGGATAAGGCATATCTATAAACTCTATTCTCGTTAGCCGTATTAGTACGTCCCAATCGTAATGTAAGCTTACGTTGTAACCAAAGTTGCCTACTGCGCTAAAGTCTTTCTTCACTATAATAGAGGCGTTCAGATTTACAACTGCCGAGTATCCGTCTGGTAATTTAATGCTTAAAGCATTAGCACCTTCTGGGAAGCTGAAGTTCACCATTGCACCTTTTGAAGTTGGCACAAACGTGTAGTTTTGTCCATTTATTACTGCTTTACCTAAAGTATTTGCAATTGTTGAAGGGTCAGAAGACGAAAAACTAGCGACAGTTCCTTCAACTCTGAAGGATTGGCCAAAAACGCCTATTGATATTGGATTTCGAACACCACCAAGAAATGTCTGAACTAAACCGCATCTTCCAGTTGTTCTTACGTCAACGGCAACGTCCACTTCTTTAAGCTGTAGCCTATTCAAAGGAATGTTCTGAGCATTTGAGACTATCTTTGCTAGGTCAAGAAGGCTTATCGTTGGTTTTGCTCCACTTGCGATTAACTGCATGTACTCATTTCTGTCGCTCCCCATGAAGATAACTTGGTAACCAGAAAGCGTTAAGCCATTTTGCTTTGCATATTGCTGAACCAGAGGATAGTAAAATGAGGTTACTTCTCCTGCCTCGCTCTGTGGTACTACAAACATAACTGCAGTATAAGTATTGCCTGTTACAGTATCAACGAAGACTGGGAAAGTTACGTAGAACAGCTTATTACTTGGTGGTGTAACCGTAGCAAAAGCTATGTCTGCAAGACCATCTACTATAAGAACCGCTCCTACAACGGAAAAAGCAGTTCCTGCAATTGTCGTTAAGCCGTACTCACTAGATAAGCTGTGAAACACGCCACCACTAACGGCAGAAAGCCTCGTTAACAGAGAAGCACCTGCGGTTTCTGCTAGATTTACTCCTATGTTCTTTGCCAATGAATTTACAACGATGCTTCCATACTTAGTTACTATATACGTTCCAATCTTCTCCAAAGCCGCTCCACCAAAGATGTTGCCTACACCCATTCCAAGCAAAGTTGCCCAGACAAGGTTTCCACTACTGTCCGTCGTTAGTGCGAGAGAAAGTACTCCAAAACTGCTACTCAATGTAAGGTTAGAGTAAGGTGAAATAGGTGCGTTGAGAGGTATTTTTACAGTTACGCCTGAAGTTACATGACTATCCCAGAGGTAGCCTTTCCAATAGAGGTTCTGACTTGCCATATAAAGAATGGTTCGATCTGCAGTTAGAGGTGGTATGTTTCCATATTTTTGAATATCCTCTTGAGTTGGAGTTATGTCCTGAGAAGTAAGGCTTACTGAGCTTACGTCTGCATAGTCTTTCTCCATAACGTTTGTTGAGACAAGGCCTCTATTCAGCATGTTTCCTAGCTTTCCGTTCAGTATGTCGTTATCCGTTATTAGTTGTCTAGGAATAGGATTGCTGTAGAGTGTCTTTACTAGGAGATTACCATTAAAGAAGTAGGCATGCCAATCTTTTGAAGGTGCAACATAAACAAGAGGTGCACTTGTGTCTGGTATAAATTTGTCTTCTGCATACATGTAACCTATCATTCTAAGTCTTGGATTTCCGCTTTGTGGGTCTTTTCCTGAAACTAAGTAAAGCGTCCTTCCTAAGAATACAAACCTTCCGTCTGGAGAAACTCCAACTGCAGTTCCTTGAGCATTGTTTACTTTGAATATAGTTCCATCTACATAAACAATAGCAGGATAGTAGTTTACGCTATTGATGGTTATTGGCGCACTAATGAACGCTAAAGTTGACGGCCTTCCGCTTGGATTCCACCAATCGTAGTATGTTTGAGGATAGCTCCATGAAATTGAGCCAGAAGAGTAGCCAAAGTCTGAGGGAGTAAAGGTCTTGTTAAAAGCAGTTACAAATGTACCAGAAGAGTAGTAGCCTATAGTTATTGTACTTCCTCTTTCAAAAGCCAATATTTGAAAACTGCTAGTATCGGCTATTATGTTACTAGTTCCTGAAAGACCAGAAAAGGTCTGTGTCCACGTACCGTTAGAAAAACGTTTGAAAAATGCAACCGAGTTTGACCAAACAGAGTAGCGCACAAAAACCGTTCCGTTAGGAGAAAGCACGTGTACTTGTGCTTGTGCACTACCAGACCAATAGTCTCCACCGAAACCTCCTAAATTATCGTAAGTTCCTGACGAGTAGTTTAATTGCCAATAGTTAAATCCAAAGGTAACTGTGGATGCACCACCATAACGCAGACTAACAAAATGATCACCTGTATAGTCCATGACTCCGAGAGTAAAATCAGCACCAGAGTATGCGATTCCCATGAATTGTTGGACGTTTACATAGTATTTTTGACCCGATGAAAGGTCAACTATAAAGTTTCTAGTGCCATTCCATGACGACTCATATCCTACATAGTCTACACAGTAAAGTCTTTTTCCATTTGGAGAAAACTTGCCTGAATAACTTAAAACTTTAGACAAACTTGGAAGAGTAAAAATTCCTTCTCCACTTACGTTTCCGATTAATTTACCTGTAAACAAATCAAAAATGTAAGCCTTTGACTTATTTGTTACCGAAAGATAGTTCTCATCGGAAGAAACGTCATTAAAGATTTTAGAGTTATTCCAGATAACTACGTAATGAGAAGTCACTTTTGCTTGTAGAGGTGTTGAAAAGTTAGAAGGAAGAGACCATAGCGGAACTAATGCTTCTGCAGTAAGCACACCACCAGTTGCGTATGTTGCGAAAAATGGAAGATACTCTGCAGAAACAAGTAATAGTGTGACAAGCAATGCTGTAATGATCTTTGTTATTTTATTCATTTTACTCTTCACCTCTCGGTTTTTTCTTTATAAACTTTCTCTCGCTCTCTTCCTCTATAGCATGAACGCTCTTTCTCCTCACGAATTTCCTTCTTCTTTCAGTTTCGTCTTCTACGGTATGTTTCATTGCTTTGTATCCGAATATTATAATTCCTATAGCAACTATGACTGCAACTGCGCCTACAATATAATAAATTAAAGGTATTCCTGCGACAGAAGGTATTGGCGCAACTGCTTCTTGAACTGTGTAAGTGTAAGAAGTTGAGTTTCCTACGTAAGTTGGGTCGTCTGGTGCAGAAATTGAAATCAAATAATGCGCACCTTTCATGAAGTCTATGTCTGGAGTTCTAAAGTAACCACTAACGTCGGTAGTTAGTGCGAAAGTTCCAGAAACCTTAGAGTCTAGGTTTGTTATGTTTACAACTATTTGTTTGTTTGGCACACCTACTCCAAAGTAATCGTAGATCTTGCCTTCCACGTGAGCTGTAACTGTATTGTACTGCTGTAAGCCAAGCATTCTCAGAAAAGCAGACATTACTGTAGTAGTTGCATTAACTGAAGCTTTGAACGAAATTGGTATTCTGTAGTAGACCTTTACGTAAACGTCAGAGTTGTTTACAGTTATAAGCCTATAGGTCTTAGGGAATCCGTCTGAGAACTTTGAAAACTTAAAGAAGTTGGTCATGTTTGGAAGAGAAACGTTGTAGTAGGCAGGTTGAGTAAATATTTGAGGCGTAACTTGGCTACCATTTATTGTTATTGGAACGAAGCCTAAGCTTCTTTCAAGCATGTCTCTCACGTCTACGAAAACTTTGTACAGATCAGTAACATTCACCACAGCTGTGCTACCAAGAGTACCGTTGATTATGAGTACGCTTCCTCTCCATCCGTAACTTAAGCCAGAAGCATTTGAGCTTATTGCAACTTTTGTTGGAAGGTTGCCTAAGTAATCTACAAAGAGCGTAAAGCTTCCTGAGCCATTTACTTTAAGTTGGTAAATTCCTCTTGGAAACGCTTTTCCTCTGCTTATGTCTGCTTCTGTTAAGTTTACTCCAGAGCTGTAAGCTAAAACCTTTCCTATGTTTGCACCTCTGTAGTCTACTATTCTGAAGGTTCTAACTTTTGGAAGCATTGTGGTTGCGTTTGTTGAAGAAACCAAATTAAAGCTTCCGACACCTACAAGAAGGTTCTTGTAGTAGAGCTTTACTGTGTAGTTTCCTGCTACAAGGTTAGAAAACGTTGTGGAAGTTGTGAACGTTGCAGACGATACTAAAGCTCCACTTGTTGCGTTGTACAAGTAAGCTAAAAGCTGAGCATAACTTAAAGCGTTGTTGAACGCATCTTTTGGCGAAGCAGAGAAACTTCCTAAAATAGCAGAAATTGAAGTTGTAAAGTATCCTAAATTCCAATGGTTTGGATCTGTTGCATTAAGCACAATGTTGTAGTTACCAGATGCAGGTATTTTGAAGCTGAAGTTACCGACGACGTTTTGGAAGCTGTAACTTCCTATAGTTACGTTTGTAGGCACAGAAAGAGGAATAACGATTTTTTCTCCTACTAAGACTTTGTTTACAGTAATGCCTTTGTACATAGGCTTAACATTGTAGAGAGCATTGTTTCTTACAAAGAAGAAATCTGTTCCACTCGTAGAGGTAAATCCGATAATTCTATAAACTCTATAGATTACGTTGTTTATTGTTTCATTTCCTATGTACGTAGGAGAAGTTGCATACGTTGTTTTATTAAACAAAAACTGCGCAGGTATCTTGAAGTAAACTATGCTTGAGTTAAGAGGAGAAGGCATAGCAAGAGTAATTGAGAAAGTGTTGTTTACTATTGATCGCATGTAGGTTGCATAATCATAGAAGTAACCTGAGCTTGGGTTAAAGTAGTAGTAGGCAAAAAGCTTTATATCTCTTATGGCTACAGTTTCGGAAGCACTTGCCGAAGATAAAGCGTACATAATAACTTTCAAAGTTAATGTTCCACTTGCATTTACATTAATTGGAATGCTGTACATTTGCCAACTCGAAGAAGGCGTTATTCGTGTAGTTGCAATCTTCGAGCCACCAGAGTTGGTTAATGTAACGTTTAGGCTTCTTGCAGTTCCAGTATTCGTTGCTAACGCAAAGAATGTTATATTTTTTAAAGTCTGTGTAGAATAAGGCAGAGTTATAGAAGCAGTTGCAGTTAAAGTTGCTGAAGTTCCGTTTTGAGTGCCACCAGATAACTTTTGAACCAATGCGTCTAGCTTGAAACCATAGTTATCGTAGTAAGGAAAAGTGTAAGAAGCAGTAGAAGAGTTGGAAGAAGTCAGACTAAACGTGAAAGACGAAGGAGAAGAAATAAAAGTGTGGTTTAAGTAAACAGTATTTAAAGGATAAGGCTTAGTGTTGTACTTAGTGTAGTAAATAGCGTTTTCTAAGCCTACACTTACTGTTGGTGTTGGCGAAGTAAAAGGAAGAACTCTTATTCTAAAAACGTAGAAGTCGTTTCCTGTATTAGCATAAACAATAAGGTATGGAAGAGAGGAGTAAGAAAAGGTCGAATCTGTTGCGCTCAGAGTTGGTTGTTGCACAGAACCATCACTCTTATAGGCAGTTTCAAAAAGTGAGGAACCAGACCATGTGAAGTTTATTGTATAAGCAGTAGCAGTTGAAGGTGCGTTGCTTGAAGAGGAAGCTAAGCTAGAACCCGTACCACTCTGTATAGCAATAATCTGCCAATAAGGACTAGACGTACTTTCAAAAGCAACATAAGCTTGTTGAAGGATTGGTGAACCAGTAGCAGGATGTGTTGCAAATCCAAATTCATTTCCATACCCATAATTCGAGACGTTGATTGCAAAATCAAAAATAGCTGTGACTGGGGTCGAGACTGTGAATGGGTGAAAAACTACAAGTTCCCAAGCATCATTGTGAAGATGCAAAGCAGTTCTGCCCATGTAAGTTGTCACAGTTGCATAATCACGATGATAAGGATCATTTGTGATAGCCGACCATCCTCCTGTTCCGTTAATATTTGAGCCTTGTGGGTATGTCGAAAAGTCGTCGAAGAAGAGAAAAACGGAACTTCCATTACTCGCACTAGTAAGCGAAGGATTGCCATAGACCATGTAAATCTTTTTGCTAGAACTTGCAGGAATTGAAGGAATTTTTACCCAAATTACCGTAGAGGCGGTATTTATTCCACTTTCTATCCAATAACCTAAGAGTGTGGATTGGTCGCTATCGAAAAATCGAATATCTCCTGCGTCGGAACGCATTTTGCCTTGAGAAATTGGTGTTGCTGTATCTACAGTAAGTCTAATAGCGTAGTTTGATAATGCGGTGCTACCCGAATTAGTTACTGTAATTGTTCGAGAATATGCAAAACTATAGAAACTAGTTTGCACCTTCGCAATTGGAATACTAGGTAAAAGTGAAGCAACGAGAAGAGCAAGAACTAGACCTATGAGTATTGCTTTTATGCTCTTTTCTCTCATTTTTTTCTCGCTTTCTCTCTTGTAAATCTTAGTTTTTAAAGTTTTAGCACACCTATGCCTAAAGGCTCTTTTTTAACGTTATTAATAATCTCTTGGCTTTCATGCATGTTTTTTATTTCGTTCCAGAATCTGTTTACTTCTTCCTCAGAAAGTATGTCGTGGAATGCAACTATACCGCCTTCTTTTACCAAAGGCAAATACATCTCAAAATCCTTCTTCACGCCTTCATAGCTATGATCCCAATCAATAAACAAAAGATCGTACTTTCTGTCTGAAACTTTTTTTAAGGTTTCTTCTTTACAAACTTCTTTTTCTTGGTTTCTGGCTCTTCAATGCTGAAAAGACCAAACAAGCTTACTAGGAGACCTGCAGACAAGCTAGCTCCAAAAACACCTGCAGAGGAAATGAAGCTGATTACGTCTGAAGACTGAACACCAAGCCAATTAAAAATGCCAGAAACCACGTTTACAAGACCTTCCCAATTAAGAATTACGATACCCGCATAAGCAAGAGCAACTATAGAGGCGGCATAGAGGCCAACGAGAGTAAGAATAGCACCACTTGCTTTCTTTATGGCATAACCTAAAACAGCACCAAGTAACACACCTGAACTCGCTTGAAGTATTACTGCAGTAATTTCTGCCATGTCTTTATCCTAGTTTTTTAGCTATTTAACGTTTTCCGCTTGTTCATACCGAAGTAATTGCGCCATCGCATCCATCCAATCTCTTGCTTCTCTCTTAGTTA
>Ga0207433_10016645_pt1 | contig 10297 bp, 7 predicted proteins | sample YelNatPaOPGAMG01_FD_187559 | JGI IMG/M metagenome (GOLD analysis project Ga0207433, IMG submission 187559) | Hot spring thermophilic microbial communities from Obsidian Pool, Yellowstone National Park, USA - OP-RAMG-01 (SPAdes) (version 3) | ecosystem: Environmental > Aquatic > Thermal springs >... | reverse complement strand
AGGGTTAATTCCCCATACTGTGCTGGAGTAGCAGCCGACTTGTCCACCGAACTTATAAGTATAAAACTGTTTAAACGAAGGTGGAAAGGCTGCGTCAGGTATAACGCACCCTCTCGGGTGCTACTCCAATATCGCGAGGGAACCCAGCCTTTAGGCTGTCCAAAGTGATGAAACCCTAAAGGGTAAATTCCCGATATTTTCGGGAACCCAGCCTTTAGGCTGTAATTTTAAAGGCATTTTAGTGTGTATAAACTAATTACCCCCAGAATCAGAAAAGTTTTATTTACCATATTAGTTTTGTTTTTCCTTTTATGTATTCGGCTTGTGGTTGTGCAGCTTGGTGCTGCAAGGCCACTTTCTAAACTTGCATTAGACCAGTATAAATGTTTCATATCACTTCTTCCAAAACGCGGGGTTATCTACGACCGCAATCTCAAAGAGCTTGCCATCTCTATAAATCTTAATTCCATCTATGCAGACCCTTTCTTAATTGAAAACAAAGAAGACGCTGCTCAGAAACTTTCTAAAGTTTTGGGTCTTGATGAAGGAGAGGTATTAAAAAAACTTAATCAAGATAAAAGGTTTGTGTGGCTTGCAAGAAAGGTTCAGCCTGAGATAGAAAAGGCTGTAAGGGCCTTGCATATTAAAGGTGTGGAGTTTGTGAAAGAGCCAAAGAGGGTATATCCAAATGCAGAATTGGCCAGTCATGTAATTGGTTTTGTTGGCCTTGATGGCGAAGGCCTGGAGGGCATAGAACTTGTTTTTGACAAGGTTTTGAGAGGGACTGTTGGATGGAGATATACCATAAGAGATGCAAAACAGAGAGAGGTTCCTGGGTATGAGTATCGAGAGATACCACCCAGCGATGGAAATGATGTAATTCTTACAATAGATAGCGTAGTACAGGCATTCGCTGAGCAAGAACTGGATGCGGCATTCAAGAAATACAATGCGATTGGAGGCTCTGTAATTGTAATGGACCCATATACAGGGGAGATATTGGCCCTGGCAAATAGACCTACCTATAATCCGAATAATGTAAATAACTATCCTGTTGATTGGAGGCGCAATCGCGCAATATGCGATTTTTTTGAACCTGGCTCGAGTTTTAAAATAGTAACTGCAAGTGCTGCCTTGAACGAGAATGTGGTTTCTCCGGATGATAGATTTTTTTGTGAGAATGGAGAATATAGATGGTGTAATCATGTCTATCATGACCATAAGCCGCATGGGTGGCTTGAGTTTAGGGATGTAATTAAACATTCCTCAAATATAGGGACAATGAAGGCTGGTCTTAAATTGGGTGCTGATAATTTATATATGTATGCAAGGCGTTTTGGATTTGGTAAAAAAACAGGGATAGAGCTGATAGGGGAGGCAGAGGGTGTTTTAAGGCCTCCTGGGAAATGGTCTAAACTTTCTTTGTGCAGTATATCTATGGGACAGGAAGTCACAGTCACTGCTATTCAACTTGCGTGTGCAATATCATGTATTGCAAATGGAGGTTACTATGTAAAGCCTAGGATTGTCAAGGCCGTACAGGATAATGCTGGATATATAGTAGAAGAATCTGGCCCTGAGAGACTACACAGGGTGATTAACGACGAGACAGTCTATCAGATGAGACAGATTTTAAGAGGGGTGGTAGAATCCGGGACAGGGACATTTGCAGAGGTAAAAGGTTATTTTCCAGCAGGAAAAACTGGGACAGCTCAGAAGATAGAGCCAAATGGCTCTTATTCGCACAGGAGATTTGTTGCCTCGTTTATAGGTTTTTTACCTTTTGATAATCCGCGATTGGTCATAATAGTTGTATTGGATGAACCAAGGCCTTATTATTATGGTGGGGTAGTGTGTGCGCCTGTTTTTAAAAACTTGGCAGAAAAGATAATGTTTTATTACAAAATAGAGCCAAGGACTAATTTGGCAAGCCGTTAGGTTGGGATACTAAAGATGAGATTGAGATTAATATTAGAAAATATTCCTGGTATAAAAAAAACAGATGGGTCTGAATCTATAGAGATAACAGGTCTGGCATGCGATTCAAGGTCAGTAAAAGATGGAAATCTATTTATTGCTGTAAAAGGGAGTATCTTCGATGGGGCAGATTTTATAGAAGATGCGATAGATAGAGGCGCAAAGGCAGTTATAACAGAGGATAGGACTTTAAGGGTTTCCAGAAGAGGTATTACATTTATATATGTAGAAGATGCAAGACTGGCTATGGCCTTTGCCTGTAAAAGTTTTTATAAGGATTTGTCTAATAAGATGAAGATTGTTGGTGTAACAGGGACAAATGGAAAAACCACTACAACATATCTAATAGAAAGTATTTTGGCCGGAAATGGAGACAGGGCAGGTGTGATAGGGACAGTAAATTATAGATTTGGCGATAGGTCTATACCTGCGTCGAACACAACCCCTGGCATTCTGGAGCTTTATTCTTTATTGAATTGTATGTACAAGGATGGCATTAAAAATTGCGTAATGGAGGTATCGTCTCATTCTCTTGAACAAGGCCGTGTAGATACAATTGGATTTGATGTAGCGGTGTTTACAAATTTAACGAGTGAACATCTGGATTTTCATAAAGATATGGAGAATTATCTCAGGGCAAAGATGAAGTTATTTACAAAGCTGAAAAAAGGAGGGGCTGCTGTAATAAATAGGGATGACCCTTTTGCAGAAAAGATTATAAATTTTATACGAGGGCTGGATAATATAAATATTATAACTTATGGCATTGATAGTTATGCTGATATTTTCGCGTCTAATATTAAGAGTTCTTTTAAAGGGGTTAATTTTAGACTCTCTATTCAGGATGAGATAGTTGATAGAGAGATTGCCGCGCTATTGATTGGCAGGTATAATGTCTATAACATATTAGCAAGTATAGGCGCCTGCATGGCTATGGGCATGGAGATAGAAGATATAATTTCTGCTATTCCGGCTATAAATGCGTTACCGCCAGGAAGGCTTGATAGGATTGATGAGGGTCAGGATTTTTACGTTTTTGTAGATTATGCACATACAGAAAATAGCCTCGAGAATGTCTTGAAGGCATTGAGACAGCTGGCTACAGCCAGACTTATAGTTGTATTTGGTTGCGGAGGAGATAGAGATAAGACAAAACGTCCTAAAATGGGCAAGGTGTCATCTGAACTATGCGACAAGGTATTTATAACAAGCGATAACCCGAGGAGCGAAGACCCATTGGATATTATAGACGATATTATAAAGGGAATATCCGTTGAGAAAAATAATTATGTGGTAGAACCTGATAGGTTTAAGGCAATAGAGTTGGCCATCAAAGAGGCAAGAAAGGATGACATAGTGCTTATAGCTGGAAAGGGGCATGAAGCGTATCAGATTTTTAAAGATATTACAATACCTTTTGACGATAGAGTAGTTGCAAGGAAGATTTTGGACGAGCAAATAAAGAGTTGGTCTAAGAGGAGTCGGGCCTAGTAAATATACCGGGTAAAAGTTTTATCATACGTATATATGGGGAATTAACCCTTTAGCCCGACCTCTTTTTAGCAAAATGGTCTAACTAAAGGTTTCATCACTCACATACACTTAGACAGGGCTAAAGGCTGGGTTCCTGCATAAGCTTAAATAATATGGAGGGGTATATGTTTACAGTTAAGGATATTTTAATAGCCACAAAAGGTAAATTAATCTCTGGCAATGAGGCAGATATCTTGAGAGGGGTTTCTACTGATACCCGTCGGATAAAAGGTGGAGAGTTATTTATAGCCATAAAAGGCCAGAAGTTTGATGGCCATAATTTTATACTCGATGCTGTCTCAAAGGGTGCTGGGGGGATATTAGTGCAAGAAGGCTGTATCCTGAATCCAAATTTTAGATTGCCTGATATATCTATCATCTCTGTTGAGAATAGCGTAACAGCCCTTGGAGATATTGCTAGTTTTCACAGGGCAAGATTTAATATACCAATCCTTGGGATTACTGGCTCAAACGGAAAGACTACTACGAAGGAGATGGTTAGCCATATTCTCTCAAAGAGATACAATGTGTTGAAAAATTTTGGGACAGAGAATAATCACATCGGAGTTCCACTCACACTTATGCAGCTCAGACCAGAACATACAATAGCAGTTCTTGAGATGGGCGCAAATCATCCTGGAGAGATTAGGCGTCTGGCAGAGATAGTCAGGCCAAAAAGCGCCATTATTACAAATATAGGTCCTTCTCATCTTGAATTTTTTAGTGACCTTGACACAGTCTTTAAGACAAAGATAGAGGTTCTGGAATATCTTGATGAGGATGGGATATTAGTTATAAATGGCGACGATGAATACCTGTCGAAGCTTAAGACAGGTCATAAAGTTATTAGATTTGGGCTTGATAAGTCCTATGATTTTTATGCGGATAAGATAAGGATAGAGCCTGATGGTATAGATTTTAGATTAAATGGAAAAGACGAGTTGAGACTTAATATTGTAGGTCGCCATAATATCTATAATGCATTAGCAGCGATTGCCCTCTCTTCAAATTTTGGGTCCCCTATAGATGAGATAAGAGAATCGCTCAGCGAGTTTAAAATGCCAAATATGAGATTGGAGGTTAAGAATGTAGGAGATATAAGGATTATAAACGATACCTACAATGCCAATCCATCTTCTATGCGGCAGGCAATAGAGGTGTTAAAAGAGGTAACTGGCAAAGGGAGAAAGGTTCTCGTAGCCGGAGATATGCTGGAGCTTGGAAATTTTTCCAGCAGATTTCATCATCTGGTCGGCAGGCAGGCGGCTGAATCTGGGATTGACTTGATTGTAGCGGTTGGGAAGTTAGCCGAACATATAGTAAATGGCGCCCTTGAGGCAGGGATGAGTGCAAAAAAGATAAAGTTATGTAATTTCACAAAGGAGGCATGTGAGGTTTTGGCAGGCCTTGTTAAAAAGGGTGACACTATTTTGGTCAAGGGCTCTCGCGCGATGAAGATGGAAGAGATAGTAAATGCCCTTGAGGCGCAATTTAAATAAAATCCAAAAGGGTTTATGTTATATTATTTATTATATCCACTAAGAGAATATTTTTTTATTTTCAATGTTTTTAGATACATAACATTCAGGGCTGCACTTTCAAGTATTACAGCTTTTCTGATAACAGTAATATTTGCACCTCCTGTAATAAAAAAACTTCAGCAGCTAAAGATAGGCGAGACCATAAGACAGAGATACGTCCAGGACCTATATAATCTGCATAAGTCAAAACAAGGCACCCCTACCATGGGCGGGATATTGATGCTTGGAGGGATATTTATTGCAACATTACTTTGGGCAGATATCAAAAATAGTTTTATTTTATTATCGCTTATGGTGACAGGCTGGCTTGGCGGTATAGGTTTTCTTGACGATTATAAAAAACTTATCTCTGGCCCAGATGCCAAAGTAAGAGGACTAAACAAAAGGACTAAACTTTTGGCACAGATTATAGCAGGCCTTGTTATAGGGATATTTTTATATATCAATCCAAAATCAACCACTGTACTTGAAGTCCCATTTTTAAAAGACCTGGTAATAGACCTGGGTATTTTTTATATCCCTTTTGTGGTGCTTGTTATTACAGCGTCTTCAAATGCAGTAAATCTTACTGATGGGCTTGATGGGCTTGCTACAGGATGCATTATATTTACTGCTGTGGCATATACAGGGTTAAGTTATATTACCGGTCATGCAAATTTTGCAATGTATCTTGGTGTCTACCATATCCCTGAGGCAGCAGAACTTACTGTCTTTTGTGCTGCTATTGTAGGCGCGGGCCTTGGTTTTTTGTGGTATAATACATTTCCTGCGTCGATATTTATGGGGGATACAGGGGCATTGGCGCTGGGAGGTGCTATAGGCACAGTAGCAGTGTTTATAAAAAAAGAGATATTATTACTTCTGGTGGGCGGCGTATTTGTTATTGAGGCAGCTTCGGTACTATTGCAGATAATCTCTTTTAGGACTGCACGAAAGAGGATATTTAAGATAGCACCTTTACATCATCATTTTGAGATGTGTGGCTGGGCTGAACCAAAGGTTACAGTGAGGTTCTGGATAATTGCAATTATACTAGTCCTTTTGAGTTTTGCCACATTGAAGATTCGTTAAAGGATAGGATATGCAGAGTAAAGTAGTTGTAATTGGTTTGGGCAAAAGCGGGATTGCCTCTGCAAGACTTCTTGCAAGGAAGGGCTATACTGTATTTGTAAGCGATATAAAAGAAGATGATGTTACAAAAAATGCAGTAGATACGCTTATAAAAGAAGGCCTGATAGATAGAGACCATTTTGAATTAGGCTGCCATACAGAGAGATTTATAAAGATGGCGGATATGGTGGTATTGAGTCCTGGGGTGCCTGCTGATTCTTTGCCTGTAAGATTTGCTAAAGATAGAGGCATATCTATAATAGGAGAACTTGAGTTGGGTTACAGGAACTGTCCTGCGCGAATTATAGCAGTCACAGGCACAAGCGGAAAGACTACTGTGACAACATTGATAGGCAGGATGCTTGAAAGGTCTGGAATGGATGTGGTAGTTTGCGGAAATATTGGCAACCCGCTTACAGGAGAAATAGATAAGATAGGACGCGATTCCATAGTGGTATTAGAGGTAAGTTCTTTTCAACTTGAATGGATAGAACATTTTAGGCCAAAGGTAAGCATAATATTGAATATCTCGGATAATCATCTGGATAGGCACAGGGATATGGATGAATATGTATCTTTAAAGATGAAGATATTTTCAAATCAGGATAGAGGCGATGTTGTGTTTTTAAATGGGAAGGACGATATTGTAAGGGGTCTTTCCAAAAAGATAAAAGGCCCAAGGGTTGAATTTTTTGATGAATATAAAAATTATAGACAGAGATTTGGGATAGAAAATGATGATTATCTGGCCGCTGTGTCTGTTGCCTCAAACGAAGGGGTGGATGATAAGACCATGCTTTCAGTCATCTCAGAATTTAGAGGCATAGAGCACAGACTGGAATATGTCTCAACAATACAAGGCGTAGATTTTATAAATGACTCAAAATCTACAACTGTTGCGAGTGTTGATTGGGCGTTGAAGTCCATTAGCGGAGAGATTGTCCTTATAATGGGCGGTAGATATAAAGGCGGAGATTTTTCCAGATTAAAGGACCTTATACTACAGAAGGTCAGGTGTGTGGTTAGCATAGGAGAGGCAAGCCCTATTATAAAAAAATCTCTTGGGTCTTTTATAGAAGTGATAGAGATGCCGAGTTTGGAGGAGGCTGTCTACCTTGCATTTGACCGCGCGAAGGGTTGTATAAAAAAGGATGGCAAGGTTTTATTTTCTCCTGGATGTTCAAGTTTTGATATGTTTAAAGACTACCAGGAACGAGGCAGGATTTTTAAAGAGGTCTGTTATGGTCTGGTAGAGTCCACAAGGTGTGCATAAAACTATATGAAAGAATATTCTCAGCGGCTCCTTGTAATAACGACGATACTTATATGCATAGGCATTGTTATGGTATATTCTGCAACTACCTGTTATGCATATGAGAAATATTATGATAGTGCCTACTATCTCAAGAGGCATATATTGCATCTGGTTGCAGGGCTTATATTAGGCGGGCTGGTCTTAAGGATTGATTATAGAAAATTAAAAAGATACTCAAAGGTTTTATTGCTTATATCCCTTCTAGGTCTTATCCTTGTATTTATCCCTGGTATAGGTCGTGGCGCAGGTGGAGCAAGGAGATGGATTAAATTGGGCCCATTGGGTTTTCAACCTTCAGAGATTGCAGGCCTTTTTTTAATAATATATCTTGCAGAGGTACTTGAGAGAAAACAACTCAATATAAAAGATTTCTTTTATAGTTTTCTACCTCCGCTTATAATCTCCGGTATGGCGATTGGTCTGATTCTTTTACAGCCTGATTTAGGTACAGCTGTGATGCTTTTTATGCTTACACTTATAATGATGTTTGTAGCTGGTGTGAATCTTGGATATTTTTTACCTTTTTTATTTGTATTCATACCCGTGCTTTATTTTTTGATAGTGAGGGTGCCATATAGGGTTAGACGTATCATAGGTTATCTGGATCCATGGAGCGATGCCCAGGGAACCGGATTTCAATTGGTGCAGTCGTTTCTTGCTCTGGGTTCGGGTGGGATTTTTGGGGTAGGGCTTGGTTGTTCAAGACAGAAACTTTTTTATCTTCCACAGGCCCACACAGATTTTATATTTTCTATAATAGGAGAGGAACTTGGTCTTATAGGGACCATTGCAGTGGTGGTTTTATTTGCACTTTTTGTATGGCAGGGTTTAAGGGTTTCGATTGAGGCCAGGGATCTGTTTGGTAAATTTTTGGCACTTGGCATCACATTAAGCATTGCGCTAAAGTCTATAATAAATATAGCAGTTTCAACAGGCGCCATACCTACGAAAGGTTTGCCATTGCCATTTATAAGTTATGGCGGGACAGCGCTTATCCTGAATATTATTGGGGTTGCGCTTCTATTGAATATAGGTAATAGATAGGGCATTTGGTTTTATGAATGTCATTACTTAATTGCGAGAGATGTTATGAAGTTAAGGGTATTAGTAGTTGCAGGCGGTAGTGCAGGGCATCTATTTCCGGGTATTTGCCTTAGTGAAGAGATAATATCACGCAATATAGGTGAGGTCTTGTTTGTTACGACATCGCGGGGTGAAGGGAAGGAGCTCCTTAAAAAAAAGCAGATACCTTTTATACTCCTTAGCATTATTCCGTTCAGGCCAAAAGATATATTTACATTTTTAGATTTTGTATGGAGATTTTTATCTTCCGCAATAAAGACGGTAATTTTACTTTTCAGATTCAGGCCCAATGTCGTAGTAGGTTTTGGCGGTTATGTCTCAGGTCCTGTCTTGATGATATCTTCCCTGGTCGGGATAAAGACAATTATTCACGAACAGAATGTGTATCCGGGTAAGGCCAATAGGTTGCTTGCTAGATTTGTCGATAGAATAGCCATTGGATTTTCTGAGACGATAAGATATCTGGGCAGATATCGTACAAAGACGGTCTTTTCAGGCAACCCCCTTCGCAAAGAATTGAAAAATGTCTCCAGCTACAGGGGCAATACCTTTGTAGTGCTTGTGATTGGGGGGAGTCAAGGGGCGCGGGTTTTAAACAGGATTGTCCCTGAGGCGATTGCCTTGTTAGATGTAGAGTTAAGAAAGGACCTTGAGGTAATTCATATAGCAGGTTATGAGATGAAGGATGAGGTTTCAAAGGCCTACATTAATCTTGGTATAAAAAACAGGGTCTACTCTTTTACGAATGAGATAGCGTATCTTTATAACGAATGTGATTTTGTGATATCGCGTGCAGGTGCCATAACTGTTTCAGAATTATTGTATATTGGTAAACCTTCGATATTGGTGCCGTATCCTTATGCAGGTGGTCATCAATATCTTAATGCAGAGGTCCTGACCAGAAAAGGATTGGGGCTTTTGCTTGACGAGAGGTATCTTACGCCAAAGATGCTTTCAGATGCTATTGTAAGTTTTATGGATAGAAAAAGATTGGATGAGATGTCAAAGGGCGTTAAGGAGAGGCCAGATAGGGACCCATGCGATATACTTATAGAGGAGGTCTTGCGTGGATAAGAGACCGCGTGTACATTTTATAGGAATAGGTGGAGCAGGGATGAGCGGCCTGGCAGAGATTTTTTATAGGCATGGATATATGGTCCAGGGCTCTGACATAAAACAGACCAAGGTAACAAAGAGGCTCGAGGCGCTTGGCATAAAGATTGTAAGAGGTCACACTGCTGAAAATATAGCAGGGTCTGATTATGTGGTTTATTCATCTTGCATTAAAGAGGATAATCCAGAGATACAGGAGGCAAGGCGAAAAAACAAGCGGGTCTTGAGACGGATAGAGGCGTTGAATATGCTGGTGGAGGACAAAGATGTCATAGCTATTTCTGGTGCGCATGGCAAGACCACCACCTCCTCACTCATAGCCTATCTATTGATGCAGGCAGGTTTTGACCCAACCATATTGATAGGGGCTGATGTCCATTTTCTAAATGGGAACGCACATTATGGAAAGGGTAATCTTGTAGTCACTGAGGCAGATGAATCAGATGGTTCATTCCTTTTATTGGACCCATTGTATGCTGTTAGTACGAATGTAGATTTTGAGCATATGGATTACTATGTGACTATGGATAGGGTGATAGAGGCATACAGGACTTTTATCGACAATACAAAGGACCAAGGGGCTGCATTCGTCTGTGGAGATGATGTGATTCTCAGGTCTATAATA
>Ga0207433_10016643_pt1 | contig 10298 bp, 6 predicted proteins | sample YelNatPaOPGAMG01_FD_187559 | JGI IMG/M metagenome (GOLD analysis project Ga0207433, IMG submission 187559) | Hot spring thermophilic microbial communities from Obsidian Pool, Yellowstone National Park, USA - OP-RAMG-01 (SPAdes) (version 3) | ecosystem: Environmental > Aquatic > Thermal springs >... | reverse complement strand
GTGGACGGATCGCATGCTGACCCGGCTCGAACAAAGCGAGCCGACAACCAAAACCGCTGGTTTGCGGCGCAGGGGCTGTTTAGTTTGGAACACGGCTCCTGTGCCTATGGTTAGTCTCACTGAGACCCCACTGACTGGAGAGCCGGATGCGGGAAATCCGCCAGTCCGGTTCGGAGGGAGGGGTGGCGCTAACCCCGCCATCCCTACCTCTATTTACAGGAATCCTTTCGTGGGTTTCGCGCCACGGCGTCACCTGATTTGACCGTCGATCGCAGACTCCGTGATTGTTCGATTGTGTTCTTTTGCAAGGATTCACCGCTCCATGCGAACCCGACTGTCCGCAGTGGGCGACGAAGTCGCCCCAGATATTTCCCAGCCCGGCGGCGCAGAGATTTCCGATCAAGTGGTGCAGGCCCGGCGTCTTTGGGCGTCAGGCAACTTTGGTTCCGGCTCCGCCGGGCTGGGAAATATGCGGACCCGGAAATCTCACCGGACCGAACTTACTTGTGCCCCTTGGGCGTTGCCCGGTGAAACCCGGGTTAGGCAGGTGTTCTTGCCATCGGGCCAGCAGGGTCAGCCCGGCGAATGTTTACCGTTGCGGACTGTCTCATCAATGCGACATCCGACTGCGGTCGGCGATTGTGCAACAAGACCATGCTGTCAGCCAAAGCCCGGGAAAATGCAGCAAACATCGTGTCACGCAAACGTGACGGCAAGCGCCGAAGTTCCTCAAGCGCCCGATCTTCAACTGGCCTGCCTGAACGTGTTTGGATCAAGCCCATTTCTCCGTAGCAGCCGGTACAGGGTGCCTCGGGGCACTCCCGCTTCGCGAGACACCTTGGTGACATCCCCGTTCCACGTCTTGAGCAGCACGGTGAAATACTCCTTCTCGAAGGCGCGCATTCGTTGCTCGCGCATGGCAAAAAAGCCCCGGGCGATATTATTGGGCATTCTGCGGGCTCCTGCGAGGACATCCGGTGGCAGACAGTCGGCGGTCACAGTAGGACATTGACATAATGCCAAGGTACGCTTGATTGCATTCTGGAGCTCACGGACATTTCCTGGCCAAGGGTGGCTGCAGAGCACCTCGAGAGCTTCAGGCGAAAGTTTAACACATTCACGCTCCACTTCTGCGGCATAGCGGTCCACGAAGTAGCTCGCCAGCAATGGGATGTCCTCTGTCCGCTCGCGTAACGGCGGCAATTCGATCAGTACCACGTTCAGGCGGTGGTACAGGTCAAGCCGGAACCTTCCTTCTTTGACCGCCTGCTGTAGGTTGATTGAAGAAGCGGCAATTATTCGCAGGTCGAGGTCGATCTCGCGTGTCCCTCCCACACGGCGAATCCGGCGTTCCTGAAGCACTCGCAGAAGTTTGGCCTGAAGTCGCAGTGGGAGTTGGGCGATTTCGTCCATGAAGAAGGTGCCGTGGTTGCCAGATTCCAGCAAACCAACTCTGGTCGATTGGGCTCCTGTAAACGCTCCACGTTCGTGGCCGAAACACTCACTTTCCATCAGTTCGTCCGGAATCGCCCCGCAGTCCACAGCGACAAACGGATACCCACGGCGCGGGCTTCGCTCGTGAATGGCTCGTGCTACCAGTTCCTTGCCAGTCCCAGTCTCGCCGATGATCAAAACGTCGAAATCAGTTGCACTTGCCCGCTCGATAAGACCGAACACCTTCAGCATCGGGAAGCTCTTGCCAAGCAGGTTACCGTAGGAGGAGGCATTCTCGACCTGTTGTTTCAAGGCGACATTTTCCTCGTACAGGAACCTGTTGTTCAAGAACTCGCGAACAGTAGCCCGCAACTCAGAATCCCGAAATGGCTTGCTGATATAATCTGCGGCTCCGAGTTTCATGCATTGTACCGCAATATCCACCGATGGTTCGTCAGCCAGCATGAGAATTGCAACTCTGGGGTCCGATTGTCGGGCAACACGTAACAGTTCCAGCCCGCTGGCATCGTGCATTGCGAGGTTGACGATGAGAAGGTGAACCGTATTGGTTCTGAGTCTTTCAGCGGCGCACTGACTGTCTGGTTCCAAAACAACGTCGGTGTCAGGCAACGGTTGCAGCGCATTGGCGACAGACCGCAACGCCCGCGGGTCGCCATTGGCAATCATGACGGTGAATCTACCCACGCCAGACCTCCAGCGCGGTTGCCAGGACGGCTGCGCGCGACCCCGTCAAGGACCTGGTGCGAGGCTCTGACGGTCTGCGTGTATTACGTGGTCTCGAATCCACCGCAAAAGTACATGCACGGCCTTTCACTAAAGCACTTTAGACGCACAGTTTGACTTGTCAAACCGGCCGTCATCGCTGGGGCCCATTCCTGTCCGCAGACCGGGGCTAGTTCATCGTTTGGCCCGGAAATCTCACCCGAGAGGGGTCTTGGAGTCTTGGTCTGGTAGGGCGACACCTGAGGTGGTCCGGTCAAGGTTTTTTTTTGAAAATTTCATTCTTGATCAGGGACTGCGTTAGGGCTTTTCCCGCAATTGGCGGAGGTACATTGCCTCGTTGTAAATGGTGTTTCTTGCCCAACACTTCCACAATATGCGAATCCATTTGAAAGCCAGGGCGCGCAGTATCACTCAGCGCGGCGCAGCCGCAGCCGAATGATCGCGGCGAGATAAATGCGTTCGTTCCAGGCTTGGCACTCCCCCGCGCCGCGCTGAAAGGGGCGACTTCGTGGCCTTGGGGAGAGATGCGAGTGGGATCAGCGGACCAACAGTTCGAAGGCAAACGTTTCGAACCACACGCTGATCTGGGATTTCCGCAAAGATTATCCCGCCTTTTCACGTAACCGACCGGGAATGTGATGATCGCTCCCACTGCTCAAACTCAGCGCTGAGCTGTGTCCAAGTCTTGGCGCGCGGGCGCAGTCCTTTGACCCACTGGATCTGCCGGCCGCGCCAAAGGCTGTAAATGGCAGGGATGATCTCAAGCGTCAGGATGGTGCTGGTGATCAGGCCGCCGACCATCGGGGCGGCAATGCGCTGGATGGCTTCCGCGCCCGCGCCCTGCGCCCAGAGCGCCGGCACAAGCCCGAGGGTAATCATCGAGACGGTCATCAGCTTCGGCCGGACGCGCTGGACGGCGCCGTAAGTGATGGCCTCAAACAGGTCGTGCTGGGTCTTCATCCGGCCCGCCCGTTGCCAAACGTGGAAGGCTTCGTCCAGGTAGATGATCATCACCGTGCCGGTCTGAGCGGCCAACCCGGCCAGTGCGATAATGCCCACCCAGACGGCGATGCTGAGGTTGTAGCCGAGCAGCCAGAGCAGCCAGATGCTCCCGGTCATGGCGAACGGAATCGAGAGCAGGATGATGAACGTCTCCGCCACGCTCTTGAAGTTCGTGTAAAGCAGCACGAAAATCAGCACCAATGTCACCGGCACGACCACCTTGAGCCGTTCGCGTACGCGCAGCATATGCTCGTATTGCCCGGACCACTCCAGGCGGTAACGTGGCGGGAGCAGCCCGGCTTTCTCGATCTTCTCAGACACGGCTTTCTTGGCCTGCGCCACATAGCCGCCGATGTCGCGCCCGGCCACGTCCACATAAACCCAACCGGTCAGGGCGCCGTTCTCGTTGCGAATGACCGGCGGGCCGCTTGTGATCCGAATGTCTGCCAGTTCGCCCAGAGGGACTTGGGCGAGGGCTCGTGACGACGAATCGAGGAAACGGGGAGACGGCGAATCGGCGATATTCCCCATCCCCACGTCTCCGTTTCGCTGTATTTTCGTTTCCCTCATGCCCATTCCCGCCGCCACTGGGACGAGCACCTGCTTGAGTTTCTCGACGTTGTCCCGCAGCTCACGGCTGTAGCGGACGTTGATGGTATAGCGCTCACGGCCTTCGATGGTGCGGTCAATGGCCATGCCGCCAATCGAAATCTCAACCTGCATGAGCACGTCCTCGACGTTCAGGCCGTAGCGGGCGATGGCCGGGCGGTTGGGTGTGATGTCCAGGTAGTAAGCGCCGGTGGTGCGCTCGGCAAACACGCTACGTGTGCCGGGCACCTCGCGCAGAACAGCCTCCAAGCGCTCGCCCAGTTTGGCCATTGGGTCCAGGTCAGGGCCAAAAATCTTGATGCCGACCGGCGTGCGGATACCAGTGGTGAGCATGTCAATACGGCCCTTGATTGGCATGGTCCAAGCGTTGACCAAGCCGGGGATTTGCAACGCCTCGTCCATTTCAGTGATCAGTTCCTCCCAGGTCAGCGGGCGTGTGTCGGGCCAGATTTTTCGCAGGCCCTGCCGCGCCCACGCCGGCATCCAATCCGAATACCATCGTCGGTTGGGCACACGTCGCCAGTCCTTCTCCGGCTTCAACTGCACCACCGTCTCGAACATCTCGATCGGTGCAGGGTCGGTGGCGGTTTCCGAGCGGCCGGTTTTGCCGTGCACGGTGAGCACTTCGGGGAACTGCTTGAGGATGCGGTCCTGAATTTGCATCAGCCGCGTGGCCTCGGTAATGGACATGGTGGGCAGCGAGGTGGGCATGTAGAGGATCGTGCCCTCGTTGAGTGACGGCATGAACTCCGAACCGAGCTTTTTGTAGATGGGGTAGGAGGAAGCCACCGCAGCAACGGCAATGACGATGGACAACATGCGCCGCCGCATCAGCGCGCTGACCCACGGGTAGTAGAGCCGGTGGAGGAGGCGGCTGATGGGATGTTTGTGCTCCGGGATGACCTTCGCGCCGGTCATCAGCACGATCAATGCCGGGCCGATGGTGACCGACAAGAACGCCGCCCAGGCCATCGTGAAGGTCTTGGTGAACGCCAAGGGCTTGAACAGGCGGCCTTCCTGCGCCTCCAGGGTGAACACGGGCATGAAGCTGACCGTGATGACCAGCAGCGCGAAAAACAGCGGTTTGCCGAGCTGTTTGCAGGCGGCGATGATGATTTCCTGTTTCTGCCTGCGGCTCAGGCCGGGCGGGGCGTGCTCCAGATGTTTGTGGACATTCTCAACCATGACAACGGCCTCGTCGCAGATCGCGCCGATGGCAATGGCGATGCCGGCCAGCGACATGATGTTGGCGGTCAGGCCCATGAAATACATCGGGATGAACGCCAGGCAAACCGCAATGGGCAAGGTGACAATCGCCCGCGCCGCACCGCCAAAATCAAGCAGGAACACGATGACAATCACCGACACAATGATGGATTCCTCGATGATGGTCCGGGTGAGCGTCTGGATAGAGCGCCGAATCAGGTCGGACCGGTCGTAGGTGATCACGACCTCGACACCTTCCGGCAACGAGGGTTTGATTTCCTCCAGCTTGGCTTTGATGCGGTCAATGACCTGCAAAACGTTCTGGCCGTGTCGCACGACCACGATGCCCCCAGTAGTTTCGCCTTCGCCATCGAAGTCGGCTGTGCCGCGCCGCATTTCCGGGCCGAAGGCGATGTTGCGGGCCACGTCTTTCAACAGCACGGGCGTGCCCCGTGCATCCGCCCCCACCACCACCAGCCGCAAGTCGTAAAGCGACCGGATGTATCCCCGGCCACGCACCAGGTAGGTCGTGCCGTTCTGCTCCAGCTCGCGTCCGCCCACGTCGTTGTTGGCGCTTCGGATGGCCGAGACAACCTTGCTGACCGGGATGTTGTAGGCCAGGAGCCGGTCGGGATCGATTTCCACCTGATACTGCTTCTCGAAGCCGCCGATGGTTGCCACTTCGGCTACACCTTCGACACTTTGAAGCCAGTAGCGCAAGTGCCAGTGCTGGAACGAGCGCAAATCGGCCAAATCGTGTTTTCCGCTCCGGTCCACCAAGGCGTATTGGAAGCCCCAGCCGACCCCGGTGGCATCCGGGCCGAGCGTAGGCGTAACGCCCGGCGGCAGGTTGCCGGCCAGGCCCTGCATGTATTCCAACACGCGCGACCGCGCCCAGTAGATGTCCGTGCCGTCTTTGAAGATCACATACACAAACGAGTAGCCGAAAAACGAATAGCCACGCACCGTGCGGACGTTGGGTGCGCTGATGAGCTTGGTCACGATGGGGTAGGTGATTTGGTCCTCGACCAACGTTGGGCTACGGCCTTCCCACTGGGTGAACACGATCACCTGCACGTCGGTCAGGTCGGGGATGGCGTCCAGCGGGGTGTTCTGCAGGCAATACACCCCGCCCAAGGTGAGCGCGCCCACCATCATGAAGACCATGAACCTGTTGCGTGCGCTCCACTCGATGATGCGCTCGATGAGTGAGCCGCGAGACGGCGAATCGGAGAAACGGGGACGCGGAGAGTCGGCGACGGCCTCCGTTCCTCCGTTTCTGCGTTTCTCCGACTCGCTGGAGGGCGTGGTGCTCATGTTTCGATTCGACGACGGATCAGCCACTTCTCGGGCTGGTCGGCCATCTTGACGATCTGGCCGAGAATTCGGTCGTAGGCGGCGTCAATCTCCTTGAACTTCGCCTCCGGGAGATACCCGCAGCGCCACGCAACCTCGGCATGAACCTGCGTTTCCGCCGCCTCGGTTTCCGCGTCGCTGAGTTTGGAAACAAAGGCTGCCTCGTAGCGCCGCTTCCGCCACACCTCCGCCAGATTGGCGCAGACCGACCTTGAGGAACGCCGAATCTGATCGGTCAGCGAATACCGCTCCTCGGCCGGAAACGACCTGGTCGGCTCGAAGATTTTGACCGTCCAGTCCTTTGCGTTCTGGTAAACCTGCAACTTGCGGTAATGCCTGATTGGGTTCATGGTGTCTGTGTCTCAGTTATTGGCGTCACCCGTATTCTATCGGTAACCCCACGCCCGGTTTGTTGAATTCTCCGGTTCTCCGCGTCTCCGGTTCTCCGTGTCCCCGTCTCCCCGCGTCCCCGCGTCTCCGCATGTCCGCGTCTCCGTTTCAATGCTGGTGCTCCCCACCCGCGCCCATGCCGACAATAGCCGCCTTGAGTTGGCTTTCCGAATCCACCAGGAACAACGCGCGCGTCACGACCTTCTCGCCTTCTTTGACGCCTTCGAGCACTTCGTAATAGTCATCGGTCTTAAAGCCCACTTTCACCTCGCGCGGCTGCAAGTGCTCGTCTTCCCCATCCACGAAAGCGATGAACCGTTGGCCGGTATCAATGACCGCGCTGGCGGGGATGAGAAGCCTTTCGCCGACCGGGATTTGAACCTCGACACTGGCCCACATGTCCGGGCGCAACAGGTGATCGGGATTGTCGAGTTCCAGGCGAACGCGCCCGCGCCGTGTCTGCGGGTCAATGCTCGGGTAAATGAATGTGATGGGTGCGGTGAAAGTTCGATTACCCAGTGATGGAAACGTGATTGTGGCTTGCAGGCCAGGCCTCATCAGTGGCATGTCAGACTCGACAATCCAGGCCTCGAGCCATACACGCGATAAGTCGGCCAGTTCGTAAAGGGACTCACCTGCCATAAAGGCTTTGCCTTGCACGGCGGATTTGCGCACCACATAGCCGGACAGCGGCGCGCGAAAGACCATTTCATCGTCGGCTGTGCCACGTTGTTCGAGTGCACGGATTTCAGCCTCGCCAACTTCCCATAGCTCGAGCCGGCGGCGGGCGGAGTTGAGCAGGTTCGTGGCGGACCGGCGATGTTCCTCGGGAGCGTCAGCCCGCAGCGCCTGCAGACTGCGCCAGGCGATCAGATACTCGTTTTGGGCCGAAAACAGTTCCGGGCTATAGACCGTGAACAATGGCTGGCCTTTCACCACCGGTGCGCCGGTGAAGTTGACATGCAACTTGCGGACCCAGCCGCCAAAACGCGGGGCGACCCGCGCGTAACGGGTTTCGTCGTGCGTCACCACGGCCGTAGCGCGGACGGTGTTCGTGAGTGGGCGTTTCTCGACCTGGGCAAGCCTCAGGCCAATCATCTGCCGCTTGTCGGGCGAGAGGCTAATGCTGATGCGCCCCGGCACGGCTGCGGGCGCTGTGCCCGTCGCGTGGCTTTCGTGGCTGGTGGGCGCGGCCTTCTTCTCCACCAGACTCATGCCGCAGATGGGGCATCTGCCGGGGCTGTCCTGCACGTGTTCCGCGTCCATCGGGCAGTAGAACTGGCCGGGCTTGACTTGGGCGATCTTGTCGTCGCCGGGCGAGACAGCTGGCGCGGCGGCTTCGTCGCCTTTGATGCGGACCAGTTTCATGCCGCAGATGGGGCAATCGCCCGGCCGGTCGCTGATGTAGGTGGGGTGCATCGGGCAGTGGTATTGCGGTTTGGCCTGAGCGCCGCCGTGGCCGCTGTGACCGTGGTCGGAACGGCTGCAGCCGGCCAGCCCCGCGCCGCCGACCACCAGCAGCGCGCTCAGGAAGAGAAGGACACTTCGAGTTCGCATGGTTCGGTTCAAAGGTGTTGGAGGGTCATTTCTTGTCCGTCAGCGGCGCGGCCAACACCGGCGCGCCGGCCGGCGGCACGCCCTGGATGAGCAGCGACAGTTCCGCCAGCACGATCTCGCGCCGCGTGCGCGCTTCGATTTCGGCCAACTGAAAGCCCAGCAGCGTCCGCTCGGCATCAATCAGGTTGAAGAAATCAATCCGGCCCGACAGATAGCCTGCGCGGGCGATTTCCAGCGACTGCCGGGCTTTGGGGATGAGCTGCGTTTGGAGCAACGCCAGATTGCGCGTGAGCTCGCGGTAACTGTAGCTTTTCTCGGCGAACTCGACCGTGAGTATGATCTGCTCAGCCGTGAGCCGCGCCTCGGCGGCGCGCCTGACTGCCTGCGCGGCGGCGATTTCGGCGGCGATCTTGTCCCGCCAGATGGGCAGCGTCACGCTGGCCGTCGGCCGCACCATGACCGGCGTGGCCTTGGCGTCGGCCATCAGACCCAGGGCGAAGTCCGGCACGCCCGCCTTGTGGGCCAGGGCCAGCGAGGCCTGCGCGGCGCGGACCTCGGCCTCCATCTGCTTCAGACGCGGGTTGCGCGCAAACGCGATGTCCAGCAGATCGCCCGGCAACTCAAGCGGTGTGGCCTCGAACCGCGCCGGGAACGGCGGATCGGGCTGGTCGCGGGTCAGTCCCAAGGCCGCCTTGAACTGCGCGCGCAACGGTTGGCGCGAATCTTCAAGATTGGCGATCTCGGTGGCGAGCCGGTCCTGCTCGATCTGCGCGCGGTAAACGTCCTGCAGAGTTGCCTTGCCGACCTCGTTTTGGGCGCGGGCCGAGCGCTCCAGATCAGCCAGCAACGCCAGCGTTTCGCGGTGGAGGCGAAGTTTCTCCTCCAGGAAACCGAGGTTGTAGTAAGCGCGTTTCAGCGCCAAGGCCGTCTGCAGCACGGCGCTCTCGAACGCGAAGTAGCGCGCCCGACTTTCGGCATGGGCGACCTCGGCGCGGGCCTTCAGCTTGCCCGGTCCGGGGAACTCCTGCATCAAGCCGGGCATCACCGTCATGACGATGCTGGCGATGTCCGACTCGAACGTCAGCCGCGGGTCGGGCCGCGAGCGTTCGGTGGTGATGCGCTCGACCGAGGCAAGCCAGTCGAAATAAGCGGCCTCGACGGAAGGCTGGTTGAGCATGGCGAAGCGCAGGTAGTCAGCCAGCGTCGAGTCCGCCGCCAACTGCGGCAGGGGCGGCCGCCCACCTTTTGGCCGATAGACAGCCGCCAGGGCGGTGGCCTCCTGCCGCGCCAGCCGCTCGTTCGCAGTCGGCACGCCCTTGCAACCGGCGAGAACCAGGCTGGCCAGCGCCAGGCCCGGCAAAAACCATGCCCACCGCGAGAGGCGAGATTTGAAGCCAATGTTCATTCAAAATGCTGAAACCAAGTCCGCCTCACACCTGGTCGGATGCGAGGCGGACGGCCGTGGCGACCGCCGCTCTTGATGAGCGTCACCCAGCCTTCTGCCCCTGCCGGGTCAATGCTGATGCCCGCGGTGGTCTTCGTGGCCCTTGCCGGGCGCGTTGTCAGACCGCGACTTGGCCTTTTCCGCTTCTTCGAGCTTCTTGATGTACTTGGCGGGTTCTTTGTTGAACTGTTTCAGGCAGCTTTTGCAGCAGAGTTTGATCTCGCGCCCCTGATAGATGAACACGTAGGGCTTGCCCATGTCGCCGCCCAGCTTCTCGCCCGAAACGAGGCAAGTCTGGAGCGGGTAGGGCTTGGGCTTTTCGGTCTTGGACTCCGCCGCGCGGAGGGCGCTGAGCGGAAGTGCAATGGCTACGGCGATCACGCCGCAGACCGGCAGGATGTTCTTGATTTCGGTCAGTTTCATAGCAATCGGTCTTTTCCGGTTTCTCAAAGCAGCCACCATGGCTGCCGTTTGCACCAGCTTACACCACCGGCGCGAAAAACCCGCAAGATTCGATTCAAAAAATGCCGAGGGATTCGCTCGTCCACGGGGTATG
>Ga0207433_10016636_pt1 | contig 10300 bp, 6 predicted proteins | sample YelNatPaOPGAMG01_FD_187559 | JGI IMG/M metagenome (GOLD analysis project Ga0207433, IMG submission 187559) | Hot spring thermophilic microbial communities from Obsidian Pool, Yellowstone National Park, USA - OP-RAMG-01 (SPAdes) (version 3) | ecosystem: Environmental > Aquatic > Thermal springs >... | reverse complement strand
GAGACGGTTGACGGCAAGCGGATGGGGACGGTGGAGGATGTGCTTTATGACGATGAAGCCGGCGTAGCCCGTTATGTGGTGGTCAATACCACCGGCGCCGAGTTTGTCGTCAATTATACCCGTATTTTGCTGCCAGCCACTCTTTGCTGCCCCAATGAGGAGCGCCACACCGTGCGCAGCGAGGCTGGGGTCGAGCAGGTGCAGAGAGCGCCCGCGTATGATCCTGCCTCTGCCCTGGGCCGGAGCTATGAGGAGACGGTCTTTACCAATTTCGGCGAGCGCCCATACTGGCCCATCTAGGCGCGGTCTGGCGCGCGCCCGAGTGGGCCCCCGCACTGGTTCTGATGGGTCAGAGCCATCTCCCCGCAGGCCACAGGTACTCATCAAGACCAGTGCAGGAAGCCCCTCAGGCCCTCTGGTGGATAACACGAAGGAGCGCAAGGGAGTAGATGAATGGTTGAGCCGATAGGGACTTTTGCGGTCGTACCTGCTCTACCTGCCCGGCTCTCGCGGCTGCGCGAGTTGGCGTATAACCTGTTGTGGTCATGGGAATACGAAATTGTGGACCTGTTCCGCCGGCTCGATAACGAGCTATGGGAAAACTCGGGTCACAACCCCGTGCGCATGCTGGGCATGATCGCGCAGGAGCGGCTTGAGGAGGCAGCCCATGATGATGCCTTCCTGGCCAACCTCGATCGGGTCTGGGATATCTATGAACGCTACATGGATGCGCCCAACGTCTGGTACCGCAAGCTCCTGCCATCGGCGCCACGGCCGCTGGTGGCCTATTTCTCCATGGAGTTCGGCCTTACTGAGGCTCTGCCGATCTACTCTGGCGGCCTGGGCATTCTGGCCGGCGATCACCTGAAATCGGCCAGCGACCTGGGGGTTGATCTGGTGGGAGTCGGTTTGCTCTATCAAGAGGGCTACTTCCGCCAGCGGCTGAATGCGGATGGCTGGCAGGAAGAGTATTACCCGGTCAACGATTTCTCGCTGATGCCCGTCCGGCTGGAGCGTAAGCCCGATGGGACGCCCCTCACCGTTTCGGTGGCCATGGCCGGGCGCATGGTCACTGCACGCATCTGGCGCATTCAGGTGGGGCGCGTGTCACTGATTGTGCTCGATAGCACGGTGCCCACCAACGCCCCCGAGGATCAGGATATCACCGACCGGCTCTATGGCGGCGACCTGGATATGCGCATCCGGCAGGAGATTCTGCTCGGAATGGGTGGGCTGCGGGCGCTCGACCTGCTGGGGATGCGCCCCGATGTCTGTCACTTGAACGAGGGGCACTCGGCCTTTTTGATCCTGGAGCGCATCCGCTCATTGATGACCGAGCACAATCACACTTTCCCGCAGGCGCGAGAGGTGGTGCGGGCGGGCACCGTGTTTACCACTCATACCCCCGTGCCAGCCGGCATTGATCGCTTTCCGCCGCAGATGATGGACCGTTACTTTGGGCTTTATGCTCATGAGATTGGCATCTCGATGAACGACCTCATGGCGCTGGGGCGTGAGAATCCCAGCGATCCGAATGCGCCGTTCTCGCCGACGATGCTCGCTCTGCGCATGTCGGCCTACTCCAACGGTGTCAGCCAATTGCACGGCATCGTTTCGCGCCGCATGTTCCAGGTGTTGTGGCCCGGGGTGCCGGTGAACGAGGTCCCAATTTCGGCGGTGACCAACGGCATTCACCAATTGTCCTTTATCTCCCACGAGCTGTCAACCTTGTATGAGCGCTATCTGGGCCCACGTTGGCGGGAAGAACCGGGGGACCAGTCGATATGGGCGGCGGCCGCCGCCATACCGGCCGAGGAGCTATGGCGGACCCACGAGCGCCGGCGCGAGCGCCTGGTGGCCTTTGCCCGCCAGCGTCTGCGCGAGGCCCTGCGGCGCCAGGGGGCCAGCCCCGAAGATCTGGACCGGGTTTATGAGGTACTGAACCCATCGGCGCTGACCCTCGGCTTTGGGCGCCGCTTTACGACCTACAAGCGCGGCACGCTGCTGCTGACGGACCCGGACCGCCTGGCCCGCCTGCTCAACCGGCCCGGGCAGCCGGTGCAGATCATCTATTCCGGCAAGGCGCATCCGGCCGACGAGCCTGCCAAGCGACTGATCCGCGAACTGGTGCACCTGAGCCGGCAGCCCCAGTTCCGCAACAATCTGATCTTCATCGAGGACTATGACATCACGGTGGCCCGCTACATGGTAGAGGGCTCGGATGTGTGGCTCAATACGCCACGCCGCCCGCTGGAGGCCAGCGGCACGAGCGGCATGAAGGCTTCGGCCAATGGGGCCTTGAATGTTTCCATTCTCGATGGTTGGTGGGCCGAGGCCTATGAGCCTTCCATCGGCTGGGCCGTTGGGCACGTCGAGCAGACCGAGGATCAAGCGCGACAGGACCGTCTGGATGCCGAGGATCTCTACAACGTGTTGGAGCAGGAAGTCATCCCCCTCTTTTACGATCGCGGGCGCGATGGCCTGCCGCGCCGATGGATTGAGCGCATGAAAGCCGAAATCCAGGCCCTCTGCCCGGTTTACAACTCGAACCGCATGGTCAGCGAGTATGTGGAGCGCTTTTACGTGCCCAGCGGTGAGCATGTGTGGGAGCTCCTGCTCGATGATCTGAGCCGAGCCAAGGCCCTGGCCGATTGGGTGGAGCGCGTCAAGGCTGCCTGGCCACAAGTCTCCATCGAAACGGTCGACATGGAGATGCCGAAGGAGATCCGGGTGGGTGATACCATGCCCATCCGCGCCCGCATCCGCCTGGGTGACCTCAAGCCAGAGGACGTCTGGGTGGAAGCTTACTATGGTGTGCTGGAGATGGAAGGTGATATCGATCCCCGCACAGCCGAAACAGTGATCCTCGAAGGCCACCCGGTGGAGTCAGGCCTCTTTGAATACACGGGCACTATCCCCGCGCGAGCCAGCGGCTCCAGCGGCTATAGCGTCCGCATCCTGCCGCGCAATGCCGATCTCGTCACGCCCTTTGCACTGCATGTGATCAAGTGGGCGTCGTGATGCGTAAAGCGTGATGCATTGCGTCACTCCACTTCCACCAGCGTATAGTCGCGGGTGCCGAGGCCGCGGCGCTCCAGTGCCCTCACCTGCACAAAGGGGTCCTTGCCGTGCAGGCGCTCGAAGAGGTGCCCCGTGTCACCGAGGACCTTGCCCTTGGGTACGCCCTGCATCATCAGGTTCTCGACCTTGATGAGGTCGAGGCTGGCCTGCTCGATGGCGACGATATCGCGCGACACGACCAGCCCTACATCCGGGTGCAGGGCCGGGGTGGTAAAGCCCCAGCAGTCGCAGAGGTAGGTCATGTGCAAGAGCAGGTTGATAAAGAGCACCCGGTCGGGCATGAACGGGGCCAGCACCGCCTGGGTGGAAAGGGCCATACCCTCCTGGAAATCGGCAAAACCGTTGGCGTCGAGCGTGATGGCGCCCTGCGGGCAGGCATTGACACAGTGCTGGCAGTAATGGCAGGTTTCGTAATCGATGACGTACTTGCCTTCTGGCGTAAAGGTGTTGGCCTTGAAGCGGCAAGAGCCGATGCACGTTTCGCAGTGGGTACACAGCTCCGCGTTCCACTCGAGGCCGCCCTGCAGGGCGTGGATCTGGCCGCGGGTATCCTGGGTCACGCAGCCCATCGCCAGGTTCTTGCAGGCGCCGCCATAGCCGCAGGCGCCGTGGCCCTTGACATGGGAGAAATCGATCAACACATCGGCATCGTGGATCTCGCCTACCACCCGGATTTCCTTGAGCGTCTTGTAATCGACCGGCACCGGATAGTAATAGCGGTCCTTGCTGCCCGAAGTGGCCACGAGCGGCGCGCCCAGCACCTCTTGCGTATAGCCCCGCTCGACGGCGGTCAGCACGGCGTCGGGCGAATCGGTGACAAAGACGTTCCCTCCGGCCTCCTTGAGCGCCCGCACCAGCAGCCGCACAAAAAGGGGCGGGATGGTGCTGTAGCCGATGCCCCCGCCCAGGTGCATCTTGACGGCAACCCGCTTGCCCTTGACCATCTCACTCAAGGGGTAAAGATCCAACACCCGCATAAACTTGGCGGGAAGTGTAGCCTGCGCTTCGAGGCGATCAAAGGCAACTGACGCAAAATGGACCGTGGCAGACATCAGAACCTCCAGTGAGTACAAAGCGGATACACAAACTCCTAGTATGCAACGGGAATGACCGATTGTCAAAAAGTGAAAGCAGTACTAACGCGCCTCACACAGCGGCAGGTGCAGCAGCTCGCCGGGATTGGGCAGCCAGAAGTGCGCCGCCAGCCCACTGATATAGGGCCGTGCATCCTCCGGGTCGCAGCTTCCCCAGGTGCCCGGCGGCAGGTCAAAGGTCCCGTAATGATAGGCCACCATGACCTGTGCCCCCGATGATTGCGCCAGCCGGGCGGAGCCCTCTGGCCCCAGGTGCGCTTCGACTGCCGCCACATCGAAAAAGAGCACGTCGACCTCTTTGATCGCGAGCAGATCGTCGATCAAGCGCGTGTCGCCGGGGTGCCAGATGGCGCCGTCAGGCGTCTTGATGAGGTAGCCGCAGCAATCCTCTCTGCGAAAGGGCTCCGGCTGCTCGTAATCGTGCAGGGCCGGCGTCACGATCACCTCGGCGCTGCCGATGCGGATGGATTGGCCTTCACTGGCCGTGACCAGCCGCTCCTGGCCGATGCCCAGGGCCTCAATCAACCTCAGCACCCGCTGGGGCGCCACAAACTGAGGCTTGAGCCTGGCCGCGAGGTCCAGCGCGGTCGCCGGGCCGAAATGATCGCCATCGGCATGGGTGTACAGGACGGCATCGGCCCGGGGAACCTCCCCGGCCTCGATGGGCAAGGGGATGATGAGGCGATCCCCCGAGTCGGCGAACTCTTTGCCGTCCCGCCGGGTCACGGCCAGGAGCGGATCGATGAAGAGGATGGTGCCCCGGGTGTTGATCAGAGCCCCCGCCATCCCCAGCCACGTGACGACCGTATCGTCGCGCGGCGCAAAGAATGAAGGATCGATCTTGGCCGGCTTGAGTGTTGTTCCCATGTCTCCATCCTTTCCTCGCAGCATGTTGGTATCTTAACACCAGGTACAGCCTCCGTCAATAACTGCCCTGGGATTGGAGTTCCCTCGCAGCGTTTTGTTTGCTATAATGAAAGAAACGCTGACCCTGGCAGCAGTGGCGGGCGACAGTGGAGTCCAAACGATGACTATCACGGCCGTCGGGTGAGTCACTTCTCCGGCATCGTCCGGGCCGGACAATGGGAGGCTGGCACATGGTATCTCGGATCGCCCAGTTCATGCCCCATCCCCTTGAGAGGGAGACAACGCTGCGCGACTTGCAGGCAGAGAACATGTTGGCCGTATTACCTCTCCTGTCGTTGGCCGGCCTGCTGCTCGTTGTGAATGAGGACCGCTTCTCGCAGCCTATGCAGGTGATCTTGCCCGGCTTGACGCTCTTCCTCGTGCCGCTGGTCGTCGTTGCGCTGCGCCCGCGGAGCTATCGTGCGGCAGCGTGGGCCCTGGTTGCAGGCTCCCTCGGCGGCATCCTGTTGGCAGCCGGCTGGACGCCCTTACCCCAGGTGGTCTGCCTGCTCGTGTTCCCTGTCGGGCTGGCCACATCCTTCATCAGCCCCGCTGCAGGCGCCGGCACAGCCGGCGTATCCACGGTGATCCTGTGGTTGGCGCCGCCGGTCCTGTTGCCGGTCGACCCGGGATTGCGCGCTGCTACCGGTCTGGCCGCCTGGACTATTGTTGCCCTGATCTGGCTGACGCAGCGCCCACTAGTCACGACGATGAAGTGGTCCTGGGAGAGCTATGAGCGCAACCGGCGCCTGCTCGAGCGAGCGCGCGACTATCAGGTGCAACTCAAGCAGACCCTGGCGGATCTGGCCGACGCTAACCTGCAACTCACCCGTTTGAACCAGTTGGCCCAAGGGCTGCGCATGGCTGCCGAGGAGGCGCGCCGGGCCAAGGAGCAATTTGTGGCCAACGTGAGCCACGAGCTGCGCACGCCACTGAACATGATCATCGGTTTCAGCGAGATGGTCGTCCGTGCCCCTCAGACCTACGGCGCCAGCATTCCCCCGGCCCTCCTTGCGGATCTGGAGGTCATCCTGCGTAACAGCCAACACCTTTCCAGCCTGATCGATGACGTGCTGGACCTGAGCCAGATCGAGGCCGGCCGGGTCGTGCTCAGCAAAGAGCGGGTGGCGCTGCCGGAGGTCATCGAGGCGGCAACCACCGCCGTGCGCCCCCTTTATGATTCCAAGGGCCTCTACCTCAAGATAGAGATCACCCCCGACCTGCCACCGGTACTGTGCGACCGCACGCGCATCCGGGCGGTGGTGCTGAACCTGCTCTCTAACGCCGGCCGCTTTACCGAGCAGGGCGGCGTGCGCTTGCGTACTTGGCGAGAAGGGCCGTACGTCGTCGTGAGCGTAGCCGACTCGGGCCCTGGCATCGCCAACGAGGACAAAGAGAGGCTCTTCCGTCCCTTTGAGCAGCTGGATGGCTCCATCCGCCGCCGGTATGGGGGCTCCGGCCTGGGGCTGGCTATCAGCAAGAGCTTTGTAGAGTTGCACGGGGGCCGGATGTGGCTGGAGAGTGAAAAGGGCAATGGCACTACTTTTCTCTTCCGCTTGCCCATCGATCCGCTGCCACCGATCGAAAGCAATGCGGCCCGCTGGATCAACCCGGCCTGGCATTATGAGGAGCGCACGGCGCCCTCTTTAGCCCCTTCACCCAAGGTAAGGCCGCGGGTGGTCGTGCTCGATAGAGGCGACACCCTGCAGCGGCTGCTCAGTCGCTCCTGGGATGGGGTAGAAATCCAGGCCTGCGTGAGCCTGGATGAAGCCATCCAGGAACTGGCACGCACTCCCAGTCAAACGCTCCTGGTAAACGCCCGCTCCATGGGCGCGGCCATCGAGCAACTCAGCCAGAGCGTGGCCCTGCCCAATGGCACCCCAATGATTGTCTGTTCCATACCCGGTGCCATCGAAGCCGCCAGCGCCCTGGGCGTTGCCGATTACATGGTCAAACCGGTCACGGCCGAAGCGCTCCTGGCGGCGCTGGAGCGCCTGGGGTTGCAGAGCGGCACGGTGCTTATTGCCGACGATGAGCCCGATCTGTTGCGCATGTTCGACCGCGTTCTGACCGGCTCAGGCCGCGGCTATCGGGTGCTGCGCGCCGGCGACGGCCGGCAGGCGCTTGCGATCCTGCGCGAGGAGCGTCCAGACGCCTTGTTGCTCGACCTGGCAATGCCGGAGATGGATGGCTTCCGCCTGCTGGAGATACGCAGCCAGGACCCGACGCTGCAGCAGATGCCGGTTGTGGTGATCTCAGCCCACGATCCGGCGGGGCAACCCATCGTGAGCAGTGCATTGGCCGTCACGCGGGCGGGTGGCCTCTCCGTGCCCCAGCTCCTGGAGAGTGTACAGGCCCTCAGTCGGATCCTTGGCCCAGGCGGCCCAACTGGCGGTCCAGTGCCGCCAGGAAAGCCTGCTGGGTGACGGGCTTGTGGAGCAAGGCGGCGGCCCCCAGGGCAAGGGCCAGGTCCTCCTCGGCCAGGATAGTACAGACGATGATCGGCGCATGCCGGGTGTGCGGGTGCTCGTGCAACCGCCCGAGGAGTTCCCAGCCGTCGATGCCGGGCAACATGACATCGAGTACAATGATCTGAGGGCATAGGCCCTCTGCCAGGGGCAAGGCCTGCTGCGGATCGGCCGAGCCTACAAAACGGTAGCGGCTGCCGGCCAGGTAGCGCTCAAGAAGCCGTAAGGTGTCGACATTGTCATCGATGACCAGGACGGTGGCTTGCTGGGCAACCGGGAAGCTCAGGCGCAGCAGGAAGGCATCGCCCGGTTCCACATCGGGGCACAACTCCAGCGTGCCTCCCGAAAGCCCGATCAGGTCACGCGCCATATCGAGGCTGTTGCTGGAGGGGAGCATTACGGCCACCCCCTCCCGGTGTGGGCGCACATCGATCTGGACTCGCTGCCCTTGCGCGCCGGCATCTACCCTCAGCATGCCCCCTGGAGCGCTGCGCAGGGCTACCGTGAGCGTGTTGACTAGGGCCTGGCGCAGAGTGGTGACTTGGGCAATGGCGTGGGGAACCCCTGGTGCGACCCCGCAGGCTATCTGCACGCCCAGGGATCGGGCCAGCGGCGCCACCACCCGCAGCGCAGCCTGGACCATCGCAGCGACATCAATCAGCTCTGCGCCCTGGGACTTTCTGAGCCACTGCAGCTCTTGGTCGCGGCTAGGAGTGCCTGTGCCTGGCGCCAGAGGGGCCTTCTCACCGGCTGCCGGCAGCTTGCCCAGTTCATACTGGACCCAGAGCCGATCGGCCAGTACCTGCACCCCCTGACTCTCCAACCGCGCCAGATGGCGCACACTGAGGGCCAGGTTATTGGCCACCTCTCGTATGGTAAACTGCTCAGTATAGCGGCGTGAGAGGATATTGTAGATACGCCAGGCATTGGCGTTGGGAGGCACATCGGTGCCCGGTTTGAGGGCCTGGATGGCGGTCAGGAGGAGCCGGCGCAGTTGAGAGGGAGCGTCTTCCCGCTCCCCGACATCCAGGAGCTCGATCAGAGGGCTGTGGCCCAACTCTGCTGGGTCATAGAGATGTTGCAGGGCTCGATGGAGCTGGCGCACAAAGCGGGCATCAGCATGCTGGCTCGACATGTCCACAAGATGGCACTCCCATGTCTGCTTGACGGCGGATTATACCACTTCCAGAGCTTCTTCAATGCTATAATGGCCGTATGAATGGATCTCCTGTCTAGGCTATCGACTGGAATCTAGCACAATTCCAAAGGTGCAGCAAGAAAGGAGAGATGCAATGGAAGGGCCCAGGATCTTGGGTCGCCGGCAATTCCTTATCGCCGTGAGTGCGGGCGCGGCAGGCGCCCTGTTGGCCGCCTGCGCTCCGAAGGCATCCCCTCAGCCAGCCAGTGAGGAGCAACAGCCAGTAGCCACCTCGGCCCCTGGCCAGCCCACCCTCGCCCCTCAGGCCAACGGGGAGTTTGTGTTCTGGTATCCGGATGAGACGCGAGGCACCGCGTTGCAGGACGAGTTCAACAAAGCGGATCTGGGCATGACCGCAAAATGGGAACTGGGCGAGTACGACACCAACACCAAGACCATGGCCGCCCTGGCTGCCGGCACACCGCCGGATACATCCTATTTGGGGCGCTGGCAGACTTGTGACCTCGCCGTCCGCAACGCCCTGGTCTGCCTGGATGATTATGTCGCTAAGGCGAAATCCTTTGCCTGGAACAACATCTGGGAGCGTCTGCAGAAGGACTCTATCTCCTGGGGTAAGAAGTGGATCATCCCCTACACGACCGATACGCGTGCCCTGTTCTACCACAAGGACGTGATGGTGAATGCCGGTCTGGACCCGGAAAAACCGCCGAAGACGTGGGATGAGCTGCAGCAGATGGCCGTCAAGATCACCAAGCGCGATGCGGGCGGGCGCCTCGATACAATTGGCTTTACACCCAGTTTCGGCAACCCGCCGGTGTACTTGATGTTCCTCACCGTGCTCTGGTGCTATGGCGGCGATATGGTTAACGGGGACATGAGCAAAATCACCGTAGCCTCCAGCGAGGGTGAGCAGGCCATGACCTTCCTCAAAGGCATCATGGATGCCCAGGGGGGCTACGAGGATGCCGTCGCTTTTACCAAGAACCTCAGCCTAGCCGAAGGGATCGACGCCTTCTCCGCCGGCAAGGTAGGGCTGGCCCTGAACGGCGCCTGGGTCTTCCCCAACTATGCCAAGTATTCCCCGGACCTGAACTACGGCATGATCCCAGGGCCCGTCTTCCCCGATAAGAACATTGTCGCCAACTATGATGGCGGCGGCGGCTGGTTCTTCTTCAAGAAAGGCCATAACTTTCCTGCTGCCTGGCAGTTTCTTGAGTTCATCATGGATAAGGACCGGCAGGCCAAGATCTGCGACACGTGGGCCACGATCCCCTCGCGCTCCGACTCGGGCGAGGCATGGGCCAAGCTCGATGAGCAGCATCGCCGGGTGTTCGTTTCCACGGCCAACACGGTGCGTTGGATCCCGATTTTCGCCGGCGTCTTGGAAACGCTCAGCCACTTAGCCACCATGTTTGACAACGTGCTGATCGGTGGGAAGGACATCAAGGGGGAACTGCAAACAGCGCAGCAGAACATGCAACTAATCCTGGACAAGGCCAATTCGTTCCCCGTGCCTTCTTAATTACACACCGGCACTGAGCGGGCGAGGGTTACGAGCCCTCGCCCGCTAAGTCAACCCTCCTTGGCCAGTA
>Ga0207433_10016635_pt1 | contig 10300 bp, 3 predicted proteins | sample YelNatPaOPGAMG01_FD_187559 | JGI IMG/M metagenome (GOLD analysis project Ga0207433, IMG submission 187559) | Hot spring thermophilic microbial communities from Obsidian Pool, Yellowstone National Park, USA - OP-RAMG-01 (SPAdes) (version 3) | ecosystem: Environmental > Aquatic > Thermal springs >... | reverse complement strand
ATGAAATCAAGCCCCAACGAGCGGGCAATCCTCACATAATCCTCAACCTTTCCCTTTCCTCCCGAGAGCTCCGTTTGCACTCCCACTATTCCCTTGAAGACTTTCGGAGGCGGAGGGAATTGGGGATTGCTCCAATCCCAAGGAGGGATTTGGGGAAGCTTCGGCTCTTGGAGCAGTTGGGGAGGTGTTTTCGCTCCGCCTAATTTCCCGCTCTTCAATGATGGCTCGGCGAGCCAGTTGAGTGTGTTGAGAAGGAGGCGGAGGAAATCGCTCCGCTGATTATTTAGCCCGGTCTCCATAACTATTCCCCTTAAAGCTGTTGCATATCCACCCCAAAAATGATAGGAGGAATTTATTGAACATAGGGCTATCCTTCCCTCACCAAAGGAACGGATAGCGAAGATGGGCGGAGCGGATAATCCTTCCTTCGGTATCCTTTCCTGGGGAAGCCCCCTCGCATTGCTCTCCCATAGAGTGCTTTTCGCGGAAGCCTCTCCCCTTACCACGATTTGCCATTCATTCCCAACATCAAAAGTTAAAGTGGATGAAGCTCCTCCCGCTCCCTCGCTCACGGGATACCAAATGAGATGAACGCCATCGCTGACGGGCGATGGCAAGATGTTGCTCGTTGAGGCGAAGACTATTCCCCATGGCGTTCCGCCATCCCTCTCTCTTTCCCTATCGTGCACCGCCTCGGGGCGAAGGCGCGCATTTATCTGGTCCAAAAGGCGAAATTGACCATCCCAATCCTCCAAATGCTCCCCCTTCCACAGGCTTATGAACAGACCTCCGCCATCCTTAACAAAACGAAGGAGGATGTCCCTTTCCTTATCACCCAAATATGCTCCTCCCCTCTGCAAAACAACCACATTGAACTGCCTGATATAGCTTTCATCGGGGAAATCCCAACGAAAATCAAACTCAAAACCCGCCTCCATAAGCTTCCTCGCCACAATCCTATCCTCCAATCCCGTCTGTAGAAAAAGAACAGATGGCTTCTGTTGGGCGAGACAAAAGCTCAATAGACCAGTTAGCAAAAATATAAACCTCCTCATCTCCTCTCACCTTCCTTTTTAGGATAAACCGAGGGATACATACCATCAATATCAACTAATCTTACAAAGAGCTTGCCCTTGACCAACTTCGCCCTGTAAACGCTACCGCACTTTCTCGCCAATAGGCTGACTTTCCCCAGCTTCGGTATCTCCACGCTCACTTCCTTATCCTTATCATCCGTTGACCAAGCGGTTATAAGCCACTCATCCCTCTGGCGGTGCTTCCTCACCAAAACTCGGGAATCGGGAACGCCGGTGGGGAATTCGTAGGCGGGCAAATCCTTTGACCAGCGATGTTTATTCGGTCCGGGAAGCAAATCGCCCGAGCGGAGGAAATCATCAAGATAGGAGAAAAGAGCGTGGACATAGGATAAAGCCATCATTTGTTTCAGCCAATGGGGTGGCTCATCTCCCAAATCCCCTTCGAAACCTCCCTTGGGATAGGCGAAATAGCCAGCAACCGCGCCTATCATCCCCGCTGTATAACAGCATTTCAGAAAACCCATATAATGCTCAATGTCGCTGAAAGCCGATTCTCCTAATTGCTCCCTCTCCCATCCTCCATTGACCCAATTATAGGAGAGTTTATCGCCGAAACTTATCTGCTGAGCAACCGCGTTGAGGAATTGGGTGAGGAGGTCGTTATCTCCGCTCCAACCGCTGTTGAAATCCCTATAATAGAGGGAGCTGCTCGGCAGGTCGGAAACCGCGCGCATATATTTGTAGTCAAAACACCAATGCCACCATTCTGGATAGCTGTTTCTATTTAGAACTCCGTTGCTGTAATAGATGTAAAGGGCTTTGGGAACGCCCTTGCGAACGATATCGGCGAATATCGATTCCTGATGCGCCTTTCTTTGGGAGATATAATCAAACCAGTTTTTCCCATCCTTTGCCTTGAGCACCCTTTCATCCGATTCCCAGATTCTCCCTCCGAATCCATAAACAGTAAGGGCATATTCCCCGCCATTCAAGATTACCGCGATGTGAGCCTTCTTCTCCAAAATCTTCTTCAGGGGTTCAACCGCGAGCTTTCCCGCCTTTTCAAAGACCTCATCGGGAGCCTCCGGACTCCAGATTTTCTCTCCATTTTCGCCCACGCTCCAAGTTTCCTTAGGCAGGCTATCGGTGAAATCCTTATCGAAAAATGGACGATGGAGGATGACGAAGAGGGGATACTTTTTGGGGTTGGAAGCGGATAGAGCGACGAGGCGAGATTGCATACTGTTTGGGTCATCCAACTGGCGAACCGCATCTGGACTTGCGGAGCCGAATTCAAGGGCATAGCCCCAGTTCTCTGCAAGCTCAACCTTTACCTCAAAAGGCATTTCCCAACCCCATCTCGTTAAGGGTGGGAGGGTATGTCCGGGGCGAAACTTCGGCTTGGGGGCTTCTTGGAGGAATTGAAGCGCAGTTTTCCCCTCAGCAAAAAGGGGGAGAATCCAGAGGATTGTCATAAAGGCAAGAAATCGAGAAAGAATTACCCTCATAGCGGATTATTTTTATATTTTTTTAATCTAAGATATTCACACAATTTAATAAATTATTTTAAATTTTGCCTTTATAAAAGGCAATTAGTAACTTAACTTGTTTCACAACAACTCTTTTTCAGAATTACAATAGAGCTCTTTAAAAGTACCTAAAAATAAGCTAAAACTGGGGTGGCTCGGGAGGGGGGAGAGGTGGGAGAACAACAAAAGTTTTGCCCTCGGGTGGAAAACCGGGGGACGGTGTTTGATTGCCTAGGGTGTCCTTTGCGAAAATCCATACTCTATACTCTTCTTGCATGCCATCAGTGCGTGTATTAGAGGCTGCCACCACCTGCCCTTCATAGCGGTTATTTACCAATTTCAGCTCTATTTCTTCTTTATTTCCATTTGGCTTTTGCACTTCCAACCACACTTTTGAAACGCCGGAAGGGTCATCAGCCTTTGCAGATACATTTACTTCGCCGCCTAAAAACCCCAGCTGATTGGGGGTTATTTGTATATCGGATATGTTAGGAGGTGCACTATCAACAGGTTGACCACCGCCACCTCCTCCACACCCTGAGAATATCGACATTATTAAAAATAAGCAGATATACTGCCATCCTTTCTCCATTATAACTCACCTCGATTCAAGATATTCATTCAAGGTTCTCATCTGAGGGTTAGCATAGTAATAGCTTGTGCCCATCGGTTTTCTTCGTCTCTTGCGACAACACGAACTATGTAAACGCCGCTTGGCAATTTCCTTCCTGCACTATCTGTTCCTTGCCAGACAAACTTTTGCTCTCCTGCTTGCCTGACTTCACCACTAACCAATTCAGCTATTCTCCGACCCGCGAGGTTCTGAATTTCTAAGCGAACCTGGGCTGGTTTTGCAAGAGAGAAACAGATAATAGCTCCCTCCCCACGATTAGTTACTGTTCGTAAATTGGTAATCCATGGCAAGGAGCTGCTTTCTCTCTCGGCTATAATCTTAAATCTGTGCTCCGTTTCACCAAAAGCGGGTATAAAACGATAGGATGCCGTTGTGCGCAAATAAATTCGCTTATTAGATATCGTGTCTACCAGCCAAACGCCCAAGCCCTTAGGAGCATAACCCACACCCTCAAAGGTCATTACTACCTCGCTGGTGTTTGTTATCTTATCGTTCCAGCGTATGAGGAGCTCCCACTCTTGCTTCTGCCCCTGCTCCGGGCGAACATCAACCGCGAGCGGAGTACCACCATCTAAAAGCATCACCTGGAGTCCAGTTTGCCCAACAATTGGAGGAATAGGAGGTAAACCAATTGCCATTCGCCGCGTCCCTGGCACAACACCGAGCAAAACCTCACCGGATTCACTACCTATCCTCACTTGCAAACGCATAGTCCAACGATTATTTCCTATAACTTGTTTCTCTCTTAATTGTTTTATGGATTTCTTAGTGGGTGAAGGGAGGATTAGCTCGCAATCAGTCTTGGCAAACATCCAGAAACCTCTCCAAGGTTCAAGCTTTGAAGTAACATTCGGGAGAATAGTTGAATCATAGACAAGTTGATATTTGCTACCATCCCAACCCCAGGCATAATCCTCTACCCAACCCTTTTCCTGCGCCTCTTTGAGCGTTTTTTCCTCTCCATTAACGCGCACTCTAATTGAACTTAATTCCCAAGGTAAAGAAACCAACCACGGATTCCCTATAATATTCCAACCTTGCTTGAGAGAAATTACAAATGGCTGGAACTCGTTAATTGGGTCTCCCTTAGCATTGGGAACAACCTTAGTTGCTAGGAAACACCAATAAGCTTTTCCAGGCTGAAGCGATGAAGCTGAAGAGTCAGGATAGTAAACATATTTCTTGGCTATAGGGTCATACCAGGCCCACTTCTGTTCTTCGAAATTAAATATCTTTTTGGGGTCAGTAATTTCGCTTATTAAAGGTAAAGTCACGAGATTTAACCCCTTTTCAATTGGCGGTGCTTCGCCTGCCTTTGTTGTCGCCGATGGTTCTTCCGGTAAATCGCTGTAATTACCAGCCTTGTCTATAGCCACAGGGTAAAACCCATATGTGTGTCCGAATTTGCCTTGGAAAATGGCAGTTGTTGTTGAAGAGGGGAAAATCGCCCATAACTCGGGCTCTCCACCGTCGTCTGAAACCCAGATTTCCACTTTGTCGACTTCCCCTATATCATCTTGGCACATCCACTGGACTGGGAATCTAAATGATGGTTGCACAGGAGATAGAGGTTGCATTACCGCTTTCGGCGATGTATTGTCTATGGTGGTAACAACTTCGTTAGTTTGGTCCTCGGCATCCTTAAGCTTTATTATCGCCCTGTTGTGTATTTGGGTACCGGAAGCCAAGTTAGACATAGGCAAAGCAGAAAATTGCACCCACAATTCATCCGACCCTATATCAGCGAGATTGAAACGCCATCGTGCTTCTCGTTTTTGTATATCTATGCATTGGTCAGTGAGGGCTGTGGGATGGCTAACGCCCTCAAATTTGATGCTATTAATATCTATATTGGGGTCCAAAGGATTGGAAATCTCGATTTCTGTTATTTCGCCGGCGCGTGCTTTGGTTAGTGATGCAGGGTTGAAATAAGCTATGTAGCGAAGAGTCTGATTACTTTTGGCGTATTGTGTAGGTCCGATTAATTTTGACGAGGGCTGCGAGGAATCCATTTCAAGAACTTTTTCAATTTCCCATCTATTTTTTTCAAGCACTTTCTTCAATTCCTTGTCTATATATTCTCCGCTCTTTATCATATTATCTGCCTCTTTGAGGAAATTTACAACGCTCTTCTTCAAAACCCCAATCGCTACATCTTGGGGACTAATTGGAAATTCCCCTTCGTAAAGCTTGTAAGCCTTGGAAGCAACCGAATACAAAAAATCAATCTCGCTAAGTTTATCAACCCAACTCATCTTAGACCTTTCTTTCAATCCATCCCGAATGGCTTTAACTACTTTACCAGCTGTTACTTTATCAATATCATAACCTTCTTTAGCGAAAGTAGTCATAACCCCTTCCGTCAAGAAAGTCTCTCCACCGACTTCTACCATCTCCCTTGCAATATAGAATTCAGCAGCCGCGTATATGCAAACCGCTATGAGAATCAACCCTCCTGGCCCAATCCGTTGTTCTATTTTTGTGCTTTCTGGAATCGGCTTTATGCTGACGACAAACGCCCTTAATTCTCCAGGTTCCACTGGAGGTATGAACTCGGTAGGAACATTTACTTCGTCGGATGTTTCACCATTTGAGAGGATGATTGCCTTTCCTGCTTTATCTACTGTCCATATCCTATAAGCTACTTTGCTAACCCCTTGTTGCGACTGCAATTTTAGGCGAATAAATGAAAAGCCTTCCCAAGGCTGGGAGGTTGTATTGAGGAAGAAGACAAAGGAATGGTCCTCTTGCCCTATATGCAAGCTAACAGGCAATTGGAAGGTTACCAAGGGCGTGGGTGCAAGTGCTGGGTCCACAACGAAATTGGCGAATTCACTCCATTCACTCTCTAACCCCTTTGCATCAATTGCTTTTACTCGCCACTTATAATTTCCTGCTGGAAGAGCAAAACCTTCGGGTAAATTGAAGTATTTGGTATCTTCATAGGAAAAAGTCGCCTTGCTCCAGCCGGTTGCATCTTGGCGCTGGTCATAAACTCGTAAGCGATTATCTCCTTGCCAAATTTCTAATATGCACCAAAAGTTATCGTTATCGGGGTCGTATGTTGCGAAAACAAAAGACGGATTACCAGAAACGGTTTCGTTATTAGAGGGAGTAAGCGCCAAGGGCTTAAGAGGAGGTTGGTTTGTGGCTTGGACTTTAAAGCTATGAAGGGCACTCGCGGATTGAGTTCCTTCCTGGTCAAATGCTAATGCCCTCCATTGATATACGCCTTCGCTTAAGGCCTGGTCAATGGGAACTGTAAACTCAGCTATCTCACCGCTCGCATAGGAAGTTTTGCTCCAACCAGCTGGAGAAATACGCTGGTCAAATGTCTTTACTACCTGGTTGTTCTGGAAAATTTGAATAGCATATTTTAATTGTCCACCTTCTGGGTCATTTGCTTTGATACGGAATGTAGGAGTAGGGGAAACGGTGGCCCCATCAGCTGGAGAGGACAAAACAGGTGTTGAGGGAGGCTCGTTTGGAGTCAACGGACCTGTCCGATAGCTGACTATTTTGATTTCTCCGCGATTAGGGTCATCCGCCTTGTCAAAGATTTTAGAAAGATTAGCTTTCCCTTGTTGTATTTCTGATGTAGTGGGTTCGCCCCAGTAGGTATTTTCCGTTTGGATGGCGGAGCCTCCATCGTTAACTGCTTCATACTCCTCATTCCCATAGATATCATTCCCCTCTACCCTGCATAGGGGATTGGCTACTCCCCCAAAACCTATGCCTCGCTTGTTCCCAGTTATCTTGTTGCGCTTTATCCCCTCCATACTAGTATCCCCACCACCAATATATAACCCCCAACCACGATTATCCTTTAACACGCTATCCACAATCGTCACTTGCCCATCACTACTACTAACTCCACTTCCATTCCCCACTACCTCACAGCCCCGCATCACAACCGGCCCACCCACAACCCCCCAATCTCCATTGGAGCTAACCACACAATTAAGGATACTAACACTTCCATAATCTGCACTAATACCCCTACCTCCGTTATTCTGCACCCTGCTGTTTTCCAAAGTAATACTCCCCCCATAAGTAGCACAGCCATTGCCTCCATTGTACTCTACTATACAGTTTCGTAAGGTTACTGAATTCCATCCCCCTGTAATACCATCTCTACCATTCTTCCTAATTACACAATCCTTGAAAGTTAGATTATTATAATTACCTAGGCTTACCCCCCAATCGCGATTATAGGAGAATTCACATCCCTCAAATAAAACATTCTGGCTATTATCTATAAACAATCCTGTGGGATTGCTCTTGAGCAAGCAATTTTTAAATAAGGGAGTGTCCGGGCTTAAAATGTTGCCTACTTTGATATAAATCCCCACATTTGTGCTATTCTGCACGGTTAAAGCCTCAATAGCTGGCAATGCATCTGGCTGAACAGAGAGAACCTCCAATCCATTAATCGCTTTATCTATAATACAATTCCTGATGGAAATACCAGCAGCTTGCTTCACTATCCTTATCCCATACCAATCACCCGCTACACCTGTCGTCGTGAAAACAACGGGATTATTTACATCACCCTCTACACGCAACTCACCCCCGTCAACTATCAACTCCACCCTGCTGGAATTCGCACCACCAGCCTGGTCATCGTAGGCACCTATGGATTTAACAACGGTCCCTGCGAGGATTTTCACACTACCTCCCGGCTTGATTGTTATATCTCCTCCCAAAATCACCGTTCCTGACCAAGTTTCTTGACCTACGATGATGCCCGATTTCCCCTGCGTAACAACAATTGGGGAACCGTCCTGCGTTGCTCTATAGCTCTTTATGATTATACATCCTTTGGAATTGTCATGCCGACTATCAAAAATCTTGCTTAGATAAGTGATTATTCCGCCTTGCTGAAGCTGATTCTGTATTTCTGATGTAGTGGGTTCGCCCCAGTAGGTATTTTCCGTTTGGATGGCGGAGCCTCCATCGTTAACTGCTTCATACTCCTCATTCCCATAGATATCATTCCCCTCTACCCTGGATAGGGGATTGGCTACTCCCCCAAAACCTATGCCTCGCTTGTTCCCAGTTATCTTGTTGCGCTTTATCCCCTCCATACTAGTATCCCCACCACCAATATATAACCCCCAACCACGATTATCCTTTAACACGCTATCCACAATCGTCACTTGCCCATCACTACTACTAACTCCACTTCCATTCCCCACTACCTCACAGCCCCGCATCACAACCGGCCCACCCACAACCCCCCAATCTCCATTGGAGCTAACCACACAATTAAGGATACTAACACTTCCATAATCTGCACTAATACCCCTACCTCCGTTATTCTGCACCCTGCTGTTTTCCAAAGTAATACTCCCCCCATAAGTAGCACAGCCATTGCCTCCATTGTACTCTACTATACAGTTTCGTAAGGTTACTGAATTCCATCCCCCTGTAATACCATCTCTACCATTCTTCCTAATTACACAATCCTTGAAAGTTAGATTATTATAATTACCTAGGCTTACCCCCCAATCGCGATTATAGGAGAATTCACATCCCTCAAATAAAACATTCTGGCTATTATCTATAAACAATCCTGTGGGATTGCTCTTGAGCAAGCAATTTTTAAATAAGGGAGTGTCCGGGCTTAAAATGTTGCCTACTTTGATATAAATCCCCACATTTGTGCTATTCTGCACGGTTAAAGCCTCAATAGCTGGCAATGCATCTGGCTGAACAGAGAGAACCTCCAATCCATTAATCGCTTTATCTATAATACAATTCCTGATGGAAATACCAGCAGCTTGCTTCACTATCCTTATCCCATACCAATCACCCGCTACACCTGTCGTCGTGAAAACAACGGGATTATTTACATCACCCTCTACACGCAACTCACCCCCGTCAACTATCAACTCCACCCTGCTGGAATTCGCACCACCAGCCTGGTCATCGGTGCCAGGAGCGGCGGAAACAATAGTGCCTGCGGTAATGGTGAGCTTCCCTGTAGAGGTAATAATGACATCTCCTGTGAGGGTAATTTGACCAGACCAGATTTCTGACCCCGTAATTGGTCCGGACTTTGTCAATTGTGCGAATCCCTTTATTAACCCGCATTGTAAGAACAAGGTTATCAAGAAAAATGTCCAAATCATTTTCACATATGCATATTCGCTTTTACGCGCCTGCATAGTGATAAACCTCCTTTTGCAAGGTTGCTCTTTTCTTATATATCTTATATATCCTTTTGTTTATTATTTCATCACACCAAGCCAGTGTAAACAACCTCTTCTGTTAAAAATTTTAGATATGAAATAAAAACGGTCAAGTCTATATTTTTTAACGGTAGAAATCAATTCCATTATATCCATCGCTGATTTCCTGTCAATATTTTTGGAAAATACTGTTTCAATTTTACTACACACTCTTAAGCGGTCAAGGATATTTTACCAAATACTCATTTATCACTCCCAGGTATATCTTTTTGCACTGCGATTTCTCCTTTTCATATCGTTATCTCCTTTGCAAAAGAAAACCATTTCATTTAAAATTATCTAATAAAACAAATTGAAAAGGAGGAAGAGAGTTTGAGAAGGACGACTTTCAAGATTTTTGTTTTGATTTTTTTATCCCTGACTTGCTTTGCCCTTACCTTCAACCCTCAGACTATGATGCGGGTGAAGGATATAAAGCCGGGGATGAAGGGATACGGCTTAACCGTCTTCAAGGGGACGAAGATAGAGAAATTCGATGTGGAAATCCTTGGCGTCCTGCCTAAGGATAACATAACCGGGGATATCATCCTCGCTCGCCTCTCCGGCGGTCCGATAACTCAAAGAAACGCAAAGGTGATAGCGGGGATGAGCGGAAGTCCCGTCTACATCAACGGCAAGCTAATAGGAGCGGTCGCCTTGACCTGGCGCTACTCCCTTGAGCCCCTTGCGGGAATAACTCCCATAGAGAATATGATCGCTTCCGCAAACAAGATTGTCCCAATCGGCGGAGCCCCGGTGACAATCAAGAGCTCAACATTGAGGAGTATGGGGTTGAAGAACTTGGGTGATGGGGATTCCATAACGATGGTGCCGATTGCCATTCCCTTGATTGCCTCCGGCTTTCAT
>Ga0207433_10016634_pt1 | contig 10301 bp, 18 predicted proteins | sample YelNatPaOPGAMG01_FD_187559 | JGI IMG/M metagenome (GOLD analysis project Ga0207433, IMG submission 187559) | Hot spring thermophilic microbial communities from Obsidian Pool, Yellowstone National Park, USA - OP-RAMG-01 (SPAdes) (version 3) | ecosystem: Environmental > Aquatic > Thermal springs... | reverse complement strand
CAAAACCTAATGTTGAGTGCAGCACAAATCACCATTGTTGCTCCAATAATAGTACCGATAATAACACCTATTATGATATATCTAAAAGTGTTCTCAAATGTGACTCCATTACTGACACTATCCAAAAACCTTGCATCGGAACGACTAAAAAATGATTTTTCTTTTTTAAATAATGACATAATTATAATATTTTAAGATTAATAATTAATTTATATATTTCACTGATTAACAAACAACTATGGCTAACAAGCGGTATAAAACATTGGGGTAAGTGGTTATTTATTGCATCAACTTTTGTAACGGTGGATACAGACGAATCCCATACTCCCCAACGTTTCATACCGCCAGCCGTTAGTTGCAAGTACTACTATCATTCATTGAATCAGCCATTCTACTTTTAATTTTATTAATCATATTTTCAGAATATGATGATGTAAATTCGGCTTCAGCATCAATATTATAATAGTGTGAGTTATAATCAATATTTGAATATTGGATTTTAACCTCATTAATAATGTTTTTTACATCATCACCATTAATATGTACTTCCCTAATTATTCTCGTTAATATTGGATAAATTAATGTTTCATATGCACAATCATCAGATGAAATTTCTTTCATTATATTAGTAGCATAATTAAACCACCTAATAGTAATTTCCTTTCTATCATCAGGAGTATTTTCTAATAATCCAGTTGAATACCAATCATCATAATTGGTTACATTAATAATTTCATTTTTTTTCATATATTATTGTTTTTATCGTATTTATTCCAATTTATTCCTTGATCACTAAACCAATGATTAACATATTCTGTCTTATCCATCATCGTATATTATTCTGGGTGAAGAAACATTAAATAGTATTGTGTATTTAACACCCCAATCGTCCAAATCTTTAAGTATGATATTTTTTGTGTTTTCAACCGACCAAATTTCGTTTTTATCACGAATTTCATCTCTCATTGTAATGAAAATAATTTGATTCCCTTTACGAAATAATTTTATTATTAATTCTTTAGCACCATCTATCCATTCATTTGTGTGATAATTAACAATTGTTCCATCAATATCAAAAATATGTGTTCCCATAATATAAATTTTTAATATGTTTAATTTTTAACAGATTATAAAGGTTGAATTTTCTTATTCCAAATCTTTATTTTCCCATTTTCACCCCACATCTTCTGTATCGTTATCCAAGTATTAGGTGGTAAAATCCAACCTTTATATTTATCCTCACATTTTTTACCTAATAGTATTTTTTTATCGTTTTCCATATTTATAAAATTATCTGTTAAAAACTAAAACATAACAACAAATATATTCAATTGCTGATTCTGCGGGTTACCCAAGTTTTCATTTTCTATTTTCATTTTATCTGAATTTAAAGTTTTGTAATTCTAAGTCCACAACTAAATATACCTGCGAACCATTAGGTTCAATTAAATTATTTTTTTGCTATTATAACTTTCCTATCACCAAAATCCCAAATCTTTCAAAAAGTTCTTTTCTACCATATAATACATCATCAACCATATATAATTCGTCACATAAAATAGGTCTTTTGATAAATATTTCATTATTAAGTTTTTCAGTGGTTGGTAATATTTTCGTGGTATTATCATCAAACGTAACAATGACATACCCATCAATATCTGAATGTTTGTAACTTTTTATAGTATTCATATTTTTATTCTTAATTTGTAAAACAATAATTTAACAAAACCTAACAAAATATAACCAAAACCGGGGGTGACTTACAGATTTGGTTATTTGTGCGGCAAATTTAACTTATTTTCCGTAGGAAGATTGCTGCACTTAATTTCCTACAACTTCAAAGTCATTAATTTTGTTCTGGCTCGTCTGGTTCTGGGTAATCCGGTTCTGGGTAATTCGGTTCTGGGTAATCCGGTTCTGGGTAATATGAGTCACTTCGCATATGTCTCATCTCTGCTGACGCTGCATCATCAGGATCTACCTGATTGTAATAATTTTGTTCCGCTCTATCATAAGATACTGAATCTGGATTGCCTCCACGCATCCAAACTTGGAACATCACTTCATAATAATAATCATTTTTGTCCATATCTCTTATTTTTTTTTAGTGATACTAAAGTTTTTTTTCTAACTTTTTTTATAGCAACAAATATAAGCAATTATTTTTAAACCACAAAATAAAATTGAAACTTTTTACTAAAAAATATTTTATATTTGTATCCGTTATAATCAATAGTTAAAGTTCGTCTTCGGTTAAAGGTAGTAATTCATCTGTGTGTAATATGAAAGGTTTACCTGTTTTCATACATTGGAGAAAAGAATGTCCTTTCATTCCATTAACTTCACCGAAATATATAAATGTCATATCCTTATATGGGTTTGGATTATTTTTTCTCCAATTTTCAAGTAAACTCTCATAATCCCATTTAACCAACGTTAGTGGTTTAATACTACTGGTTATAACATCAGATTTATGTAATTTTTTATCTGACTTTTTACTTTTGTTCTTTTTACTATCTTTATTTATATTATTTAAGTTTTGTGTTTCAATTAAAAAAAAAAATATATATATCTGTAACCGTTAGGTGCAATTCTAAAGACCGCACTTCGACATATCATCAGCATCCATAAATTGAACATTCTCGATTAATTCACCAGATGCGTTCTTATGTGGTGCATATAATCTATTTATTGCATCCATTAAATTGTTATCCATAGTATCTTGAACTGAAAATAGATATGTTCCATCTTCATCAAAAAATGTTACAACATCGCAACTATTATTGTGGTGCGCATATAATGTTCTTTTTTCAATTGAACCGTATGCCCCTTGAATTTGATATTCTGTTTTTACTCTTACGTGACTCATATATTTATTTTTTTTGTTAATAATAAAGAACTGTACCTAACAGCATATATAAGAAATGGCACAGAAACATTTGTACTAAATTTCAACATTCTACAAGTGCCACTTTTCATATACGCAAAACGTTAGCAACCATGCTGGATAAAGTATTCACATTGCTTTCTATCTCCTATGTATTGTAATGTTCCATTTTGGTCAACTACTATATATGTTGTTACTTCGGTGCTTATACCGTCATAATACGGTTCTATCCGCCATAAAGCACGGTTGCTAACACGATATAGAAAACATTGCTGGCGTTCGTGCTCTTTACCAAATAATCCGTATTCTTCTTGTTCGTGGAGTTCTCCAAATAGTTCTGTGTTCATATCGCAACGATTTTTATATATAAACGTTATATTCAATTAATTTGATTTTTTAAATATTGTATTACAAACGATGATTGTGTCCCAACCTTCTTCTTCCATTCTATATTTACTACCTTTAATGTGTTCGTACAATTGTTCAAACTCATCATTAGTAAGTAAAAACAATTCACTTTTCATTGTTGTCGAAGGTACTAATTGTGTATAATCCATACCTAATGTTTTTTCTAATGCTTCTTTCTTTTCCATTGTTTTTATTTTTTTATTGTAAAAAAATCAAATTAACTCAATTATAACAACAAATATAACCAATTTTATTCAAACTACCAAACAACATAACTGGGTAAATTACATTCTATCATAGTATTCGAAAACCTTATTTAATTGTTTCGGATCTTTTAAAATGTAATAATAACATTTGTTATTTTTATCTTCGATAAAGTATACATTTCTTCTCTCTGCTTCTTCTTTGGTAATCGGAATACGAACTACGTCAATATAAAATATTTTAGGTTTAAATGGAAATTTCACAAATTGTCTACTTCCAATTAACTCAAAACTTTTATTATCAATATAAACCTCTCCAGTAAACACGTCTTTATTATCTTTCCAAGCAATAGCATTGAGGTAGTATGCTTTTCCTTCAATACCATCTTTAAACAAAGCACTGCATCTGTTATTTTGATACAAGGTAGAACCCCCTCCGCCATTTTCGCTTACATCTACCCATTCTTTTTCGTGTCCTGTTACATCACAAATAGGCTCTTGTAACATAAGTTTTTTAACCGTTTCCGCTATTACCGAAGCGGTATATGGTGCAGACCCACCACTTTGTCCACTATTATTAAATGCTTCACATAAGGCTAAAATTTCCTTTGCAAAAGGTATTACAATCGCATCGGGTTCTGTTGCTGCAAGAATATCCAATTCCTGCTTTGCAAAATTTTGTGTATTTGCCATATGTATATACGGTTCGCCTTTACACCGCAAGGTTCTAAATTATTACTTAATATGTTTCATAAGGTTGTACATAACAACCTTTATTAAAATTGCGTAAAGATAAAACTTTATTTTTAAACTGCAATGGATTTTCTTTAAAAATTTTCAGATTAAATTCAAACCATTTCTCAACTGCTTCAAAAGGCATTTTAATTTTTAGTTATTTTCTTAGATTACCATAGTGGTTATAACAAGGTATATAAGCAAGTTTACCATTAAGTTTGTGAGTAATTTGAAACATTCTGCAAGGTAAACCTGCTCATATACCTATCCGTTATATGCAATGCTATGAAAGTGCTTCGATTAAAGTTTTTTTACTAATGAATAGCTATCTTCATATTCCATAAAGATTTCAAATCCACTGTTAAAATATAAATTAAGTGCTTTATAATTATCTTTATAAACAATTAATGTTATTATATTCAATTTTAATGTATTTTTTACATAGTTAAATATTTCTTCAAGTAAAAGTTTTGCGTATCCCTTCCCTCTAAATTGTTCAAAAGTTTCTAAATCATAAATTGATACATATTTTTCATTAAAAAATTCATCTTCTGTTTCAATATTGAATTTTGCTTCTGCAACTAAAATATTATCAATTAATAATTCAAACTTGTTATTCTTAACCACAAACTTTTTATCTACAACATTTTCATTCACAAAATGTTTAAGTGATTTTATTTTATCAATCATTTGCCTTATTTCCTTGCTCATAATGTTTTACTTTACCTATAAATATTCTGAAACTTTTTAAAAGTTCTATTCGTTTTCAAATTAAAATCCCGCAAAATAAATTGCACCAGCAGGTAACAGCGTATATAAGAAATGACACAAAAATATTTGTATTAAAATTTAACATCCTACAAATAGCACTTTTCAAATACGCAAAACATTTGTAGTTTTTCTAATTTTTATAGTATCTTTGCCACACTATAATATTTATGTCAAAAAAATGAACAATAAATTCAACTTACTTACATCATTTGTTACTAATACATTTCATCAATATTGCTTGAATTTTCAAGTACCTAACAATTTTATGAAGTAAAATACTATCATTTAAATTGAATACTCACATATATTTTTAAATGAACAATCTTTGCAAATAAGAAGGACAGCAAAAAATCAAAAAGACTTTAAAGTTCACAAGATTGAAAGCAGAATTAAAACTATTAGTGCAATTTCTGACAACGGACTATTTACATTTAAATAAAAGACAATGGAAAATTTTATAAATAAAATAATCGAAGGTAACTGTGTAGAAGTAATGCGACAGTTTGACGACAATGTAATAGACCTTACGGTTACTTCACCACCATATGACAATTTGAGAAACTACAAGGGATACGTTTTCCCATTTGAAGAAATCGCACAACAACTTTATCGCATTACAAAACTGGGCGGTGTTGTGGTATGGGTTGTTGCTGATGCAACAATTGATGGAAGCGAAACAGGAACAAGTTTTAAGCAAGCTCTTTACTTCAAAGAAATAGGATTTAATCTGCACGATACCATGATTTTTCGCAAGAGAAATCCTATTCCGCAGATTTACCGCAAGCGTTACACTAACGAGTTCGAGTATATGTTTGTTTTCAGCAAAGGTGCTGTAAAAACTCATAACCCAATTATGGTTGACTGTACGCACGCAGGTTTAGAACTCAATGGAACAACTTACAAAAACTTCTCTAAAAACGAGCAGACAAGAGAGAAACTTGCCAAACCAGTAAAAGACAAAAAGATAAAGGGCAACATTTGGGAATATGTAGTTGGTAAAAAAGATGAAGACCAAGAAGCCAAAGGACATCCTGCACCTTTCCCTTGCCAACTTGTGAGAGATCATATCACATCTTGGACAAATCAAGGTGATATTGTATTAGACCCGATGTGTGGGAGTGGAACAACCCCAAGAGTAGCTTGCGAATTGGGCAGGCAATATATTGGTATTGACATAAGCCATGAATACTGCGAAATCGCAAGAAAAAGAGTAAAACTAATTGCAGACGCACCGACTTTATTTGTTGTAGAAGAACCGACAGACGAATATGTAAGTAGCAAATTTACGTAAAAAAAGGCAGGGAAAAAAACTGTCGTTTTTCCTCCTGCCAGTCAAAAGTTTTCCAGAATACTCTTTTTTCGGAATTTTAGTTGATATGGATTTCCCTTGAAGCCTTTTTCACTGCTTCCGGCTTTTTAGGAAGCCATATCTTCAGAACGCCGTTTTCATGAGTGGCTTTGATCTTTTCGGTATCAATGTCATCGCTCAGTTCAAAGAAGCGAGAAAATTCACTTGCAGAAAACTCTCTACGGTGGTAAACTGAATTTTCTGTTTTTTCTTCTTTGTGCTGACCTTTAATAACAAGTACTTGATCTTCAATCGACAATGAAATGTCTTTTTTGTCAAAGCCTGGTGCACTGAGTTCCAGCTGGTATTCCGAATCGGTTTCCAGCACATTCATTAGAGGTCGGTAACCCGGATTGAATTCGGGTAGAAACGGACTGTTGAAAAACGAATCAATTATATCCGACAGAGTGCGGAAATTATTCCTGATAGCATTATTGCTATCGGGACGAAAAGGAACGATGCTCATAGTTGTAAATTTTTAAAGGTTTAACATTAATTTTTCGGAGCAGGATTTTCAAATTTCATTCCGGTTGATTTTTATGCCACCAGGACAGTAAAATTGCTCATAAAAAAGACAAAATGGCAGTAAGAATAAAAAAGATAATGACAAAAAGACATTAATATTTTCTAATGCAATACTTGGGTTCATTCTAATACCTTTACGAAAAGATGCTATGCATATTGATTGATGAGAGTCATGCCACAGTTTATGCACCCTTTCTGCAAAAAAAAGAACATCTTCAAAAATCTCGCACTTTTTTAAAACCAATGAAAAACTAAAAATATTTAAGTATTTATAAAAAAAAATATTATGAATATAAGTAAAATTATTCAAGAAGAACTACGTAAACTGACGTATGATGTAACAGAAGCATATAGATGGAGACCATCCGCAAGTCAAAGAAGAGAATTTGCGCTACGAATGCAAGATCCTGAACAAAGAGCTGCTTATGAGAAAGCAAAAGAAGAAAAGGCGGCAAAAAGACGTGCAAGTAGTAAATTTGATTACAATTCAGCTGGTGGATATTATATTCCGACAGAAGTTCAATATTCTTTTGCTATGAAACATATGAAATTATTTAATACACCGGAAGAAAAGGATGCAGCAAATCAAGTCATATATGGATATATAAACAAAGAAAAAATTCATCATGATTATATCCATATCGTAAATGAAAAAATGAGAAATTTTAATGATAATCTTATTAAATAATTAATTAAGTTCACTAAAAGGAAATATATTAATTATTTAATGTTGCAAGTTTTTTTGATAATTAAATAAATTCAACAGCGTCATTACCAATTAAAAAATAATTACCTTCTGCTTCAATTGTACCGCAATTATCGTGAAAATAAATTGTTTTATAACTATTGGAATCATAAGCAAGATATGAAATATTACGAGTTGGAATATCATCGGTTCTAATGTTTATGAATGGTTGAGATTCGTTTAAAACAATGTTAGTACATATATTATGCGTAATAAATTTACCATTATAGTTTTTAGGTTTAAATTCATCTAAGTATTTGATTTCAGCCAAAAAATTTGACATACCCATATATGGTGGGAATATAAATTCATTTGCTTTGATATTTCTGATAAAATTTGATAATAATAAATTTAAATCATTATCGTTATCATCGTACATAAGATAAACATTATAATTTACATTTACAAGTCTTTCAAATTTAGCTGGTGTATAATTTGCTTGATTTGGTTTATCAACATTACCATGATTATATTTATATTCACTCCATGTTTTAATTTGGAATGGGGAACAAAGTCTGATTGAATATAATAGTTTTTCGGTAAGGATTTTATACAAGTTATTTTCTTTCATGAATTCCCTATTCAAGCCGATTACGCCACAGATTATGCCGATTAGTGTTGATTTAGGCATAATATAAAAGGTGCTTGAATTGTTATTGCTTTGGGGTCTTTGGAAGCTCCCCAAAGCACTTTTTATATTAAATAATATAACATTATTCATGATTTAGTTATTATTTAATAAAGTTTGCTAAAACATCCAAGGGATTAAGTATTGAATATTTTGAAGGAATATCTGAAAAATGTTTTGCAATAAAGTTATCGTTGGTGCAATAAATGGTAATACCACATACGTTTTCGTTTCTGGCAATATTTTTTAATGGTGTGAAATCAAATTCGTAATCATTTCTGCTGTAAATATTTGAAAGATTACCGTCATTAGGTTTAATAATCATTGGAGAAAATGTTTTATCAAGCATTAAACCCAAATAGCCATTTTCTGTTTCTTTTGTTGGATGGTCAATAACGATAAAAGTAATTGGCGTATGACCGTATTTGCTGCGAGTGTTAATATTTTCCATTCCCAACCAGATTGCTGAAAGCATAATATTTAAATCGTTTTCGGTTGCGTTATTTTCTTTTGCAACGCTTGCACTAAAACGACCTTTGATGTTAAATATACCATATCTCAAATAGGAATCTCTTCCAATGCTTCCCGTGGTTTTATCTAATGCTGATGGAAATACTGTTGTTATACCTCTGTTCATTAAATTTTTACCGTATATAACTTCATTAATGCTTTCATTTTCGGCATCAAATTGTAATGCACCAGTAATATGTACAGGAAATGATTCATGTGTCAATATCCCACCGAAAATTCGGACATCGAGAAAATATTTAAGAAGTATTTCTTTAGCGAGAATAGCATTATTATTGGGATTTTCGCTGGATTCGGTTTCATCATTCTTTTTTTGAACCTTTTTGCCCCTTTTTTCATTTAGCTGAATGCCATTTTTTTCGCAAAATGCTCGAAATCTTGCAGCACTTCCAGTTACTTTATCCTTATTTTCAGTAATGATAGTTTCTTTATCATAATAATAGAAGACTTCTGAACCGATATTATGAAGAAAATCACGACCAAAACGTTTAATACGTAAATCAGATACTACTGCTCTTTTACTGATTTCATTATATCTCTGTTCGCCATTGTCGGGGTCGCCATTAGGAGTACAATTAATTGTTTCATAAATCAAATAAATACTTTTATTATTCATGGTATTAAATTTTTAATTTGTTTATTTATACGAATTATATTTAAATTTGTTACAATTTTTTTAAAGAATTATAAATTATCTATCATATTATTTTCATTATTATGATTGTTTACTGTTTCGGAGTTATTATTTTCGGTTGTTTGTGTTTCAGATTTATCTTTTTTGGCATGTAGGTGTAGATTTTTTTGAGTATAATAACCCATAGTAAATGCTTTTACATCAAAATCGCTATTTTTTATTGTATTAAGAAGGTACAATAAATCATTATGTTCGTAATATTCTATTTTATTTCGTATCATTCGTTCAACAAGATTTTGATAATATTCTTGAATGTTTTCGATGGAAAAAACAATTCTACTAATATTTCCCCCAAATCGTTGAATGGTTTTCTTTAAATTTTCTCTCTCTTTTTTCCATTCAGCCTCAAATTTGGCAAGTTCAACACCGAGTTGATAAGAAGGATTTGATGTAAGTTCTGAAACAAAATTTGGATTTTCCATGGTTTTTAAAAATTTAAATATATTAAACAAATAATTCCAAGTATTTTTAAATTCATCAATTTTATTTATTCTGATAAGATGTTCTGACCTATTAAGTAAACAAAAAATTGCTTCTTCTGGTACCGTATATTTTTCCTGATATATATTTTCAAGTGTATGAATGATAATTTTCATATATTTATCTGAATTACCATTATAATCCTGATATAAATCAGTAAGTATGTGATAGAATGACTTTTTTCTTTTATCTTCATTATCATTTTTCTGAATTAATGAATAATATTTATTATTATTTATATAATCTCTGATTTTAAGTAATTGGCAATAACGAATACCAGAAAGACGAAGCATATTTTGATTTCCAGCATTTCCTAAATTATATCTATAATAGACATCAAATTTAAGTA
>Ga0207433_10016633_pt1 | contig 10302 bp, 9 predicted proteins | sample YelNatPaOPGAMG01_FD_187559 | JGI IMG/M metagenome (GOLD analysis project Ga0207433, IMG submission 187559) | Hot spring thermophilic microbial communities from Obsidian Pool, Yellowstone National Park, USA - OP-RAMG-01 (SPAdes) (version 3) | ecosystem: Environmental > Aquatic > Thermal springs >... | reverse complement strand
GAGGAGCCTTTATTTGTCATTCTCGAGGAAGGTGGTATCTGAGTAATCATTTTTCCTCCTTGGTTAAGTGTCGACATTGAAATAAATATCGCAAACGCTTTCCGAGGTTTCAAGCATAATCATTGCAGATCTCTATAATGCGTGACGCTGACAGTAATAAAATAGCAGAGTAACTTACTGTCGAGGTTTTTGGCTGGTGTCGACCTTCGAGGATGCTTCGAAAATAGTATCTCAGGACTCTCTGGCGAAGCTCATGTGATGCCGAAAGAGCCATTCTGAAAAATGTCACCCCTCTTTTGCGCAGCAAGTTGTTTGCGTCCAAATATCCAATAAACGAATTACTAAGTAAGGATCTGTATAAAGTGGTCTCCCCTCCACAGAAATTCTTTATGGACGGCCGTTGAAATTGACTGACATTGTTAAAGTAATTATCTGAGTCAAGTCGACTAATCATGCAATGATAGACTTAAAAATATCGTTTCAAAGGGACGACGTTGTCATCGCAACAGCCGAGCAAAGCCGCGTCGTGATGGATCTTTTAATTGGAAAGATATGCAAGAAAACAATAGATGTCTTCCTATGAAATAAGAATAAATGTGATATGAGAAAGACAAAGAGATTTTTATGTGAGGTATCGTATCTATTTGGGCGATGTTTTCGATGTTTCAATTCGGTGTCTTGACAATAGTTTCTATGCTACCTAATTTCGATTGTTAACGAAATGATCTTAGAATGGCAACAGAACAATTCACATTAATTATATCGATGCCTGGCAAAATGACGCAAGGAAAATTCAATATGAGAAGACTCGAGCAAGCCTTTTTGCTGGCAGGGGCACTGGCGACTCTTTCTTGTGCGAACACATCGGGTCCAAACAGGCGATCTGCTGGACAGGTAGATCGCTTCGAGCGCAAGGATACCGCTATCGTCGAGGGCGTTTCAAATGACAATCCGCAAATCTATTTCATTGAGCTCGGCTCGATGAACTGCATCCCTTGTAGGCAGATGCAGCCTGTAATGAAGAGCATAGAAGCAAAATACTCCCCGCGGGTCAAGGTGATTTTCTATGACGTATGGACACCAGAGCAGAGTAAATATGCACGGCTGTATAACATTCGTGTAATTCCGACTCAGGTATTTATCAATGAGTCTGGAAAGGAAATATTCCGGCATGAGGGCTTTTTCCCACAGAAAGACCTTGAGGAGTTTCTTGCGAAACTGGGGGTTAAACCGGCTCAATCAAAATAGCACGCAGGCTGCATTGAAGAATACGAGACGATCTTAGAGAAGGAGAACTATCGTTGCTTTGCTGAGTGAGAATGGAGTATGAAATGCTTGAACAAATCTTTAACACCCTTACAAATGCAATGAGCGGATATTTCGGAATTGCGCTTTTAGCGGCCTACGGGTGGGGAGTGCTCAGCATTCTCTTGAGCCCCTGTCATCTCTCTAGTATTCCTCTGGTGCTGGGATACATAAGTCTTAAAGAAAACCCGACTCAGAAAAAAGTGTTCAAGCTCTCGCTTGTGTTTGCGCTGGGCGTGCTGGCTTCAATCGTGATCGTCGGCGGGATCACTTCGCTCCTTGGCGGGATCATGGGCTATATAGGTCCGTATGGGAATATCATCTCCGCAGCGGTTCTGCTTACAACGGGGTTATATCTCCTAGATTGGATGAAACTTTCTTGGGCACCCATCAAGCCGAAGCCTAATAACCATGCAGGGTGGACCGGCGCAGCGCTGCTCGGACTAGTCTTCGGCATCGGTCTCGGTCCTTGCACTTTTGCTTACATGGCTCCCGTCGCTGTGGCCGCGTTCACCATCGGCGGGGCCAGCCTTCTGAAAGCCACTGAGATCGTGCTGATGTTCGGGCTTGGTCACTGCACGGTAATTGTAGTATCCGCAATGCTCGTAAAGACCCTCCAGAAATATATGCGCTGGACGCGAAAGTCAAATGGGATACTTGCCTTCAAAAAACTGTGCGGCATATTGGTTTTAGCAGGCGCAGCATACTTTATTTACACGATGCCATAATACTTTGCTCCTTATGCTGACACTAAATGAAGAAGACCTCATTCGAGGACTCAAAGCTGGAGATGCGTCAACGTTCAAGGAGCTATTCGACGATTATTCTTCTCTGGTCTTTAACGTTGCACTTCGAATGCTTCAAAATAAAGAAGATGCCGAAGATGTTACGCAGGATGTGTTCATCCAAGCGCTTAAGTCGTTCAAGGAATTCCGCGGTGAGTCAAAACTATCCACCTGGTTCTATCGTATCGCCGTGAATACTTCATTGAACTTTCAGCGAAAGAAAAAGCGTGAGCGCTGGCTGTCACTCGACTTTGGGTGGGATGAATCAGATGACCCACGGGAGGTCGCTTCGGCTGATGCAAATCCCCAGGATAACATGGAAAGAAATGAGATCGAGCTTGTCGTACAAAAAGCAATTAACTCTCTGCCGAAACGGCAACGTGCCGCTCTGATACTTTATTATTATGAGGGATTGTCGTATGACGAAATCTCTAAAGTTCTGGGGGTAAGTATTTCTTCTGTAGAATCACGACTGCACAGAGCGAAACAAGCTCTTGCACTTAAATTGTCTGTGTTCCAATTGAAGGAATAAAATGGCGCAAGTTTTCGCCACGAAATGTGTCAAATGGTTAGAGAAGGAAATTTGGCTATGAAACACAAGCACATACAAAAGCGCTTGCTTCTGTATCTAGACGGCGAACTTCCCCGAAGGGAAATGAACAAGATACGTGCTCATCTGACCGAATGTTCTTCATGTTACCGGCAAGCTGAATTACTGAAATCCCTGTGGAAATTAGATAGCGTCCCTGCGAGAGAATTACCTCCACCATTTCTCTGGGCAAAGCTTAAAAGCCGTATCGAACAGGACCCACAATCCTTTCGATCGGTCAAGAATTGGTCTACGAGGTTTGTACCTCTGTCTGTCCGCATAGCTGCGGCTCTCGCGGCCATTTTGCTAGGCGTTTATCTTGCGAGCCCGACAAGGGGGAACCAGTTTTCTGAATCATCTTCTCTTAATGAACTAAAGGCGTTCGCGCAAGAATTCAGGCTTGACATGTTTGACATAGCACCATCCGGTACGGTGGGGAGCGGACTATTTGGGAAAATTGATACACATCACTGAGAGAACGGCATGACCAAGAAAACAATTTATTATGCAGCGTTGCTTCTTACATTCATTAATTTGGGTGCTTTGGGAACAGTGCTGTACTATCACATAACAGGTTGGAACACGTCGATGCTGACTGAAAATCGGAATCAACGGTTTGAAGAGGTAAGGCATGCGCTTGACCTCTCGCCCCAACAGATTTCGAAATTCGAGGTGTCTCGTGCGATTTTTTATGCCCGTGCTGACTCGCTATCGAAGATGCTCGTCAGAGAACGCACAGAATTAGTAAACGAGCTGTGGCAAACGCCAGTCGATACTTCTCGCATCAATGAACTCGTAGACAGCATAGGGGAGGTTCAAGCTGCCGCTCAGCGTGCCATCATAGCACATCTGCTGGATATCAAGAAAGTTCTCACTCCTGAACAACAGGCAAAACTCCACGCAATTGTCCTTCAGCGTTTCGCATCGAAGGAGCCGCTGGCAGGTCAGCGCTAACACACAGGCACCATCACAATCCGCCATTTGCAATGTTGGATCTTCCAGAACAACCGCAAGTTTTATCCCGCCCTCGGTGTCTAATTCCATGAAGCATTTTTCAAAGGACTTTTTGAGAAAGAACTGAACTATGTGGATTGTTAAACTCGCTTTACGGCGGCCATATACTTTTGTAGTAGCCGCTATCGTTATTTTCCTGTTAACTCCTTTCGTGCTCCTGCGCATGCCGACGGATATTCTTCCTTCAATCAATATCCCAGTAGTGAGTGTGGTCTGGACGTATAACGGTCTGAATGCTCACGAGATCGAACAGCGAATTGTTTATAACCATGAGCGGATGATCTCCACCTTGGTCAACGATATCCAGCATATCGAATCTACTTCCTACAGCGGGGTAGGGGTGATCAAGGTGTATCTGCAGCCAGGTGCTTCGGTTCCTGAAGCGGTGGCACAGATCACTGCATCCGCGCAGACAATCTTGAGAATGCTTCCTCCCGGCATCACTCCGCCGTTCATAGTTCAGTACAATGCCTCCAGCGTACCAATTCTTCAGTACAGCCTTGCAAGCAAGCAACTAACTGATCAGCAGTTGCAAGATATCGCAATGAATCAAGTGAAGGTTGGTCTGTCAACTGTGCGCGGGGCCTCAATTCCATTTCCAGCTGGAGGCAAGACTCCAGTAATTGCTGTTGACATTGACCTCCCGGCTCTCGAGGCGAAAAATCTTTCGCCGCAGGACGTGATAAATGCCATCAACGCGCAGAACCTTATCTTGCCAAGCGGGACGGCGAAAATAGGCCAGACCAAGTATGATGTATCATTGAATAGCAGCCCCACCATCCTTGCGGATCTAAACAATCTTCCGATTAAAACTATTAATGGCGCGGTGATTCGTATCCATGATGTTGCTCAGGTGTATTTTGGAGCACTCCCGCAGGACAATATCGTCAGGTTAAACGGAGCACCTGGAGTATTGCTGACAATCCTGAAAAGCGGTGCTGCGTCGACGCTTCAGGTGGTCGATGGAATAAAAAAAGCAATGCAGCGCATTATGCCGACGCTCCCCTCAAGTGTGGAAGTCAAAGAGTTCGCAGATCAATCTCTCTTTGTCCGTGCGGCGATCGACGGGGTTGTGAGGGAGGGCACAATTGCCGCAGCACTGACTGCCCTAATGATTTTACTATTCCTCGGCACATGGCGCGGGACTTTCATAGTTGCCACATCCATTCCGCTTTCCATTTTGGTTTCGATAATAGCACTCGGTGCTCTGGGCGAGACGATCAATCTGATGACGCTCGGAGGTCTGGCGCTTGCGGTCGGAATTCTTGTCGATGATGCAACAGTGGAAATTGAGAACGTGCACCGGCACATGGCACGCGGTAAACCAACTCTGCAGGCGATCTTAGATGGTGCACAGGAAATTGCGCTACCTGCTTTCGTGTCCACGTTGAGCATCTCTATCGTGTTTGTTCCGATGTTCTTTTTAACGGGTGTTGCAAGATATCTTTTCGTACCGCTTGCTGAAGCCGTAGTGTTTGCTATGCTGACCAGCTATATCCTGTCACGGACGTTAGTGCCCACAATGGTCAAATGGTTCTATAAACATGTCAAGTACACTGGCGAGTTGGCGGAGCCGGAGAAGGCTCCTCGATGGCTCAGGCCATTTGTTTCCATTCAGGTTGGATTTGAAAAACGGTTCACTCGATTCAGAGAAGGGTATCGCAGACTTCTCGGCATAGCGCTCTCCCGCCGCGGTGCATTTGCAGTCATCTTCTTAGTGTTTGCCATGGGAACGTGGCTGCTTCTTCCATTTCTCGGGCAGGATTTCTTTCCATCGGTAGATGCGGGACAGTTTCGATTGCACGTGCGAGCGCCGACAGGAACCCGCATAGAGGAAACATCCCGACTCGTTGACGGAATAGAGAACGAAATCCGCAGTGTGGTTCCGTCTAACGAACTTGGCGGGATTCTCGATAACATTGGCGTTCCGAGTGGCGGACTCCCTCTTACATATATCGACAACGGATTGGTCGGGACGGGCGACGCGGACATTTGGGTCTCGCTGAATGCGGACCACAAACCTACTGAAACTTATGTTCGAGAACTGCGGAGCAGGCTCAATACGGAATTTCCGGGTACGACATTTTATTTTCTCCCCGCCGACATAACAAATCAGACCATCAATTTTGGGTTACCTGCTCCCATTGATGTCCAGATAGTGGGTCGTGATCTCGCTAAGAGCCGTGCGGTAGCCGAACGTCTGCTTAATCAGATACGTCGCATTCCCGGTGCTGTGGACGCGCGCATCCAGCAGCCGAATGATCAGCCGAATCTGGAGTTTGCAATCGACCGCACGAAAGCATCCATGATGGGGCTGACCGAGCGGGACGTTGCAAGCTCAGTGCTCCTGACACTGAGCGGCAGCTCTCAGACTCAGCCGAATTACTGGATCAATCCCAAAAATGGCGTCCAGTACCCGGTAAATGTGCGCGTACCAGAATATACGATGAATTCCGTCGATGCACTGAACTCTATGGCAATAACCGGCAGTCAAGCGGGGAAAGCTGATGCCCAACTTCTTGCTAACCTTGCCTTGCTCAAACAGACGGACACGTCGCCGATTTATTGTCACTACGACGTTCAGCCTGTCCTCGATGTTTATGCGGGTGTGGATGGGCGCAGCCTTGGAAGCGTCCTGAGCGACATCACTCCACTGATCCAGAAAGCAAAGCAAGAACTGCCTAAGGGTAGTTTCATCGTAATTCGTGGCCAGGCGGAGACGATGCATTCAAGTTACACCGGTCTTCTCATCGGATTGATCATGGCGATTGTGTTGGTTTACCTCCTCCTTGTCGTCAATTTCCAGAGCTGGCTCGATCCATTCATAATTATCATGGCTCTTCCAGGTGCTTTAGCCGGAGTTATTTGGGGATTGTACTTATCATTTACGAATCTCAGTGTGCCGGCACTCCTCGGTACTATCATGAGCATTGGCGTAGCGACGGCAAATTCCATACTTGTTGTAACATTTGCGCGCATCAATCTTCGCGAGGGGCTGGACCCGACAACTGCTGTCTGGGAAGCCGCAGCGACGCGTCTTCGTCCTGTCCTCATGACAGCGCTGGCCATGATAATTGGAATGTTTCCAATGGCGCTTGGGATTGGCGAAGGCGGCGAGCAGAACGCGCCGCTGGGCAGGGCAGTAATAGGTGGATTGTCAATCGCGACATTTGCCACCCTGTTTTTCGTTCCGGTAATGTTCCGAATATTTCATCGAAGTATACCATCTGCGCCTCCTGCCGATGAATCGATCCTTCTTAACGAAAAGAGATAACAAAAGAGTTAGGTATGAACACAAAAAACGATTTAGAAGTCTTATCAAGAGGCACTGACACGAGAATGAAGAATCCGCACTTGAAGACCAAATACACCAACATTGTGACAATTCTCGGAATGTTAATAGTCGCTGTTCTGATCGGACTCATACCGCGATTACGTGAGCGAGCTGCACTAGCTGTTGAAACGCGAAGGTTATCAATTCCAACTGTAGCGGTGGTTTCTCCGAAACCCGGCAATGCATCTACTGGCCTTATGCTTCCTGCCCAGGTTGAACCATGGATGGAGGCTCCCATTTATGCACGTGTCAACGGTTACCTGAAGAGCTGGAAGACTGATATCGGAGCTCACGTCAAGGCAGGACAGCTACTGGCCGTGATTGAGACGCCCGAGCTTGATCAGGAGCTTGACCAGGCACGCCATCAACTCACACAGTCAGAGGCTGCCTTGTCCATAGCGAAAATTACCGCGGCAAGGTATGCCGAGCTGGTCAAGACGGCCAGCGTCAGCGAGCAGGATAATGAAGAGAAGCAAGCCTACCTTGCGATGAGCGAGGCGAATGTTGCCGCCGCACGAGCAAATGTCCGTCGACTCGAATATACTCAGTCTTTTGCTCGTGTTATAGCACCATTTGCGGGAATTATTACTGCGCGCACGGTTGACGTGGGCCAGCTTATCACGGCAAATGTAACACAGCTCTTCCGGTTGTCACAGACAAACAGGCTCCGTGTTTATGTAAATGTGCCGCAGGACGAAGCGTTCGGCATCACTCATGGCATTGTGGCGGAACTGCAGATCACAGGGCTTCCTAATCATCCGTTCAAAGCGACTGTTGTCACGACGGCAAATCAGATATCCGACGCTTCTCGTACCCTCCTTACAGAATTGGAGGTTGACAATGCCTCAGGACAAATCTTGGCGGGAAGTTTTGGGCAGGTAAGACTTTCCACTCCGAGGAAGGAAACGTTCCTTACGCTCCCTGAGAACACCGTCATGTTTGGTGCTCAGGGTCCGCATGTGGAAGTGGTTCTGCCCGACGGCAAGGTGGCATCGCGAAACGTGAAATTAGGTCGGAATCTCGGCGGAAGCTTTCAAATCATAAGCGGAGTCACACCACAAGATCGCGTCGTCTCGAATCCTTCCAATTGGTTGCTTGGAATCAAGGTTAAAGTCGTGGTTCCGAAAGGAATGGAACAGGAGCAGGCACAATGACTTCGCTGGTTCGTTCGGCTTTGAAGGTTCAAATGGAGGCGTCATTCTCTTTTCGTCTGTTTGCTCTTGGGCGCTTAAGACGAAGTGAACAATCATTATCAAATGCTCGCGCTCATGATTATGATAAAGATCAGGTATTTCAAAGGCGTTTTTTCTATTGTCCTGACACAAGAGACAGATTCGGGGGAAAAGTCAAAGAGAAGAAGGCAGAACTAACCGGATGGCTCGGCATGAAATACAGATTTCCGAGTCCTGTCGACATCAAGTTGCTCATTTGCTCAACACTTTTTCTTTCATTGTTGATCTTCGCTTCCGGCTGTGCCGTTGGCCCAAACTATGTTCGGCCTGAGGCGACAGAGATTCCCGCGAACTATCAAGTAATTCCATCAGAATGGAAGGTTGCGACTCCGAGTGCAAACCTGCCTAAGGGAAAGTGGTGGAGAATCTTCGGCGATTCAGTCTTGAACAATCTTGAAGAGGAAGCATTAGCTGCTAACCAGAACTTGAAGGCATCTGCAGCACGTTATGAGCAAGCGCGCGCTCAAGCCAACGTTGCGCTATCGGGACTTTTTCCAAAGATAGTGGTTGGTGCTTCTGACACGCGGCAACATGATTCTCAGAACCGTCCCAACAGCAGTACAGGTAAACCGTTCGGCTCCTCTTATACCTATAATAATTTCGCCGTGCCTTTTAATCTCAATTGGGAGCTCGATCTTTGGGGTCGTGTGCGGAGTCAGATCGAAGCTGCTCGAGCTAGCGTCGAGGCTAGTGCCGACGAGCTCGAATCTGTAAGGCTTGAAATCACTTCTGAGATTGCAGCCGACTATTTTACACTTCGTGCGCTCGATGCGGACAAACAACTCCTCGATTCAACCATCCAAGTTTACCGCAGGGCCTTGGAGCTTGTGCGCAACCGCAGGGCAGGCGGACTTGCATCCGACCTCGATGTTGCTCAAGCAGAGACAGTGCTCAGGACCGCAGAAGCACAGATACCCGCCGATGAACTGCAGCGACAGAAATTTCAGGATGCGCTTGCCGTACTAACCGGTAAGAACGCATCATTGTTCCATCTTACAGAGGAGCCACTTCATACCGAGCCGCCTGTTATTCCGCCAGGTCTGCCGTCGGATCTTCTTGAACGCCGTCCGGACATCGCAGCTGCAGAACGGCGCATGGCGTCTGCTAACGCAAATATTGGTGTTGCAACCGCGGCATTCTTCCCAACTGTTTCACTCGGTGGGATGGCTGGTTTGCAGAGTACGAATTCGGCGACATTATTTAGTGCACCGAGTGGATTGTGGGCAGTAGGTGCGTCGCTATTTCAGCCACTCTTCGAGGGAGGTAAACTCAATGCCGAGCTCAATTTAGCAAAGGGGAGATATGCGGAGACCGTGGCTGGCTATCGTGAAACCGTTCTGATGGCTTTCGCTGAAGTTGAGGACAACCTTGCGGCACAGCGATTCCTTGATAAGGAGTATCATGCAAGCAAGTATGCGCTTGAGTCTGCTTCGAAACAGCTCGAAATTGCCCGCAACAAGTACTATTACGGACTGGTGACATATATCAACGTTTCTTCGGCAGAGGCGACGGCTCTGGAACTCCAGCGTGTTGTTAACCGTCTACGCGGTGAGCGGTTCATAGCTGCAGTAGCACTGATCAAGTCACTTGGTGGTAGCTGGCAAATATCCGACAGTGTTGAATTGCGCTGAGCTTCAACGAGGGGGTCAGACTTTTGAAGACAACCGGAATGAGTAGAAAGAATAAGTTCACGCTTCCTCTTGACATTGAATAGTCGTTATAATTCATCACTGCACAATAATGCAATTTATCAAACATAAGGAGGGAAAATGCCGAGAGAAATGCGTGGGATAGGCGACGGGTCGTGGTATGGGATTCGGATTTGAAACTGAGGGACTGAATCACTCGAAAAGTGATTGCAGAAACATGGAAGTGGATTCGAAAGACTTTGAATAGGTCCTGAATCCACTTCCGTCCAAGGTGAGGGGAATATAAATATTCTTGGCGCACGAGGAAGGGTTGCTTCTAATTACATACTTACCTCAAGACCTGCATATATGGTGCGGGGGATCCTCGGTCCATAAAAATAGTTGGGGTCTCTAT
>Ga0207433_10016632_pt1 | contig 10302 bp, 6 predicted proteins | sample YelNatPaOPGAMG01_FD_187559 | JGI IMG/M metagenome (GOLD analysis project Ga0207433, IMG submission 187559) | Hot spring thermophilic microbial communities from Obsidian Pool, Yellowstone National Park, USA - OP-RAMG-01 (SPAdes) (version 3) | ecosystem: Environmental > Aquatic > Thermal springs >... | reverse complement strand
TTTAGCTTCCCAAATCTAAAGTTTGCTATCCCGCTGGAGTTTATAGACCGGGGATTGATTGAGGACAAGGTTACAGAATTTAATCCGGACTTAATCCATACTCATCATCCGTTTTTGCTCGGAAAATCCGCACTTGATATGGCAGACCAGCTGGATGTTCCGCTTGTTTATACATTCCATACTTTATATGAATTCTTCACCCATTACTTTCTTATGGACACCGAGCAGGTGAGGAAACAGGTCAGGGAGTATCTTGTTAATTTCTCAAATTGCTGTGACCTTGTTGTCGCGCCAACTGAGCCTATCCGGCAGTATCTGGTGGAACTCGGGGTCAGCACTAAAACAGCTAGTATCCCCACTGGGATTGATTTTGAGCGGTTTGAAAAAGTCCAGGAGCATAGCCTTGCGCGCAGGAGAAAGAAGCTCAAGCTGGACAGGTTTGACCGGGTGATGTTTTACGCTGGAAGAATCTCGCGAGAAAAAAATCTTTCACTTGCCTTTCAGGCGCTTAAAATACTCACGGATGAAGGGTTAAATCTCTGCCTTATGCTTGCCGGGGATGGACCTGCGAAACGACCATATCAAAAGGAAATCGCCAAACTTGGAATAGATGAGCGGGTTATATGGCTTGGATTTAGACCTCAACACGAATTGCCTGAATTCTATTTTCTCTCAGACCTGTTCCTGTTCCCATCAGCATCTGACACTCAGGGAATTGTGCTGTATGAAGCACGCGCCGCTGAAATTCCAATAGTCGCAGTGGAAAGTATGGCATCTAAAGCAATTGTTCAGGATGGAAAGAACGGAAGGTTCGCAAAAGCCGACCCTGCGGATTTTGCAAGAAAGATCAAGGAAGTCCTGGAGAATCCCGCGCGATTTAAGGTCCCGTTTGAGCGAGAACTATACTCCAAAAGCTCCATTGGCAAAAAATATCAAGAGCTTTATCAGGAACTGATTAAACAGGGCAGGTCCAGAAAACGCCGCCAACTCGGAACCATATTTTTCCCGTTTTTTAATCCTTAACAGCAATCCCCCTGGCTTTTAAGCAAAATTATTTGAACAGCTTCAGGTATTCACCGTATCCTTCTTTTTCCAAATCCTCTTTGGGAATAAAGCGTAATGCTGAGGAGTTAATGCAGTATCTTAACCCTGTTGGCTCTGGACCATCTGTAAATAAATGCCCAAGATGAGAATCTGCGTGCCTGCTCCTCACCTCGGTTCTCCTCATTCCATAACTCAGGTCTTCTCTTGTAGTTATATTCTCCGGCGCCAGTGGCTTTGAAAAACTGGGCCAGCCAGTTCCAGAGTCAAATTTATCAAGAGAGCTGAATAGAGGCTCTCCTGAAACAATGTCAACATAAATCCCCTCGCGATGATTATTCCAGAACTCATTCTGAAACGGAGGCTCTGTTCCGCAATTCTGAGTAACCTCATATTGCAAAGGGCTTAATGCCTTTTTTGCTGAAATCAGCTTGAGAGCACCAGAAGCATCCCCCAGCAAAAGTCGCCACACTGAATTTACTATTTTTATCCATTTCTTTCTCCCCTGCTTTGTTTATTTCAGAAACCCCAGATGAATTACATCCAGATAAAATCAACAGCAATGTAATAATCATAATTTTCATCATCTTCCTTCTTCGCCCCTCAGGCGAAGACTCCTTATTTGTAAATATAATCATCTTTAAGAGAATTGTTGAAAAAACATAATAAATATAACTGGTGCAAAGGCACGCCAGGCAAATATATTGCACGCCCATTTATAAAAACATTTTGAAATTCAGCCATAAGCAGTTAATATATTTTGCATTATGGGTCAGGAACAGGGTAAAGGGTTAAATAATCATCCAGCACGAAAGCGGATTTTGCTCATTTTAGCTCTGCTTCTCCTATCTGGATTTGTATATGGAATTTATTGGCTGAGCGCGATCAGGGGAACGGTCTATACTGATGACGCGCAGATTCAGGCGCTGGTGGTTCCGTGCAGTAGCCGTGTTGGCGGACGGGTTGAAGAGATTCTGGTCTGGGAAGGTCAGATGGTGAAGAAGGGGCAGGTGCTGGCGCGTTTGGATGATATGCCATACCGGGCGCAGAAGGAAGAAGCAGAGGCAGGCGTGGCTTCTGCCCAGGCTCAACTTCAACTGGCAAGCCTGAATCTTCAAAAAGCGCGTTCATCCTTGCCAAAGGAAATTGCGATTGCAGAGGCGGAATTAAAATCAGCAATGACGCGGGAGAGCCTGGCAAGGAGGGAAAAGGAGCATCTGGAGCGTTTGCCAGGGGTTGCGACCAGGGAACAGCTGGATCAAGCTAACACAGCCTGGCAGGTGGCGCAGAGCAATCTGATTGCCGCGAGACAAAAGCTGAGCCTGCTTACATCTCCTCAAGCTAAAGCCGAATTGCTATATGACCCTGCGAAGAACCCGCAATTTGGCTCAACTGTGAATCTCCCGCCCAGAGTGATGGATATTCTGATTCTGGAAGGTCAAGTGGAAATCGCAAAGGCTAATCTGAATCTGGCGCAGGCACGCCTGGACCTTGCAACTGATAATCTCTCGGAAATAGAAGTTATTGCACGAGCTGATGGTCAGATCGCAAAGAGGCATATTGAGCCGGGACAGGTGGTTGCTCCGGGACAAACAATTTTCAGCATCAGCGTTATCTCATCTCCCTGGGTTGAGGCGAATTTTGAGGAAACAGATATTGCTGGGATCAAGCCAGGGTGTAAAGCTAGGATTAAGGTTGACGCATACAAGCACCGCACATTTAACGGATATGTGGACAATGTGCTCGGCGCATCAATTTCTCGCTTCTCTCTTCTTCCCTCCGGAGCCACCAGCGGTAATTTCATCAAGGTCACCCAGAGGGTTCCGGTCAGGATTCTTTTTGCGGACAAAGACCTTCCAGCGCTTTATCCGGGATTGAATGTGGAGGTGCGAGTGGAAGTGGCTGACTCCAGAGCCCGGGGTAAAAAACTCGCCAAAACCACTAATACCAAATAATGCCAAACGCTCCAGCTGAGTCAGGCTTATATTCCCGGACCAGACCTTCCTGGAACCGGTGGGAAGTCCTGGCAGTGTTAATGACCGGGACTTTTATGGCGATCCTGGATTCCAGCATAGTCAATATTGCTCTGCCTCATATTATGACCTCTCTGGAGGTATCGCTGTCAAAGGCTCAATGGCTTTTGACCGCGTTTATGCTCGCCTCTGCAGTGGCAATGCCAGTCAGCGGCTGGCTTGGGAACCAGTATGGGGCAGGGAGATTATACCTTGCGGCTCTAGCGCTTTTCACCATCGGGTCCGCGCTTTGCGGTCTTGCCTGGAACATCAATTCCCTGATCTTCTTCCGGGTGATTCAGGCAATTGGCTCCGGGATGATGCAACCAACCGCGCTGGTATTGATCACCAAGGTGTTTGAACCGCACGAGCGCGGACGAGCTATAGGCATCTGGGGCATCGGCGCTATGGTCGGACCTACAGTGGGTCCCACAGCAGGCGCTTACCTGACCGAGTATTTTAAATGGCGCTCAATCTTCACAATCAACATCCCTGTCGGATTGGTCCTGTTCCTTGCCGGGCTCGGGGTTTTTGCGGACAAGGAAGAAACTATAAAACAGCCTCCTTTTGACTGGCAAGGCTTTTCCGCGCTAGCCATCTTTCTGGTCTGCCTCCTGCTTGGTCTGGACCGCGGACAGGATCACGGCTGGACATCAACTTTGATCTTAACATATTTCATAATCTCAGCTGTGGCTTTCATTTTCTTTATCGCAATTGAAACATCCACCAGCTATCCGGTAATACCGCTCAGGTTGTTCAAAGTACCTGACTTCAGCATTGGTATGATCCTGGCAGTGGTGCGCGCAACTGCGTTGTTCGGAGCGGTTTTTCTCCTTCCGGTTTTCCTGCAAAAATTAAGAGGGCTTTCTACGATACAGAATGGCATCATTATGATCCCGGGAGCGCTTTCCACCGCGCTTTTTATGCCTCTGGCTGGAAGATTGACTGACCGTTATGGCGCGCGCTGGCCCACCCTTGCAGGAGTGATTTGCGCTTCACTTGGTCTGTTCTTTTACCGCAAGCTGGATATTGGCTCTTCCTACTGGGATATTATTTACCCGCAATTTTTCAGGAGCGCTGGCATTGCCCTGATGCTCACGCCTGTAGCGACCGCGGCAATGAATGCAGTTGCTCCCCGCGAGGCTGGCACAGCTTCTGGTCTGCTCACAGTGGGTCAGCAAGCCGGAGGCTCGTTTGGAATCGCACTCCTTTCAACACTGCTCTCCCATCGCACCGTTATGCATGCCGAGCTGATGGGAGCGAGCCCTAATCTCTTATATGCAAGAGAGCTTTTTAGCCACATAACTGGAACTGCTCCTGACCCCAGGACCTCACAATCCGCAATTTTAATGCTCATCAATCAGGCCGCTTCGGTCCGGGCGTTTAATGATGTTTTTGCTATTGGCGCCACCATCGTTATTTTCGGACTGCTACCTGCGCTCCTGCTCAGCGCAAGCCCCCCAAAAAGAAAGCCCGGCGCCACAATGGAATAATCGTCACTAACTAAACTGAGGTTCAGAGCTGAAAATTCAGTTTTAAAAGTTTTGATGAATTTTACATTTTGCAGAAGCTATCTTCTCATAGCAGATAATTAAATTGCAATGTCCGGTATGGATATGATATAAATTATTGAGCAATGATTTCTCAGGAGGTGTCGGGATGAAAAAATTAAGTCTGGTTTTTGGTATAATGGTATTGATGATGGCAGGGAGTGGAAGGAGCAAAACGCCTGCGCTGGATGACCCTCTGTTAAAGGCAGATTTTGGTTCTGAGAGCGTTTCTGGAGGAACGAATGCGGTTACGGCTCTTGGTAATGGAAGGCTTACAGTTGGAGTGAGTCCCTGGTCAGAGCTAATTTATTTCCGCTGGCCTCGTCCCAGTTTCTACGATCATCTTCGCTACATCACTATCACTTACGGTCTGCTTTCTGGTCTTAATCCCAAGGATGTGCGTTATAGCGATGACGCTCCGGGTATTGACTGGATGAGATATGGCAGACCTTATGAGAGGTATCCGGGCTTGGGCGCAAAGGGAGGGATTTATTTTAAGGATGGCTCTTTAAGCTGGTTTGGGGACCCAAGCTGGCAAAGCTCAAGAGCTTATGAACCGGACTGGGGACCGGTTCTTTGCACAAAACTTGAGAACCAGAAATCTAAAGTGAGCGCGTGCCAGTGGGTGGACTGGGAATATGATCTCTTGGTTCAGCAGTTCACTCTAAATTCTGAAACCGCGGAAAAATTTTTCTATTATGGGACTTTTGACCCTTATGATGGCTTTGGACCTCTCTGGGGAGAGCCTGACCCGAAAGATGCTGGCTTTGCCACTATTTATCTTCCTTCAAAAAAGCTCATCCTGTATTTTTATCCCAAGATAAAGGATAAAATTCAAGGGGCGCAGGCGCTTTTGTCTTCGTTGAACAAAGAGCTCACGCCGGAGATAATTGACCAGATTTATCCTGAAGGCGGTTATTTTATCGCAATGGCTCTTATGCCTGATCCGGATGGTTTTCAGGTCGGAGCTGATTTCCGCGGGATAAAAACCAGAAAATCTGACCCGCCTGCCGCAAGCGAAGATGCAAAGGATGGCGCTCTTTCTGGCTCAAAAGTTTTTCTCGGCAAAGCTGATGCAGGTTTTCAGAAAAATATCGCAACTCGCGAGTTCAAAATAACAGTGCTTATATCAGCTGGCGGGTCTGCTAAAGAAGCGGTTGGGCTCATTGACCAGGCGCGCTTTCTGGGGGAAGACCTGCTCTGGAAAAAGGTTATCGCGGACTGGCAGAAGCTGGTCAAACGAGTGAAACTTCCTGAGCAAGCCACTTTAGAGGAAAAGCGAGTTGCAAGGCGGAATATTTTGAATTTGTTTATTGGAAGGGATAGAGAGAGCGGAGCCATTGTTGCGTCTTCTTCCCGTCAGCCAGCTTATCATTTTGATTGGCCTAGAGACGGTTCCTTTTATGACCTTTCTCTTGACCTTGCCGGATTTAGCGAGATTGCGTTTTCGCATCTGGACTTTTATCGCCGAGCACAGCGCAAGGAGGAAAAGGATTCCAGCATACTTTGGCTTCTGGGCGGAAAATCAATTTCCTATTCTCCAAAAGGGCACTGGTATTCAAACATCTACACTGATGGCTCCCCAGGAAAGCTCAAGGTAATTCCAGTAGAAATTGATGAAACCGCGCTTCTGCTATGGGACTTATGGAGACACGAGCAATTTGTTCCGGTTTCAGAGCGCGCGCAGTATCAAAAGCAATTTAGAGAGATGCTGATTCTTGGAGCAGACGCGCTCCTGGAATATGTTGATGTAAAAAATGGATGGACAAAAAAGGTCTTTGAGGATGATAACTATATGCCGAGCGCAACTCTTCACGGAGCGTCATCTGTGCTTGCGGGACTTGCATCAGCAATTGACCTTGGAACCAGATGGGGGGTTGAACCTGAAAAGGTGGCAAAATGGAGACAGGCCGCAGTCTCGCTCAGGAACGGAATGCTGAAGCGCATAAATGATGATAAAACTCTGGAAGCTGGCGGATGGAGAGGGATTCAATGGTCATTGTTCCCTGCGCCATTGTTTGAAAGCTATGATGACCCATCCGCAAAGAAGCTGATCCAGAAGCTGGCAAAACAGGTTGAGGAAGAGGCAATGAAGAAGCGACCTGGATTTGCATATCTTGGCGAGAAGGTGTTTATTCTCGCGATTGCGACCCAGAATCAGCCTGAATATAAACCGCTTCTTGAAAAGGCGCTCAAAATTTTAATCAATGAGGTTCCTATGCCTGGCACAGATTGCTTTGGTGAGGTCACGCTATGGATAAATCTTCCGGGTAAGGATAAACCTGTGGCTCAACAGCGAACATCCATTCCGCATCTCTGGACAGGAACCACTGCGTATCTTTCTGTAATAGCATTTTATCAGCCAGAGAAATTTTTAAGCCAGATTCCGCCTATTCCAGAATAATTATGAAATTCGGAATTCGGCTAATGTTAAATTCCCAATTCTGAATTTCATCTCTGAAACTTTTTCTCTAATTCTCTGAGAGAGAGCTTCCAGATGCTAGGCCTTCCGTGCGGGCAGGATAAAACATAAGGAGACTGGTCCATCTCCTTGAGCAGAGCTTTTATCTCAGGCTCTGATAAAGCCTGTCCAGCTCTCACCGATGAATGGCACGCAATCACGCTCAAGATATGGTCTATTTTTTCTTCCAGGGTTTTTGACCTGCCCAGCTCAGCAAGCTCGTCTGTAAGATCAACAAATAACGGCTTCAAATCCGATTCCCTTAATAGATAAGGCACTGCTTTCACTATAAAGCTGGTTGGTCCGAAAATTTCTATTTCAAACCCGAGCGCCCTTACCAGGTCAAGATTTTCTGTCAGGAGACGGGTCTGGAGGATATTCAATTCCAGGGTCTGCGGGAACAGAAGAATCTGCTGGCTGATCTGGCTCTGGCTCAACTGGCTTTTCAATTTTTCAAAATTTATCCGCTCGTGAGCCGCGTGCTGGTCAATGATGATAAGATGCTCAGATGATTCAAGGATAATGTAGCTGGAATGAAACTGTCCGATCACGCGCAAAAGCGAGAATGGCTCTGGCTTTTCAGCGTAAGTCAAGCCAGAAGGCTCGGATTTAACTGGACAAGGCTTCTCCTGCTCTGGCAATGGCTGTCTGAAGCGCTCTCTTGATGGAAAAGGCTTTGCAGGTCTCTGCTCTGCTTTTTCAGAAACTCTCTCGCTAAAAAATTTTCCAACCGCGTGCTCCACTCTTGCTTTATGCTCTTCTTGAGGCTTAATCTCAGGGATAAGCATTTGTGGCTTTAACCGAAACGCTGATTGTGTAAGCTCAAAAATCGCCTGATGAATTTTTTGAGGCTCCCGAAACCGGACCTCCAGCTTTGTGGGATGAACATTTACATCAACCGCGCTTGCTGGCATTTCCAGAAATAGCGCCACAGCAGGATAACGGTTCTTCGGGATCAATGTCCGGTATGCCTCCAGCAAGGAATGCGTCAGGATTTTATCCCGCACATATCTGCGATTGATGTATAAATAGAGATGACGCGTGGTGGAAAAAGTAAGTTCCGCAGGCGAGACCATTCCAAAAATTCTGAGCGGCCCATCCTCGCTGAAATCCGGATACTCGTTTTCTATTTTGATCAATCTGGAGGCAAGATTTGCTCCAAGTAGCTGATACACCCGGTCTTCAATACGAGTGGTTGAATTTGCAATCAGCAGGCTCTTGTTATGATGATACAATTCAAAGCTGACCTCTGGATGAGAGAGCGCAATTTTGGTCACAAGGTCTGTAATATGCCCAAGCTCTGTCTCCGCGCTTTTGAGAAACTCTCTTCTAGCTGGAACATTATAAAACAAAGAGCGCGCCTCAACTGAAGTCCCTACTTTCATTGCAACCTTTCTCACATCGCGGATAATTCCTCCCTCAACCCATATCTCTGAGCCCAGCTCTGATTCCTTATCCCTGGTTCTCAGCAACATCTTGCTCACAGCGGAAATACTTGGCAGAGCCTCTCCGCGAAAGCCAAGACTTGAGATAGAGAACAGGTCAGCCTCGGTTTTGATCTTGCTGGTTGCGTGTCGCTCCAGGCTTAAAAGCGCGTCGTCCGGACTCATTCCAATACCATTGTCCGAAACCGAGACCAGCTTCTTTCCGCCAGTTTCAAGCTCAATGATGACCTTGCTCGCAAGCGCATCAAGGGAATTCTCAACAAGCTCCTTGACAACGCTCGCTGGCCGCTCCACCACCTCCCCTGCGGCGATTTTGTTGATCAGGTTCTCTGCCAGTAAATGGATTTTGCCTATCATTTTTTTTATGCTAATATAATGCAAATTTAAGCTATATGGAAACGATGTATCCCAGGGAGCGAGATTTTTTAAGGACTTACGCCAGAAGGATGGAAGAAAAAAATGGATTTTGAACAGATATTTTATACCGTGGTAATTGGGCTATGGATCGCTGGAGTGGTGCTTTATATCTGGTATTTCCGCAAGAGCTTCATTCAAAAGAGGAAGGAAAACGAGGAGCAGAGGAGCAAAAGGAAACTTGGCAAGCGTTGTCCCCAATGCAGGAACATCATCAATTACAAGCGCACTGTTTGCCAGCATTGCGGGTATCAATTTCCAGAGGTATCTACTCACGATTATCATCCGGGACAGAGAAAGAAGAAGCGCGGCAAGAGATGTCCGCAATGCGGGAATATCATCAACTATAAGCGCGAGGTGTGCCAGCACTGTGGATATAAGTTCGGCGTGGATAAGCCCGGAGCAAAATCCGGAGATACTCCTGAGCAGGAGCAAAAGGTGTCCAATTAAAAGGAATTGTTGAACAATCCAGCCAGCTATCCCTTTATGATCAAAAGACGAAAAACACTGGTCATCAATATAGGCGGAGTCAAAGTCGGAGGGGATAATCCTGTTTCTGTTCAGTCAATGACCAACACCGAGACATCGGATTTAAAAGCCACGCTTGCGCAGATAAGAAGGCTGAGCAAGCTAGGATGCGAGCTTGTTAGAGTTGCGGTTAATACGCAGGACGCTCTCAAGGCAATGCCTGAGATTTGCAAGCAGTCGCCTGTTCCGGTTATAGCGGACATTCAATTTGATTATCGGATGGCGCTTGGAGCAATAGATGCGGGCGTTTCTGGTCTCAGGCTCAATCCCGGAAACCTGAGAAAACACTGGCAGATTAAGGCAGTGGTTCAGGAGGCTCTTGCTAGAAAAATACCTATCCGGGTCGGAGTGAATGCCGGGTCTTTAGACCAGAGAATTCTTCAAAAACACAAAGGAGCAACTGCGGAAGCGATGGTTGAGAGCGCGCTTGAGGAGATCAAAATTCTGGAGGATTTGGGATTTGAGCTGATCAAGGTTTCTCTCAAGAGCAGTGATGTTCAGGACACTGTGCGTGCTTATCAGCTTCTTGCACAGAAGGTTCCATATCCGTTTCATCTCGGAATAACCGAGGCTGGAACACGCTTGCGAGGAGCGGTTCTCTCATCTTTAGGCATAGGAATTTTATTGGCGCAGGGCATTGGCGACACTATCCGGGTGTCTCTTTCCGCGCCTCCTGAAGAGGAAGTGAGAGTCGCATGGATGATACTTTCTGGTCTGAGATTAAGGCGTCGCGGCGTGGAGGTGATCGCCTGCCCCACCTGCGCCCGAGCAGAGTTTGATGTGGTTAAGACTGCGGAAACGATTGAGAGAAGGCTTTCGGGGCTAAAACAGCCACTCCGGGTCGCGGTGAT
>Ga0207433_10016628_pt1 | contig 10304 bp, 10 predicted proteins | sample YelNatPaOPGAMG01_FD_187559 | JGI IMG/M metagenome (GOLD analysis project Ga0207433, IMG submission 187559) | Hot spring thermophilic microbial communities from Obsidian Pool, Yellowstone National Park, USA - OP-RAMG-01 (SPAdes) (version 3) | ecosystem: Environmental > Aquatic > Thermal springs... | reverse complement strand
TAGGCTTCTCTGTGTTTAGATGCCCTCGCCTCCTCCAACAGCGCCTCAATGTCCAACACCATGTCTTTCCTCATCCTCACAAACCTTTCCTTAGCCAGCGTCTCATTCACCCTAGATCGCGCAGTGTTTCGAATACAGAAATACGCCGAGCATAAGGACTGCGATGCAAGACACCGATACTGCGGCGAAGTCGAACAGTATTGTAGGGCTCGTGACATCGGCCCCTCTCAGGAAGAGCGAGGTCAGGGCGTCGGTGACGTAGTAGCTGGGCACGAACCTGCGTGCGATCTGAGCTGCGGAGGAAAGAGACATGCCGACGAAGGTGCCGAGGAAAAGCTGAGGGAGGAGGAAGAGGAAGGATATACCGGTCGCAGCGCCGCCTGACCTTGCAACCGTGGCCGTTATTAAACCGAAACCAATGTTGGACAATGAGAACACCAGAATGATCGCGAAAGCGAAAATATATGCAAGCGCTCCCACATCCGGCCTGAAGCCCAGAAGGCTTATTGTAGCGAACACCAGCGCCGACTGGACGAGGGCTATCAGCGTATAGGAAAGTATTTGACCAATCATGAACTCGGCGGATGTTATTGGCGTTACCCGGATCCGCTTCATCATGCCGTTCTCACGATCTTGGACAAACGATTGAGCGACCATCATCAGGATGTATATGGAGGCGAAGGTGAACATGCCCGGAGCCATGTATTCGAAAGAGGACAGCGACTTAACCTCCACCAAGGATGCGATCTCTAAGCGAAACGGGTTTGGAGCCCGAGCGTATTGGCCGGTGATTGCCATCAAGGTCTGTTGCACTATCGAAGGTACTACTTGGGTAGCGATGAGTGAGCCCCTGTCCAAATACAGGGCGACGGACGTGTTGACCCAACTGCGCGGATCGTCCGGCGCAGCTTGATATGAGGCGAGGCTCAGGCTGAAATCGCTCGGGATCGCGATCACAGCCTGAACCCTGCCCTGCGACAGGTCGTTCTGCGCGGTCTGATTATCGCCGTATATATTTGGGCGCAGTATCTCCGTTTTCGACAACGCAGTTAGAAGCGTCTGCGAAGCAGGTCCCTGGTCCATGTTGACAACTCCAATCTCGTACGCGGTCTGTCCATCACTTCCGAAGGAGGCACCGTACGCTAGCCCGAACGCGAGCACGAAAAACACGGGGAACAGGAAGATCATGAACAGTATTGCGGGATCCCGAATTGCCTTCTTGACCTCCTTTCTGACTATGGCGAGAACTCTCTGGGGCTTCATTCTAAGCCTCCTCCCTTATCCTCCTGCCGGTGAGCTTTATGAACAGTTCCTCCAGGTTCCCGACTCCACCCCTTCGAATCAACTCCTCCGGTGGGCCGAGCGCTATCAGCTTACCATAGTCGATTATGCCGACCCTATCGCAGAGCTCCTCCGCCTCCTCCATGTGATGCGTTGTAAGGACGATGGTCTTACCATCCTTCTTCAGCTCCCTTATGAAGTCCCAGACGGCATGGCGCGACTGTGGGTCCATCCCTACAGTCGGCTCGTCCAAGAAAACAACCTGAGGGTCATGGATGAGCGCCAAAATTAGGCTCAACCTACGCTTCATACCTCCACTATACTTCGAGACTCTCCTTCTCGCGTCGCCGGCGAGCCCCAGCCTCTCGAGCAACATGCTACACCTGTCTCTAAGCGTCTCCCCATCCAGCGTGTAAAGGTCGCCGAAAAACTTCACGTTCTCCTCACCAGTGAGGTAGGGGTATACAGCTGTTTCCTGTATGCACACGCCTATGAGCTCTCTCATCTTCATCGCCTCCTTTTGCACGTCGTAGCCGCAGACGCTGGCGAAGCCGCTCGTGGGCTTGAGGAGGCCGCAGAGGATGTTTATAGTCGTGGTCTTGCCAGCACCGTTGGGCCCTAGGAGCCCGAATAGCTCGCCCCTCGTAACCTGCAGGCTCAAATCATTAACCGCAGTAACATCCCCATACCTCTTAACAAGCCTCTCCACCACGATCCCCGGTTCAACCGCTTTTGCACACATGCTTCCTCCCAGCTGAAGAAACACCTCGTAATATAGACGTATGTTAACAAATCTCCTAATGAAAGTGTATTATTCGGTTTCCAAATGTCCTTTTTACGCTACCGTGCGTTTAAGAAAGAGACGAGGACGGCTATCCATCGACAAGCCGGTCGACCCACGTCTTGAAGATGTAGCCAGTATAGAGGACATTTGGCAAAACGGAGCGAAAAACAGTTTCCCGCTCAAGGTTCTCGCAAATGGTTTTCACCTCCTTCATCGTGTTTGTCCACATGAAGGCGAGGAGTAGGTTCGGAATATTGCTGAAGCCCCAGTAGAAAAAGATGTTGGGCCAGTACTTCTGCAGGACCCTATCAACCACACTTCTGTCAACCTCCGGCTTCAGGTTAAGGTGCAGCACGGTGATTATATCGTTCGAAGCATCAGGGTACCAGTCTATCGACAGATCTACCAGTCCAAGCTCCACCATCCGGTTAAGGCGGCGACGCACTGTTTTAGATGAAACCCCCAGCTCCTGAGCGATGTCCGATACGGCTTTACGCGAGTCATCCTTCAGAGACCGTATTATCTGGTAATCCAAGTTGCTTAGCCTTGCGTTAGCCGAGGGGTAAGCACCGGTGGGAGAGGGGTAAGACATAATGCCGACATTCGGCTCGAGGATGCCAGTCGCCTTCTCGACATAGCCCACAAGTGGTTCCAAATCAACGATGCTCCTAAGGTACGCGCCTATGTAAATAAAGCTGCCTCCTCCGATGCCGAGCCAGTATACTGAGCCGTGTTTAATAAGCTCTTCGTACAATACTTGGGCTGAAGCAACCTTAGACGGCCCGAAGATTATGACAGTTGCTGCCCCTAAGGCTCCAATACTTATCTTTGCTGAGAACCTGCGGATCACGCCCTGCTCCACCAGAGACCGGATACGTGAGTGGACAGCGGTCGCGGAAAGATTCAGCTTGTCCGCCAGCTCACGGTAGGAAAGCCTCGAATTGGATAAAAGTAGCAGACACAGAGCCATATCCGTCTTATCCATAGATCTCTGTACTACTAACACGTGTGTGAAGAAGAATTAAAAAGTATCGCCGGAATTCGGTCTTTTAGCACGCTAGATTCCCAAGGAAAGCGCCCACAAGCCATCATGCACTTGAGCCGGGGCGCGCTATGTAAGGGCCACTTGGAGAGGGCTTTTAGACTACCTGTTGGATTTGGCGGCCTGTAATTTACTATATCTTGCTGCGCCCTCCACTAAGAAAAGCCCTGTCGGTTCATTGTAGCGTTCATAAACTCGGCAGGATAATGCAACACGTTCGCCGATGAACGCCTCCATGATGGTGCCTTCAACGAACACAACAAATGGAGTTGGCTTGTTCGGTGTGAGGAATATCGGGCACTCGACCAGCGGTGGTGCATCGCCCGCTCTTGGAAAACGGTCAAACGCCACACGGTTTCTCGCTGGTTCGAACTTGAGTGCATAACCCGCCGACAAATCAGCATCGGTGCGAATGAGCAGCCCGAATTCACGAGTGCTCGTCTGAAATGAAACCTCACCCATGAGCACGAAGTCGTTTCTCAAGTCCGCGATGGTAGCGTAAGCAAGTCCGTCGATTCGTTCACCGTAGGCATCATTGCGATGGAAATCCCATCTACCGAGCAAACCCGAAATGCTTTTCTCGACATCTAACTCTTTGAACTGAAATGTGTTGATGACTTCCTCTGGGCACCGTACGGAAATACTTCCGTCATTCCCTATCACCAATTCGTGGGGGATGGCTAAATGTCCACCCCACTGCCATTTGCCCTCGTCGCTTTCGCCCTCTCTTGTCGGGATCCATCCGAATGCGAACCGTCGCTTCCTGTCTCCAGCCGTCTTCGCTGCATAAAAGCGCTGGCCGTTAAAAACATCCGGAGTTGCTGGCCGCCAAGGGCCATTCAGATCGTCAGCTATACGATAGTGTGTTTGTAGGCTTTCCGTGAACTCCGAGAAAAGCAGGTACCAGCGTCCATCTAGCTCGAATAAGTCAGGGCATTCCATCGGGCCACAAATATTCGGTGCGTAAAAAGGTGGACAAGCTTCCCATCTTTCCAAATCGTAAGATTTAGCCAGTCCAACGCAACCTCGCTTTGCCGCAGGCCCATATTTAGTCGTTGCACAAATCAGCATAAAGTAGCGTTTTTCCTTTGGGTGCCATAGCACGAACGGGTCTCTCCAGTCGGCTTTCCCGTACCAGCGCTCATCTGGCACGAGGACGGGGTTGCGTTCATCCTTCATCCAGTGCACCAGGTCCTCGCTCACAGCATGACAAATCGTTTGTGGGACTGGGCTGCTTGGATTCCATCCAGTATAAAATATGTGGAAGATGTCATCCTTCTCAATTACCGACCCTGTCCAGCATCCGCCGCTGTCGGGCGCACCACTTTCACCGGGCAAAATCGCGTCCGGCAGCTCCTTCCAGTGCACCAAGTCGGTTGACACTATGTGCGACCAGAAAAGACGTTCATCGGCCGCGCGAGTTGCCTTCAAGTAAAAGATGTGGTAGCTGCCTTTCCAGTAAAATGGGATAGCGTCGCCGAAAAAGCCGTCGGAAGGTCGATAATGTATATGCTCCACGGTTATCGCACTCGGGCGAGGAGATGATGGCGCTTTGGGTATAAGTCTTTCCGAGATGGGCGCTTTTGATGTACCGTGGACTCAGCCGTTTCGCTCCTCTTGCGTGTTACATTAGATCTTCGAGAGGATGCTTGAGTATTTGTCCATCCTAATCATCTTCCCCTCAGGCTGTATGAGCCACGTCATCCAACAGAGCTCTATTGGTCTATACCCGCACTTTAAAGCAACCTCTTCAGCCTTCCTGATGAACTCCATATCGTTGTCCACGGGTTTCAAGCCAGCTTTAACTAGGATCTCATTTATTACCCTCTTGACGATCTTATCGGGCATTACGGTATCTATGCCGCCCATCATCCTAAGGTATTGAAAAGTTACCAGCCCAACGCCTTTTATACTTCCGATTGGATCTTCCCTCCAATTCTCAAGGCCTGCTTTCCTCGCCCAAGTCCTAAGAGCTGATTTGTCGTCCGCACTTAGAGTTGTCAAGTAAGATGCAATGCTCTTTGCAGTGATCCACGACCTTCTATTTCTCCAAACCTTTCTTAACTCGTTCAGGTCTGCTTGAGCGAGGTCTTTCAAATTTCTTATTCTTCCACATTCTACGAAACTCCTGTTAAATTCTTCAACTTTAGGGACAACAGCGGTGAAGTAGTTCAAACCTATCGAAGTAAAAGCCGCATCTACGACCATTAAAACCACACTTCCTCCCCATCTCTCAGTCCTGAGACATCTGTCGCAATGTTCCTTCAAGCCAGAAACCTTCTGCATGTAGCTGTCGACTATTCTATCCAGCATCATTTACAAAATAAATCCTTTAGAAGAAGCTTATAAGTTGTGAAATGGTTTTTAATAAACTGGATAAATCGTGTCTGAAAGTTCTGGTGTGAATTACTCTGAATAGGACTAAGGATTTTACTTCGATTTCATCTTCCTTAGCGCAAGCCACGTTGGAAGATAGCCTTATTTTTACCTCTGGTACACTGGTATGGAGGAATGCTACCCTTCTTAAAAGCCAAAAGATGGTCTTATCATAATCGACGATATGCACGTTGGCAATTACCATGTAACTGCCTATGCAACAGGCTATCCCGCATACACTTATGAAACTCTTCGTTATACGAAGAGATTTTGGATTAATATTCCTGCTGAGGGCTTAAACTTCTCCTTGCAAGTTGAAACCATGGATAGGGAAATGGAACTTGCCAAAGCAAGGGGTTTGCTTAAGGACTTGGATGAATGTGCCTTGCCAGGTAGTCCATTCAAAGATTTTGTAGCTGAAGCTGAGAAATGGCTGAGAAAAACTTCGAGCAGCTAGCAGCCTCTATGCATATGGCCTCGGCTCTCGCTAAGCTTTGCATTACTCCAAATCCATCGCGTTAATAGTCCACAAATTGTCTAGTCAGTCGTTTATATCGACTAGGCGTGCTTAACTTAGGCATGGCAGATGTAGGGTTGGTGTTTTACGCTCTTCTGACAGTCGCGTGTATATTCTATGACCTGTTGTTTGGGAAGGAGGAAAAGTAACGCATATTATCTTGTCTCTCAGATATCCGTTGTTAACATTTACCTAAGATGTGTTTCTGTGAACAATTCCTTTTCTTCTTATGGACATGAGAATTGGCCTAAAAAATAGTTTCAAAAGCTATTTAAGCACACGACTTCTATGCTCTTCATGTCAAAACCGGATTCGCTTCGTCTGGTTACCTACTGCGGCTTGTATTGTGGACTATGCGCTCAACGCAAGCGTATTCCTCAACAGGCATTTCAACTTCAGCAGACTTTACACGAAGAGGGTTTCGATGACTTCTTCCAGTATGTACCAGAAATGAGGGAAACTTTTCCTGTATTCTGGCAGTTTCTGCAAAAGCTTGCGGAAATGGATTGCAGTTGTAGGGCGGGTGTAGGTGGACCTCCGGACTGTGAGATCCGAAGCTGTGCCAGACAAAAGCATGTCGAGGTTTGCCCGCTATGTGAGGAGTACCCGTGTAAGCGTGTAAAAGCCTTGGCAGAGCGCTATCCGACACTCATTCAAGACGGGGAGCGTTTACAGAAGATAGGTTTAGAAAAGTGGGTGGAAGAACAGGAACGGAGAGCAAGACGTGGATTCGCATACTCGGACATACGTTATCAAACCTGACGTTGCAGAAAGTTTCATTTACCGAAATAGCCTAACATGCCCTCGACCTATTTCTGGTGTCGCAACAAAAACCGAAATCCATCAATAATGGTTTGAGAATGAAAACTTTGAAATTTAATGCCCACGGTAACCTACCATAAGCATTATAAATAGCGCGCCTCGGCTGCAGGCCTGCAACAAGAAAATTCAGTATCCAATAACTCTATATAGAACGCCAAGGGTTTTCTAAATACTGTAGTGGGAGATATGGCAAAAGAACTGTTCGTTTACGTTGGAACCTACACCCTCCCAATTCTATTTGGGACCGGACAAGTCCTATTGGGCAAAGGTGAGGGGATATATGTCTACCACATGGACCAAGACTCGGGCGCGCTAGAGCTTGTAAGCAAGCTAACGGGCGTTGCGAACCCGTCCTTCTTGGCCTTTGACCCCGAGCGGCGCTTTCTCTACGCTGTTAACGAGCTAAAGACTTTCGAGGGAAAGCCGACTGGGACTGTCAGCGCCTTCTTGGTGGATTCTGAAACCGGGAGGTTGAAGTTCCTGAACAAGAAGATAACCCATGGAACTGACCCCTGTTACGTAACCGTCGACAAGACGGGCAGGTACGTTTTAGTCGCCAACTATGCGAGCGGAAGCGTATCCGTTTTTCCGATATTGGGAGACGGAAGCCTGGGGGACGCCATCGACTTCGTACAGCACAGCGGTTCTAGCGTCAACCCCAAGCGTCAATCTGGGCCTCACGCCCACGCTGTCGTCCTTGACGAGGCCAACCGGTACTTGTTCGTGCCTGACCTCGGGATCGACAAAGTCATGGTCTACAAATTCGACTCCATCTCTGGAAAGCTGGAACCTAACGACGAGCCCTTTGTTAGCTTGAGACCTGGCGCTGGACCAAGACATATGACTTTCCACCCCAGCGGAAGGTATGCTTATCTGATCAACGAGCTCGACTCCACGGTGGTTGCTTTCGCATACGACGAGAGGCACGGGACGCTTAAGGAGATCCAGACAGCCACAACTCTTCCGGAAGGCTTCGCTGATACGAACGCATGCGCAGACATACACGTCTCTCCTTCCGGCGAGTTTGTATATGGTTCGAACCGAGGTCACGACAGTGTCGTTATTTACAAGATTGACCAATCTTCAGGAAAGATTAGCTACGTAGGTCACGAACCAACAGGGGGAAGGACCCCACGCAACTTCGGAATCGACCCAACTGGTAGATTTTTGCTTGCCGCTAATCAAGATTCTGACACGATTGTGGCTTTTAGCATAGACCAGCAAACTGGGAAAATTTCGCCGACTGGCCATGCGACAAAGGTGCCAACACCGGTTTGTATCCAAATGGTTTTCATTTGAAGGGAGACGGCCAAGCTGTAGCCAGCGAGCAAAAATCCTCAAACGCTTCTTTGTATTCGGCTATTTACTAAACCAGGTTTATTATTCAGCGTGATAACTTTTTCCAGCTTCAAACCCATCTCGTGCTGGTCCTGCTGAAGTGTTGTAGAAAGGACGGGTTATTGAACGCAGCACGTTGTGCTACTCCACCTCAACCCCTGCCTCTTTACCTGTAGCCTTCAAAAACTCTGCGGCTTTGATCAGCTCAGCATCGTATACCGGCTCTGCGTCACCTTCCCCTGGCCTGCTAACGCCTTGGACGTCCTCAAGCTCAACCGATAACACGTAATCGTAACCAATGGCTTTAAGGGCCTTTAGAACGCTCACCCAATCTATCTTCCCCTTACCAGGCCTCCAATGCACGTTGCTTGAAGCGTCGTTGTCGGATATGTGGGTGTGAAAGATCCTTCCCCTCAACTTCAGTATCGCGAGAGCGGGGGTCTCGCCCATTGGAAAAAGGTGGCTCGGGTCAAAGTTCATCCCTAAAGCCTTAGAGCCGACGTGCTCGATTAGCCTCAGCATCGAATCGGCGTTGCTCATGATCCTCCAAGGATGCGGCTCGAGAGCGTAGCGCATCCCTGCGTCTTCGACGATGTCGCAGAACCTCTTTGTAAGTTCAACATAGCTGTTCCAAACGGCGTCAAAGTTCAAGTTGTAAGGTAGGTCCGAGGGCATTAGGAAAGTCTGCATCAACGGCCTTTGTTTCACATCCGGGGCTGCGATGCCATGGAAAGGCCACGGCGAAACCGTATTGACGATACCCGTCTCGAACTCCGAAGCTACCTCTACCAACCTCCTGAAGTGGTCAAGCGCCGCCCTTTGATCTCGCCTCTCCAAGCTCGCCATCCCCTCGGGGGTGGAGACAAATTCCGTTAGCTCTAATCCCAAGGAGTCCATGAGCTCTTTAAGTTCCTTGATCTTTTTCGTAGTGTAGTATCTGTCCAAGGTCTTCCTGTCCCAAGCTATAAGCTCCACGCATTTGAAGCCGAGTTTCGCTATCCTCTTGACCGCGCCTTCATAGGGTGGGGACCAACGTACGGGCCACACCGTACAGCCAACTCTCAACACGATCCCTCCTGGTTCGACGGTTTACTCAAGTTACTTATGTTTTTCCGTACCCAAATAATCGCGCACTAGTTCCAGGGGACAATAACGTGCGATTATTGCCGGCAGCCACAACTGTCCACTAGCTCACGATCTACGCCCCTCTCCGCGATACCAGATGCCTTCCAAAATTATTTTTCTGCCTTTGTGCTAAACATGTTAACCAAACCTCAACAGCTCACCCTGATCCTCCTCGAGAAATTCCACGCGCAAGGTCTATAGGAAGACATAAAAAGCATCGCACCCATGTTTATGACGACCGAATTGTTGAATGACCTTGTTTCGTACGCTCTGAGCACGGCTGAGAAAATGGGTGTAACTTACGTCGAAGTCAGAGCTCAACGGACAAACTATGAGCTGATCACCATCGACAACGGAGTTCTCAAAGAGTTTTCTAAAAATTTCTCCGCCGGGCTGGGTATCAGGGTGTTTTACAACAATAGGTTCGGCTTCTCGTCAACGAACGACCTTAACCGTGAAAACGTCAGGGAGGCTGTTGAGAAAGCAATATCCGCGGCTAAAGCCTCTAGGCGTGTAGAGAAGCTAGGTGAAAGAGAAGCCCGCAAGGGGGTTTTCAAATCAGCGTGGAGAAAAAAGCCCGAGGATGTTTCTGACGAGGTCAAGGTCAACCTCGCACTAGAGGTTAATAAGGCTGGGCTGAGCCTAGAGGGAATAAAGTCGGCTGTTACGAGGCTCGGCGTCCAGCACGACTGGAGGCACATCGTTACGAGCGACGGGGTTGATCTTGAGTACGAATCATCGCTGCTGGGTCTTGGGCACATGAGCGTGGCCTTCGAAGCCGGGGCGATGGAGAGGGTCAGCGACCAGGAGTCGGCTGTAGCAGGCTGGGAGTTCATGGAGGGCAGGGATTGGAGGGAATTCTCGATAAAGACTAGCGAGCTGGCTAGGGAGGCTGTAAAAGCATCACTGCCTCCCTCTGGCAGGCTTAAGGCGGTTGCTGACCCTGAGATGGTTGGTCTAATACTCCACGAGGCGTTTGGACACGCGTGCGAGGGGGACCTGGTTTCCTCAGGAGATTC
>Ga0207433_10016627_pt1 | contig 10306 bp, 10 predicted proteins | sample YelNatPaOPGAMG01_FD_187559 | JGI IMG/M metagenome (GOLD analysis project Ga0207433, IMG submission 187559) | Hot spring thermophilic microbial communities from Obsidian Pool, Yellowstone National Park, USA - OP-RAMG-01 (SPAdes) (version 3) | ecosystem: Environmental > Aquatic > Thermal springs... | reverse complement strand
ACGCCCCCTTTTTCCTGAAAGCACAATTCGCAAAATCATACTGTTATTAAGAGTCTTTGGTTTTCTTCCATAGTGATTTGGCAATCTCGATGTATTTTATGATCATTCGCCGGCGCTGCGTTTAGTACCAATAATAGCCTTTTTCTTGAGATTAATTTAAAATTTAAAATCCACATTCCATCCAAAGAAGGATTTTAAAATCGCTTTTTCCGCCAACTTAGTTCATTTATCCAAAATGATGAACGCGATTCTCCCATCTAAAATAATACATAGGCTATACTATTTTCTGTTGAGGGGAAATCCCAATAGACCTCTGCATCACTTTCCAATCAAATACATCAGGAGGATAAAATGGGATATATAGATGATAGCCTTGTGCCAGGTGAGGAGGTCATTTATCGGGCTAAAACTCATTGGGCAGTATTTGTTGCTCCGGTCATCTGGTTATTTTTGTTAACCTATATTGGCGGCAAAATTAATCAAGTGCTGGGAATTTTCTTGTTTCTTTTCAGTTTGGTCTTTTTGATTCGACTGGCAATGGTTTACTTCACCACCGAATTTGCTCTAACAGACAGGCGCATAATTGCTAAAACCGGATTTATTAATCGCCATTCGCTAGAGATCATTCTATCAAAGGTGGAGAGTTTATCAATTTCCCAATCACTTGATGGGCGCATATTCGGTTTTGGCACAGTAACCGTCATTGGGAGTGGTGGCACGCGCCAGGCGTTTCCAATGATTAGCGATCCGATGGAATTACGTCGTCGGGTAAACACTCAAATTGCTCAATGAGAAACACAATTTGATATCGAGGATTTTTACTTTTGACAGGAATAACCATCACCTCACAGCACGGTGGCCAGATCCGCCACGGCGATCCACAGCCCTGCCGCCGCCAGCCCCAGCCCACAACCCGCTACCACGTCCAGCGGGTAATGCACCCCCATCGCGATCCGCCCCAGGCTGGTCACCGTCGCCAGCGCCGCCAGCAGCAGCATCAACGGCGCGCTCAGATGCAGCGCCAGGACCAGCACAGCCGCCAGGAACCACACCCGCATGGCGTCCCCGCTTGGGAAGGAGGCGTCCTGCGGCCTCACCGGCTGAAGCATGCGCGCCTCGTGGTGCTCCGCGAACGGTCGCGCCCGCCGCAGGTTGACCTTGATGGCCCGTTCGATGCCCACCGCCAACAGAAAGGCCAGCAACGCACTCACCCCCTTGCGCCAGTCCACCACGCTCAAAGCCGCGATCCCCGCCAGCGTCACCGGCGTCGTGCCCAGCGGCCAGGCCACCCTGAACAGGCCGATCCACGGCAGCACGCCCAGCTTCCGGTGTAGCAAGGCGAAGAGATGCTCGTCCATCGCCTGCATCGAAGCGCGCTGGTAGGCGGCGCCCACCACCATCAGCGCGATGCCCAGAAAACCCAGCTCCCAGGTGCTCAAGGTACACTCTCGAGGGTCTCAGGCCACACCGGGTAGAACATCAGCCACTGCTGAGGCGTCAGGCGGATGCATTTCTCGACCACCTGCAGCACCACCTCTGCGTTCTGCACGATCTCTTCCTGGCGGTCCTTCATCGGCTGCATCTCGATCGGCTCAGAGGCGTCGATCAGATACATCCGGTCTTCTCTCAGATGCGCCCATACCACGTAGACCGGCGAATGCGTCTTGAGCGCCATCTGTACGTAGGCCACCGGCAGGGCTGCCTTGCGCCCAAAGAACGTCACCCGATATTTCTGGCTGGCGACAGGCCGATCAACGCCGGTCAGCACCGTCCCACCCTCGCTCAATCTCCGCGTCGCTTGGCCCAGTGCACTGATCGACATGGGCGTAATATCCAGTCCATATGCCGCGCGCATCGAGTTCTGCCAGCGGTAGCCGCCAGAGGGCTGCGGCAAAGACAGCACCTGTGCGCGCAGCCCGCTGAGCGCCAGCGCGCGCAGTCCCAGATCGAAGTTGCTGATGTGCGGTCCCACCAGCACTGCGCCGCGCTTCCCGGCGGCGCTCTGCCTCACGATCGCCCATGCGCGCGGCGTCAGCTCCATCTTCTCCAGCACCGCGTTCGGATTGTACATATAATGATAAAACTCATAGATGCAGTATCCGCTGTGCTGGAAGACCTCCAGCGTCCGTCTATCGAGCTCTTCCCGGCTGGCTTTTTCACCGCTCACCACCCATTGGTTGGCGCGCGCTGCGCGCACCTGCCGCGCGTTGCGCCGCGCTGCCACCAGTCGCGCCAGTGCCCGCGCCACCGGATAGCCCAGGTCGGGGGGCAGACTCCTCCCCAGCCCGAAGGCGATCCCCACTCCAAGGCGGCTGTTGATCACCGATTGCAGTTCCATTCTCCCGTCAAGGCCCCCACTGGCGATTTTGGCGCTTCCACACCCGATTCCTTGCCAAGACGATCAGCCTTGGGTCTGATCCAGTTGCGAGGTCGCGGCTTGCGCCCGGTCTTGCCCTCCCAGATGGCGGAAACCCTCCAGAATGGGAGGGATGCCGCGCGCGACGCAGAACGCCACCGCGATCCATGCGATGACCAGAGATGCCTCATGGACGGCCCCTGCCCAGGGATGCTGCAGCCGACTCAGACCCAGGTCAATGGTCAGCAGGCCGAAGGCGAACCCCTTGGAGATGCCGTAGCCGGAGCGCATCCAGGGGGACGAAACCAGGAAGCGGCTGATCGGCGAGGTGACCTGCTTGAACGGCGGCACCCCCTGCGCAATCCCCACCGCGCGAAAAGCATCCACTGTCACCCCACGCAGGATCACGATCAGTGGAATAGCGATCGAGATTAGCCGCAGATGGGCGAAAACTACCCATAGAAAGAATTCCAGTGTGCGGTCGGCGGCAATGTCCAGCGCGCTCCCCAGCAGGCTGGTCTCCTTCCTCCTCCGCGCGATCGTGCCGTCCAGGGTGTCCATCAGGATGATGATGGCGAGGAAAGGCACTCCCCACAGGATCAGCGTGGGCGAGCCCAGGTAAAGCAGCGCAACGAAGGCGCCCATAAGCGGAAATCTCAGCAACGTTATGAAATTGGCCATTCGCAGTCCTCTCCACCGCAACCGCTATGATTATATCCTGATGCGCCGCGGGTGTGGAACGCTCGAAAAAGGTCCCTGGCCGGTTTTCGGTAAAGGGATAACCCCTTTTCACCTAAGCAGCAGGATGCAAGGCAATTGGAGCATAGAAGCACAGCGCGTATTGACACCGCTCGAATAATAGATATAATTATGATCAATATACTCATTATTTTTTGGAGATGGGACATGGCTTGTTGCATGTGTCTGGGGCGGGGTTAACGATCACCGCTCCGGCCTGAGAACAAAAAACAGCTAACTCCCCGGTCAACGGTCGCAGGGTGGTCGGCAGCCCCGCAGGCGAAAATGGATTGGTTTCGCGCGGTGTTATGGATGGCACCCTCAGTATGAACGTTGGCCGTTTCATTTTAATAATTGAGAATATGGAAGCCCTATGACTTCTATGGCTGTAACAAAAGCTCGTGAATTTGCTCCGACGGTTCAAAACCTGGAATCGCTGGTCGGCAACACTCCGCTTCTCCCTTTGAACCGCGTGACCGCGGGCCTCTCGCCCAACGTACAGGTGTTTGCCAAAGCGGAATGGTACAACCCGAGCGGCTCGATCAAAGACCGCCCGGCGCTCAACATCCTGCGCGCTGCCCTGGATCAGGGCCAGCTTACCCCCGGCCGGCGCCTGCTGGATTCGACCTCCGGCAACATGGGTATCGCCTACGCGACCTTCGGCGCCTGCATGGGTATCCCGGTCACCCTGGCCATCCCTGCCAACGCCAGTCGTGAGCGTTTAGCCGTTCTGCGCGCGCTTGGTGCCGAGCTGATCCTCACCGATCCCACCGAGGGCTCGGATGGAGCCATGCTCGCAGCCCGCCGCCTGGCGGAGCAATACCCCGAGCGCTATTATTACGCCAATCAGTACGACAATCCGGCGAACTGGCAGGCCCACTTCCAGACTACTGGTCCAGAGATCTACCAGCAGACCGGCGGCGAGGTGACGGTCTTCGTGGCGGGTCTGGGCACTTCCGGCACCCTCACCGGCGCAGGTCGTTATCTACGCAGACGTATCCGCGGCGTCCAGATCGTCGCCATGCAGCCCAACGCCCCCTTCCATGGACTGGAAGGCCTCAAACACATGCCCACCGCCATCCGCCCGGGCATCTTCGATCCCGATCTGCCCGACCGCACCATCGAAGTCGACACCGAATCGGCATATACTATGGCCAGGCGTCTGGCGCGCGAGGAGGGTCTCTTTGTAGGCATCTCCTCAGCGGCTGCGGCCGTAGCCGCCTTGCGTGTGGCTTCCGAATTGGAGCGGGGAGTGGTGGTGACCGTGTTCCCCGATTCGGGTTATAAATATCTGAGCGAGGGCTTTTGGCAGGAGAATCGGCCATGATCGAATTCGATTCACGCTTGCTGGCCCAAATTATCGCCCATGGCGAGCGCGCCTACCCTGAGGAAGGCGCCGGTTTTCTCCTCGGCCACGGGGATGATCCCCGCCGTGTGGAGGCCGTTCTTCCCCTTCCCAATTCCCGCGAAGACGCGTCTCGCCGCAACCGCTACTTGATCACCCCCCGTGATGTGTTGCGCGCGGAGCAAGAAGCCGCAAATCGCGGGCTGGTTATCGTGGGCGTGTTCCATTCTCACCCCGACCACCCCGATCTTCCCTCGGAGTTCGACCGCGAGTGGGCGCTCCCGTGGTTTTCCTATCTCATCACCAGCGTACAGGCCGGCAAGGCCACCGGGAGCCGCTGCTGGCGTCTCCAGGAGGATCGCTCGGCTTTCTTCGAGGAGCCGCTGCGCATCGATGCACACGACGGGTGAGTTCACATTGACGAACTGTTATCGAGGTTGAGATTAATGACGATATTACGCATTCCGACACCCTTGCGGCCTTATGCCGCGAACCAGAGCGAGGTGGAACTTCACGGCGGCACAGTGGAGGAGATCGTGCAGGCCTTAGTGGAGCAATACCCGCAGCTTCGCCCACATCTTTTCGGCGATGACGGGCGCCTGCGCGCCTTCGTGCATATGTTCCTCAACGAGGAGGACATCCGCGACCTGCAAGGACTGCAGACCCCGGTAAAAGAAGGCGATCGGCTGATGATCGTCCCCAGCGTGGCCGGCGGATTGGAGGTGTTCGGTGCTTCCAACTCTCTCGAACGATGAAATCCTGCGCTACTCGCGCCACCTGCTGATCCCAGAGGTTGGCCTGGACGGGCAGCGCAAACTGAAGGCTGCCTCCGTGCTGCTGATTGGCACCGGCGGGTTGGGCTCCCCTGCAGCCCTGTATCTGGCGGCAGCTGGCGTAGGGCGCATCGGCCTGGTGGACTTTGACGTGGTAGATTTTTCCAACCTGCAGCGACAGGTTATCCACGGCACCAGCACGCTGGGCCGACTGAAGGTCGATTCAGCTCGCGAGCGCATGCACGACATCAACCCACGCGTGCAGATCGATACCTATAACGAGCCTTTGACCTCAGACAATGCCATGCGCATCGCCGGGGAGTATGACATTCTGGTGGATGGCACTGACAATTTCCCCACCCGCTATCTGGTGAACGATGTCTCTGTGCTGCTGGGCAAGCCCAACGTGTACGGCTCGATTTACCGTTTCGAAGGCCAGGTGAGTGTGTTTGACGCCCAGCGAGGCCCATGCTACCGCTGCCTGTTCCCCGAACCGCCGCCACCTAACCTGGTGCCTTCATGCGCCGAGGGCGGTGTCCTGGGCGTGCTGCCTGGTACCATTGGAACCCTTCAGGCCACTGAGACCATCAAGTTGATCTTGGGTATCGGTACACCTTTGATCGGCAAGTTGTTGCTGTACGACGCGCTGGATATGAGTTTCCAGTTCGTGCGTTTGCGCAAAAACCCCGACTGCAAGATCTGCAGCGACCACCCGGAGATTGACCACCTGATTGACTATGAAGCCTTCTGCGGCGTCCCGGGCCGTGACCATGATGACGGCTCGGCCGGCCAGGAGTGGGACATCGAGCCCGAGGACCTGGCGCGCAGGCTTTCGGACCACGAGCCGGTGCGTTTGATCGATGTGCGCGAGCCGTACGAGCTGCAAATTTCGCGTATCCCCCAGGCAGAGCTGATCCCCCTGGGAGAGCTGGCTGGCCGTTTAAAGGACCTGGACAGCGCGCAGGAAATCGTGTTGTTCTGCCGCACCGGTTCGCGCTCCGCCCGCGCCCTGGAGCTGCTGGTCAGCGCCGGCTTTCGCAGGGTTAAGAACCTGCATGGCGGCATCAATGCCTGGGCAGAAAAAGTCGACCGTTCGCTGCCGGTGTATTGACCGCATCCATGACCTTGATTTATTATGGTGAATGCATGCAGAGACCGAAGGGAGGCGATCATTTCCTGGGGATGAGCTGTCTGTTGCGTCGGAATTGGGCGCAATGGTTTCAACCGCTTCTTGTAAGGGGTGTGCTGATGCAGACTGCTCATTGGATTTGACCCATGTCAGATACGTCGGTATTATCCCAAACCATCCTTCATGAGAGCCAGCCTCAAGCCAAGAGAGTCCTCCTGGCCGTCATGGCTCACCCTGATGATGAGACCTTTGGCACAGGCGGCACGCTGGCGCTATATGCCCGCCGCGGCGTCGACGTATACCTGGTTGTGGCCACTCGCGGTGAAGTGGGCGATGTTCCTCCTGAGATGCTGCGCGGATATGCTTCGGTGGGCGACCTGCGTGAGGCCGAGCTCCGCTGCGCCGCCGGCACCCTTGGACTGAAAGGCGTCTTTTTCCTCGGTTATCGCGATTCGGGCATGCCCGGCTCACCCGACAACCACCATCCGCAAGCGCTGGCCGCTCAGCCAGTTGAGCTGGTTGCGACCCAGGTCGCGCATTATATCCGACAGCTCCGCCCGCAGGTGGTCATCACTTTTGACCAGATCGGCGGTTATTTCCACCCCGATCACATCTCCATCCACAAGGCCACCGTGCTCGCTTTCGACCTGGCCGCCTCGCCCGATTTCAGCGATCCGCAAGGGTTGCCCCCTTATCCTGCGCAAAAGCTTTATTTCCACACCATTTCTCGCACCTTGCTGCGCACGGGCGTAGCACTCCTCCGATTGATCGGCCGGGATGCTCACAAATTTGGCAATAATGGCGACATCGACCTGGCGGCCATAGCCGAAGTAGACATACCCATCCACGCCTCCATCGATTATCGACCGGTTGCGGGTGTACGCGCTGAGGCGGCCGCCTGTCACGCCAGCCAGGGCGGCGCCAACACCGTGCGTGGATTACAGGGCCTGGTGATGAAGCTGTTTTCCGGCCGCGATCTGTACATGCGCGCCTATCCACCCGCTGATAATGGACTTCGCGAAAAGGACCTGTTCGAAGGCGTTTATCTGGACTAGACCTTTTCGGCGACCACCTCGGCCTGGAAGACCAGTCCTTCGGAGCTCGCATCCACGCGAATGGTATCACCAGGCTTGAACTCTCCGCTCAACAGCATGCTGGCAAGCGGGTCAAGAAGTTCGCGCTGGATGGCGCGTTTCAGCGGCCGCGCACCATAGTCGGGGTCATACCCGACCCTGGCCAGATATTCGCGGGCGCTTTGAGTGACGTCGAGCTCGAAGCCGCGCTCTTTGACCAGCGCTGCCACACGCTTGAGCTGGATGTCGACGATCGCGATCAAGTCCTCTCGTGACAGCGGGCGGAAAACGACCACCTCATCAATGCGGTTGAGGAATTCCGGACGGAAGTGTGCCTGTAGCACACGGTTGACGTCTTCGCGGGAGACGCTTTCCGCGCCGCCCATCCATAGCTCGTTGCCGAGGTTGCTGGTCATGATGACCAATGTATTGCGGAAGTCCACCGTGCGACCCTGGCCATCCGTCAAGCGCCCATCATCCAGGAGCTGCAGCAGCGTGTTGAAAACTTCCGGGTGGGCCTTCTCAATTTCATCGAACAGCACCACACTGTATGGCCGCCGGCGCACGGCTTCGGTGAGCTGGCCGCCTTCTTCGTAGCCCACATAGCCCGGGGGCGCGCCGATCAGCCGGCTGACGGTGTGCTTTTCCTGGTACTCGCTCATATCGATGCGCACCATGGCGCGCTCGTCGTCGAAGAGGAACTCTGCCAGAGCGCGCGCAAGCTCCGTTTTGCCTACCCCCGTAGGGCCGAGGAAGATGAATGATCCAATCGGCCGGTTGGGGTCCTGCAAGCCGGCGCGGGCGCGCCGCACTGCGTTGGATACGGCGCGAAGAGCCTCCTCCTGCCCGACGACGCGCTGACGCAGACGTTCTTCCATGTGGAGTAATTTCTGCATCTCGCCTTCAAGCAGCCGGGATACTGGAATGCCAGTCCAGCGCGAGACCACTTCGGCGATTTCTTCGGCGTCAACCTCCTCTTTGAGCAGAGCTCCATCCGCCTGCAGATCTTGCAGACGCTTTTCGGCCTGCTTCAAACGCTCCTGCAGCTCGGGCAGCCTGCCATATCTTATGCGCGCAGCTTTTTCGAGATCCGCCTGACGCTCCGCCTGCTCAACCTCTACGTTGAGCTGTTCGATCTGCTCCTTGATGGCGCGCAATTCACTGATCGCTTTCTTCTCTGTTTCCCAGCGCGCATGTAATTGGTTGGATCGCTCGCGCAAATCCGCCAGCTCTTTCTCCAGTTTTTCCAGGCGGTCTCTAGATGCCTTATCCGTTTCTTTCTGCAGTGCCTGGCGTTCGATCTCAAGCTGCATGATCTGACGGTCGACCTCATCGAGAGCCTGCGGCTTGGAATCGATCTCGGTGCGCAGCCGAGCGGCGGCTTCGTCGATCAGATCAATGGCCTTATCCGGCAGGTGCCGGTCGCTGATGTATCGTTTGGACAGCGTCGCCGCTGCGATGACCGCTGAATCGGTGATGCGTACCCCGTGATGGATTTCGTAGCGCTGCTTGAGTCCGCGCAGGATGCTGATCGTATCTTCGACGGAAGGCTCATCCACCATCACCGGCTGGAAGCGCCGTTCGAGGGCGGCGTCTTTTTCTACGTACTTGCGGTATTCGTCCAGGGTGGTAGCCCCGATCATATGCAGCTCGCCGCGCGCCAGCATCGGCTTGAGCATGTTGGAGGCGTCCATGGCGCCCTCGGCTGCTCCCGCGCCAACGACGGTGTGCATCTCATCCACAAACAAAATCACCTCTCCAGCCGAGCTGGTGATCTCTTTCAACACAGCCTTCAACCGTTCTTCGAATTCGCCGCGGTATTTGGCACCCGCCACCAATGCGCCCATATCCAGTTGGATCAGGCGCTTGTGTTTCAAGCCTTCGGGGACGTCACCGTTGACGATGCGCTGGGCAAGTCCTTCGACGATGGCCGTCTTGCCCACGCCAGGGTCGCCGATCAAAGCAGGGTTGTTCTTAGTCCGCCGCGAGAGGATCTGAATGACGCGGCGGATCTCCTCGTCGCGGCCGATGACCGGATCCAGTTTGCCCTGGCGAGCCAGAGCGGTCAGGTCCCGACCGTACTTCTCCAACGCTTGATATGTTTCCTCCGGATTCTCGCTGGTAACGCGCTGAGAGCCGCGGATGGACATCAGAGCCTTCAGGATGGCATCCCTGGTCAGTCCATACCGGCGCAAGCGCTGGGCTTCGCTGCTGTCACTCAGGCCGAGCAACAGGTGTTCGGTAGAAACATAATCATCCCCCATGCCTTTGGCGTACCGTTCGGCGGCTTCTAAAACATCGGCCGCCGGACGTGACAGGCCGACCTGCACGTTCCCTCCATACACTTTCGGCCGGTTTTCCAGCTCGCGGGTTAGATCGTCGCGCAAGGCAGTGATGCTGCCTGCCACCTGGGTGACAATCGCGGGCACCACGCCCTCCGGTTGTTGCAACAAAGCCAGCAGGAGGTGAGCAGGTTCAATTGTCTGATGGTTATGCTCAGTCGCCAGCACCTGTGCGTCGGCCAGGGCTTCGCGTGCTTTTTGAGTGTACCGTTCCAGATTCATTTTCCTCTCCAATACTCTGACAATAAAGCTAAATTCAAGGATGAAGGTTATCCAATCATATTGGATCGCATTTCTTCGTCGACATAGTAGGGCATCGGTGTACGATTTTTATTAATGGTGTATATGAAAATTGTTGATCACATCATCAGGGAGGGCGATCTGTCGACCCTTTGTTGGATTTATGATAAAAATTACGCGGCGTGTTGACCAAAGCGGATAGAATTGGGTAAAATTGTCTCGATGGATGAGGAACCAGTTCGAAAGTATTTGTTCACTGAATGCGTCGTCGAGCGGCTGGGATTGATGCCCTACAATCAGGCCTGGCGCT
>Ga0207433_10016625_pt1 | contig 10306 bp, 9 predicted proteins | sample YelNatPaOPGAMG01_FD_187559 | JGI IMG/M metagenome (GOLD analysis project Ga0207433, IMG submission 187559) | Hot spring thermophilic microbial communities from Obsidian Pool, Yellowstone National Park, USA - OP-RAMG-01 (SPAdes) (version 3) | ecosystem: Environmental > Aquatic > Thermal springs >... | reverse complement strand
GTGGGAGCATTCATAGCTGCTTTCAGATCATTTGAGTCCGTATTCGTAATGACCGGCGGCGGACCTATGTATGCCACGCACGTTGCAGGATTGGAGATATGGTATAACGCTTTCCTTTATTTGAAGTTCGGATACGCCGTATCAATGGCTTGGCTTCTGGGTTCGTTACTCGTAGGTTTTACAGTATTCCAGTTGCGCATTTTGTCGCGTCTGCAGTTCAAAGCAGCAAGCACATAGGAACAGTAGAATGCCGATCATAAGCACTGTTGGCCGCAAATCTAGAGGTTGTCGAGCTCTTATTGCGTGCATGTATACAACCCTTGCGCTCGGCGCGGTGACGATGGTTTATCCATTCGTGTTGATGCTGTCCACGTCACTGACCAGCGAAGTCGACTCACGTGAATATCGCATAGTACCTCGCTATCTATATGACGATGCTGCGCTTTATCGCAAATACATCGAGTCAAAGTATAACGAGGACATCGTGCGATATAATGCATGGTTTGGAACTGATCTTGCGAGTTTTGCACACGCTGAACCACCCAAACATGTCCGGCGCCGGTTTGTAGAAGAGTGGCGTTCGTTTGTTACTGGATTACCCAACGACTATCTGATGCTCTGCCATTCGGCCAGCATCGGTGACAATAGAACTCCAGAGATGCTGATAAGGTATCGTAAGTTCGTCGAAGAGAAGTTCCACGGCAATCTGGACCTGCTTAACGCCACATATCACGAAGCTAACGAGAACTGGACACAACTTACCATGCCCTTGGAGGATTGGACACAGAGGAATTTCTCTCCTGTCGAATCAGCCAAGTACCGGGATTTCTTGGAATTCAAACGCCGCCAACCACTACGCTACCTGATTACACCACCTATCGACGGGCTCTACCGCGACTATCTCAAAATGAAATACGGGAACCTAACAAATAGCAAGAGAGCGTTGGTGTACTCTCCGAAAGATGCAGTGCCGATTCGTTTGACTACCCGTGTTCCTCACTCGCCCGATGTTCGACTTTGGGAAGACTTCGTCCGCCGCGAATGCCCCGTGAGATACATCAGGTTTAATTCGGCCGCAGATTTGCCATACAGGCAATTCATCCGTCGGAAGTATGGAAACGAAATAGCCGTCAGCTCCGCACACGGTATTCGCATCCCATCCCTCAACATGTTGTCTGTTCCTCGAACACCACCAAATGCCGGAACTGCTCTTGTCGATTGGATCGAGTTCTTGCAGAAAGAAGCACCGGTTGAATCTATAGAATTAACTACACCAGAAGCATTGTTCAGAACCCATTTAGCCCGTAAGTACAAACACATCGAGGTGGCCAACAAAAAGCTGGGAACCTCTTTTGAATCGTTTGACGCAGTCGCACCTCCGTATGCAGAAAACGATCTCCTTGAGTTGCGCGAACACAGATGGGCCATACGTCGCGAATTCCTAGTTCGTAACTATAGAGAAGTCATGGACTATATCATATTACACGGACGTGCCTTGCTGAACACCGGCATACTGTGCGTTGGTATCGTGTTGACCAGTCTGACAGTAAACCCATTGTGCGCCTATGCGATGTCGCGTTTCAATCTACGCGCGACTTATAAAATACTCTTGTTTTTGTTGGCTACAATGGCCTTTCCTGCGGAAGTAAGCGCAATACCCAGCTTCTTGCTTGTAAAAAAATTACATCTCCTTGGCACTTATTGGGCCATCATACTACCGGGCATGGCAAACGGGTTTTCCATCTTCTTACTGAAGGGTTTCTTCGACGGACTTCCCAAAGAGCTCTATGAGGCTGCCATTATAGACGGAGCGACTGAAATGCAAATGTTCCGCAATATCACGCTCCAACTCTCTAAACCTATACTTGCCGTCATTGCACTTGGCGCATTTACTGGTGCATACGGATCATTTATGTGGGCGTTTCTCGTATGCCAGGACCAAAAAATGTGGACGTTGATGGTCTGGTTGTATCAGATGCAAATATGGTCTCCGCCACCAGTAGTATACGCGTCTTTAGTTGTTGCAGCCATTCCAACTTTACTTGTCTTTATATGCTGTCAAAACGTGATCATGCGCGGAATCATCGTACCCACAGAGAAATAAACTTGTGGCTGCTTGCTTTTGGTAAGAACATGAAACTTCCGCTCAGCCTTTGCTCTTCAGGCTGAAGCTGTATAGCTTTCCATTTCGAAGGGAGAACTACAATTGCAGAGGCTCTTTTCGTAGCGGTATATTTCCGCCTTTCCATTCAAGCACATGAGCTAGCGAATCGCCTCGGATCGGGGAGAAATCACTATAATCGAATCCTCTGACCGTTTTGCCTGACGAATCCAGAATGCGGACTTTTAGCTCACCTGCTACATCGGCATTCACAGTAATTAGACGGCCGTCCATTACGGCCTTTTTGGTGCGTAGAATACTTTTCTCTTCGCCTGCTTCTCTGGAGATATAGCGATCAATAGGTATCCAAGCAAGACCAATCTGGCGTTGGGTGAACCGTTCGTATTTATGCCCCCACTTGTAGCCGCCGTAGTATATTATGTAGATATCCTTACCCACTATAAGTTGACAATCACCCCATGCCATAGCGTGATCCCAAGTGCCAGGTGCCGGATTTCGAGGCAGGAAAGCTTCTCGGTCGCGCTCCCAATGTATCCCATCTCGGCTCCAAGCAAGCACCGTATAACCGATTCCATAAGCGTTTTCAGGTGCGCTCTCAGTTACCAAATCATCTCGCAATACTTTGAGCATACCTATCAGCAGGTCGCCACGTGCTATTATACCGCTCAATCCGTAGAACTCAGTTTTTTCGTCTTTATTGTCCAGTTCAATGATGCACCACGATCTTTGCCACCGCAGTCGGCCAGGACTTACACTTTCCATTACTATGCGGCGCCGACCTTCCCAATCGGCTCCTTCGGAATACGAAGAGTGCAATGCCATATATCGATTCCGTATGGAATGGCGGTATATTCCCACGATATCGTGATTGAACTCCAGTACTACTCTCGAAGTTAGAGGTTTCCATTTCAGTCCGTCAGGTGAGGCAGCGATTCTCAAGTCGCCTTCCGGTGAGTACCATCCGTATTTGTAACGTTTTTCGGAATCGGGATAATCCGAACCATCGTCAATTATCGACGCGCTGAATTGAATAAAGGCTGGGTCTTCAAGAACCTTGTGCGGACGCTTCCAATTTAATGCCATCGTCCGATTCCATAGTCGCTAGATGCGTCTGGCTGGCATTTTTCGGCACGCCGTACCATATCCGAAACTTGCCCGTTTCAGGACTGCGAATTACTGTTACATAAGGTTGGAAGCACTTGTCGCCTTCTGCAGCCACTATTGGTTCCGGAAGGCGCGAGGACTGGTTTATTGTGCGCGTAAAATTATGCTGAGTATCTATCAGGTAGCCATCTAGGAAAACGTGAGGTCCTGAAAACAATACCATCGTGTCCTTTTCGTTTTCACAGCAATCGAGAACGACACAGGCAGTGATAGTCCCAGCAAATCAGCGAAAGATCCCCTAAGAAAATCTCTGCGCGTACACCGAAACCGATCCATCCGCCACCTTAATAACATCCTTCAATGAACTTGGGCGTTCAACTTCTGCTCATATATGCGGCACACCTATTGGTATCCAGTATTGGCTATCGCGTTCGGCCCTCAACACATCCCTATCTCTCCACAATGCATGTCCATCCAAATAAAGAATGTTGGTGCCGCCGTCATGCATCTTTCCAGGGATATCTCGATCCCCCGGGTTGGGAACATAAATATCGTCGTTGAACCTCGTTCGATCTTCCTGTATTAGCAACAGCATTCTTGATACCTGTCGCATCCTCAGAGTGCCGACTTTCTTCTTCGAGAGATAGATATTCATACTGTAGGATAGTGGATAATCCTTGGCCGTCAACCCGACCGGAATTGCAGAAGGCTGAACGCGTTGTGTGGGGTGCCCTCGATCGAGCGGACAAAGATAAAGACTCTTGTTGCGTACATAACGCCATATCTGCCCTTTCTCTGGATACACCCACAGTTCTGGACCCTCACAGCCACTCCAATTTGGGAGACCAAAAGCCGCTGTTGCAGGCATGGTGTCGTCCCAATCTCTTATATACAATTCAAACGCAGTTCCGAGTTGACGCATGTTGGCAAGGCATCTGGCCTGTCTTGCTTGGTTGCGCGTGGAAAGGAGCACGGGAAACAGGATTGCTGCCATAATTGCAACGATAGCTATCACCACAAGCAACTCGATGAGCGTAAAGCCGCAATCCGGCATTCGGAAAAATTTCTTGCGTACTAGGTCCGACAACATGCACCCTCCTTCCAGCAAACCAGAAAAGCACCGAGCTAAACACAAGTTTCGACAGCGAGATGTGATCTATACACAGCAATAAAGCTTTGTTAATCTATTTGATCTCCCGATCGCATAAACTCGGGGAAGAAGGCCGAGCATCACAGCGTGACGCTCGGCGCTGTATCTCTTATGTCAATGCCCAGCAATACAACAACTACCGGGCAAGTGGAGACTCCAACTCTTCCCAATTCCACGTCCAGAAGTAACGCACATTCTTGCCTTCGATCTGTCGCACACCCATAGCACCGGTCACCGCCACATAACTACCAACTGCAGGCATATCACAAGGATTGCAGTAGCGAGCTGCCGGTCTGCATTTGATGCCTGCGTAGCCACTGCCATCGCGCAGACCCGTGCCATCATCTATATAGAAAAAGCCTTCGTACAATCCGGTTGATTCGACAGCGGTAACGCGTCCAAAAATTGTCACGAACAGGCCGACGTTATTTGCGCCATTGCTCATAACTGGAGGATTGCTTAGTGCATCATCAACAACTGCCAGTTGTGCACCGAACGCTGCACCAGCACTGCTTCTATTGGTAACGGCAATTGGCTTTGGAACATCGCCTTGCGAGTTCACTATCACCGAATCCTCAGTAAGCCCTGCCACGATTACGCGCTCGCCGTCAATCGTTGCTAGCCCGCCTTGTATTGTTATGTCGTCCCCTAGACCCACAAGTGCACTCGAGACAACTCTGATACCGCTTGCTCTATCATAGGACTGCGCATTGAAGCTAAAGTACCCCAACATGTCGTCATATAACCGATTGGTAACTACAAGATGCTCAAGTTGCACGGATGTGCCGTCGGGATAGACTTTCGCATCGTTCAGCGTGGAAACAGCCGGCGGATCAATAACGTAGAAGTTATCTGCTATCCAGTCAAAGGTCACGACTGCCGGCCCGTTGCCACCTTCTATACCAACACCAAAAGCACATTCAGAGGCACTGTAGGTTGGCAGCGTGTCCAGCTCGTATTTGAAGTTATGATCGAAAACCTTCGCCCCATTCCAGTAACAAATCGCAACAGGCTCATCTGGAGGGCCTATTGGGGGTGAAATGGTTATAAGATACACTATATTCCACTTGCCTATCTCAACAGGACCTAGATCAACGAAAAACCTGTCTGTGGGTACCGTTCCGCAAGCGTATTGAAGAAACCAGAGATGGCCATCCTTAATACCAATCGCAATGGGAACGTTTTTCCGACCATGGCTGTGAGGCTTAACATGTAGCAGGTCCATACGGACACCGTTACCGACCGAATCGATGCGAAAACGCGCTGCCAATGTATTCTGCGGCGGATCACCAGGTGCCGGATTTGTGCCCTCCGGCCACATTGACCAACATGACCAGCCGCTACCCGGATTGGTCATACGAAGACCACTGTTACCATCTCCAAGGTCGACCACGGTTGTCTCCCAACCTGTACCGGTATTCCCTTGGTGCGTGACGACTCCGGGATAAGTTACATTCGGAAGCTGTGATCCAGATAGAACTTGAAACCAAGGTCCGGGGTCTTGTGCATAGGCGCCGACACAACATCCTAGGAAGATCCATACAAACAATAAGAGGTGCAGTCGTCTCATCTATTAGCTCCTTTCGAGATTCGACACTACAAGCACTTATTGCACTTGGCAAGCTTTCAGTGTAAATGATGCGTTAGCGAGGCATCCGGCGAAGGCCGGATGCCTGTCGCCAACCAAGTGCAGAACCAAAGTGAGATCGCGCGGCTACTTTCTGCGACGAACTGCACCAATAAAGCCCAACAGGCCGATGCCAAGGGCAGCAAAAGTCCCAGGCTCAGGTACAAATACTGAAGCCATGCCTGGTTGCACAGTAACCCAGTCCACAAACACACGGTTGTCTACACGACCACCCAGATGCTGAATCAGTGTGGCCGCACCGAAGTCCACAGTACCATCATAGCTGGTGATCCACCACTCAGGATCGTCAAGCACAGCATCATAGATGACCTGGCCATCCCAGCTTGCCATTACGCGATGGTTCACCGAATTCGTGTAGAGCCAAATCGTATGATAGAATGGATCTTCTTGTACCGTTATCGGCTCCCCAGCTCCGTTCAGCTCTGTCGGCACCTTCTCCGGCAACATTTGAATCGGCTTCAGCATGCGGACATTCGACTCCTCGTCCCATTGATCGAGAATATACCAATAACGGTCGGGACTGCTGGGATAATCCTTATCCGAAACTGCCAGCGATATGCCAGCACCACCCCTGGTGAATAGAGCCAGCATTGCCGGTCCTGTGCTGACCATATTGTTCACATACTTGAGCCGGAAGCGCATGCCAGCACTTACTTCTGTGGCAGTACCAACTGTTGTCTGGAATGAATTGTAGTGTGATGAATTTTGCGCCATACCGATTCGAAGTATGGGTGTGCCGCCGTCGTTTCCGAGCCAGGTCTCGCCTGATGTGTCCGTTATCTGTATCCAATCGGGCGGAGCAGGCAACACCCCCGAGGACGCCGAGTAAGTGCCGAATGCGGCATGCGCCCCCGACGCCGCAATTGCCAGAAATGCACACATTACGCTCAACAATACTGATCTTCTCATCCTTCTCTCCTTCTCTGGCGGAACAATGTTGTGACCGCCTGTAGTTTCAGCTCCCCCAGCTCTTATCGGTTAGAGGAACAGGGTGTTTTGACGGGAACGCCGTATTACTTATGACACGCTTTCTGTGGCATCCCAAAACCGTTTTTTGATTTGACACCACCTCCCGCAACAAATGACTCAAAGCACGCTACAATTCTTGTGCTTTAGTCATACATTCGCCTTTCCTAACTGCAGAGTACAACCAGTCTGGCTAGTTGTCAAGGGGGTGAGGCTAAAATTTGCAAGATACTGGTAATATACTTAGTTTACCAGTCCACCCCAACTGGTAAGGCAAAAGTTGTGAAGGTGTAGTTGAGTGCTATCGATTATAGGGGGGGATACGCACATCCGCAATTGCTTCACGGGTGGTAGGAGGTACGAGCTCTGCGGGAAGTGCCACGTGGCGTGGTTCAGAAGGTGCCTCGCCCGAGATGCGCTCCAAAAGCAAACGAACAGCTATCCGACCCATGTCATGTGCTGCCTGAACTACTCTCGTAAACGACACGGGTAGTCCTTGTGGAATGTAGTCATCAAAAAAGCCAGCAACCATCAGATCATCTGGAATAGATAGACCCAACTCATCAGCAGCCTGAAGAACAAGCAACACCATACCGTCGTTAAGACAGAAAGCGGCTGTCGCAGGCTCTGGCAAACTCATACATCGCTCTAGTGGCAACCGAAGATCCCAGTGCGGTCCGCGGCATACCTGGGGTCCCTGTATCAGCGCTTCGTCAACCTCAATTCCCGCCTCTTCCAAAGCCCGTCTGTAACCTGCTTCACGTTCAGAAACTGACGTAAGATTCTCAAAGTGCGTGAAATACGCTATTCTTCGATGGCCAGCATCAATTAGGTATTTGACCGCTTTCCGCGCAGCCTCAAAGTTATCTGTGACAACCCTGTCGGCCCGAATGTTAGGATAATAGATGTCCAGAAAAGTTAGCGGCAGACCCATCTCAATAACATTGGCATACAACTTCTCGTTGCCTGGTTCCATCGACGGCATTACCAAGACACCGTCCAGTCCCCAATTTGGCAACTCCGAAAGCACCTTGGCTTCCTCGAACAGTGTTGTATTCGAGTGAACAGCTAGGCGACAGCCTGTACCGTTGAGCTCGGAGATTATCCCGTGCAGAATCCGAGAAGTTAATCCCTGTCTCTTCGTGGTTCTGACCAGCCGTTCAGTCTCTATCGAGCCGTTTACTACTACGGAGTCAACATCGGTAACCCATGGCATAATTACACCAATCGTGCATCCCTGCACAGACGGACGCACACCTATATTTCCACCTACATAAGTGCCAGCTCGCTCTTCACGCACCAATACTCCCTCTTGCACGAGTTGGTTTATAGCCCGTGCAATCGTGGGCCGACTTAGCCCTATTTGCTTACACAAGACTCTATCCGAAGGAATACGTGCTCCCGGTTTCAGCCGATGTTCCGCAATGTAGTTGAGAACCCAATCGCGCACCTTCTGATAGCTTGTCGTCGTTCCATCGGTCGTTTTTTTAACGCTGGGTTTCGGAACCAATGCTGCCTCCACGCTGCATCTAAAAAACATAGATGCTAAACTAACTCTCGATTCGAGGAATCGAAGCATACACCTGCTTGCCTCAGTCAGCAAGTAACAACCAAGTTTACCACGAAGTTTCAGTTTGGTCAAGAGTTGCACGCTTGAGCGCTTGCAGAGGACGATCTACAGTGGCAAAGATAAGAAGTTATCGCGTGAGCAGCGCAAGATAAGACGCACAGATGCACTACAGCGAAATCTGATGTTTCATGCTGACTGCACAGACGGAGAATCAACGAGATTTGGACAAGCGAGCAATCAGCCAAACTCCCCATGATAACCGTAACCGATTTAGTTTACGGCGAATTGCGATCTATCTTGAGCGGCCATTAACGTGCTTGTGGATGTAATATCAATCAGCGAAGCATATTAACATCGCCTACTGTGCCATTTCCATCGTAGTCCAACCCTGCAGTAGCTTGGTAATATTTCGGCAGTGCAGGAGGAAACCATTTTACGTGACCGTCCAAAAACGCGTAGTTGGAGCCACCACCGTGAGGATTTGTCATGCGATTCTTGTTCACAGAGTCTATGGGCTGCCAACCCCACCCTGTAGGCGGATAAGCTGGATCCTGTTTGTAGGGAAATGCATCGAAGAATGCTGGCGTTCTCGACGGGCTGACAACGCTTCCCATCGCTCTCCCACTCCCGGACGCTGTTGCCGGGTTAAAATCCGATATAAAATGGCACTCGGTCGGACCGTCATAGGAGCTAGCAAGTTGTCCGATTAGGCATTCATTGTAACCATAAGCTTGCCGACCAACTGCCGGCTTTCCGTCAGTGCCTATGTATCGACTGCTTTCAGGACACATTATAATATCGTGGTTCTTGACGTAACGCTCGTAGATTGCAATATATCCGCCTCCCGGTGCAGCATCGAAAGCAAGAAATCGGCGAGACGGCATCTTGCCTTGATAGGCATCAACATACAACATCAATGCTTTACATAGCTGGCTTTGATGTGATTGACAGCTCGCAGTTCGAGCCGCAGCCCGCGCTTTCATAAACACCGGAAACAGAATCGCCGCGAGAATCGCGATAATCGCAATGACTACCAGAAGCTCAATCAATGTAAAACCAGAATGCAATCGTCGAGTGTTCATGTATACCACTCCTTATAACCGATACGCAGGACTGCAACTGTCAGTTGCTCCCCAATGGCAGCGCTCAACACTCCAAATCGGCCTGCTGAGCTTTGCACCAACCCATGCGTTTACCAAGCAGGTTGCCAGCAGTTTACCACAGGTGCAACCGTTTGTCAAGGTGTTTCAACCTCGACTTTATAAATTATATTCGTCAAGCTGTTGCTACGCTTTTGGAAACAATCTCGGGTAATTCGGTTCCTGGAAACTTCAGTTATACGATATCTGCCAAACATTTCTATCGGCAAGAAGCTCAAAAAGCTGCAGTGTGAGGCCAATGTGGCAAACACTCCACCACAGTAACGATATGCAATGCTTGTCAAGATACGATCATAACCCATGAAATTCCAAGATACTTACACCGAACAACAAACCGACCTTGCCGGCATTTACAAAACCAGAGTTGACCAGATGAATCTGTAGTGGTATAGTGTGGCTATCATGCGCTTAAGCTGTAGAGTGCTCGATTGGTTACACACAGGAGGACAACTCAAATATGCAGCCTTGCCGAACGATTTTACTCGTTTTCGCGGCGACAACGGTTATCTTGCTGCCATCAATGAATCTGGCTAGCACAAAAGCAAACCCATTGGCAGGCAAGAAGCTCATTGAATACGGTTGGGAT
>Ga0207433_10016619_pt1 | contig 10308 bp, 19 predicted proteins | sample YelNatPaOPGAMG01_FD_187559 | JGI IMG/M metagenome (GOLD analysis project Ga0207433, IMG submission 187559) | Hot spring thermophilic microbial communities from Obsidian Pool, Yellowstone National Park, USA - OP-RAMG-01 (SPAdes) (version 3) | ecosystem: Environmental > Aquatic > Thermal springs... | reverse complement strand
CTATGGTAATATGGGTCGGGCAACAAGTCTAAAACTGAAAGGACAAAGAAAAACAGCAAAATGGAAATGATGATTTTATTCCACATAAACAAATCCATCCATCAAAGGCTTTTTAATGGTTATTGATGGTGGTGGTGTGAAAGTCACACGTAGAAAAACAACGTCCACATAAGCGGTTTCTTTTTGTTTGATGACGGGGAGCGGAAACTCGTCAATAAAACGTGCCATAGAAAAGCCATGTTCTTTTAGGAAATCGAGGTCGTTAGGGTGAAATTCTTCTAAACTTAAGAGGGCGTCCTTTCTTTCCAAAACGATGTTGTAGGCTATGGCTTTTCTTATTTGCCGGTCGGCTCTTTGGATTGGGACATTCACCATTTTTTCACTTAAGCGTGTAATTTTGCATGGCAACCAAATCTGAAATCCCATTTTCAAATATTCCCAAATTTGCTTTGAAGACATCTGAACATATTTGCCTTGTTCAACACCTTGATGCCAAACCCAATGAGGATGTTCAGCGGTAAAAGTGAAGTGGGCTTGATAGGAGAAAAACTCATCCTTTGTTTTGCTACGTTTAAAATGAGGTATAATGTATAGGGTAATCCATTCCTCCGCTTCTACGCATCTTACTTCTTTAACCCTAACAAAGTCGAATTTGTCCTCTGATTGCAAATATGCATAAAGCATGTCTCCAACTTTGACATCCTTAACGTTTACAAACTCTTTTTCGTTGTTTTCAGCAAGCCTTATGAAATAGGTGTGTTCAGAATAGCATCCGCCCATTGCGGATTCTATCATTTTTATTCTGCAATCCGCATTGTTAAGTTTGCTTAAATCCCAGCCTGACTCGTAGCTTGTTATGTCAAACCAGTTGGTGACGGGGCTACCAGCATTTGGCAATTGAAATTCATGTATTCCACCGTTGGAATCAACATATTTCAAAACCGTGTAATGGACATAACCGCTTGGATTTGTTTCATAATGCTTTGCGCCAAGTTCAACTTTTGTTATAGTGCTACCATTTGGAATGTCCGATGGTGAAAAATTCCATCCACCATATTTAACCTCGGAGTTATTAGTGCTTGAAGACGTGTAAACGCCATCTTCAGAATAAGCATTTTGAGGGTTAGCCCATCCATCCACAATTACTTGGTATGATGTTGGAGTTTTTGTCACAACTTGACTCATAGGGCATAACCCCGATTTTCAGTTTACTCCGTGATGTATCTTAAACTTAAACTTGTGTTGCCCGCACTTTGGAAAGCCAAAGCCGTGTTCACATCGCATATTATTGGATGGATTAACGTTAAGGCATGGACACCTTTAGTTTTCCGCCTTCCAAACTTAACAGTTGTCCCACCTATTGTAGCGACAAACCCCGTTTCGCCATCCGCATCAACTTCATAATCCCAACCATAAATTATATGCATTTTGCCACTAACAGCATTAAGCAATGTTGTTGTTCCACTTGGTAAATCCCAACTTTTAGTTATCAAATCTTCCCTTTCGATTTGAACCTTTAAATTTGTCCTATCCGTTTGCCTTATAGTTTGAATTGCCTTCAAAGCAACAAAGCCAGAAAGCCATGTAGTTGTCCCAACATATGGGTTATATATAGAGATTCTTATCACGGGCTTTGCAACACTACCTTGCGAATTAAAGTAATACCAAGCATTTGCCCCCGAAACTTGCCATATAAAAGATTCGGATGTTAAATCTGAAAAAACAAGATAAATTCTTATGTAGCCATCTGAAGTGTCACTCCTAACCGCGCCAAACAAGTAAATTTCATAGCCGTAGCATCCTTGATTTAAAAAGTGCCCAATATGCGAATTTGCTGGCATTTTAAGGCTTGGCATGCCATACCAAGTAACGTTTGGGTCAATTGATGGAGAACCAGTATAAACTATCCATCCGCTTAAATCGCCCGTCTCAAAACGAGGGTTAGATATTAATTCTGAAACAACCATCCCGCTTTTTATTTTAGTGATTTCGTTAATTTTGTTTATTGTCCCAACGTTGCTTATACTTTCCAAATTAGTAATATTGTCTATCTGAGAAATTTTGGCAACTCTATCAATCACAACGTTTTCGGTTGCGGATGGGTTGATTTTGTTGATTTGTTGGATTGTGTTAAGTTGGTTTAGTGTGCCTAAATTATTGATTTGATTTACGGTTGAAATAGTATCAACTTGTGCTATTCTGTTTATTAGGTCTATTACAACGTTGTATGAACCTTGAGGGTTGATTTTGCTGATTTGCTGAACCGTGTTAAGTTGGTTTATTGTGCCTAAATTTGCAATGTTGTCTATTTGGTTTATTTTTTGGATGGTTTCAACGAGTTTGATTAAATCGGTTTGGTCTATTTTTTGGATTTTGCTTAAAACTCCGAAAGGTCTTTCCGTTGCCCTTTCTTGTGCGTCTTCGGGGCTTGGTGTAAAGCCCGCTTGCCTCAAAGCATCCGTTAAGGCTTTTTCTTTGAGAATCTGGTTTATGAATTCGGTTTTCTTTTCTCCTTTGAGGATTTTGCGGATTTCGTCTATTATGGTGTCCATTTTTATGCTACCGTGCCCAATGCACTTGCAAGCCTAAATGATGTTTGTGCGGTTGCCCCGTTGCGATATGCAACACGGACATACCTATGTATGCATTTCCATTTTATTGTTGCAACTTGCACGGTTGTGCCATCTGGGTTTGTCACGCTTTGGGTTGGCACGCTTGCAACGGTAACCCATGTTGAACCATCTGGGCTTTCTTGAATAATCAAAGTGCCCGACACGTCGGCTATCGCAACCGCCATAAAGTATGCGTAATATTCATAGTAAGCGCCATCTATTTGCCTATCCCTTGATGTGCCCGTATAGCTTGCGTTTGCCCCCAAAGGAGTTGTTGTATCTGTCCAAGGTGTGGCTATTAGTTTTTCCCTTGTGCCTCTAACGTAGCCTATTGGGTTTGTGCCAGAGGCAAGGGGATTGACAACATCAATTTGGAAATCTCTTTCCTCAATGGTTGTGCCAACGTAAGCGTTGTTTATTATGTCGTCTCCTTCATAAACTATGATTAGTTTGCCAACCCTTGAACTGCCATAGCTTGGTGTGATTTTCAAAAACTTGGTTGTCCAATCGGGGTAGATTTGAAACTTGCCATAATAGTCTTTTTTATAGTTGCTCATTTCAATGGTTGTTTTGTCGGCTATGTAGAGGTTGCCTCTGATTTCTATGCTTTTAACGGTAAAGGGCTTGTTATATTCAACATTAACTAACGTGGTTGTTGAAGTGTTGAAGCTAATTATTGCGGTTTTGATTTGTGTGCTCATTGCTGTTTCACCTTTATGTAGCATTTTTCATGGTATAGGTTGCCATCCGCATCCGTTATGAAACCCTCTTTGGCACTGTCTATGGGTTCGTTGCACACGCTACATTTGCCAACGATTATGCTTAATGTTGGCTTTTCGTTTTCACTCATTTCTTTTTTCCACCTCTCTTTTTCTTTTTACGGGCAAGTTTACGCAATGTTTTAGCAAGATGTGCCCTACGGTATGTGGTTTCGCTAACTTTGCCCCGTTTATAGTCTTCAATGATGCGGTTAAGATAACGCAATTTGATAGTGCCTTTTTCCGTGAAAGCCTTTTGCCCCCAACGTTGTTTAACATAGTCTCTTAAAGCCCCCTCTTCTTTAATAGCCCTTTGAATCCACTTCTTTTTCCTCTTTGCCCTTTTCGCCATCATTCAACCCCCATTGCCTTTTTGTAAGCCAAGTAGAAAATCACGATTAGAATCAAGGTTGTTAGAAAGCCCCAAGGAGATTTGAGCAAAAGGGCTATGATAAAGGCAAAGCACACGCTAACAATTGATGCCCAAGTGAACATTTCCCTTACCTCTTCTGGTTTGAAAAAATGCTCGCTTGCTTTGGGGCTTGAAAGGAATGCGGTAAAGAAATGTTCAGTTGCTATTGCTGATGTTGCAACGGCTAACGCATTCTCCATCTTTTATTCCACCTTTATGCCCATTTGTTGAAGTGCCCAAAACGCTACGGGCACAACTATTGGCAACACCAAGCCCTCGGTAAAGATGGCTAAAATAATGCATATTATTAGGGCAATTATGCCCAACACTATTTTAAGAACCCTTGACATTTTCAGTTTTCACCTCCGTTTGGGCAATTTGGGTGGCTTTCTGAATTTTGGAGAGGTAGGCTAAAAGAACAAGAAGCAAGGGTAAGCCGATTATGATTATTAGCGTTTCCAAATGTTGGAAAACCCAAGTTTTGATTTTTTCCCAATCCATTAATACGATTCCACCATTCTTTCTTTGTATATCGTGCGTGTGATGGTTCTTTGTTGGGTTTGGCTTGGTTTTTGTGTTGGACTTTCCGTTGCTGGTTGGCTTGATTGAGGTGTAGGTTCAACCTTTTCTGGTTCTGGTTTTTTGGCTTGGATTTGAGTGGTGGGCACTAATCCAAGCCATTGTTTTATGAGGGTTTCCAAGTCAAACAATATATTTTCGGGCATTTTTCCATCACCATCCTATTTTCGGTAACGTAAAACCTTGCCCTTGCCCTTCAAGCCGTTTTAACCTTGCATCTAAATCTTTGATTTGGGCTTTGAAGTCGGAAAGGGTTTTGTTGATTTGACTTATTTGGGCATTGAGGTTGTCGGCTTGTCTTGTTAGGTCGGAAAGTTTAGTGTTGAATGATTGGAGTTTCGTGTCAAAGTTTTTTATTGTGCCATCCATTGAGGTAAGGCTTGTTTGGAATTGGTTTATGCGGTTTGCCATGTTGTCTATGTCCGATTTGAATTTTGATATTTGGGCACGGGCATCATTTAAAGCGGGGGTTATCTGATTGTTGATTTGGTTTTTGATTGGGGCTATAAGGTTGTTTTCAACGTAGGCTTTGGCATCATTCACTAAACTTTCCGCTTTACGTTTAGCATCATCAACCCAACCCATAATATGACTGTTCATTTCATTGCCTTTATCTGCCCCTCTTTCGTAGGCTTTTTGATATGTGCGTTTATAGATTTCTCTGCAACAGTTGATAAGGAATTTTTGAACCTCGCTTATCGGCCACCAATCGGGAAAAATGGCATCTACAACCCCCGCATACTCTTCCCATCTTAAATATTCGAGCAATTCGGCTAGATAGCCCACAACTTTACCGAGAGGTGTGTCCCAACTTCTTGGTGTTGGTGTTAATTTTGTTATGTAGGGCATGTTTAGCCCTCATTATTTTTCATAAAAAAAGGGGGGAATTGAGGGGTTCATTCCTCTTTTTTCTCCAATGCGGTTTTAGCATCCCAACCGAAAAGTGCCCCGTAAAGCGTGAACAAAGCTATAAGGGTTTGCCCGTCACCTTCAAGCCAAAGTTTCAAAGCGGTTATGATTGTTGCGCAAACCGCAATTATTTCTTTAATGTATGCCATATAGTTTGCACTCTCCTTTTAGAACAATGCCATGCCTATGAAAATGATGGCAAAGGCTATCAATGTGCTCCATTTGCCAAGCCATTTGAAGTAGGCTATCAAAATGGCTATAATGAAACAAACGAGTTCTCCAATTGTTAGGCTATGTTCGCCCCAAATCTTTTTGTATGCCACTTCTTTTGCCTTACTAACTACTTGGGACATTTCCATTCACCTCTTTTATAGAACATATCTTTCAAGCACTCTCAAGCCCTTGTTTGTGCCCGCTGTGGAAATGTAAACCTTGGAATAGAGGCTTGCAAATTCGTGGCTTGGGAAACCGTCTTTCCATTCGAGGAAAGCAAAGCCCGTGTCAAGGTCGCTGTTTATTTCAGCGTTGTTTTCGCCTCTCAAAGCGGTAACGCTAACATCCGCTATGGTTATTTCTCCCTCTGGTTTCCGTCCGAGAAGTTGGATGTAATCGTAAACCGTGTTTCCTAATGTTCCGTTGTCATCCATGCAATACAGATAGCCGTAAACTTTGTATGCTCTTTCGTGCTCGTAAAGTTGCCAACCAGTGTTTGTGCCATATTTAGCCCATTTGAGGTATTTTTCAACCAAGACTTTCCAATTTGAAAGGTCTTGCCCCTCATATGCACTTTCAACAGTTATGATTTCCATGTAGCGGTATGTGCCCGTTGCTGGGGCTTGGTCAGTTATCTTCAACTGCAAAGATGTGAAAACCCATGATGGCAACGGTTGGGCATCATCTATTTTGGGGTCGGTAAAGAATAATGTGTATATGCCCGTTGATGGTCTATATTCGTTGATTTTCATTATTTGCTTGCACATTGCCCCCGTCATGTCCTTGATAACCTTGTTTCCGTTGGCAACAAGTTGGATGCTGTCAATTTTGTCCACAAGGTTTGATGGGTTTACCGTTGGAATTGTTGCCGCCTCGTAACATGCAATTATTATTTGGTGTATAAAGTGGTCTCTTGGCAAGTCAATGGTGTAGGTTGCGGCGGTTGCCGCCGCCGTGCCTCTTGCCTCTGCAACCTTGCGTTGCCAATGTTTCGTTGCTTTTAGGTTTGCTTTTTGTTGCACGCTGAACATTGCCATTTAGTTTGCACTCTCCTTTTTGCGTTTTGTCATATTGTTATTTTTGAAAAGCAATATATAAGGTGCGTGAAAAGTTTAAACTTGTCTTAATAGATTTCAACGGGCTTGAAAATTTTAGGTTGGTCTCCAACACGGTAATAAATAAACCAATGCGGGGGCAAATTTTTGCTCATCAAAATGATGTCTTTGGGAATAAATTGCCCATACCATTCTACATCTTGAGGTAGGAAAGTGCGGAAAATGAAGTGGTGGGTTGCATTGGCTATTAGATTGTTATGCACTTCTGCAACTCTTCTGGTGGTGAACCAAACGCTTATATTGCGGTTGCCCCCTAAATCCACCAAATCGCTTAATTCTTGGGGCATAGTGTGTTTCGTGCAGAATTTGCCTATCTCATCAACTGCAAAAATCTGGTTGCCCTCATTCCACACTTGCCTACATGCTTGCAGAAACATTTGAAGACTTTCCGCATATCTTGGTCTAACAATGCGTTGGATTTGCGGATATGTGGGTTGAAAGTTGCCCAATGAACCGAGAGTGTCAAAAGCCGTGTAGCGGTTTTTAACATGATGCAAAAGCCATTTTAAAAGTGTGGTTTTGCCCTCTTGCCTCATGCCCACAATGCAAACGCATTCTTTAAGCGGATTGGTAAAGAGTATGTCGGGCTTTGCCATGTTTTTCCCTAAACCTCAATTTTGAACCACATTGAGGGCATGTTAATATTGTTTTTGGGAATATCCAAATCCTACATTTAGAACAATAGTTGAAAAGATAGTAGGGTGATGGAATGGGGGCTTTTACGATGATTATTTTTTCTTTGTTTCTATGTTGATGGCTTTCAGATAGCATAACGTTTTACCTTTGCGGGGGCATGTTTGTTCATGGTTGCATGCTACGGGCTTGCCTTTAACAATTTTGCCTTTGCATTCCTCGTTTGTGCCAAGAATCAGAGTAGCCATAACACGGTATTCGGGGCAATAGGTTTCAATTTCATGGTAATATTCAAAATTGTGTGTGTGCGTGTGTGTGTTCATTGGCTTATCCTCAAATCATGTAAACAAAGCGTTTATGAAGATGGATTTTGTCGCATTGGAAAAATTTGGTTTGTTTGCGGTGATGGATTATTTTCATTGGTTTTTTGCAAAATGGGCATAGGGCAATGAAGCAATGTTTATTGCCTTTGGTTTTCACGCTTTCAAACTTTGGGAAATCAATGCCATGATGGAATGTATAATATGATTTGGCACTAATTTTGGCACTATTTTTGACATATTTTGGCACATTTTTGGCACTATTTTGGCACATAATTATTCACTTGCAAGTTTTGTTTGTGGATTTTCTTTTAGGGTTTTGAAGATTTGGGGGCATGTTGTTGGGTTCAGTTGGTATATGCCTTTTTGGATTGGTTTGATGTACTCCCATGTTGTTAATGCTTTTATCCAATTGTCTATTGCCCGCTTGTCTATGATGCCTCTAACTTGCATGATGGCTTTTTCAAGGTCTCGTTTTGTTATTTGGTAGGTGAACCCGTTTTTAAGGAGTTGCTCTATGATTTTATCGCATACTTCTTTTGCATGCATTCGACACACCAACCAATGGCACACACTCACACACGCACACACACATTTTTCTCTGGGTTGGCTTGGGGCTTTTCAATGAGGATGGCAACGTATTGTTTGCCTTGGAGTTCAATAACTTTGATGTCCATCTTTGGTAAGACTTCAGCAAGCAATGCAAGTTTGTTGGCTAACTCGAAAATTTTATCCAATTCGGTTAGGGGCAACTTCATTGTATCCACCTCTATGCCATTTTTTCGAGGGCTTTTAGAAAGCCCGCATTCTTGGGCAATTCTTTGGGCACTTGCACGATTATGTTGGTTGATTCTTGTTGTGTTGATTGTTCTGGTTGGGTTTGCTGTTCTGGTTGCGGAGTGGGTTGCGTTTCAACGATTTTTTCTTTTTGTTTTTTGCGGTAATCTCGGTAGGCTTTAATGCGGGGGGCTATGATGATTAGAGTTGTTATGCTTGCGGTTATTAAGCCCGCTTGCGGGGCTAATGTGGGCAAGTATGCGTTTATTATTGGTGTCCACATTTCTCCAAGCCTTTCCGCCTCTTCCTTGGATAACTTGAAAGGTTCAAAATCCGTTGCCATTGCTATGGCATCAAAGGCTTTTTCAAACATCCAAGCAATGTCGTTTTCTTTAAAGCCCGCTGTTGGCATGGAAATGGTTGGTTGTGATGGCGGGGCTTGTGGTGGCGGGGGTTGTGGTGTTGGTGGTGGCGTGGGTTGCGGTTCAACTATTGGAATTTCTTGGGCTTGAGGGATGGCAACGGTTGGTTCACGGGCTTGCTCTATTGGAGTTTGGAATTTTTCCACTTTGCGTAGGGCTTTATAGCCTAATGCCCTTGTCACGCCAAGTTTTTGGGCTATGATGGGAATGGCTTGCTTGGCACTTTTATAGTCGGGGTATTTGCTTAATTCCTCAATGAATTGTTGAAGTTTGGTTTTTTCCTCTTTGACTTCCTCTTTGGGCTTGCTTGTTTCCTCTGGGGGCAATGGGTTGGGCAAAACGTTAGGTGTCCATTCAAGGCTTTGCTGTTCACTCATGGTTTAACACCTCGTAGGCAAATGAGTTTGAGAAATTCCTCAATGCTTAAGCGTGTTGCGTTTTCGTTAGGGTTGATTAGGAAACCGCTTTCAGTCAAATGTTCACGGGCAAGTTGAAGTATCATTTTGGTGTAAAGCCACTTGTGCTTGATGGCAACGATTTGAAGTATTTTAATGTGGTCTTCAAGCCTCATTATTGGCACTCTCCTCTTCGAGGATTTTGGCAACTAAAATGATTTGTTCAAAATCTTTCGCATCAACGCTTAATGAATAGTCTTCAAGGTCTCCATGCTCTAAAAGCATGTCCAAGACTTCATCGATTTTGTTGATTATGAAAAGGGGGCTTGAATTTTTGACGTCAAACTCTATGATTATTCGCATTTTATTCCCACTCTCCGTTTTTCTCTTTTGCGTATCCTATGAGTTTGGCCAGATTTCTTTCGCAATTTTTGTTGGGGCAATCAAAGCGTGGATAGTTTTCCATGCAATCTAAATGGGCAAGGTCTTCAACGGTTTCAAAGGAATAGTGTGTTTGTTTAAGGGCACAATACCAACGTTTGCTTTTGAAGTCTTCATATTCTAAAAGTTTGGCGTATTCGGGGTTTTTGCCTTGCTCGGCTTGGGCTTTTTGTTTTTGGACAAATTCACGTCTTTCCCAACATTTCTTGCATGCTGAAAGGCTTACAGGTATGGGTTGCTTTTTGCCCGTGCGTTTCAATGTTCTTGCTGGGTTATCGCAAAACACCATTTGAATGCCAAATTTAGCATCTATGTAACCCTCACTTACGTAGGGGCATGGCGGTGGCGGTAAAACTCTTATTTCACTTGGCGGTTGTTCTGATGGTTCTGATATTTTGGGTTTAGGCTTTGTGGAATATTGCCCGCAATTTTCACATTTAAACCATTGTTGTCCAAGATCATCTACATGGGCTTTTTTGATTTTGGGAGAATTGCAATGTGGGCAAAGCATGTTTTTGACAAAGCCAAACTCATCATATTCGATGATTGGTTGTTTTGTTTCCATTGATGTTGCTGGTTTTTCTGGTTCTTGTTGGAGAGTAACCAATAAATCGGTTAATGCTTGGGCATTGCTTTGATAAGGAATGTTAAAGCGGTTGCAAAGTTTCTGAAGTATATCCTTTAAGGCTTCTCCATTTTTGATTTTTTCTCGGTCAAAAGTA
>Ga0207433_10016618_pt1 | contig 10308 bp, 8 predicted proteins | sample YelNatPaOPGAMG01_FD_187559 | JGI IMG/M metagenome (GOLD analysis project Ga0207433, IMG submission 187559) | Hot spring thermophilic microbial communities from Obsidian Pool, Yellowstone National Park, USA - OP-RAMG-01 (SPAdes) (version 3) | ecosystem: Environmental > Aquatic > Thermal springs >... | reverse complement strand
GTGCTTCTCCGCGATGCGCATACTAGCCCTTCTTGTAGATGATGACGAGGAAGCCGAACTCTGAGTTGAAATCTAGGTGGGTTATCTCGTCGGGTCTCTCGGTTTCGATGAACGCGTTTATGATCGCTTCGAGCTTCTCCGCCGTCAAACCCTCCTTAGGTAGATCGATCACCTTCACCCGAATCACGGCTTGATCACCTCCACGGAGAAGTAGATGACCGCGTTGAACAAGCCTGCGCCCGCCGTCGCGTACTGCTGTATCGTTATGCCCTCGTTTGGCGCGATGACTATAGGCTTGGGGGGCTCGAAGTCTATGAAGGAAAATGCCCCCGTCTCCTCGGGGTTGAGCGTGAAGATCGCTATGGGCGCCTCCTTGAGGGTCACGGTCGCGCCGGTTGCAGCCGTGATGCCGGTGGGCAATGCTGGGTCGCGCGAATCCAGCTTGACGATCGTCAAAGCGGTTCCGCCGCTGACCGCGCTGGCGCGCTGCATAATGAACTGCATAATGAAACCTGAGACGGCTGCCGTCGAGTGCATCGCCACGATGACCTTCAGGATCCTGATGTAGCTGGTCGAGCCGTTCCAGATCGATATGTGGTGCTTGTTGGCTGCGACCGCGCTCGCGCTGACCGCCACCGCGTAGACTGGGTTCTCGCTCTCGATGCTCTTGGATGCGGTCACCTCCTCGTAGCTGCCTAAGTCGGATCGATAAATAGCCCTAGCCTTCTTCCCCGTCGAATCCGGCGGCAGCTGGATATAGCTTTCCGACATCGCCAGCCACTACGGTTAGCTTACGCTACTCTCTTCCTGTAGAACTGGTAACTGAACGTGCGGTTGGTGCCGGCGGTCTGCTGCATCGTCAGCTTGATGCCGTACCTAGCCGGCAGCGTGACGATGTGCAGGGCTGGGAGCGACTGCGCGTCCGAGTACGTCTCCTCCGCGTACTTCACGTAGCTGCCTGTCGGTGTGAGCTTAACGTACATCCTGACGACGACGGTGTCGCCTGCCTGCATCGGAGATAGGTCGATCCAGCCCTCCAAGTGTCTCGTCGGGTTGCCGGTTATCTCGTCCTGCACGACGGTCACCTCGGTGCCGTCCATCGTGACGGTGCCCTCGATCGGCGCGTCGAACGCTTCGATGCTGGGCAGCCTATCCAGGTTGTCGAGCTTGGCAGCTCTCGCGCTGGTGTAACCGACGTCGGCTAGCGACTGGTCAACGCCGATCAGGTCTGCTCTAGGCTGCCCAGTAAAGCCCGTAAGTGTCCTGTTTGAATAGTTCCATATCACCGATGGATCCACATCCGCCCTAACTCGGGGGAAATCCGGACACATACTCCTCTCCGATCTTAGGTCACTATCAGGTTTTTATCTGTTTCGTCAGACGGTCTTGATGAACAGGTAGTCGAACGACTTGTAGGTTCCCGCTGTCTGCTGGAGCGTGACCTTGTACGCGTAACCGGTCACGCGCGGCAGCATATGCAATGCGGGGTAATCCTGCTTGCCGTAGAACCTGCCTTCATCGTACAAATTCCACTCCCCGTCCGGCTTGATCTTCGTGTACACCCTAACCGTAACCTCGTCGCCCTCTACCATACTACTGAGGTCTATGTAACCGCCTATCTGCGATATCTCGCCAACATACTCCACCAACGTCTGCTCCGTGCCGTCAGCTGTTATCGTGCCCTGCGCTATCGGCACATAAGCGCGCACTACTTTGCCCACAACTACACCTACCGGCATAGACTCCAACCCCGTCAAACCTTGTTGGCGTTATACTCAAACCTTACGCCACTCGCTTAAGTATGCTCGACTCTGACGCCGTCCCAGTGTTGATCAGCCTAACGTTGGAGCCGTCTGACACCACAAGCACTAGCGCGCCAACTGTAGAGTAGTCGCTCCAAGCGTCAGCAATGTACACCTGCACTTTCGTGTTTGCTCCACATTTTATATAATACATTCCCTTCGGCACAGTATAGGTTCCGCCTCCAGGTATTGATACGTTGGTGTCGGAACCGAACGGCACCAAAAACAGCGGATCCGCACTATCGCTTCTATGTCTTGAACCGTGAGAGCTTAGCGAAACGCCGCCCGCGTCGGTTACAGTTGTGTTCGTGACCTTTAGTATGTCCACGTTATCGCTGACGTTCTTGATTTTGAACTCTCCAGAGGTCTCTTCAAGGAGCTGGTATTCTTTTCGACTAGCATCGCCCACTATCCTGATCTTACCCACAAACCTTCACCTCCCCGTCTACGTACATCTCCCCGTCTACAACATAAACGTTTCTCACGTACCACGAGGTACCCTCGGGCACAGCGAAGAGCGTATCTATTGTTGCATCGTAGCACCTGAGATCCTGTTGCCTGAGTATGTCCAATACTTCCTGTAGCATTCCTTGTATCGCGTCCAGCTTGCCGCCGATAGTGGATAGAGTCGCGTCCTTGGCTAGCCCCGCTTTATCGTCGTAGATAGCTACGCCAACTCTTCCATATTCGTCAAAGTAGAAGCGCGCGAGCGCGCTCGCTATCGCCGTAGTGATCTTGCTTTGCGCGTAATCGAAGATGTCGTAGAGCGAGATGGGGTCGCCGTCTTTGATGACCGGTTTACCCTGCACCAGCACGTTCCAGTTGAAGAAACCGTAGTTGGCGAGCAGCTCGTTGATGTTGATGTCCTTCGTGCCGTTGGTGAGCCAGCCGTAGAGAAGCTTGAGCGCTACGACACGCGCGATGCCCCAAGCTGATGTGACTCGCGTCATAGGTTTGGGTTTCTGCCGGTCGAAAGCCATAGTCTCACCCTGTTCTGTAAAGCTTCTCCCTAATAAACCTCATTCACATTGACGCACTCGCGTCTACTAGAATGTTTAACGCTGGTTTAGCGTCATCCCAGATCGCGATGTGCTGGGAAAGAGAACACACACTTCCTCAGTTGCTTGATGCGTTTTTTGGCTGTTAGTGGTAAACTTACTAAATGTCGCTAAGAATAAGCACGCACCCATATGCTAGATCCTCAGTCTCCTATACACGTAGAGTCTGAACACCGTCTGCGCCGTAGCTCCGTTCACGAAGCGGACTCGGGCGTAGGGCAGCACCTTCTCGACGCTGAACTTCAGACCCGTGCCGGCGCTGACGCTGAAGCTGTCCACGATGTCCCAGTTTGTACCGTTGGGACTCTGCTCGATGTAGAGTGTTCCAGGCTGGTCGGCGTAGACACTACCGCAGATGAAGCGTGTGTAGGCGCTGCTGTCGGTGCTCGAAGTCCACGTGCCGTTCGCGGCTAGGGGCGTCGTCGTGTAGTCCACAAGCTCAAGCCTGCCCAGCTCGTCGAGCTTGTCCAGCTTCGAGGAAACGGTTGCAAGGGTCGTATCCTTAGCCAGCCCCACCTGATCGTCGTAGATGGCTACGCCGACCCTGCCGTAGCTGTCGAGGTAGACCTGCACGAAGCGCGAGTAGATATCGTTCAACCGCTGCAGGTAGTCCAGCTTGGCATTCTGCTGGCTGGCATAGCTGTTGAGGGAATCGAGCCTAGCGTTCGCCGCCTGCAGCGTGGTGTCCTTCGCGACGGCGTCGAGTTTGGTGTTGGTCGTCTGGAGGGTTGAGTCCTTCGCGACCCCCACGAAGTCGCCGTAGATCGCTATGCCAACGTCGCCGCTCGTCAGCACCCTGACTGGGGAGATTTTCATCCAGATCGAAGGCAGGTAGCCCGTGTACTGCCTGATCAAGTCGGCTAGGGAAGTGACCTGCGCTAGGTTGATCGCAGCTGTGATCTTGTCTTGAGCGTAGCCGAAGATGTCGTAGAGCGAGATAGGGTCGCCGTCCTTGATCACCGGCTTGCCTTGAACGAACAGGTTCCAGTTGATGTAGCCGTAATTGGCGAACAGCTCGTCGATGCTGATGTCCTTCGTGCCGTCTGTGAGCCAGCCGTAGAGGAAGTTCAGCACGTCGATGAGCGAGGTGCCCCAGGCGGTTGTTATCCGCGTGGCGGGCTTAGGTTTCAGCCAGTCGAAAGCCATGGTCTCACCCTGTTCTGTAAAGCTTCTCCCTAATAAACCTCATCCGCGCCGTAGTCCGGGCGCTCCCGAGTATGTCGATGACCGGTTTCACGTTGTCCCAGACTACCGAGAGCGTGCCTGGGTCTAGCCCGTCGGCGCTCCACTTGTCCACCCAGTACTGTTTCAGCTGGTCGGGGGTCATCGCCCTGAACATCTCGTCGCCCCACTGATGCACTCCGTAGAGGGCGCCGTACACGTCGAGCGCCGCCGACTTGTAGAGCTGCAGCTTGTAGGGATCCACGTCGGGGATCCTAGCTTTCACCACGCTCTCGACTACGCTCTCGATCCTGTAGCGCTGCGACGTGGGCACGGCGTAGGTCTCAGTCCTCGCGCTCTGCCACGACCGCCGCTCCTGGGCGGTCTGGTAGTTCGCCACCGCTAGGGCCGTCGCGAGGTAGCGCCTCCTGAACCCTTGCACGATGAAGTCCCTATAGGTGTCGAACGCCATCAGCAGCTTCTGCTCGTCGAAGCGGTACGCCGGCGTCTCGGGCGTCCAGTAGCAGTAGTCCCAGCACGCGTAATCCCAGATCCCGCTCCCCTGCGCGTCGAAGAGCTGCTCGTACTCGACGCTCTCGGTCGTCAGGTCGTAGGTGACGAACTCGACGGCGCCGCTGTGCGTTTCCGGCGACCATTCGGAATTGTCCCACCAAGCGTAATCCCAAGTCGCAGCTGTGACCTTGACGCTGGAGATCATGCTCAGCCTGTCGAAGACCGCGCGCGCCAGATCCTCCGGCACATCCAGCTGCTCTGCCGCTTTCTGGATGCGAGTCTTCACCTCTGTCCACGACTTGCCCTTTTTAGTGAAAGCGAAGAGCGTGGATCGCAGGAACTCGCGGACGGCTTCGGGGTCGTAGTAGCTCTCGTCGTAGCGGGATTGCCCGTAGATGGCTTTCACCAGCCTAGTGCCGGCGACGCCTTCCGCGACCTCGTCGGTGAAGATGTTCCACGCCGCGTCGAATATGCTGGTCAGTTCTGGAAACTGCAGGGAGATGTCTATCGGCTCCAGCTTGATCAAGACGCCGCGGAGGAACTCGTCCAGCGATGGCAGCTCGATCTCCCAGTTCAACAGCCAAGGCACGATGTCGCTTAAGGGTATGTCGAAGAGGAGCATCGCCACTAGGCTTGAGAACAGCGTGTCCGAGAGCACCCAGTCGCTCCAGAAGCTCCCCCAGTCGAATGTGTCGAACATGCGCCAAGTGTTCGTTTCTAGGGCTTCGTCCGACAGCGATTTAGCCCAGTAGGACAGCTTCTGCTCCGCTACCCTCTCGGCCTCCCTCTGCGCGGCCCCCATGCCCTTCACTTGGTCTGCGTCTCGCCGGATTTGGGTTTGGGCGCGATCCCCTCCAGCGCCTTCTGCAGCTCGGCTATGGACTCGTCGAGCTTCCTGCCGATCTCCTCGCTCGTCCTCTTCAATTCCTCGATCGCCCGCTTCAACTCCTCCTCGGGGGAGGGTTCGCGCTTATCCTTCGCGCTCACGCTTTCTCTATGCTGGATGCGGGATTAAAAGCTTACTAGGAGGTCGCCTCGTAGCGCGCGCGCCGGTACCGCGCGGTCTTCACGATGATTTCTATCTCGTCGTCGTCCAAGCCGAACGTCTTCAACGGCTCAAGCTCCTTGCGCATATCCTCCTCCTCGATGACGCCCCTAGCGTAGCAGTTGATCAGCTCGGTTATGAAGGCGTTGAAACGGCGCCAGAGCTTCCTGCTTTTGATCAGCTTCCTGTAGTACTCGACCTGCGCCTTGTACTTCTCGACGTCCAGCCCCCTCGCCTTCATGAGGTCGTTGAAGAGCCGCTCCCACTCGCCTAGGTACATCGCGTCGCCCACGAACTGGCGCAGGGTGGGTATGAACGTGCTCAGTATCCTGTACGCCCTGCGCAGGTAGAGGTCGAGGTCGAAGATCTGGATCTCGCGGTCAGTCCAGCCGCCCGCGCGCATCAGCTCCTTTATCTGCTTCTCCAAGGTCTCGGGCAGACCGAAGTACTCGACGATCCGCCTGTAGGTGCTCGTCAGCGTGTTGACCTCGCTCGATATCGTCCTCGCCATCAGGTACTTGATCCACAGCTCGGCGTACGTGCCTGTCACCCTCCTCTCCGCGAGCACCTGCTGTATGAAGTCCATCGGCACCTCTACGTACTCTGCCATGGACGCCAGCGTGCCGAGCGACGGCACCGCCTCCTCCAGCGCCACCCTAGCCCTCGTCGAGCGCTGGGTCTCGTTCACAGCGATCCTGTTCACCGCCCGCGCCAGCTCCCTCACGGCCTTTATCTCCTCGTCGGTGTAGGTGTAGTAGTCCTTCAGGCACGCGACCACCCTCTCCAGCTCCTCGTCGGTGACGTAGCCGGTGGCGACCCTGTAGATGACCCAGCCGAGAATCCGCTGCCCGAGCAGCCTGAGCCTGTAGACCGTCTCGATGCGCGCGGTCGCCTGCGCGTACTCTATCCAGAGGTCGTAGTACGCCTCGTCGGGTTCGAACTTGATCTCACGCCCGACGATCCCCTTCATGGACGCCGACAGCCTCTCGGCGACCACCCCCGCGAAACCCATCAGCAGCTTCTTACCCTCTTCCGGAGCGATCGAGAGCTCCCTAACGCCCCTAGCGACCTCCGCCAGAACCTTCCCGTAGACCTCTAGGTGCCTGTCGATCTCCGACCTCATCGTGATCAAGCGCCTCTCGGCCGGCAGGAACGTCAATGGGACGTTGACGTACTTGTCCTTCCACTGCCCTTCCGACATGTCGAAGTACGACACGGCGAACGTGATGGTGCCCATGTCCTCGAGCAGGGACTGGAGCGTGTCGAGGTTCGCGAGACCCCTCTCGTACAGGTTGGTGACGCCCGTGCGTATCAGCGTCCTCTCGTCCACGACCGCGCTCATCGCCTCCGCCACGGCGGAGAGCGGCACGTAGTACGGGTGCAGACCGGTCGCCTGCAGGAACTTGCAGAGCAGCCTGACGTCCAGCGTCAGCTCGCTCTCTGGGCTGTCGGAGAGGGCCATCTTCGCCATATCCCACGGTTTCGTCGCGGCCCCCATCCCGAGCTTCGCCAGCCAGTCCGTCACGCCGAACCGCACCAGCCAGCGCGCGTCCAGCTTCGACGGGATGTCCGCCATCGTGTCGGCTATGACCCACGCGTCCGACGGCCACCCGCTCGACCAGGCGAACGTCGCGAAGTCCTGCCACTTCAGGAAGGTCGTCAGCATCTGGAAAGCGGTCGCTATGTCGCCGTTCAGGTCGGCCGGCGCCTTCGGCTCGTAGGCCCCGATCGACTCCGCGTCGGTCTTCGCCAGCGCCTTCTCGGCGTCGGTCGGCGCGTACCAGAGCATGTTCGACGCGGCCCGCATGGCGAAGTTCCAGAGTATCCTCGGGTCTGGGTAGCGGAACCTCAGGAAGTAGAAGAAGCGCGCGACGTTCGGGTGCATGCCCAGCCTGACCGCCCACTTCACGTAGTCGCCGTACGTCTTGAAGGCGTCCCTCACCATCATCTCCGCCAGCTCGCTCGGCGTCGGCATCTCGAAGACCATGCCCAGCGGGATGGCAACCTTCTTCCCGAACCTGTCCACGACCTCCACGTAGACCGTCTGCCTCTTCTCGTCCACGCCCAGCACGGCGCTCCGGAACCACCACGGGTAGGCCCTGTACATCATGTAGTCGTGCAGCTTCTGGTAGAGGGTGCCCCACCCCTTCTCGGACTCCTCGACGAGACCCATCCTCTGCGCGGCCGTGACGACCAGCGGCAGGGCGGGCGGCGAGACCGGCAGGTCGCCTAGACCGGCAGCGTCCAAGAAGCCCCTCCACGTGTACATGAACGCCGGCTCCATAATCAAGCCGAGCCCCCTAGGCAGCAGGTCGAGCACAGAGCTTGAAATCGACCCGCCCAGCTTGCTGAGGTAGTCGCCAAGCTCGTAGAAGATGCGCCCCGGCGAGATGTAGACGCCGTAGGTGTGGGTGATGGTGCCGCCGGCGCCCAGCGGGGAGACCGTGATCGTGTACGCGTACCCTAGGTGCTTCCCCCTCACGAGGTGGGCAGCGTACTTCGACGCCCGTCCAGCCACCTCGAGGATGACGCCGAGGGAGGCTGCGGCGGTCGCCGTCTCCGCTAGGAGCGTTATTTCCCCAGGCCCGCCCTCTTTGCCCAGTTTCTTCAACGTCTCCGCCAGCGCGCCGACCGTCTCCTGCATGACGCCTTTGATCAAGCCGCCCAGCAAGTCCACCATCCCCTGCTTGACGCCCTGACCCACCGCGGTCGCCCAGCTCGCGAGCGTTGTGAACGTGGAGGCTATGGCGCCGGCGATCGCCCTTATCGACCCCTGCAACGCCTCGTACAGGAAGGCCGCGAAGCCCGTGACCAGCTGCGAAAGGTACTTGTAGAGCTCCCTCATCGCCCCCCACACCGCCCCGACGAAGCTTTGGATGCCGCTCCAGAGCCACTTGCCCAGCTCCACCAGCCAGCTCCACAGGGTGCCGAGCGGATCCTTCGCCAGCTTCATAAGCTGCTCCCACACCCACGCCAAACCGTTCCTCGCAGCTGTGAGGAAGTTCCTGACCGACTCCGGCAGCAGGTTCCAGATCTGCTCGCCCACCCAGTAGAGCCCCCTGCCTAAGGTGCCCCAAGGATCCTTGGCGAACTCTTGGAGCTTCTCCCACAGCCAGGAGAAGAAGCCTGGCAGATCCTTCGTGAAGAACTTGACGATCGCGTCCCAGGCGCTGGCTAGCGCCTTCTGGACGTTCTCGATGATCCACTTCAAGGGCTCTGGCAGGTGCTTCCATATCTCCTCCCCCAGCCACTTGAACGCGTTGTAGATGCGGTCGGCAGCGTTCTTGGCGAAGTCCTGGAGCTGATCCCAGAGCCAAGAGAAGAAACCTTGCGCCGCCGTGATCGCATCCTTCAGCCAGTCGGGTAGGGCGCTCCAGATCCATTTGCCTATGTCCTCCAGCGCCTTCTTGATCGCGCCGACAGGGTCTTTAAAGAAGTTCTCCAACGCTGTCTTGACGCCCTCAATCGCATCCGATATCCACTTGAAGAATCCTGAGATCGCCTGCGGCAGCTGGAGCAGCGCGTTCGTGTAACCCATGATCACAACGCCGACCTGCTGCAGCGCCTTGCCGGCTTCCGCCATCCACCTGCCCAGCTCGGCGAAGCCCTTCGACACCATATCCACGATCGGCGCCAAAGCCTTGGAGACGGCTTCGGAGACCGCCGCTATGGCGCCCTGCACCTTGCTCCAGAGGTCGCCGAGACCGCTCTTCAACGCGTCCGCCAGACCAGAGAAGCCCCTCGACACGTAGTCAGCCACGCTCGCCAGCGAGGACGCGATCTTCCCGAAGAAGTCGGAGACCGTGCCGGCGAGACCCTTCAGAGCGCCCACAACCTGCTCGCCGAGGCTCGCGACCGCTTTGCCTATCCCCTCGGCGGCGCTCTTCAAAGCACTATCGAGCGCGCTCCAAAGCGACTTCAACGTGTCGAGCACGCCGCCGATCATCGAGCCCAGCGAGCTGAAACCTTTTGACGCCAATTCCGCGAGACCCGATACGGCGCTCCCGATCCTGCTGGCGAAGTCGCCGAACGACGCCGCCAACCCCTGCAGCGCGCTCCCGATGCCTTGGATGAGCGAGCTTAGCGCGCTCGTCGCGGCCCCTATGGCGCCCTTCACAGCGTCGATGATCGCGCCCGGTATCCTCGATAGAGCGTCGAGCGCGGAGCGCAGGGCGGACGATATGCCGCCAAGCGCTTGGGAGATCGACGACACGGCGCCGGCCAGCGCGGACGACAGCGCGTCGCGCACGCCGCTCAAAGCGCTGGCAACTCCCTTGACGGCGTCGCCGATGCTGGACAGCCTAGACACGATGTCGGAGAACCACTTCGACACGCTGCCCGCGAGGTTCGACAGCCCGCTGGTCACGTCGGCCAGCTTGCCGGTGATTCCGCTGACGGCGTAGCCGATGGCGTCGAGCGCCGGCTTGATGAACGTGCTCCACAGGTTGCCCACGATGCCGCTCACGATGCTGGAGAACCAGGATGCGAGCCCCCTCAGCTGGTCGGCCAGCCACGCCTGGATCTGCCCGATGATGTCGGTGATGCCGAAGAGGTGCCCAGCCATCGCCTCCAAATCCAGCTCGCTGATCCTCGGCAGCAGCTTCGAGGTCACCCGCTCCAGCTCCCTAGCGACCTCCTCCGCCTGGATTGCGAAGCGCTCAAGGTTGACCTCGATCAGCCTCTCCAGCTCGCCCCTCCGCGCAAGCGAGTCCAGCAGCCTGAGGGCGTA
>Ga0207433_10016617_pt1 | contig 10308 bp, 6 predicted proteins | sample YelNatPaOPGAMG01_FD_187559 | JGI IMG/M metagenome (GOLD analysis project Ga0207433, IMG submission 187559) | Hot spring thermophilic microbial communities from Obsidian Pool, Yellowstone National Park, USA - OP-RAMG-01 (SPAdes) (version 3) | ecosystem: Environmental > Aquatic > Thermal springs >... | reverse complement strand
AAAGTGTAAAAAATAGTGTAAAATCCACATCTCACAAGCCCACAAAGAGTATGGATTCCCTCAAAACTTTCGATCAACTTTCACCCCCTTAAATTGAATTCACTACCGGACACTTTTATCGTCATTCCTGCGAAAGTGGTAATCCAGTATGGTTGCAGCAACCCTCTAGATTCCCGCCTACGGGGGAATGACATGAAATGCGCCTGCACTTAAAATACATATACAAAACCGGAAATAAAATGTGTCCGGTAGTAAGAAATTTAAAAGATTGATTCTAAAAAGACTGATTCTAACGTCAACTATTTCTCAAAAAGCAAGCTTTGTGCCAAAAATACGAAGGATAGCTCGAAGGGCACTTGACATTGAGGGAAAGTCAACTTATGATAAGTTATGTTTTTTTTAAATCAACCAACAGTCGAAAACAAAGTCTGCTTTTTGATACACTTCTCCAGGAGAAGAGAAAAGCCTGAGAAAGCTATCAGAAAGCTATCAGAAAAAGCTATCCTAAGAAAGCTATTTAGAAGCTCAAATTAGAGGCTCAAATAGAGGCTCAAAACTCGAGAAGGAAGCTTAAGGAGAGGGGAGAAAAATATATGTCCTGGGAAAAATCTCTGGATGAAATTGAGAAGCAGCTTTTGCCCAGCCACGAGGCGCAGATGGTTTTTGAGTGCCTGGAATGTGGCCGGACCTATCACATCGATCAATTCCTGTATACTTGCCCAAGTTGTAAGAGTCTTCTTAGAATTGTAGACAGGAACTTTGATCATCTGAAGAAGGTTTCAGGCCAGCAGTGGCGGAGAATTTTTACTGCCCGAAGAATGTTGAACCTCCCATCCTTGAAGGGAATTTTTCTCTTTTACGAATTGATTCTCCCCTGTATTCCGCTCGATGACGTTGTCTATCTTGGTGAAGGGCACACCCCCCTGGTTCAGGCCAACGATGAGCTTTCAGCCCTTGTCGGTGCAGATTTTTTCATCAAGTACGATGGTCTGAATCCTTCGGCCAGTTTCAAAGACCGGGGTATGGCCAGTGCGGTGAGCTTTATAAACTATTCGATCAGGAAGCGAAACATTAGCCAACTGCTGGGGATTTGTGCCTCAACTGGTGATACCTCGGCGGCTGCGGCCCTGTATTTGAGCTATCTGAAGAAGGGGGTGGTTCGCTCGGTGGTGCTGCTACCGCAGGGGAAGGTAACTTCTCAGCAGCTTTCGCAGCCACTTGGAAGCGGGGCCACGGTCATAGAAATTCCTGGCGTTTTTGACGACTGCATGAAGATCGTCGAGGAACTTTCTGAAAACTATGAGGTATTTCTCCTCAATTCCAAAAATCCGGTCAGGATTATGGGACAAAAATCATACTCATACGAGGTTGCCCAGCAGATGGATTATGACACTACAGACCTTGTGGTGGTAGTTCCCATCGGCAATGCCGGAAATATCACTGCGGTCATGGAGGGATTTGTTGATCTTTATCGCTTGGAGATCATCCCTCAGCTTCCCCGGATCATCGGCGTGCAGAGCCAGCATGCCAATCCGGTAGCCCGCTGGTGGAGGGAGGGGCGATATCAGCCGATCAAAGTGAAGCCGAGCGTGGCCCAGGCTGCTATGATTGGTGATCCGGTATCCTTCCCCAAGGTCTCTCAGCTAGTGAGCGCCTATTTTCAGGATAGATTTTCTGTGGTTGAGGTTACAGAGCAGGAAATCATTGATCAGATGCTGGAGGCAAATCGCCACGGACATATCGTTTGTACTCAGGGAGGAGAATCCATAGCTGGGGTCAAAAAGGCGGTCGAGCAGGGATTGATCAAGAAGACAGATAAGGTGGTGGTAGATTCTACCTCACATCAGCTTAAGTTTTCTGGATTTCAGCAGATGTATTTTGAAGACAGACTACCGAAAGAGTATGAGATCATGCCCCGCAAGGAGCTGCAAAACCGCCCGATTCAGTTGCCAGCTTCAGCCTCGCAGATTGCCCAATATTTAAATTTGCAGAGAAAATCCTGTGCCTAGATTTGCAGAGAAAAATCCTGTGCCTAAAAATTACTCACTGCCTGTGCTCTACGATCAGCCGCTAATCATAATAATTTTGCTAGAAGACCAAAGACACCATGGTTGCCCGTGACTCACTCCTGACCCTGATCAGCCGTCTGGCTACTGCTCTGCTGGCCTTTGTTGGGAGTGTTATCCTGGCTCGGCTTCTTGGGGCTTCAGGAATGGGAATGTGGGCGGTTATGATCTCGTTTCTGGCCCTGGTGGTCCACATCTGTGGGCCAGGGATTTCGTTTGCCAATGTTTATTATACGGCTCAGCGAAAATTCACTGCTGGCCAGCTTTGGGCGGCGACTCTCCTCTTGGGGGCTTTATTTGGCAGTCTGGCTATTGTGACTGGAACGATTTTGGTGGTGATGAAATTTAAGAGCCTAGCCAACATTGCCGATAAGCGGCTGATTTTTGTAATTATGCTGTCGCTTCCCCTGATGTACATATCGACTTGGGGAAGCAGGATTATCCAAGGGCTAAATCGGATCCCCTTAATGAATCTCCTTGATGTGATCGCTCAGATCGTCTATCTCATTTTCCTGGTATTATTTACCTGGGTTTTTAGGTGGGGACTGTGGGGTGCAGTGTTTGCTTATCTCGGCTGGCATCTTTCGGCGGTGATCGGGCTAGCTGCTGCCCTGGGCATGCTTATCCGGCCTGGGGAATTTGGTTTAAATTGGAAAGCGGTGCGGGAGAGTTTCATCTATGGCCTTAAGATGTACATGGGGAAGATCTCAAATTGGGCCAATAATCGGATTGATATGCTGATCGCGCCGCTTTTTCTTGAAAGTGCCCAGATCGGGCACTACGCGGTAGCTGTAGCTGTCAGCGAAAAGCTTTGGATGTTTCCTGATGCTCTGTCTCAGGCTGTGTTTCCGAGAGTGTCGGCTGATGCCAGAGGAAGACCTGAGCTGACAGTTCAGTCATGTCGGGTAGCCCTCATTATTATGTTGCCGATCGCCATTGGGCTGATAGCCATTGGATGGTGGTTGTTTCCCATCCTGTTCGGCCCGCAGTTTCAAAGCTCGTATATTTTGATGGTAGCTATTTTACCTGGGACCATTGCCTTTGGAATAAGCCGTATTTTGACGGTAAGCATTGCTGGAATCAACCGCCCGGCGGTTCTCTCTGGTGCAGTTGCCGCCTCAGCAGTGGTGAATATCATCTTGAACTTTCTGCTGATTCCTTCATTTGGAGTGATTGGCTGCTCTTTGGCCAGCACTGGCTCTTATAGCTTTGAGATGCTTTTTTTACTCTGGTATTATTGTCGTTATTATCAAATAAATCCTCTCTCAGTGTTGAATATCAGCCGCAGTGATTTTACTTTAGTTTTTGAGCAAGGCAGAAGGGTCTTGGCCTACTGGTTTTGACTTTCGTTAGTAGGATAGTTTAAAGTTTTAGGAGGATGGTTTGGAAGTAACCCTTTTTCAAAAGGGTTCCTTCCCAAAAAGGAGCCCTTCCCAAAAGGGTTCATTCCAAAGTCAAGATTGACACGTTTTTCCATTTACCCTATAATAAAATTTATTATAAGCACAACCCGATCACACCTTGGTCAAGTGCAGTGGCCGCTGTAAACGTTTGGCTCATCCACCATGTCAGATAAAAGAGTAGGTAGTCTAATCCAAAATCTTGGAGAAAAAATTCTCAAAGGGGGCTATTTGAGTTTTGAGGAAGCCCTCTATCTTGATGAGCAAGTAGGTCTTGAGGACCTTCCTGCCTTGTTTGAGATGAGCAGCCGGATCAGGGATAAATTTTTGGGTAGGTCAGTCAGACTGTGTGCTATCATCAATGCCAAAAGCGGCTGGTGTGGTGAGGATTGCGGCTTTTGCGCCCAGTCGCTCCACCATGAAACCCAGGTGGCTGTCTATCCGCTTCTTGCTCCTGATCAGGTTCTGGAAAAAGCGGCTCAGGCCGCAGCTATGGGAGCTCAATGCTTTAGCCTGGTAACCAGTGGCGGAAAAACAGAAACCAGGCGGGAAATTGATTCGCTGTGTAAAACCATTCAGCTTATAGTCGAGCGATTTCCCTCACTCTCTTGTGCTGCTTCCCTGGGCACCATCTCAGCCTCTGCCCTGTCCAGTCTCAAAGCTGCTGGATTGAAGCGCTATCACCACAACCTTGAGACAGCCGAAAGTTTTTTTCCCCAGGTTTGCACCACCCATACCTTCGAGGAGCGGAAGCAGACGATCGAGGCTGCTAAGGCAGTTGGCCTTTCGGTCTGTAGCGGAGGAATTATCGGCTTAGGGGAGAGCAGGCGCCAGAGGCTTGAGCTAGCCTTCTGCCTGCGAGATTTGGCTGTTGACTCGGTGCCGGTGAATTTTCTCCATCCAATTGCCGGCACCCGCTATCAGGACCGAGCGCTTATGCCACCTCTTGAAGCCTTGAGGTCGGTGGCTTTTTTTCGGCTGATCATGCCCAAGGTGAGTATTCAGGTTTGCGGCGGCCGTCAAGTTACCTTGCGCAGTCTGCAATCGTGGATCTTTCTGGCTGGTGCCAGCGGGCTGATGGTGGGTAATTTCCTGACCACCAAAGGCGGCCGATGGGAAGATGATCAGAGAATGATTCAGGATCTTGGGTTTACCTTATCAGGCAAGATCGACCTCGACAGCTACCCCTCTCAAGAATAATGAAATTTTAGCCATGCTCCGGGAACCCTTGAGAAAATTTCTTCACCGGCAAATCGCCGATCTTAAGGAGGCAGGGTGCTACCGCCAGATGAAACTGATTGATAGTGCCGCAGGGGCTAGAGTGTTTCTGCAAGGGAGAGAGGTGATCAATTTTTCTTCCAATAACTACCTGGGGCTAGCCTCATCAGGCTTTTTGAAGCAGGCGGCAGCTCAGGCACTCAGCGGTTTCGGCATAGGAGCTGGGGCCTCGCGGCTAGTGGGTGGGAATTTCCCTCCTCACGAGGAACTTGAAAAAAAACTGGCTAATTTTAAAAAAGCAGAATCAGCCCTGATCTTCAACTGCGGCTATATGGCCAACTGTGGGCTTATAGGTGCTCTTTGTCAGCGGGAGGATCTGATTTTTTCCGACCGCCTCAATCATGCCAGCATTGTCGATGGTGTTCTGTTGAGCCGGGCCAAGCTGGTGCGCTATAACCACCGGGATATGGATGATCTTCGCCGCCTGCTGGCTAGCCACTCGGGCGGCGGCCGCGGAAAGCGGCTCATTGTTACCGATTCGCTGTTTAGCATGGATGGTGATCTTGCGCCGCTGCGGGAAATTGTTGATCTGGCCGCGGAATTCGAGGCCTCGGTCATGGTGGATGAAGCCCATGCTACCGGAGTGCTGGGAGAACATGGCCGTGGAGCCGTGGAACTCTTTGGTCTTGAGGGTGAGATCGACATCCAGATGGGTACCCTCAGTAAGGCTCTGGGAGCGTTCGGAGCCTATGTGGCTGGAGATTCCCTTCTGATTGACTTTTTAATCAATCGGGCTCGACCATTTATCTTTACCACTGCTCTGCCGCCGCCGGCCGTAGCTGCGGCCTCAATGGCCTTGGATATTGTCGATAACCGCCCCGATCTTCGAGACACCCTGCTGAGGCAGGCGGCCTGGTTTCGCCAAAAACTCCAAGACTCAGGCTTTAATACCCTAAACAGCCAGACTCATATCATCCCCATCCTGGTAGGAGATAATGAAAGGGCCCTCAGCTTTAGCCAAAAGCTCCTTGAGGCTGGAATTTATGCCCCAGCTATCCGCCCCCCCGCTGTCCCTAGGGGAGGTGCCAGATTGCGGATTTCCCTGATAGCCACCCACACCCTGGCTGATCTGGAAGAGGCCACAGATAAGATTCAGCGGATTGGCCAGGAGCTTCGGCTGATTTAGGGAGGAGGGCTAGTTGGAAAGACGTAGGGGCGGGTTTAAAACCCAACCCTACCTTATGTTACTCACTTAGCGAAAAAACCAGTTAAAGCTCAATTTTTATTTTAAATGAAAGCCTATAAATAACAATAAATTATAAAAATTTAAGTCTAGGGATGAAAAGACACCATGAGTGCAGGGGGAAAGATATGGAGGCCAACATTAGCGGGTGGGCAGGTGTGAACGATCGGGAGATAATGTGAGTCAAGGGAAATATTTTCGCTCTGCACCGCTGATCTTTCTCCACGGATGGGGATCGACGGCTAAGATCTGGCAAAGGCAGGCTACTTACTTTACTGCAACTCGGCGGCCTGTCCTGGTTCCTGACTACCTGCTTCAAACCTGCCGCGGGCCATCATTTTTTATAACTCCCTTGACCCTGAACAACCTGACTGATGAATTATTTGCCCTCTGCCGCCGCCGCTCACTTTCGGCAGTGCATCTCATTGGCTGGTCGTTAGGTGGTATGATCGCCCTAAAATTTGCTTTTCGCTTTCCCGATCTGGTCAATTCCATCACCCTGGTGGCCACAACTCCTAAGTTTGTAGCTGATGACAGCTTCCCAGATGGAATCGGTCGAGGAGAGCTTCGTCTGCTTCGCAGCAGGCTGCTTCGTGATCGGCTTTTTGCTTTCAGCTCATTTCATCAGCTCCTGTTCGCCGATCAGGAGCTTAGCGAGCCCCTGGTGCTAAAAATCAGGGATTTGCTCAAAACCGATCAGCCGATCAGTGATCAAGCGCTTGTTGAAGGGCTGAATATCCTGGAAGATGAAGACCTTCGGCCACATCTACCTTATATCAAGTCGCCAGCACTCATTATTCATGGCCAGAAAGATCGCCTCTGCCCTGTGGCCGCAGCCCATTATCTGCATCAGCAGATGCCGCGCTCTCAACTTAGAATACTCCCAGATTGCGGACACATCCCTTTTCTCACCAGGGAAGAAGAATTTAATCAAATCCTGGAAGAGTTTCTTCAATATCTTGAGGCTAAAGCCTCTCTGGGGCTAAAGGATTCTTTGCGGGTCAATAATGAGGATCAATAAGAAGAAGGTACAGAAGAATTTTTCAGCCGCGGCCGCCATCTATGACCATATCTCCTGCCTACAGCGGGAGGTCAGCCAGATGCTGCTCTCCTGCCTGCTGCCGCACCTGTCATCCCGCCAGGTTCCGTTGCGGATTCTCGATATCGGAACAGGCACTGGCCTCACCCTCCTGGACCTCGCTGCATCTTTTCCCGATAGCCAATTGCACGGCCTCGACCTTGCCTACGACATGCTCAGGCAGGCTCAGCGAAAACTCAACTACACCACGGCTTACCCTGCCGCCCCCCCGACGATCTCACCTAGCCAATTTTCCCCTGCACCGCCCTCTGCTGAAGCAAATCGCCGTCTGTTCCTCCTCCAGGCCGATGCGGAAAACCTGCCCTATCGCTCGAGCGTTTTTGACCTTGTGCTCTCCAATCTGACCTATCAGTGGGTAAGCGATCATGACCTGGCCTTTGGGGAGGTCCGGCGGGTTTTAAAATGGGGGGGAAAATTTGTCTTTTCCACCTTCGGCCAGGGAACGCTTAGCGAGCTGCACGCCGCCTTCAGACAAGCCTACCAGCGACTGGGGAGCAGCGGGGAAGCTGGGCAATCACATGGTCAGGCCTTTCTCAGCTCAGGAGAGCTTAGGGCCATGCTGCGAAATTGTGGTTTTTCTAACCTTAAACTCAAAGAATATACCATGCTCAGGACCTATCCCACTGTCCGTTCCCTGCTCATGGAGCTCAAGGCTACAGGCGCATCGAACGCTACCTTGAGCCGATCTGCGGGCTTGGGGGGAAGAAGAATTCTTAGGGAAATGGAAAATTACTACCGGGAGCAGTTCGGCCATGAGCGGGGAATTTCGGCCACCTATCAGGTTATCCTGATGGAGGGAGAAAAAGGAGAGTGATTAGAGCCAGAGCCAACATTATATTTTAAAAGATAATAAGTTAGAGGCTATTTCCACAATAGTTGTGGAAAAGATGTCGATAAGTTAGTGATTAATTCTATTAAATATTGAAAAAATAAACATAAATAGCACTTCACAGGATGAGATAGGAATAAAAATAAAAATAGAGACAAGAGGTTTATCCCTTAGCCCCATTTTTGATCGTAAGGGAAAATCTCTCTCTCCGATCCTATTTTTTAGAAGCTGTCTGAAAAATGAGAAAATAATAGAGAAAACTTCGATCTAAGGGGGCCTCTGGCTAACAAAGTGCGCGATTTGGGCAGACCTGAGGGCCGCCCCTACAATTGACTGTTTAATTTGATCTGCTCTGGCTCTTGGCGATAGAACCGGCAAGGTTAATAGATTGTTAATAGATTGATAATATTAAGAAAATTTGAGTATAAAATTTCTTGACAAGGTTATGGCTGAAAAATATAATAACTCACTATATCCAGGTTAAACTTCACTATCTTATACCAGATCTTATACCAGCTGTCCCTGCGAAAATTTAAACCAAGACACAGTGCTTTTACATCACGCGCTTTCCAAGCACGAGATCTCATCTGGCTGATTTAGTGGTTCTTTCGCTAAGTGCATAACACAAGTGTGCAGCAGATCAATTATCCGCTATAAGTGCACAGCGGATCAATTACGCTATAAATTCTAGATGCTGGACCTTGTGCCTGTCCAGCTTGCGTACTTTACTGTCCAGCTTGCGCACTTTATTAGCGAAAAGACCATTTTCGGTGTGGATAGTAACTGATAAGGATTTGAGAGCACGGCTTTTCCATAGACCTATCTCGGGTTGATACTCTGGCTCAAGGGTTTATATGGGCTATCTCTGGTTGATCCTCTAGCTCAAGGGCTTTGAAAAACTTTTTAAAAATTAATTAACTAACTGTTTTCTAACTGATTTCCCCGGCGCTAAATTATTTTCCCCAAACTTTTCCATGATGGGTCAGAAAAGAAAATTTCCATAAATCACCCTGCTACCGGGTTCTGAGGAAGGTATTAAAGCAGAAACAGTGAGGATAAATATGAACAAGAATCAACAGCGTGTGTTTTTTAAAGCTGCGGCTATCAGGATACTGCTTTTTCAATTCAAACTTTTAGGTATCTTTTTGTTTTTCTTCACCATGATGGTTTTTCCCCTGGCCAGGGTGTGCCGGGCAAAACAGCAGGAGCCAATATATATCAGCAAGGATATGTCTGCCTACCGTGAGCGACTTAAAGGTCTGTCGAAGCTTGAGATAGTCATTCGAGGTGAGGATGATTTTGTTTTCTCGATCGAGGTGGAAACGCAAAGCGGGCTTAAGCCCACGGTCTGGATCAATTACTTTTCCGGAGAGGGCGAAAGTACCATTACTCAAGGGGGAGTGCTCAGGATTCCTCTCGGCAAGACAAACTCTGCCTCTTGGTTAACCATCCAGAGGGACATAGCCGATGACCTTCAATTGGCTCATCAGGTCTTCTCCTCGATCAAAAGGATAAGTCTTAGGGGAAGCCGATTCGATATCCGCAAGATTAGGTTCTTTTCAGACAGCGACGAGCTTTTGCTCGATTTCCCCTGGACAGAAGAAGGCAAGTCGATCTTCCATCTTGGCTGGACTTCCAACAATAGCCGAAATTGCTTTCAGATTGTACAGGCGCAGGATAGCGCGGCTGACCCTTTTTCTTATCTTCAGGTAAAGAGCAATCTTTCGCCAGGCACAGCCGCTTCCCCTGCCGCTTCCCATTCCTCATCCTCCTCTTCCTCTAATATTTCTTCCTCTTATCCTTCGGCGCTGAATATAAATCCTATTTTCAATCGAGCAGGATGGGATTCAGCATTTAGCAATGATCTAGGATTCGGCAATGATACTGATTGGTACTCTAATCTATTATCTGACGCCTGGCGCTACTCCTCCTCGGTCTGGTATGATCCGCTGGGATTCTATCCCTTTTTTATGCCCTATATGCCGTATATCCCTGCTTTTCCCTTTGGTTTAGGGCTATTCGGCGGGCCGTTTGGTCTGGGATATGGCCTTTTAGGTGCGCCCCTGCTGGCTATGGGCACATTCGGTCCTCCCTTGGGAGGGCTTGGTGGCTTGGGGCTTGGCCTGGGACTTTATGGAGGGCTTGGCGGCCTGGGAGGTCTTGGCCTCTCAGGGGGCGGCCTGGGCCTGATGGGGCTTTCTGGAATTCTGAGTCCCCTTTTAGGAACCAGTGTCGGCGACTCCTTCTATACCAAACTATTTGACTATCTGTTTAGCGGGGCAACACCGGTTTCTACTGCTTCTATTATCATTGAGCCTCCGGTCAATCCGGTAAGTACGGCTCTTCCGATAACATCTCCTGTGCCGGCTGTAGCTCTCACCCCTGTGGTTACTCCAACCGTGGCTGTTACCGGAGGACCTGGCGGCGGTGGTGGCGGAGGAGGTGGCGGCGGA
>Ga0207433_10016613_pt1 | contig 10309 bp, 9 predicted proteins | sample YelNatPaOPGAMG01_FD_187559 | JGI IMG/M metagenome (GOLD analysis project Ga0207433, IMG submission 187559) | Hot spring thermophilic microbial communities from Obsidian Pool, Yellowstone National Park, USA - OP-RAMG-01 (SPAdes) (version 3) | ecosystem: Environmental > Aquatic > Thermal springs >... | reverse complement strand
TTCCGCAGGGAATATCCCAGGCGGACCCGCCTGAAGCCTCTCCCCCCTTATACCTAGAATTTTAGGGATCGACGGCCCATGAATGTCCGCATCCAAGATACCTACATCCCATCCGCGGAGGGATAAGGCCACCGCCAGATTAGCCGTGATGACGCTCTTGCCCACGCCGCCCTTACCGCTTATAACCGCCAATTTATGCTTAACAAGCCGCATCCTCTCCCTAACCTTCTCCTCCTCCCTCCGCAGCTCGGCTAAACGGTCGACAGCCTTCTCCGGATCCATCACCATCACTTCGAATGATACAATGGGTAAAACCCTAGGGGCACTCACCATTTAATAAACTATCCTCCCGCCACCTCCCCTTAATCAATTAAACAATTAATTGATCGATCGGTATTCCCCGGGTTGACCTATGATGCGCTTATAACGTTCATGGGTTAAGGGTCTCGAGGGGTGGTTTATCGGATGCAGAGTTAAAGTTTTTAAGCGGCAGCCGATGACTTGATTGGTTGCCTCGGGGTGGAGGTGAACCCAGATCGACCCTGCAGTTGAAGTTAACGGTCTTGTTAAGGTCTACGATGGGAGGGTGAGGGCCCTGGACCGCGTCGACTTGATCGTTAAGCCTGGAGAGGCCTTCGCGCTCCTCGGCCCTAACGGCGCCGGGAAGACTACGCTTATGAGGATTCTGACGACCCAGCTTAAGCCTACGGCCGGAGAAGCATACGTCTTCGGGTTAGATGTGGTCCGCGACAGCGGGAGGGTGAGGAGGCTGATAAGCTATGTCCCCCAGGAGGTGAGCGTCTGGACCGACATTAGCGGCTACGAGAACCTCCTAATCTACGCGAAAATCTTCGGTTTACCCAGGCACGAAAGGGGTGAGATAATCGATGAAGTATTAGAGAATATGGGTTTATCCCAGGTCAGGGATCACCTGGTCGGAACCTATTCAGGTGGTATGATAAGGAGGCTTGAAATAGCCTGCGCCATGCTCATTAAGCCGAAGATCATGTTCTTGGATGAGCCAACCATCGGGTTGGATCCCGCGGCGCGGAAGGCCGTCTGGGAGAGGCTGAGAGTCTTCAAGGAGGAGTACGGTGTAACCATATTCTTTAACACGCACTACATGGATGAAGCAGACTTATACGCGGATGATATAGCCGTGATGAACCGGGGAAGAATAGTGGTGGAGGGCACCAGTGGAGAGTTAAAGAATTCCCTAGGCGGCGAAATCATAGCGTTCAAGCTTGAAGAAAGCATCCTTAAACCTGGATTAATCCGAGAAATCCGGAAGCTAGAATCCGTAAGGGATGTCTTCGTCGAGGATGGAAGATTAAGCGTGTCCGTCAAAGGCGCGGAATCCACGTTACCCCATCTCATGAATATCCTGAGGAATGAAGGGGTATATGTGGAGGAGGTCTCCATGAATAAGCCGACCCTGGACGACGTATTCCTTAAATATGCGGGGACGAGGCTCGAGGAGGAAGGTAGGATCAGCGAGGTTGCGCATACACGTTACATGATCAGGAAGGGATGAAGCATGTGGGAAGCCCTCAAAAATATAATGGTCATGATCGAGCTGGAGCTCAGGAGGCTGCGCCACGACAGGACAGAAATATACTTCAGGGCTATCCAGCCGATCCTATGGATAGTCATATATGGCTCCGTCATGGGCAGCGTGAGGGGAATACCGACCGGCGGAGTCTCATATACGGACTTCATAACGCCGGGCGTCATGATCCAGGCTACAACCTTCGTCAGCATATTCTATGGGTTAATGATGGTCTGGGAGCGCGACTCAGGGATCCTAAAGAAGCTTCTCGTCACGCCAGCCTCTAGATACTCCATGGTGATAGGGAGGTCCATGGCCTCAGGCGTGAGGGCGATATCCCAGGCATTAATCATTCTACCCATAGCCCTCGCCATAGGCGTCCGGTTCAAACCTAACCCCGCCTATTTCATCTCAGCCTTCATAATAATATTCTTCGCCTCCGGCGGATTCGCAGCCACATCCATACTTGCCGCATCCTTCATGAAGACCAGAGAAAGGTTTATGGGCATAGGTCAAGCCATAATCATGCCGCTATTCTTCGCGAGCAACGCCCTATACCCCATCCAATTAATGCCCCCGATCCTACGGGAATTTTCAGCCTACAACCCTTTAAGCTACGTCGTCGACGCGGTGAGGGGACTATTAATCACCGGAGACCTCTCCAACATCATAGTGGACTTAGCCGCAATCACCCTCTTCGACACGGTATTATTCATCTTGGCATCAATAAGCTTCAGACGCATCATAGAGTAAATCTTTCAAATCCACCTAGACTATGAAAATCGCATATAACGCGATCAACCGGCAACCCCGGCTGAAAAAGGGGCGCCGCAAGCCCTAAGCGATGAAAGAAAGAAGGATGGATAGATGAATGAATGAACGGCCAATTCATATGGATTCCACCGCAAACGATTCAGGGAATCGAGCCCTACCAGGCAATGGTAAGCCTCTTCACCGTGGAGGTGTCGAAGGGACGCCCCTCAAATATATGCGCGTCGAAGCGCTAAACGAAGTTAAAAACTGTCCAGAAGTTGCAGCCTACGATAAACGAACGTATATATTAATATCCGCGAAGTTAGATTCTAGGGCAACATAAATAAACTAGGAATATAATATCTCCGGGGGTATCCACATGGTCTATCCTAAGGCCCGATTTTCAAGCCGCCTCCCCAACGGGGACTACCTGACCCTCGCCGTCTGGCCTGGAAAGAAGGATCCGACAGCGGAGGTGTTAACAATCCAGATAAGGCGCCTCGAAGCCGATTCCTGGAGGACCATCGGAAGACTAGCCGTCTACAGGTCCGGCGACGGAAACTACTCGCAGCTCCCCGAACGCCAACCCCTAAGCGAAGCTGAGGATTCACAGGAGGAATTCCTGGGCCTAGGCGAATAGCAGCATCATATATGCCCGTTCCTTATACCTTTTGAGTGAAATGGATTTAATGAGGGATTCAGGTTCACGCCTGCGGAGAGGCGGGTGTGGAGCGAGATCATGAAACGTATAGGGTTAGCCCTCTAGGCGCAGGTTAAGCCTTATGGGCCTAGCCGGCTTCCATGATAGGTATGCCTTCGGTTTCTTCCGGGTGGGGGACGTCAGGTTCCCCCGCCTATTATTAGGTACCTCCCCCTTCGTGGGCGCCAGCCAATTCGGGGAACGATCCATGGAATACTATCTCAGGTTCTACCTTAATCCGGGAAATATTACTAGGCTTTACTTGGAGTCCATCTCTAGAGGGTTGAACGCGATCCATGTCCTAGGCGATCCCGTGATAGCTAAGGCGGTAGTCAACGCCGTCGAATCCTCGGGGGTGAGAAGCTTCATCCTAGCCACGATTAACGCCCGGAACCTGGAGGAGGAGCTCTCCCTATGCGAGGCTATCAGGGCGGACTCCATAATAGTCCACGGCTCCTATACAGATTTCATGAAGGAGGAATTAAGCTCTGTCCTGAAGAAGATCAAGGATAGATTCGGCGACATCCCCGCTGGAATAGCAACCCATCTCCCCGGGAAGATCATACCTGAAATCTTGGACATCAGCGAGGTAAAGGTGATAATGGCCCCAATAAATCTGAAGGGCGAATTCATGGAGCCCAATGTGGATTCAACATTGAGGGCTATATCGGAGTCGAGGAGGAAGGGTGTAAAAGTCATAGCCATGAAGTCCCTAGCGGCGGGCAAATTGAAGCCCAGGGAAGCCCTCAGGTTCTTCTCAGATAAGGTGGACGGAGTGGCCGTAGGCGTAACGTCCACTCGAGAATTGGATGAATTAATCGAGGAGGCGAAGAAGTCTTTAGGCCCCTCCGGCGAAGAGGAAGCAGACCGACTAGCCCCGCTTTAAACATGGCTGCGAAGAGAGAAGCCATACGGTTTAACCCGGTCTCTTAGGACCCGTCCCTTTCTTGAATGCCTCAACTGTGAACCAGGGTAATCCAGTAGGCTCCCCTGAGGGGCGTCTCACCCGTCTATCGGCGATGGTTTTTCACCGCGTGTAGGAGGCTATCAGCCTTATTCCATGCGCCTTAGCCTCCCCGGCATGCAAATTCAACATTGAGGCCTACTCTCTAAGCTTTCAACCTCTATCCCCTCATGCCTTAACAGCCACCCCGGCACGACAACCCTGGCGATATCCTCCAATGAAAAGCCCACTACGTCGCTCAGCCTCCCCACCTGGATCGAAAGCGCCTTCACGGCGGCCGAAAGCTCATCAAACCTCTCCTCTATTAGACTTTGCGGCGATATCGGCTTGTGTCCCTAAGGGAAAAGACCTTCTACGATGCCCCCAATTGTTGAGGCCTACTCGGCGGATTGGATCGAGGAGGTAAGTCCCTGAAGATCAGATTCAATGACACATCCCCTGAAGCCATCTATGTAATTCAAATTCTTCCAGATGCGCCCTTTTATGAGCCTCATGGAAAAACTGTAAACTTGAGGGTAATGTACTATATAGTAGTAAACTTTTAATCTTATACCTAAAGAGAATACTGCATGGCAGCTCAGTATCTATTCGGGATAGATATCGGGACCTTCGGATCCAAGGGAGTATTAATCGACGCCGAGGGGAAGCTCCATGCGGAGCATTTCATCGAGCATGGGGTAAACGTCGTCAGGCCCGGATGGGTTGAACAGGACCCTGAGCGATGCTACTGGCAGGACTTCAAAACTATAACTAGAATACTCCTTGAGGAGTCTAAGATAGATCCAGGGGATATAGCCGGTATAGGAATAAGCAGCCTAGCCCCGGACATGCTCCCCATCGATAGGGATGGAAAACCGGTTAGGCCATGTATAATCTATATGGATCGTAGAGCGGAGAGGGAATGCAAATGGGTACAAGATAACATAGGGTTCGAAAGGGTCTTCGAAGTCTCCGGGAACGCCATTGACTCATACTTTGCAGGTTACGAAGTTCTATGGTATCTAAATAATGAGCCTGAAAACTATGATCGGACTTGGAAGATATTGAACGCCGACAAATATATAATCTACAAGCTAACAGGCGAAGCGGTTATAGATCACACTACGGCCACCATCTTCGCTCCATTATTCGATTATAAAAGGAGAGAGTGGTCTGAGGAGATATGTGGGATAACAGGCGTAGACATAGATAAGCTTCCAAGATCCTTTGAGCCCCATGAGGTTGTAGGAGAAGTGGATTCAAAGGGTGAAAGAGAGACGGGGTTAGCGGAGGGTACGCCAATAGTATCCGGCGCCCCAGACGCTATGATGTCATCCCTAAGCGTAGGCATACTTGATAGAGGGGAATCAGCTTTCACTTATGGCACCACGGGATGCTGGGTCATCGTCCAAGAGGAGCCGCGCTTCGATCCGAGGTTCGTAAACGCGTTGTATTTCTCGGGAAAATACACGAGTGTGGGGGCGATGGTTACTACAGGCGGACTGGTTAGATGGTTCAGGGACCAATTCGGCCATCCCGAGAGGCAGAGGGCGGAGGTGGAGGGGATAAGCGCGTATAGGCTGTTGGACGAGGAAGCCGAAAAGATACCGCCGGGCTGCGACGGATTGGTGACTTTACCCTATTTCATGGGCGAGAGAACCCCCATATGGGATCCCATGGCCAGAGGAATCATATTCGGCTTAAACCTTTATCATACGCGGGCGCACATATACCGCTCGCTACTTGAAGCTGCAGGCTACGCCCTTAAACAGCATATGGAAATAGCTAGGGAAATAGGAATCGAGGTGAAGAGTATGATAGCCGCTAATGGAGGAGCTAAAAGTAAGCTGTGGAGGCAGATAGTCAGCGACATCACGGGTTTCCCCCAGCTATACGTGCCCAAAGCACCGGGGGCCCCGTTCGGCGACGCTTTGCTAGCCGGGATAGGCGTTGGTTTGTTTAAGAGATTCGAGGATGTGAAGAGGTTCGTGAAGGTTGAGGAAGAAGTAATCCCGAATAAAACCTTAACGAAGATATACTCGAAGCTTTTCCAAGTCTATAAGAACTTATACCCTCACACCAGATCTGACGCGCATATGATTCATTCCATAACTGCCGGAGGAATAGAAGCCTCAGGATAATCCTCATCTCACTTTTCCCATTATATCTCATAAAAGGGCTCACAGGCATCGACTCCCCAAGTAGCTTAAGAAACATCTCCTCTCAGGGATTATCCATGGATCGATGCTTCAAAAGGTTCTCTATCTGATCGCATACGATTTTAGGGCCGTTAACGAGTATGCTTTCCCTGGTAGATCCCGCTATGTGTGGGGTTAACACGACGTTCTCAAATTTTAAAATTGGGTTTTCCACGCTTATTGGTTCCTCCTCAAAGACGTCCAAAGCTGCTCCAGCAATCCATTTCTTCTTAAGAGCTTTAACCAGCGCCTCCTCGTCGACTATTCGCCCCCTTGCCGTATTTATGAATAAGGCCGTCCTCTTCATTATCTTAAACTCTCTTTCACCGATTAAATGGTAGGTCTCGGGGGTCAACCTCGTATGCAGGGAAATTACATCGGAGTTCCTCAGCAGGTTACCTAAATCGACAGGCTCAGCCCCAAACCTTGAGAATATCTCTCGGTTGACATAGGGGTCATAGGCGAGTATCGCCATCCCAAATGCCTTAGCCCTTCCTGCAACTTCCCTGCCTACCCGTCCAAAACCGATGATGCCTAAAATTTTCCCTTTAAGATTATAAGGTAACTGCTCTCTGCTGAAACTCCTCCATACACCCTTTTTAAGTAGGCAGTGTGATAAGACGATTCTCCTAGCTAATGCTAAAATTAGCCCCATGGTTAGATCTGCGACCGCATCTGCGTTCCTGCCAGGAGCGTTTATCACGGTGATACCTTTCATATCAGCGGCTTCGACGTCGATATTCTCAAGGCCCCCCCTCACGCTGCCTATTATCTTTAATCTCTTTCCATTCTCGATCATCCGGCTTGAAACCGGGGCGAAATGAACTATTAGAATCTCCTTGTCGGAGATGAGCTTGAGCATCTCCCTGGGAGGTTCCACTCCTTCAGGGCCTTCCCGTTCAACCTCCATTATGACGGAGTAGAATCCATCCATGGATAGATTCCTCATCCAGTCTATACAGGTGAAAGTCACTCCGTATTTTTCCAGCCTCTTCATCTCTTCATAGATGTATTTACTGGGCAATCCGGGATCCCCCACTATCAGGCATTCCATCTCTCCAGCCTCCGTTCTGCCGCGAGAAGTAATCCATAACTCTTAACTTATAGGCGCAGGATTCTTTATTTTATCAGTTTTTCCCAGATGTGTGAGGCATCGCTGATGGAATCCTTGAATTTACTGTAGATGGAGCTGTACTTAACTTTACTCTCGCTTTTAGGTATATGTCTCCATGAAATTGACGTGGCCTTTCTAACCGCTGCCCTATGATCCCTATAGGCTCCTATGGAGATTCCCGCGCACATGGCTGCGCCTCGTGCACCTAATTCTATGCCATCAGGCACGTTTATCGGGTAGCCTGTTACATCGGCAAATATCTGTGTCCAGATCCTGCTTCTCGCACCGCCGCCTGCGATTCTAACCTCCTTTATTTCCGTCACCCTTCTTAGATTTTCAATGCACATATTAGTTGCGAAGGCTACTCCCTCGTATAATGCTCTGAGCAGATGCCTCCTCTCATGCCATCCGGCGAGCCCATAAAAACCGGCTTTAGCCGTTGGCCTATCCAGCGAACCGTAAAGGAAGGGGTGGTAAATTACCCCTCCCGCGCCTATATCGGTCGCCTCAACTTCACCGTCGCAGATGACGTAAGGACTGACGCCAAGCCTCTCGGCCTCAAGCCTCTCATAATCGCAGAACTGGTCGATGAACCATTCCAGATTCGCCGCTGAGGAGGGATCCGCGTTGAGGAGTAGCCAACGGCCGGGGGCACCGTATATTCGAGTCTGGCATAGCCTCATCGGGTCGAGTGCAGGCCTATCTTGAATTACCTCGTTTATCGTCCAAGTACCGATTATCATGATCATCTGACCGTTCTCCAGGCATCCCGAGCCTAGAGCAGTTGCATCTATATCGTGGAGCCCCGAGGCTACCGGTGTGCCCTCCTTTAGTCCGGTCTCCCTCGAAGCCTTTGGGGTTACCTCGCCACACCGTCTCCATCCAGGTATGATCTCAGGTAACTTATCTTTACATTCCTCGATATCTAAGGCCTCAAAGATCTCATCCGCATATCTCCTCGTAGTAACATTAATTAGAGATGCGCTGGGATCGGTTTCATCGGTGCATATAACATCGGTGAGTTTGAACTTTATGAAGTCCTTGCAGAAGAGGATCCATCTAGCCCTATCATAGCTCTCCCTCTCCTCACGCTTCATCCACGCAAGTATACTCGATGGAGAGCATGCGTGGAGTCTTTGCCCGATGACGGGGAAGATCTCCCTTGTGACTCCGTCTTCCTCCCATACCTTGACGAGGGGGGAGGCTCTGCCGTCAAGGGATAGGATGCCGTTTCGAACTGGCCTCCCATTCTCGTCGAGGAGATATAATCCGTCGCCGTGTCCAGTGATGCCTATGCCCAGTACCTCATCAGGGGTAATGCTGCCTTTCTCCAGGGCTTTTATTATCGCTTCCCTAGTGCAACGCCAGAGGCTCTCCATATCCCTTTCAACTCGACCTGGAGCGGGGTGCAGAATCGGAGGCTTCTCCCTAGCGACAGCTATCTCCTTCCCTTCCAGGCTAAGTATGGCGGCCTTAACGGTCGTACAGCCTGCATCTATCCCCATTAAGTAATTATTCGCCCCCATCCCTTTCCAGCCACCAAGAGGCTATGGAGGATAGTTGAAGCCTAAACAAAACTCTTTCTGAGGAGTCGGCTATGACCCTTTAATGCCTTCTCCTTGAAAGGCTATACTGATGTGAGGGACGATTCGTTTAAATAGAATAATTTGAGATTATGGCTGGGTGTCAGTGATGGCGTCTATGGGGAAACGTAATCGGATGCATAGGTTATTCCGCGAGGACGATAAGGTGTTCATAGTGGCCATGGATCACGGTGCATACGGGATAATCGATGGACTAGAGGACATGGGCGGGATCATCCGTATGGTATCGGAGGCGGGTGTGGACGCGGTGATGGCGAATATAGGCATCATAAAAAATTATGCTGCCGATTTAGCGGGTAGGATAGCCCTCGTAGCCACAACGGAGTACGATGAAAACAGTATATTGGAGGCCCTTAAGGCCGACGCCGTTGCAGTTAAAACTACGTATCTAGGCGTTGTTCCGCCCGCCGAAGTGGCGAAGGAGAGGATCAGGCGCGTAGCTCTGAAATGCGACGAATTGGGCATCCCATATATGGCGGAGTGCCTTCCAATGGACCTAGATGGGAATCCCGTCTTTGAATTAGACATAGTTAAGAAGGCGGCGAGGATCCTGGCCGAATTAGGTGCTGACATCGTTAAGACCGTCTATACTGGGAGCTGCGAAACCTTCAAGAAGGTAGTTGAAGCATGCCCGGTTCCTATAGTAATCGCTGGGGGGCCGAAGATAGAGGACGATGAGGGCCTCATAAGGATGGTTAAGGAGAGCATCGACTCGGGAGCAAGAGGGGTTGCTATAGGAAGGAACGTATGGCAGCACAGGGCTGCAAAGAGGGTAGCCATGGCCATCAAAGGAGTTATACATGAAAATATGGGGGTCGAAGAGGCCCTCGAGATCATCGGGTAACCAAGGCGTTATAATCCATCCATGCCTAGAATTAGGGTTTAACGATCGAATCTTAAAATACTTAGAGTATCTAATTATTGTATTTCGGGGTATGGAGTGAGGCTCGAGGGATTGGCTGGCGGGAGTCGTCTAATATGAGCTTTGACCAGGTGAGGCTTTGGAGGAGGTTGATGGACGTAAGGGAGGCCGTATCTAGGAACTTCGAGGACTTAGGCTTAGTGAATACTCGGGGAATGTTCAAGAAGGCCTTAAGGGACCGCTATGCCGTCCCAGGATACAACTTCTACAATTTGGAGCAGGTTCAGGGGATCCTCTATGGGTGTGCAGAGTCTAATTCACCGGTTATACTACAGATATTGAGGGGGAACCTGGACTACGCGAACCTGGCTTGCCTGATGTTGATGGTTAAAGGGGCCATCCGATCGATAAGGGAGAAGGGCTCTAAAATCCCTGTGGCGTTGAACCTCGACCACGGCGATAGCTTGGAAGTATGCAGGAGGTGTATTGACTGGGGCTTCTCCTCGGTTATGATAGACGGCTCCTTCCTACCATACGAGGAGAACGTGAGGTTGACTAGGAGCGTCGTGGAGTACGCCCATGAATA